>Ga0114958_10000060_pt1 | contig 88788 bp, 93 predicted proteins | sample C_130208_EF_Meta_FD_89577 | JGI IMG/M metagenome (GOLD analysis project Ga0114958, IMG submission 89577) | Freshwater microbial communities from Lake Croche, Canada to study carbon cycling - C_130208_EF_MetaG | ecosystem: Environmental > Aquatic > Freshwater > Lake | place: Lake Croche, Canada...
CGACGCCGAGGCCCTTTCGGGGGCCTCGGCTGCGTCGTCTAAGAAAGCCCATTACAGGCGTGTAGCTCAATTGGTAGAGTAGCGGTCTCCAAAACCGTTGGTTGGGGGTTCGATTCCCTCCGCGCCTGCCAAATTCCAGCCCATGAAAAACCCGTTCAGCAGCACCCGCATCTTCGTCGTCGAGATGATCGACGAGCTCAAGAAGGCCACGTGGCCGACTTGGACCGAGCTGCGTGACTCGACCGTCGTGGTCATTCTCGCCGCGGTCATCCTGGGTGTGTTCACCTCCATCAGCGATTTTGCCCTCTATAACTTCGTCGACCTGTTCACGAGGTTGGTCAGCTAACCGCGCCATGTCTACTTCCAGCCCCACCGCTCCCGCCACCGCCCAGTGGTTCGCCCTGCACACGCTCTCCGGCCAGGAGAACAAGGTGAAGAACTACATCGAGAAGTTCAAAAAGGCCGAGGAACTGGACGACGCCATTTTTGAGGTCCTTCTCCCGACCGAGGTCGTGTCCGAGGTCAAGAACGGCAAGAAGAGCACGAAGGTGCGCAAGCTCTACCCGGGCTACGTTTTCATCCAGATGGTGCTCTTCGGTGAGGACAAGAATCTCATCAACAAGCCGTGGTACTTCGTGAAGGAAGTCTCCGGCGTGATCGGCTTCGTCGGCGGCGAGGCCCCCGCGGCCCTGCGCCAGTCCGAGATCGACGAGATCCGCTCCCGCATCGAGGCGGCCAACGGCAAGGAAGTGCCGAAGGTCCAGTACAGCATCGGCGAGGAAGTGAAGATCAACGATGGCGCGTTCGCCAGCCTCACCGGCCGCATCGATGAAATCGACCCCGACCGCGGTAAGCTCAAGGTTTCCGTCTCCATTTTCGGCCGCTTCACCCCGGTCGAGCTCGAATACTGGCAGGTCTCGCGCGTCACCGAGTGAGGCGCCGTACCCCGCACCCAATTTTTTCTAACTAAACACCACCTCTTATGGCCAAGAAGATCCAAGGTTACATCCGCCTCCAGTTGCCCGCCGGTGCCGCGAATCCCGCGCCCCCGGTCGGTCCTGCGCTCGGTGCGCAGGGCGTCAACATCATGGCGTTCTGCAAAGACTTCAACGCCCGCACCAAGGACCAGAACGGCATGATCCTGCCCGTGGTCATCACGGTGTTCACGGACAAGAGCTTCACCTTCATCCTCAAGTCGCCCCCGGCGTCGGTCCTCCTCAAGAAGGCCGCCAACATCGCCAGCGGCTCCGCCAAGCCCAACCAGGACAAGGTCGGCAAGGTCACGAAGCAGCAGCTGGCCGAGATCTGGAAGCTGAAGAAGGCCGACATGAATGCCAAGGACGAGGCCGCCGGCATCAAGATCATCGCCGGTACCGCCCGCAACATGGGCATCGACGTCATCGACTGATTTTTCCACCCGACAACCCAACTCAACGCGGGAGTTCCACCCGGAACGTTCGCACCGCAAGGAGTCCCTAATGCCCAAAGCCCATAGCAAACGATACACCAGCGCCCTCAAGGTCGCTGATCTCACCAAGGATTACCCGCTGGCGGAAGCCGTGGATGTCCTTACCAAGTTCCCCAAGGTGAAGTTCGACGAGACCGTCGAACTGTCCTTCTGCCTCGGGGTTGACGCTACCGCCGGCGAGCAGATGGTGCGCGGCACCACGCCGCTCCCGAACGGTTCCGGCAAGAAGGTCCGCGTGCTCGTCTTCACCGAAGACGCGCCCAAGGCGATCGCCGCCGGGGCCGACCACGCCGGTCTCCTGGACATGATGGCCAAGATCAACGAGGGCTGGCTCGACTTCGACGTCGCGATCGCGACGACCGAGGCGATGAAGACCGTCCGCACGATCGCCCGCGTCCTCGGTCCCAAGGGCCTGATGCCCAACCCGAAGTCCGGCACCGTGACCGATGACATCCCCGCCGGGATCAAGGCCGTCAAGGCCGGCCGCGTGGAGTTCAAGATGGACAAGGCCTGCAACATCGGCGTCGGCATCGGCAAGCGCTCGTTCACCGCCGCGCAGATTCTCGAGAACGCCAATGTCGTCATCGAGGCCGTCGGCAAGGCCAAGCCCTCCACGTTCAAGGGCAGCAACTACATCAAGTCTGTCGCCCTCTCGTCCAGCATGAGCCCCGGCGTCCACGTCGCGGCCATCGAGTTCAGCAAATACTAAACGGAGTCCCAACCATGAGAGCCGAAAAAAATTATCTGATCGCCGAGGTTGAGACCCACCTCAAGAAATCCGACTACGTCATCCTGACCAACTTCACGAAGGTCACGGTCGCCGACGTTGCCGAGCTGCGCAAGCGCCTCGACATCGAGAAGGCCGAGTTTCACGTCGTCAAGAACAGCTCCCTCCGCGTCGCGGCCAAGGCCCTGGGCCTGCCCGAGTTCGAGAGCGCCCTGATCGGCCCGACGGCCGTTGTCGTGGGAGGCAAGAACTCCGCCGGCGTCGCGAAGATCCTCAAGAAATTCTTCGAGGACAAACAGAAGCTCGAGGTGAAGGTGGGCGTGATGGAGAAGAAAATCGTCTCCGCCGCCGACCTCGCCAAGATTGCGGACCTGCCCTCGTTCGAGGCGCTGCGCTCGCAACTGCTCGGTCTGTTCACCCAGAACGCCGCGGCCTTCGTCCGCGTGCTCGACGCCAAGGTCAAGAAGGAGTCGCCCGCGGCTCCCGAGGCCCCGGTGGCTCCCGCCGCCCCGGCCGCCTAACCTAACCCTTATCCACCCAACCCAATTTTTCCGGCGTCAGCCGGCGAAGCAATAAATCCACCGGAACAGGCTAGGGGATACGTCTCTTAAACGCGTTTCACTTCCCGAAACCGCTAGTCCACTCCAAGGAACAGTCACCATGAGCAACATCACCAAAGACCAAGTCATCGAATGGCTCTCGAGCCAGCCCGTCCTCGAACTCGCGACCCTCGTGAAGGATCTCGAGGGCAAGTGGGGCGTGTCCGCCGCCGCTGCCGTCGCCGCCGCTCCCGCGGGCGCCGCCGCTGCCGGGGCTCCCGCCGCCGAAGCGCAGACCGAGTTCACCGTCGTCCTCAAGGCGGCCGGCGCGAACAAGATCGGCGTCATCAAGGAAGTCCGTGCGATCACGGGCCTCGGCCTCAAGGAGGCCAAGGACCTCGTCGAGGCGGCGCCCAAAAACGTCAAGGAGAACGTGCCCAAAGCCGAGGCCGAGGAGCTCAAGAAGAAGCTCGAGGCCGCCGGTGCCCAGGTCGAACTCAAGTAAGACCGCTTGGCGCTTTCATCCGCATCCCGTCCGTTTTCAGTCGGACAGGCCGGGTTCACCCCCGGCCTGTCCTTTCCCTTTTCCGTCATTGTTCTTTCGTTGGTTCTCCGCGCCGCACGCTGAGTCCGGCGCCTTTCCTTTTTTCGTCTCCTAACCCTCATCGGGAACTCTCATGGCCGACCGCACACACTCCGAACGCATCAACTTCGGCAAACTCCGCGAAGTCCTCCAGCCGCCGAATCTGATCGAGATTCAGATCACCTCTTACCTGGACTTCCTCCAGAAGGGGACGCCAGAGAAGCAGCGCAAGCCCCAGGGCCTCGAGGCGGTCTTCCGCGAGGTGTTCCCCATCCAGTCCTACGACGAGCGCCTGACGCTCGAATACGTCTCCTACACGCTGGGCGACCCGAAGAACAACGAGCTCGAGTGTCTGCGCGAGGGCATCACCTACTCGGTGCCGCTCTACGTGAAGCTCCGCCTCCGCGAGGAAGACTTCATCAAGGACGAGGAAATCTACATGGGTGAGATCCCCATGGTGACCGAGCGTGGCTCGTTCATCGTCAACGGCGCTGAGCGCGTCGTCGTCTCCCAGCTCCACCGCTCCCCCGGCATCGCCTTCGAGGTCGCCCCGCACCCGAACGGCAAGCTGCTCCACTCCTTCCGCATCATCCCCGACCGCGGCACCTGGCTCGAGGTCCAGTTCGACAACAACGACCTGCTCTACGTCTACCTCGACCGCCGCCGCCGTCGTCGGAAGTTCCTCATCACGACGCTGCTCCGCGCCGTCGGCTTCTCGAGCGACCTCGACCTGCTGAACCTGTTCTACGACATCAAGGACCTGAAGGTCGCCAAGGCCCTCGACCTCGAGAACGTCTCGTCGCTCGTCCTCGTCGAGGACGCGATCGACGCCCAGAAGGGCGTCGTCCTCGCCCGCGCGTTCGAGCCCCTCACCAAGGCTATCGTCCGCACCTTCGAGAAGCACGACATCACCTCCATCCGCGTGATCGACACCGCGGTCGACGAGGGCGCCATCATCCGCGCGCTCAAGAAGGACCCGACCCGCAACGAGGAGGAAGCCCTCAAGGAAATCTACAAGCGCCTCCGCCCCGGCGAGCCGCCGACCACCGCGAACGCCAAGGCCCTGCTCAAGCGCCTGTTCTTCGACCCGAAGCGCTACGACCTCGGCCGCGTCGGCCGCTACAAGATCAACCAGAAGCTCGGCCTCAAGGCCGAGATCGAGCAGCGCGTGCTCGAGAGCGCCGACATCGTCGCCGCCACGAAGTACCTCGTCCGCCTGAAGAAGGGTGAGGGCGTCGTCGACGACATCGACCATCTCGGTTCCCGCCGCGTCCGCACCGTCGGCGAGCTCCTCGCCAACCAGTGCCGCGTCGGCCTCAGCCGCACCGAGCGCCTCGTCCGCGAGCGCATGACGATGTACGACCAGAGCGTCGACTCTATCACGCCGCAGAAGCTCATCAACCCGAAGGCGCTGACGACCGTCATCCGCGATTTCTTCGCGCGCAGCCAGCTGTCGCAGTTCATGGACCAGATCAACCCGCTCGCCGAGGTCACGCACAAGCGCCGCCTCTCCGCGCTCGGGCCGGGCGGTCTCAACCGCGAACGCGCCGGCTTCGAGGTCCGCGACGTCCATCCGTCGCACTACGGCCGCATCTGTCCGATCGAGACCCCTGAGGGCCCGAACATCGGCCTCATCAACTCCCTCTCCACCTACGCCCGCGTGAACGAGTTCGGCTTCATCGAGACGCCTTACCGCCTCGCGAAGGACGGCAAGGTCACCGACAAGATCGAGTACCTCACCGCCGACCAGGAAGAGGGCAAGGTCATCGCCCAGGCCAACGCCGAGATCGATGACAAGAACCACTTCGTCGGCAAGGTCACCGTCCGCCAGGACGGCAACTTCCTCGAAGTCCCCGCCGGCGAGGTCCACCTGATGGACGTCTCGCCCAAGCAGGTCATCTCGATCGCCGCCGGCATGATTCCGTTCCTCGAGCACGACGACGCGAATCGCGCGCTCATGGGTGCCAACATGCAGCGCCAAGGCGTGCCCCTCCTCCAGGCCGAGTCGCCGTTTGTCGGCACCGGCATCGAGGAGCGCGTCGCCCGCGACTCCAAGATCGTCGTGGTCGCCGAGGACTCCGGCATCGTCGCCTCCGTCGACGCGAAGCGCATCGTTGTCACCAAGGACGGCGAGCTGCCCCGCACGGTGAAGCACGACCCGAAGAACCACACCTACGTCTACGAGCTCCGCAAGTTCATGCGCTCGAACGCCGGCACGTGCTTCAACCAGAAGCCCATCGTCAAGCTCGGCCAGAAGATCAAGGCCGGCCAGATCATCGCCGACGGTCCCTCGACCGATCAGGGCGAGATGGCCCTCGGCCGCAACGTGCTGGTCGCGTTCATGCCGTGGAATGGCTACAACTTCGAGGACGCCATCCTCATCTCCGAGAAGGTGCTCCGCGAGGACATCTTCACCTCGATCCACATCCAGGAATTCGAGGTCACCGCGCGCGACACCAAGCTCGGGCCGGAAGAGATCACGCGGGATATCCCGAACGTGGGCGAAGAGGCCCTCAAGAACCTCGACCACAACGGCGTCATCCGCATCGGTGCGGAGGTAAAGCCCGGCGACATCCTCGTCGGCAAGATCACCCCGAAGTCCGAGACCGAGCTCGCGCCCGAGGAAAAGCTCCTCCGCGCCATCTTCGGTGAGAAGGCCGCCGACGTGAAGGACACCTCCCTCGTCGTCCCGTCCGGCGCCGCCGGCATCATCATGGACGTCAAGGTCTCCAGCCGCGTCGACTTCGAGAAGGAGCGCCTGTCGCCCTCCGACCGCCGCCGCCAGGCCAAGCAGATCCAGGAAGAGTACAAGACGCAGATGGACAAGCTCCGCGAGGGGCTGACCGAGGCGCTCTCCAACATCCTCCTCGGCGAGAAGATCCCGCTCGACGTCATTAACGGCGAGTCCGGCGAAATCATCATCCCGGCCAACCGCAAGATCACCAAGACGCTCCTGCGCAAGCTCGCCGCCGTCTCCAAGCACGTCCAGATCGACCCGTCCCCGGTTCGTATCAAGATCATGGAGATCATCGGCTCGTACCAGACGAAGTTCGACGAGCTCGAGGGCGACCGCGAACGCAAGATCTCGTCCATCGAGGCCGGCGAAGACAACGGCGACGGCTCCATCAAGCAGGTCAAGGTCTACATCGCCACGAAGCAAAAGCTCGAGGTCGGTGACAAGATGGCCGGCCGCCACGGCAACAAGGGCGTGGTCGCCAAGATCGTGCCCGAGGAAGACATGCCGTTCCTCCCGGACGGCACCCCGATCGAGATCTGCCTCAACCCGCTGGGCGTGCCTTCGCGCATGAACATCGGCCAGGTGCTCGAGACGCATCTCGGCTGGGCCTGCAAAAAGCTCGGCATCAAGATCGCCACCCCCGTGTTCGACGGCATTCCGGAAAAGAAAATCCGCGAATACCTCAAGGACGCCAAGCTCCCGCCCTCGGGCAAGAGCATGCTCCTCGACGGCCGCACTGGCGAGAAACTCGATCAGGAGGTCGTCGTTGGCTACATCTACATGATGAAGCTGAACCATCTCGTGTCGCACAAGATCCACGCCCGCGCGGTCGGTCCTTACTCCCTCGTCACGCAGCAGCCGCTGGGTGGCAAGGCCCAGTACGGCGGCCAGCGCTTCGGCGAAATGGAAGTGTGGGCCCTCGAGGCCTACGGCGCCGCGCACACCCTGCAGGAACTGCTCACCGTCAAGTCCGACGACGTGCAGGGCCGCACCAAGATCTACGAGTCACTCGTCAAGGGCGACAACACGCTGCAGGCCGGCACCCCCGAGTCCTTCAACGTCCTGATCAAGGAAATCCAGTCCCTCGGCTTGGACATCAAGCTCAACAAACGCGATTCCCTCGGCTTCGGCACCTGAGCCGCCCGGGGTTTCGCTTCTCCGCCTTCAACGTTCACCAGGAAGAAAAAATTAAATGAGCATCCAACCTGCAGACACCGCCGCGTCGTCCCGCGATGAGACCCGTTCCGTCCTCGGCCTCGAGGAGAGCGCGTTCGACTGCGTGTCCATCACCGTCGCATCCCCCGAGACCATCCGCAAATGGTCGAAGGGTGAGGTCAAGAATCCGGAAACGATCAACTACCGCACCTTCAAGCCCGAGCCGGGCGGCCTCTTCTGCCAGAAGATCTTCGGCCCGGTTCGTGACTACGAGTGCGCCTGCGGCAAGTACAAGCGCATCAAGTACAAGGACGTCGTCTGCGATCGTTGCGGCGTCGAGGTGACCATCGCGCGCGTCCGTCGCGAGCGGATGGGCCACATCGAGCTCGCCGTGCCGGTTTCGCACATCTGGTTCCTTAAGAGCATGCCCAGCCGCCTCGGCCTGCTGCTCGACATGACCGCCCGTTCGCTCGAGCGCGTCATCTACTACGAGAACTTCATGGTCATCGACCCGGGCAAGACCCCGCTCGAGCCGCACCAGCTCCTCACCGACACCGAGTATCGCCAGGCGATCGACGAGTACGGTGACGATTCCTTCGTCGCCAAGATGGGCGCCGAGGCCGTCCGTGATGCGCTCACGAAGACCGACATGGAAGCCACCGTTGTCGAGCTCCAGGAGCAGATGCGCGCGACCAAGTCCAAGCAGATCAAGAAGAAGCTCTCGAAGCGCCTGAAGGTCATCCAAGGCTTCATTCACTCGCGCTCCCGTCCCGAGTGGATGGTGCTCGAGGTGCTGCCGGTCATCCCGCCGGACCTGCGCCCGCTCGTCCCGCTTGAGGGCGGCCGCTTCGCGACCTCCGACCTCAACGATCTCTACCGCCGCGTCATCAACCGCAACAACCGGTTGAAGAACCTGATGCAGCTGAAGACGCCCGACGTCATCATTCATAACGAAAAGCGCATGCTCCAGGAAGCTGTCGACGCGCTCTTCGACAACGGCCGCCATGGCCGCCCGGTCACCGGCGCGGGCAACCGCCCCCTGAAGTCGCTCTCCGACATGCTCAAGGGCAAGCAGGGTCGCTTCCGCCAGAACTTGCTCGGCAAGCGGGTGGATTACTCCGGCCGCTCCGTCATCGTCATCGGTCCCGAGCTCAAGCTGCACCAGTGCGGCCTCCCGAAGAAGATGGCCCTCGTCCTCTTCGAGCCGTTCATCATCCGTCGCCTCAAGGAACTCGGCTTCGTGCACACCGTCCGCGGTGCCCGCAAGATGATCGAGAAGAAGTCGCCGGAAGTCTGGGACATCCTCGAGGAGGTCACCAAGGGCCACCCGGTGCTCCTCAACCGCGCGCCGACGCTCCACCGTCTCTCCATCCAGGCGTTCGAGCCCGTCCTCATCGAGGGCGAGGCCATTCGCGTCCACCCGCTCGTCTGCACCGCCTACAACGCGGACTTCGACGGCGACCAGATGGCCGTGCACGTGCCGCTCTCCCTTGAGGCGATCATGGAGTGCAAGCTCCTCATGATGGCGACGTCGAACATCTTCTCGCCGTCCTCGGGCAAGCCCATCCTCACGCCGTCGCAGGACATCGTCCTCGGCGCGTACTACCTCACCATCGAGCCGCGCAAGAAGCCCACGAAGCACGAGCGCGTGCCGGTCCTCAGCGGCCTTCACGAGGTCCTCTTCGCTGTCGCCGATGGCGCGCTGAAGAAGCATGACTGGGTCGATGTCCCGAATCCGGACTTCGGTCGCGAGACGGTCTACGGCAAGAGCGATAAGAAAACCTTCCGCACCACCGTCGGCCGTGTGATCTTCAACCAAATCTGGCCGAAGGAGCTCGGTTTCGTGAACTTCCCCGTGCCGAAGGCCAAGCTCGGCGACCTCATCCTCAACACCTACAAGGTCGCGGGCGAGGTCATCACCGTCGAGACCCTCGACAAGCTGAAGGAGCTCGGCTTCCAGACCGCCATGCAGGCGGGTATCTCGATCGGCATCGATGACATGATCATCCCCGAGTCGAAGAAGGAAATCGTCAGCGACTCCCGCAAGAAGATCGCCGAGGTCGAGGCCCAGTTCAACAAGGGCATCATCACCGACGGCGAGCGCTACAACAAGGTCGTCGATATCTGGACCGGCGCCACCGACAAGATCGCCAAGGAAGTCTTCGCCAAGCTCGAGAACAACGAGGGCAAGACCGAGGTGAACCCGGTCTACATCATGATGGACTCGGGCGCCCGCGGTAACAAGCAGCAGGTCCGCCAGCTGTGCGGCACCCGCGGCCTCATGGCCAAGCCCTCCGGCGAAATCATCGAGCGCCCCATCCTGTCCTCGTTCCGCGAGGGCCTCACGGTGCTCGAGTACTTCATCTCCACCCACGGCGCCCGCAAGGGTCTCGCCGACACCGCCCTCAAGACCGCTGACGCCGGCTATCTCACCCGCAAGCTCTGCGACGTGGCGATGGACGTCATCATCGCCGAGGACGACTGCGGCGCCCGCGACGGCGTGTGGAAGAAGGCCATCTTCGAGGGCGACGACGAAATCGTCGGCCTCAAGGAACGCCTCATCGGTCGCTTCTCCAGCGACGACGTCACGAGTCCCATCAATCCCTCCGAGGTTCTCGTCGGTTCCGGCGAGCTCATCACCGAGGAAATGGCCGCCCGCATCGACGAACTCGGCATTGAGCGCGTGAAGGTCATGTCGCCGCTCACCTCGACGAGCAAGAACGGCATCGACGGCAAGTCCTACGGCATCAATCCCGCGACCAACAAGGTCGCGAAGATCGGTGACTCCGTCGGCATCATCGCCGCCCAGTCCATCGGCGAGCCCGGCACGCAGCTGACCATGCGCACGTTCCACATCGGTGGCGTTGCCTCCGGCGGCTTCAAGACCCCCGAGATCCGTGTCCGCGCGGCCGGCAAGGTGAAATACCGCGGCCTCCGCCTCGTGGAAACGGCCGACGGGGCCAACATCGTCCTCAACAAGACCGGCACGATCCAGATCATCGACGCCGACGAAAAGGAACTCGAGACGTACAACATCGTGGTCGGCTCGTTCCTGCACGTCGGTGACGGCGGGAAGATCGAGAAGGGTGCCGTCCTCGCGCAATGGGATCCGTACAACATTCCCGTGCTCTCCGAAAAGGGCGGCACGATCGTGTTCAAGGACATGATCCCCGGTGTCACGGTGAAGCGCGAACTCGACGAATCGTCGGGCCGCATCGCCACCGTCGTCATCGAGCACAAGGAGGATCTCAATCCCCAGGTTGAAATTCGCGACGCGAAGAACAAGCCGCTCGCGGCTTATTCCATCCCCGTCGGCGCGCAGATCGCGGTCAACGAGGGCGATACCATCGCCCCCGGCGCGCTGCTCGCCAAGACGCCGCGCCAGGCGTCGAAGACCAAGGACATCACCGGTGGTCTCCCCCGCGTGGCCGAGCTGTTCGAAGCCCGCCGCCCGAAGGAAGCTGCTGAAATGTCCCGCATCGACGGCATCGTCGGCTTCGAGGGCACCGTCCGCGGCAAGCGCAAGCTCGTCGTGAAGAACGAGGAGACCCAGCAGGAGGAAGAGCATCTGATCGCCACCGGCCGGCACATCATCGTGCAGCCCGGTGACGTTGTGCACAAAGGCCAGCACCTGACCGAAGGCGCCGCCGACCCGCACGAGATCCTCGAAATCCTCGGGCCTTCCGCGCTCTACGACTTCCTCATCTCGCAGGTGCAGGAGGTCTACCGTCTGCAAGGCGTGACGATTAACGACAAGCACATCGAAATCATCATCCGCCAGATGCTCCGCAAGGTTCGTATCACCGATCCGGGTGACACGGAAAACTTCTGGGGCGAGCAGGTGGACCGCTCGGCGTTCCTGATTGAGAACAAGCGCATCGAGGAGGCCGGCGGCAAACCCGCCGAGGCCGAGCCGATCCTGCTTGGCATCACGAAGGCTTCGCTCGAGACCGAGAGCTTCCTCGCGGCCGCTTCCTTCCAGGAGACGACCCGCGTCCTCACCGACGCATCGACCCTCGGCAAGGTGGATATGCTCAAGGGCTTCAAGGAAAACGTCATCATGGGCCACATGATCCCGGCGGGCACGGGCATGCCGAGCTACTCGCGGCTCAAGATCACGCTGCCCTTCGGCGCCGACCTCCCGGTCGAGGACCAGAAGGTCACCGAGGCCAGCTAAGCCACGCACACGTCTTATCCGAAGCCGCGGATCCCGGAAGGGGTCCGCGGCTTCTTTTTTTGCCGGGTGGGGGAGGACCCGGGCGGGGAATCAGCGCTCGTGGGCACGATTTCCGGATAAATCAGCGTTTCCGCTTGAGTTTCGGCCCGTGGCCGTGAGTTTCGCCCCTCCTTTTTCCTTCTGACGCGCTCCCGGCCTCACGGCTGGACAGTGTTTTTCTTCTCGCCAGCCGGGGCTAAATCCCGGGTTTGGCGAAAACCTGCTGCTTTTTGCCAGAAAGTTCTTGCCGAGCTTTTGGGGCTTGGTAGCTTTTTCCTCTTTTCCCTAATTTCCACTCTACAAATTTCACATGCCGACCATCAACCAACTCGTGCGCAAAGGCCGCCGCAAGGTGCGCATCAAGTCGAAATCCCCGGCGCTGGACGGTAACCCGTTCCGTCGCGGTGTCTGCGTGCAGGTCATGACCCGCACCCCGAAGAAGCCGAACTCCGCCATCCGCAAGGTCGCCAAGGTCCGTCTCACCAACGGCAATGAAGTCATTTCCTACATCCCCGACGAGGGGCACAACCTCCAGGAGCACTCGATCGTGCTCGTGCGCGGTGGCCGCGTGAAGGATCTCCCCGGCGTGCGTTACCATATCGTCCGCGGCACCCTCGACGCCACCGGCGTCGAGAAACGTCGTCGCAGCCGTTCCAAGTACGGCGTCAAGCGCCCGAAGGCCGCCAAGTAATCAACCGTTCTTTCGTAGCCACCACTCACCATGTCACGCCGCCACAGAGCTGAGAAACGTCAAGCCGCACCGGATATCCGTTACAAGAGCCCGCTCGTCGCGCACTTGGTCAATGTCATCATGCAGGACGGCAAGAAGAACCTTGCCCAGCGCATCGTGTACGGTGCCTTCGAGAAAGTCTCCGAGAAGCTCGAGAAGGGTGATCCGGTTGATCTCCTCCTCGGCGCGCTCGAGAACGCCCGTCCCCGCCTCGAGGTGAAGAGCCGCCGCGTCGGTGGCGCCACCTATCAGGTCCCGATCGAAATTTCCTTCGAGCGCCAGGAGAGCCTCGCCCTCCGCTGGATCGTCGCCGCCGCCACGACCCGCAAGGGTATCCCGATGCGCGACGCCCTCGCCGCCGAGATCGTCGATGCCTACAACAACACGGGCAGTGTCGTGAAGAAGAAGGAAGACACCCACAAGATGGCCCAGGCCAATCGCGCCTTCGCCCACCTCCGCTGGTAATCCAGCAATTAGCCGTATCGTGCCCATGTCCGCTGCTCCCATCATTTCCGTCATCACCGACAAGGCCAAGGTCTCCCCGGCCAACGCCAAGGACCGCCCGTTTCCTCTGGAATGGACGCGTAACATCGGCATCGCCGCGCATATCGACGCCGGCAAGACGACGACCACCGAGCGCATTCTTTTCTATTCCGGTGCCGTCCACAAGATGGGCGAGGTCCACGAGGGCACCACGGTGACCGACTGGATGGAACAGGAGCGTGAGCGCGGCATCACGATCACCGCCGCCGCCATTTCCTGCGCCTGGAACGCCTCCTGGGGCCCTTGGAAGGGCATCAAGCAGCGCATCAACATCATCGACACCCCCGGCCACGTGGACTTCACCGCCGAGGTCGAGCGCTCCCTCCGCGTGCTCGACGGCGCCGTCGCCGTGTTTGACGCCGTCGCCGGCGTGCAGCCCCAGTCCGAGACCGTCTGGCGCCAGGCCAACAAGTATAACGTCCCGCGCATTGCGTTCATCAACAAGATGGACCGGGTCGGCGCGAATTTCTTTCACTGCATCGACGACATCCGTAACAAGCTCAAGGCTAACGCCCACGCGATTTTCCTCCCGATCGGCAAGGAAGAGGGCTTCTCCGGCCTGATCGACCTCGTGCAGAACGTGGCATATAGCTTCGACGAAGATCCGAAGGATGTGCTCGGCATGAACCCGGTCACGATGCCGATCCCGGAAAATATGGCCGCCCAGGCCAAGGAATACCGCGAGAAGCTGATTGAGGCCGTCTGTGATTTCGACGACGTCATCGCCGACAAGTATCTTTCCGGTGCCCCGATCTCGGTCGAAGAGCTGATGCTCGGCGTGCGCAAGGCGACGATCTCGCTCAACTTCACCGGCGTGATTCCCGGCTCTGCGTTCAAGAAGAAAGGTGTCCAGCGCCTCCTCGACTGCGTCGTGAATTACCTGCCGAACCCGATCGATGTGCCGCCCATGAAAGGGCAGGACTCGGACGGCAAGGAAGTCGAGGCCATCGTCGACGACAAGGCCAAGATGGCCGGCCTCGCGTTCAAGCTCTGGAACGACCCGTTCGTCGGCAAAATTGTTTTCTTCCGCGTCTACACCGGCAAGCTCCCCAAGGGCATGTCGCTGTACAACCCGCGCACCCGCCGCAGCGAGCGCGTTTCCCGTCTCGTGTTGATGCGCGCGATGGACCGCGAGGAAATCGACACCGCCTACTCGGGCGACATTTGCGCACTGGTCGGCGTCAAGGACGTCATCACTGGTGACACGCTGTGCGACGAGGATTTCGACATCCGTCTCGAGCCGCCGTCCTTCCCCGAGCCCGTCATCTCGATGTCCATCGAGCCGAACACGAAGGCCGACCAGGAAAAAATGGGCACCGCGCTCCAGCGCCTCGTGGCGGAGGATCCGACCCTGCGCGTTTCGACCGATCCCGACAGCGGCCAGACGATTCTTTCCGGCATGGGCGAGCTCCACCTCGACATCATCCGCGACCGCATGAAGCGCGAGTTCAAGGTTGAGGCCACCTCCGGCAAACCGCAGATCGCCTACCGCGAGACCGTCACCAAGGCCGCCGAGGCCGAGGGCAAGTTCATCCGCCAGTCGGGTGGCAAGGGCCAGTACGGCCACGTCTGCATCACGCTCGAGCCGAACGAAAAAGGCAAAGGAATCGAGATCCTCGACGAGATCGTCGGTGGCTCGATCCCGAAGGAATTTATCAAGCCCTCCATCGCTGGTCTCATGGAGGCCTGCAACAACGGCACCGTCGCCGGTCACCCGGTCGTCGACGTCATCGTTAAGATCGTCGACGGTTCGTTCCACGAGGTCGACTCGTCCGAACTCGCGTTCAAGATGGCCGGTATCTTCGCCTTCAAGGAAGCGATGAAGAAGGCCAACCCGATCCTGCTCGAGCCCATCATGGGCGTCGAGGTCACCACGCCCGAGGATTACCAGGGCGACCTCGTCGGCGACATCAACCGCCGCCGCGGCAGCATCAGCGCCATGGAAAACAAGTCCGGCGCGTGCATCATCACCGCCACCGTCCCGCTCGAGATGCTGTTCGGCTACGTCACCGACATCCGCTCGCTCTCGAAGGGCCGCGCCAGCGCCTCGATCACCCCGTCCCATTTCGAGCAGGTCCCGAATTCACTGCTCGCCAAGATTGTCGAGTCCTCCTCCAAGGCCCCGGCCCGTACCTAACCCTCGTTCTTTGTCCCCATGAAAGGTCAACGCATCCGCATCAAACTCCAGGGCTACGACTATCGCGTCATCGATCAGTCCGCCCTCGAGATCGTCGAGACCGCCAAGCGCTCCGGCGCCCGCGTCTCCGGCCCGATCCCGCTGCCCACGCGGATCGAGAAACTTTCTGTCAACCGTTCGCCGCACGTCGACAAGAAGTCGATGGAGCAGTTCGAGACGCGTACCCACAAGCGCCTCATCGACATTATCGAGCCCACCGCCCAGACGGTGGACGAACTCAAGAAACTCAACCTCCCGTCCGGCGTCGACATCACCATCAACGTCTAAATTTCTTAACTTACAACGTTAGCAGTTGCCTGTGTCCCGCTCCGCGGGACCGCCAGGTTTCGTCTAATGTAGGTCGTTAAACGGAAACACTTCCACCTACCACTTAGCCCATGATCTCATCGCTTCTAGGCAAAAAAATCGGGATGACCCAGGTCTACGACAGTGCAAACTGTCTGATCCCGGTCACCGTGGTCGAGGCCGGCCCCTGTGCGGTCGTCCAAATCAAGACCACGGAAACTGACGGCTACCACGCCGTCCAGATCGGCTTCTCCAAAAAGAAGCCCAAGAACACCTCCAAGGCCGAGCAGCAGCACGCCGCCAAGGCCGGTCTCACCGACACGCCCCGCGTGCTCAGCGAAGTCCGCCTCACCGCCGCGTCCACGCTCAAAGTCGGTGATATCGTCACCGTCGCCGCCTTCACGGAAGGCCAGCTTGTGGACGTCATCGGCGTCACCAAGGGCAAGGGCTTCCAGGGTGTGGTGAAACGCTTTCGTGTCGCCGGCGGTCCCGCCGCGCACGGCTCTATGTTCCACCGCCGCATCGGCTCGGTCGGCATGCGCCAGACCCCCGGTCGCGTGTGGAAGAACCAGCGCATGCCCGGCCACATGGGCACCGACGCCCGCACCGTGCAAAACCTTCGCGTGGTCAAGATCCTCGCCGAGAAAAACCTTATCCTGGTCAAGGGTGCGATCCCCGGCGCGAACGGTGACGATGTCATCGTCCGCTCGGCCATCAAGGGTCAACCCAGGGTCGTCAAAGCCTAACCCGGAGATATCCAGCCATGAAACTTACCGTTTTTAATTCCGATGGGACGACCAGCAGCGAAAAGGATTTCGCCGGTCTGCCCGTGTTCGAGGGCGACAAGGGCCTCCAGGCCGTGAAGGAAGTCATCGTCGCCATCAACGCCAACAACCGCCAGGGCACGCATTCCACCAAGACCCGCGGCGAAGTCCGCGGCGGTGGCAAGAAGCCGTGGCGCCAGAAGGGTACCGGCCGCGCCCGCGCCGGCTCCATCCGCTCGCCCTTGTGGGGTGGGGGTGGCGTCGTGTTCGGCCCGAAGCCGCGCGACTACTCCAAGAAGATCAATGGCAAGGTGAAGGACCTCGCCTTCAGCCGCGCCCTCTTCGACCGCGCCGTCGCCGGTGAAATCGCCGTCATCGAGGCCTTCGTCGCCACGACCGGCAAGACCAAGGCCATGAACCAAGTCGTCACCCGCATCGCGCCCAAGGGCCGCGTGCTCCTGGTTGACGCCCCGTTCGCCGCCGAGGCCAGCCGCGCTTCCCGCAACATCGAGCGCGTCTCCCTCCAGGAGGCCTCGAAGCTCAACACCCTCGACCTCGCGCAGTACAAGAAAATCATCGTCAGCACGAAGGCCATCGAGGCGATCATCGCCCGCGTCACCGGAGGTAAAAACTGATGAATGCCCACAAGGTTCTCAAACAGATGCTTCTCTCCGAGAAGTCCAGCAAGCTCAGCTCCGAGCTGGGCCAGTACACCTTTGAGGTGTTCCGCTACGCCAACAAGCACGCCATCGCCGAAGCCGTCGAAAAGACCTTCAAGGTCACGGTCCGCCGCGTGAACGTCCAAAACTATCCCGGCAAGAACAAGAAGAGCCGCGCCGGCCGCCCGAGCATGACCTCCGACTTCAAGAAGGCGATCGTGACCCTCAAGGCCGGTGACAAGATCGAGCTCGTCTAAGCCGCACCCCGGAGACCTCCACCATGCCCATCCATTCATTTCGCCCGCTCACGCCTTCCGGCCGCTTCACCTCCCTCAACATGGAGAAGGGGCTCTCGAAGGAGCGTCCCCAGAAGGCCCTCACCGAGTCTAAGCACAAGACCGGCGGCCGCAACGTCTACGGCCGCGTCACCTCCCGCCATCGCGGCGGCGGTCACAAGCAGCTGTACCGCATCATCGACTTCAAGCGCGACCTCCTCGACCTGCCCGCCCGCGTCCACGCGATCGAGTACGACCCGAACCGTTCGGCCAACATCGCCCTCCTCGCGTACGCGACGGGCGAGAAGCGCTACATCCTCGCTCCCGAGGGTCTGGCGGTCGGCGCCACCATCGTCACCTCCAACAAGGCGACGACGAACGATTTCCTTGTCGGCAACAACTTCCCGCTCGCGCTCATCCCGCCGTCCACGCTCGTGCACGCGGTTGAGCTCGTCCCCGGCCGTGGCGCCCAGATCGCCCGCGGCGCCGGCACCAGCGCCGAGTTGATCGCCGTCGAGAACGGCCAGGCCCAGCTCAAGATGCCCTCCGGCGAACTCCGCCTGGTGCATCCGAATTGCCGCGCCACCATCGGCTCCATCGGCAACGGCGACCACAACAAGCAGTCGCTCGGCAAGGCCGGCCGCCGCCGCTGGCTCGGCGTCCGCCCGACCGTCCGCGGCGTCGCCATGAACCCCGTCGACCACCCCAACGGTGGCGGTCAGGGCAAGTCCAAGGGTGGTGGCGGTCGCCAGCACCTCGTGTCGCCGTGGGGTCAGCTCGCCAAGGGCTACGTCACCCGCCGCCGCTCGAAGCTCTCGAACAGCATGATCATCGTCCACCACAACGGCCGCAAACCCCGCGGCAAGAAGTAACCCCGCCCCTTTCGCACCATGGCACGTTCCATCAAAAAAGGCTTCTTCGTCGACTACCACCTGCTCGAGAAAATCGAGAAGGCCACCAAGGCCGGCGCCAAAAAGCCCATCCAGACCTGGTCGCGTCGCTCGACCATCACCCCCGATTTCATCGGCCACACGTTCAGCGTGCACAACGGCAAGGTCTTCATCGCCGTCTACGTCACCGAGAACATGGTCGGCCACAAGCTCGGCGAGTTCTCCCCGACGCGCATCTTCAAGTCGCACGGCGGCATGACGCGCAAGGAAATCTAAACCGCCTTTAACCACACCCATATCGAACCCCAAAGGGCAGGGCGCCTCGTGTGCTGCTGCCGCCTTAACCGGAATCTAAACCATCATGGAAGTCCAAGCTCTCACTCGCTACGCGCGCATGTCGCCCAAGAAAATGCGCGAAGTGGCCAACACCATTACCGGACGCAAGGCCCCGGATGCGGTCGACTATCTGGGTCTCATCCCCCGCAAGTCCGCCCGTCTCATCGCCAAAACGCTCAAGAGCGCCATCGCGAATGCCGAGAACAACAACAACCTCTCGGCCGACAGCCTGATCGTGAAGTTTGCCATCATCGAGAACGGCCCCGTCCTCAAGCGGTTCAAGGCCGGCGCCCGCGGCACCGCGATGCCCCGCCGTAAGAAAATGTCCCACATCCGCATCGTCCTCTCCGACGGCAACTCCAACTAACCTTTACCATGGGCCAAAAGACCAATCCCACCGGCTTCCGTCTCGCCGTCCGCCGCAACTGGCAGTCGCGCTGGTTTGCGAAGAAGAAAGACTTCCCCAAGCTCCTCCTCGAGGATCAGGTGATCCGTGAGAAGCTGATGGAGAAGCTCAAGCAGGCGTCCGTGCCGCGCATCTTCATCGAGCGCGCGTCTAACCGCGTCCGCGTCAAGATCTACACCGCCCGCCCCGGCATCGTCATCGGCCGCAAGGGCCAGGAGATCGAGAAGATCAAGGACGAGCTCGCGAAGCTCACCGGCAAGGAGATCCTCCTCGACATCCAGGAAGTGAAGAAGCCCGAGATCGAGGCGCAGCTTGTCGCCGAGAACGTCGCGCTCCAGCTGGAACGCCGCATCGCCTTCCGCCGCGCCATGAAGAAGGCCGTGGAAATGGCCATGACGCTCGGCGCCGAGGGCATTCGTATCCAATGCTCGGGCCGCCTCGGCGGCACCGACATCGCCCGCCGCGAGTGGCAGCGCAAGGGCCGCGTCCCGCTGCACACCCTGCGCGAGAACATCGATTACGGCTTCTTCGAGGCCCGCACCGTCTACGGCAAGATCGGCGTCAAGTGCTGGATCTGCAAAAAAGAATCCGACAACAACTGATCCGCGCCCCCGTCGCATATCGCAATTTAGGAGAATTCTCCCATGGCTCTCGCTCCCGCCCGCACCAAATACCGCAAATCGCAAAAAGGCTCCCGCGCCGGCAATGCCAAGCGCGGCAACACGCTCGCCTTCGGCGAATACGGCCTGCAGTCGCTCACCCGTGGCCCCATGACCGGCCAGCAGATCGAGGCCGCGCGCGTCACCATCTCGCGCCACCTCAAGCGCAAGGGGAAGCTCTGGATCCGCGTGTTCCCGCACAAGCCCGTCACCAAGAAGCCCGCCGAGACCCGTATGGGCCAGGGCAAGGGCCCGGTCGAGTTCTATGTCGCCGTCATCAAGCCCGGCGCCGTCCTCTTCGAGCTCTCTGGCATTCCCACCACCGTCGCCAAGGAGGCCTTCCGCCTCGCCGACGCGAAACTGCCTTTCCACTGCCGCTTCATCGTCCGCGATGGCGCCGCTTCCTGAGGCCTAAGGCCGCTTAACTTCCATCCCGTCCCGTCATGACTTCCAAAGAAATCCGCGATCTCGCCCCGGCTGAGATCACCACCAAGCTCCGCGAGGTCCGCGAGCAGTTCCTCCAGCTCCGCATGCGCCGCCAGACCGGCCAGGTCGAGAAGACTCATGAACTGCGCACCCTGCGCAAGGACGTCGCCCGCCTCGAAACCATCCTCAACGAAAAGAAACGCGCGGCCGTCGCCGCCTGAGCGTCCGCCTGAACCCACTTACCGCCATGTCCTCCGTCACTCCCGGCTCGCGCAATTCGCGCAAAACCCAGATCGGCTTCGTCACGAGTCGCTCCGGCGACAAGTCCGTCAAGGTCACCATCGCCTACAAGACCCCGCACCCGCTCTACCACAAGGTCGTTAACCGTCAGACCGTGCTCCACGTGCATGACGAGAAGAACGAGACCAAGGTCGGCGACAAGGTCGAGGTCATGGAGACCCGCCCGCTCAGCCGCCTCAAGCGCTGGCGCGTCATTTCCGTCGTCCACGCCGCCGTGGCCGACATCGGCGTCGCGATTTCCGAAAAGGATGTCGCCGCGACCGTTCCCACCAAGATCACCAAGGCCTGAGCGCCTTTCCCCAACCTTTTCTCCACCGGAGTTCCGCCATGATTCAACTGCGTTCCATTCTCGAAGTCGCCGACAACACCGGTGCCCGCCGGGCCGCCATGATCAGCCGTAAGGGCCAGATCACGGACACGGCCGGCGTGGGCGACATCATCACCGTCCACATCAAGCAAAGCTCGACCGAGGCCACCGTGAAGAAGGGCGAGGTCGCCAAGGCCGTCGTCGTCCGCACCAAGGCCGCGGTTCGCCGCGCCGATGGCAGCTACCTGCGCTTTGACAGCAACGCGATCGTCCTGATCGACGCCACCAACAACCCGCGCGGTACGCGCATCTTCGGTCCCGTCGCCCGCGAGCTGCGCGCCAAGAATTTCATGAAGATCATCTCGCTCGCTCCGGAGGTTCTCTAACATGGCCACGAAATTTCACGTCAAACGCGGCGACGTCGTCGTCGTCATCGCCGGTTCCCACAAGGGCAAGACAGGCAAGATTCTCGAGATCCTGGCCGCCAAGCAGCGCGCCCGCATCGAGGGCGTCGCCATGATCAAGCGCCACCTCAAGAAGTCACAGGAGCATCCGCAGGGCACCATCGCCGAGCGCGAGGGTTCCGTGCACATCTCCAACCTCATGCTGCAGGCGGCCTTCGACGCCAGCAAACGCAAGAAGCCCACGGCGGTGGCCGCCACTGCCTGATCCGCCATTGCGCTTGCCAAACCGCCGGCGCCCCTGCGTTACTGACCCTTTTCCACCCATACTTTCCTCGCCATGAGCTACGTTCCCACTCTCAAAAAACTCTACACCGAGCAGGTCGCCCCTGAACTCGTGAAGAGCCGCGGCTATAAAAACAAGCACCAGGTCCCGAAGATCACCAAGATCAACCTGAACACCGGCATCGATGCCGACGCCGACAAGAACCAGATCGCCGACGTCCAGCGCGACATGACCACGATCGCCGGCCAGAAGCCCGTGCTCGCGCGTTCCCGCAAGGCCATCGCCAATTTCAAGCTGAAGCCCAACCAGGTCGTCGGCTGCCACGTCACCCTCCGCGGCAACGCGATGTGGGAGTTCCTCTACCGCCTGCTTGCGGTCGCGCTCCCGACCATCCGCGACTTCCGCGGCACGTCGCCCAAGCTCGACGGTCAGGGCAACTACAACATCGGCATCACCGACTTCACCATCTTCCCCGAGATCACCGTGGAAAACGTCAAGAAGACCATGGGCCTCGACATCACCATTGTCACCACGGCCGGCTCCGACGACGAGGGCCGCGAGCTGCTTCGCCTGCTCGGCATGCCCTTCCGCCGCACCGAGTCCGCCCCCCAGAAACCCACCGCCGCCTAACCTTTCCCGCGCCATGCCGAAAACCTCCGCCATCGAACGCAACAAGAAGCGCATCCGCCTCGTCGCCAAGTTCGCGCCCAAGCGCGCCGAGCTGAAGGCGATCCTCGCCAACCCGGCGACCAATGACGTCGAGTTCTTCGCCGCGCAGAAGAAGCTCGCGAAGCTCCCGAAGGATTCCTCCAAGGTCCGCATCCGCAACCGCTGCTCCCTGAGCGGCCGCCCGCGCGCCTACATCGGCAAGTTCGGCGTGTCCCGCATCACCTTCCGCGAACTCGCCCTGTCCGGCAAGATTCCCGGCGTCACCAAGTCCTCCTGGTAAATTTTTCAACCGGCGGCGGGAGTCGGATATGACCCGCCGTCACTGCCCAACCCACATCCACCATGACCGATCCGATCAGTGATTTTCTGACCCGCCTCCGCAATGCGTCGAAGGCCGGCCTTGCCGAGTGCTCCTCCCCGCACTCCAAAATCCGCGAGTCCATCGCCGCCATCCTCACCACCGAGGGTTACGTCGCCGGCCACAAGGACAGCGTTGACGCGCAGGGCCACAAGACCCTCGTCGTCACGATGAAGTACGTCGCCGGCGCGCCCGCCATCACCGGCGTCGTCCGCGTCTCCACGCCCGGCCGCCGTCTCTATTACGGCTACACCGAGATCCCGCGCGTGCTGAATGGCCTCGGCATCAGCATCCTCTCGACCTCGAAGGGCCTGCTCAAGGATCAAGACTGCCGCCGCTCCAAGGCCGGTGGTGAACTGCTTTGCAACGTTTGGTAACCCGCCGCGCACCATGAGCCGTATTGGCAAACAACCCGTTCTTATCCCCGACAAGGTCAAGGTCACCGTCACCAACGGCACCGTCCACGTCGAGGGTCCCAAGGGCAAGGTCCAGAAGACTTTCGCCTCCGCCGTCCAAATCACCGTGGCCGACAACAAGGTCACCTTCGCCCCCGCTGAGGACACGCGCTTCGCGAATGCCATGTACGGCACCGCGCGCTCGATCGTCGCCGGCATGGTCAAGGGCGTGACCGAGGGCTACGTCAAGGAACTCGAAATCCAGGGCGTCGGTTTCAAGGCCAACCTCAAGGGCACGTCGCTCGACCTCGCCCTCGGCTACTCGCACCCCATCCTGATGGAGATCCCCGCGGGCATCAAACTCACCGTCACCGACCAGACCAAGGTCAAGGTCGAGGGCGCGGACAAGCAGCTTGTCGGCGCCGTCACCGCGGAAATCCGCAGCTACTATCCGCCCGAGCCCTACAAGGGCAAAGGCGTCCGCATCGTCGGCGAGCGCGTCCGCCGCAAAGAAGGCAAGACCGTCGCCTAAGGCCCCCCATGAATACCATTCGCAAAGCCAGTCTCCTTCAGAAACGTCGTTGGAGAATCCGCAAGAAGGTCAACGGCACCGCTCTCCGGCCGCGCCTCACCGTGCGCTTCTCCACGAAGCACATCTACGCGCAGGCGGTCGACGACGACAAGGGCGTGACGCTCGTGTTTCTCGGCACCCTCGCGCCCGAGCTGCGCAAGCAGAAGCTCGCCGCCAATCTTGCCGGGGCCAAGGCCCTCGGTGTTGCTTTCGCCGCCATGGCGAAGGCCGCGGGCATCGCCTCGGTCGTGTTCGACCGCAACGGCGCCCTTTATCACGGTAAAGTCAAAGTGTTCGCCGACGCCGCGCGCGAAGGCGGCCTCCTGTTCTAATCCATGCCCATGAGTACCGAATCTCCCTCCGCTCCCGAGTCCGCCAAGCCCGCTCCCGCCGCTGCTGCGCCCACGTCTGCCCCCGCGCCCGCGCGTGAGAACCGTGGCCCTGGCGGCCCCGGTGGCAACCGCGGCCCCCGCCGTGATGGCGGCGGCTTCCGCCGCGATGATCGCAACCGCAACAACCGCGACAACAAGGACCAGGGCGACGGCCCGACGATGATTGAAAAGGTCGTCTTCATCAACCGCTGCGCCAAGGTCGTCAAGGGCGGCCGCCGCTTTAGCTTTTCCGCCCTCGCCGTTGTCGGCGACGGCAAGGGCAAGGTCGGCATCGGTTACGGCAAGGCCAACGAGGTCCCCGACGCCATCAAGAAGGGCACCGCCAACGCCCACAAGAAGCTCGTGAGCGTCAAGCTCAAGGGTGACACCATTCCCCACGAGGTCTTCGGCGAATACGATGGCGGCAAGGTCCTCCTCCGTCCCGCCACGACCGGCACCGGCCTCATCGCCGGTGGCGCCGTCCGCGCCGTCCTCGAGGCTGCCGGCGTCAAGAACGTGCTCACGAAGTCGATGGGTTCCAGCAATCACATCGCTGTCGTGCACGCCACGCTCAACGGCCTGCTCCAGCTCCGTATGGCCGCCGACATCACCTCGATGCGCACGACCGGCACCGACACCGACAAACTCTAAGTAAACCATCCGAGTCCCGCCCCGCGCAACAATCGCGGAGTGGGGCGCCCCCCTCCCAGGAACCATCATGAAACTTCACGAACTCAAGAACGTCGCCGGTGCGATCCACCGCAAGAAGCGCGTCGGCTGCGGCGAAGGCGGCGGCCACGGCAAGACCTCCGGTCGCGGCGGCAAGGGCCAGAGCGCGCGCTCCGGCAGCAGCATCCGCCCGGGCTTCGAAGGCGGCCAGATGCCCCTCTACCGCAAGCTCCCGCACCGCGGCTTCAACAATTACAACCACCGCACCGAGATCGCGATCCTCAACGTCGGCGACCTCGCGTCCCTCGACGCCAAGGTCACCGAGGTCAACGCCGGGATCCTCGCTTCCAGCGGCCTGATCCGCGGCGGCGAGAAGTCGGTCAAGATCCTTGGTGACGGCGAAATCAGCCGCGCGCTCAAGGTCACCGCGGCGAAATTCTCGGAATCGGCCAAGGCCAAGATTGAGAAGGCCGGCGGCCAGGCCATCGTCGGCTAACTCATTTTCAATTTTCGAATTTTGAATTTCGATTCACGAACCTCGCCGGTCCGGCTTCGAAGTCACTGAAATCGAAAATCGCAAATCGAAAATCGAAATTTCCCCGATGATTTCCGCTTTCACGAACTCGATGAAGATCCCCGAGCTGCGCTCGCGGATCCTCTACACGCTGGCGCTGCTCTTCGTGGCCCGGGTCGCCGCACACATCGTGCTGCCCGGCATCGACCCGCATCCGTTGCAGAAGTTTTTTGAGGACCAGACCGCAGGCGGCGGCGGTGCCCTCGTCGGCATCTACAACATGTTCACGGGCGGCGCACTCCTGAAGGGCGCCGTCGGCGCGCTCGGCATCATGCCGTACATCAGTGCCTCGATCATCTTCCAGCTCATGACCGCGGTCGTCCCCGGGCTCAGTCGCCTGCAGCAAGAGGGTGATGTCGGTCGCCAGAAGCTCACGCAGTACACGCGTTACGCCACGGTCGCCCTCTGCCTCATCCAGGGTACCATGCTCATCCTTTCCCTCGAGCATCCCGACCGGATGTTCCCGGGCTACGACATCAACACCTACGGCCACATCGTGCTCGCCGGGAAGATGTATTTCCTCGTCACCTCGGTCATCTTCATGACCGCCGGCACGATGCTGCTCATGTGGCTCGGCGAGCAGATCACCCAGCGGGGCATCGGCAACGGCGTCTCCCTGCTGATCACCGTCGGCATCCTCGCCGACCTGCCTGGCGCCGCCCAGCAGACCTACCAGATGTTCTTCCGCCCCGTCGGCACCGGCGCGAGCCTCGGCCTGCCGCAGGCGGTCATCATGATCGCGCTCTTCTTCGCCGTCACCATGGGCATCATCATGGTCGTGCAGGGGCAGCGCAAAATCCCCGTCCAGTACGCCAAGCGCGTCGTCGGCAACAAGGTCATGGGCGGCCAGAGTTCCTTCCTGCCGCTGAAGGTGAACTACTCCGGCGTCATGCCCGTCATCTTCGCCAGCTCGATCATGCTGTTCCCGCAGACGATCTTCTCGTGGGCGGGCTCGGCCTGGGATATCAAGTTCTTCCGCGACGTCTCCCAGGATTTCCTCCGCGGGCACGCGATCTACTACGTGCTCTACACGATGCTGATCCTGTTCTTCAGCTATTTCTGGGTGTCCGTCATGTTCAAGCCGATCCAGATCGCGGATGACCTCAAGAAGTACGGCGGCTATGTCCCCGGCGTCCGCCCCGGCGAGCCGACCGCGCAGTTCCTCGATTTCATCATGACCCGCCTGACCCTCGCGGGCGCCGTCTTCCTCACGGTCATCGCCGTGATGCCCGACCTGATGCTCAACTGGCTGCACGTTCCGCAGCGCATCTCCATCTTCTTTGGCGGCACGGGCATGCTGATTACCGTCGGCGTCATCCTGGACACCATGCGGCAGGTCGAAACCTTCCTGCTCCAGCGCCACTATGACGGCTTTCTGAAAAAGGGCCGGATCCGCGCCCGCAACCCGAATGTCGCCGGCGCCTTGGGCGAGGCGGCTGATATGAAAACCGTTGGTACCCTGTGGCTTGCGCTCGGCGCGATCGCCCTGATTGGGATCATCTCCTGGGTTGTCCGCCACTGGGCGCTTTAGTTCTTTACTCTGGCCTCGATGGCAGGCATCAACGACCTCTTTTCGCGTTTCGGCCCTCCCGCCAAAACCAAACTCCTTCTCCTCGGTTCACCCGATTTTCGTTCCGAAAACCTGATGAACCAGGTGCGTTCTTTGAATCTTGAGCACGTCTCTCCCGCCACTCTGATGCGGTCGGAGATTTCGCGCCGACCCGGCCCTGCCGGATCGGATGAAGCGACCACGCTGGCGCGCCTGCGCCGCTGGTTCTTCGCGCGCAAACCTGATGCGGGTTTTGTCCTCGTGGACTTCCCGGCTACGCTGCTCCAAGCCAAAGTGTTCGACGAATGGCTCGATGCCCGTGATGAAGCGCTCAGCGCCGCACTCGCCGGCCCCGGCTCCCCCGGGCCTGTCGTCTCACACTATCGCACGCTCGGTCTCCTTCTGGAGGCCGGCGGCCCCGCTACATGAGCGTTCCCCTCAAAAACAAGGATGGGATCGCCCGCATGCGCGAGGCGTGTGCTGTCGCCGCCATGGTGCTTGATTCCCTCAAGCAACTGGTCCGGCCCGGCCTCACGACGCAAGACTTGGAAGAAGCTGGCCGCGATCTGATCGCGAGCCATGGAGCCCGCAGTTCCGATTACGGTTACCAGATCGGTTCCCGCCGCTACCCGGCGCATACCTGCATCTCGGTCAACGAGGAAGTCGTCCACGGCATCCCGTCCATCCGCCGCGTTTTGCGCGACGGCGACATCGTTTCGCTCGACGTCACCGTGACCTACAACGGTTACATCGGCGACAACGCCGTCACGGTCCCCGTCGGCCGGATTACCCCGCGCCTCACCGAACTCCTCGACGTCACCCGTGACGCCTTGGATCTCGGCATCCGCCAGGCGGTGGTCGGCAATCGTATCGGCGACATCTCCGCCACGATCCAGGCCTACGTCGAGTCCCACGGTTTCAGCGTGGTGCGCGAAATGGTCGGGCACGGGGTGGGGGTCAAAATGCACGAGCCACCGGAAATTCCCAACTTCGGCCGCAAGGGCACCGGGGAAAAGATCAAGCCCGGCATGACCCTCGCGATCGAACCGATGGTCAACGTCGGCGGTCACCGGATCAAGACGCTCGCCGACGGCTGGACGGTCGTTACTTCCGACGGTTCACCTTCCGCCCATTTTGAGCATACCGTGCTCACGACGGAAACCGGTCCCGAGATCCTCACGCTCCCGCGCCGCTCGCCCTAAGATTCAGCCAGTTCCCTTTCCTTTAAACTTTAACTCACAACTCAAAATCCCATGCCACGTCTCCTCGGTGTAGAAATCCCCGCGAAAAAGAAAGTCGCGTACTCCCTCCGTTACATCAACGGCATCGGCCCCACGCGGGCCGATCTCCTCGTCAAGGAGGCCGGCCTCAACCCCGACATGCGGGCGGCTGACCTCACCGAGGAGCAGCTGAACAAGATCCTCAACATCATCACCGAGCACAAATGGGTGCTCGAGGGTGACCTCCGCCGCGACATCGCGGGCAATCTCAAGCGCCTCCAGGCCATCAACTGCTACCGGGGCATCCGCCACCGCCGCAGCCTCCCGGTCCGCGGTCAGCGCACCAGTACCAACGCCCGTACCCGCAAGGGCCCGCGCAAGACCGTTGGCGTCACCAAAGCCAAGGAAGTTTAATCCCTTACGATCATGGCCGAAGAAAAGTCCGCTCCCAAGAAAGAGAAACCCGCGAAGGTTGCCGCCGCTGACGGCGCGCCCGACGCTGCCGCCGCCGCTACGCCGGCCGAGAAGAAGGCCAAAGGCCTCAAGGCTGCTGCCGCTGCTGCGGCTGCCGCCGAGGGGTCCGCCCCCGGCGCCGCCGGTGAAACCGCCCCGAAGGCTTCCGCGCCGTCCGACAAGCCTGTCGAGATGATCGGTGGCGTCGCCAAACAGCCCACCGCTGAGGACCTCCTCAAGGAAGAGCTCGGCACCATCAAGGTCCGCAAGGCCAAGGGTTCGAAGAACGTCACCTCCGGTTTCGTCAACGTCCTCGCCTCCTTCAATAACACGATTGTCTCCATCACCGACCACAAGGGCCAGGTCATCGCCTGGTCCAGCGCCGGCAAGTGCAACTTCCGCGGCTCGCGTAAGTCCACCGCCTACGCCGCCCAGGTCGTCGCGCAGGATGCCGCCCGCAACGCCATGTCGCACGGCCTCAAGGACGTCGTCATCCGCGTCTCTGGTCCCGGCCTCGGCCGCGATTCCGCCATCCGCGCCCTCCAGGCCATCGGCCTTGAGATCACGTCGATCGTGGACGTCACCCCCATCCCGCACAACGGCTGCCGCCCGCGCAAACGCCGCCGCGTCTAATTTCCCAACCCTCCTCCCTTTACTACAATGGCTCGTTACACCGGTCCCACTACCCGCATCAGCCGCCGCTTCGGCCAACTCATCCTTGGCTCGGGCAAGGCCTTTGAGCGCCGCGCCTATCCCGCCGGCCAGCACGGCGCGAAGCTCAAGCGCAAGGTCTCCGAATACGCCGTCGGCCTGAACGAAAAGCAGAAGCTCCGTTACACCTACGGTCTGCTTGAGCGTCAGTTCCGCCGCACTTTCGAGATCGCGAAGAAGGAACGCGGCGTCACCGGCGAGCGCTTCCTCCAACTCCTGGAGACGCGCCTCGACAGCACCGTCTACCTCCTCGGCTTCGCCAAGAGCCGCGCTGCCGCCCGCCAGTTCGTCAACCACGGGCACATCCGCGTCAACGGCCACAAGGTCGACATCGCGAGCTACAGCGTGCAGCCCGGCGACGAGATCGAGGTCAAGAACGCCCCGGCCTCCCGCCAGTTTGCCACGCGCAACCTCGAGGAGAACCGCATTCGCAACGTCCCGGGCTGGCTCACGCTGAACGCCGAGGCCTTCAAGGCCGTCGCCAACCGCCTGCCCACGCGCGACGAGATGGAACAGAACGTCAACGAGCAGCTCATCGTCGAGTTCTACTCGCGCTTCTAAGCCACCTTCCAACCCTTTTCTAACCTCAACGCTCAACTCAGAGTTCATCGCCATGCCCAAACGTCTCGGAAAGTTCGAACTCCCCTCCAAGCTCACCAAAGTCGAGGAAGGCTCCAGCCCGACCTACGCCAAGTTCATCGCCGAGCCCTTCGAGGCCGGTTACGGCCACACCATCGGCAACTCCCTGCGTCGCGTGCTGCTCAGCTCCATTGAGGGCGCCGCCATCTCGTCCATCAAGATCGACGGCGTGAACCACGAGTTCCAGTCGATCGACAACGTCGTCGAGGATGTCACCGACATCGTCCTCAACCTGAAGAAGATCCTGATCGTCTCCACCAAGCGCGAGCCCATCACCCTCCAGATCAAGGCCACCAAGACCGGCGTTGTCACCGCCGCCGACATCCAGGCCGACGCCAACATCACCATCGTCAATCCCGAGCAGGTCATCTGCACCCTCGACACGAAGCGCACCTTCGAGGCCGAGATCGAGATCAAGACCGGCCGCGGTTACTACCCCGGCGTGGCCAACAAGAAGGAAGAACAGGCGATCGGCGTCATCTCCATCGACTCCCTCTTCTCGCCCGTCCGCCTCGTGAAGTACGCCGTCGAGGCGACCCGCGTGGGCCAGATCACCGATTACGACAAGCTCGTGCTCGAGGTCTGGACCGATGGCCGCATCACCCCGGACGACGCCCTCAAGCAGTCCGCCTCCATCCTGAAGCACCACCTCGACGTGTTTGACCGCGTCTCCGAGGAGGCCTTCGAGTTCGAGAGCCAGCAGTCCGAGGTCAGCGAGGAGCAGAACAAGCTCCGCAAGCTCCTCAACATGTCGGTCAACGAGATCGAGCTCTCGGTCCGCGCCGCCAACTGCCTCAACAACGCAAACATCACCACCGTCGGTGAGCTCGCGATGAAGACCGAGCAGGAGATGCTCAAGTACCGCAACTTCGGCAAGAAATCGCTCAACGAAATCAAGGAAAAGCTCGAGGCCCTCGGCCTCTCGCTCGGCATGAAGTTCGACGAGCGCCTCCTCGACACCAAGAAGGAAGCCTGAGCGAATTTCGAATTTCGATTTTCGACTTTCGATTGCTCCGGCAGTCGGAAGTCCGGATCGGGATTCGAAAAGCGAAAATCCAACTTCGAAACTAAACCAGGGGCTCGCGCCGTCCGCTGCCGCGCCACGCTGCGACCGGATTGCCGATCGGGCCCCGCTTAATCACCAAATCCAATGCGTCACAACAAACACCACGCTTCCCTGGGCGTAACCGTCGAGCACCGCCGGGCGATGATGTCCAATCTCGCCGCCTCGCTTATCACCCACGGCCGCATCAAGACCACCCTGACCAAGGCCAAGGCCCTGCGTCCCTTCATCGAGAAGGTCATCACCAAGGCCAAGCAGGCCGCGGCCAAGACCGACAAGAAGGACGCGCTCCACCTCCGCCGCCTGGCTCACGCCGACGTGCGCGACGAGACCGCCCTGACGCTCCTCTTCAACGAGAAGCACAAGGAGTTCACGAACCGCAACGGTGGCTACACCCGCATCTACAAGCTCGGTGCCCAGCGCCTCGGCGACGCCGCGGAGCTCGCGCTCATCGAGTTCGTGAAGGCGGACGACACCGGCTATAAGAAGTCGAAGGGCAAGAAGGCCACCAAGACCAAGAAGGCCCAGGCCCCGAAGGCCGAAGCCGAGACGGCCGCCCCGGTCGCCGCCGAGGCCACGCCTGAAACCAAGGCCTAAGCCCTCCGCTCCCCATTCCAACGCGCCGAAGGTTTCCTTCGGCGCGTTTTTCATTTAGCCCTTTCGCCATGCTCGAGCTGACTCCCGCCGTGGTGGTTTACTGCACGCTGTTGGCTGCGGTGTTCCTCGGCGTGTGGTTCTACTACGACCGGCGCGACCATGCCCGCTTCGAGGTCGAGCGCCGCAAGACGACCTTCCACTGCATCCGCTGCGACGCCCTCTACATCGCGCCGATTGGGACCGAGCTGGCGAAATGCCCGCGCTGCGCCCATGAAAACACCCGGCTGAAGTTCTGACCGCCGGGCGTGCGGCCGGAGCGGGCCATTGACACGCCTGCGGTTTGTTGTCCGTTTATTCGTTTTTCCGGCCGCCCATGCCCCAAACCATCGCCGTTCTCGACTTCGGTTCTCAGCTCACGCAGGTCATTGCGCGGCGCATCCGCGAGTGTCAGGTTTACTCGAAGATCTACCACTTCGCCACGCCCGCGGCGAAACTGCGCGAGGACGGCGTCGTCGGCATCATCCTTTCCGGCGGCCCACAGAGTGTCTACGCGAAGACCGCGCCGCATCCGGACCCGGCGATCTTTGAGCTGGGCGTGCCGGTGCTCGGGATTTGTTACGGCGTGCAGCTCATGGGCCACTTCCTCGGCGGCAAGGTCGCGCTGAGCAAGGAGCGCGAATACGGCCACGGCCACCTCACGATCAAACAGCCCGGCAAGCTCTTCGCCGGCCTGCCGCGCCATCTCCGCATCTGGAACTCACACGGCGACAAGCTCACGAAGCTGCCGCCCGGCTTCAAGGCCACGGCGATTTCCGAGAACTCCCCGTTCGCCGGCATCGAGGACCCCAAGCGCCGGTTCTACGGCATCCAGTTTCACCCCGAGGTGTTCCACACCGAGCGGGGCGTGGACATGATCCGCAACTTCCTCGTGGGCATCTGCCGCGCGCGGCAGGACTGGACGACGAAGGATTTCATCGCGCACGCCGTCGCCGACATCCGGGCCAAGGTGGGGAAGGGGCGCGTCCTGCTCGGGCTTTCCGGCGGCGTCGATTCCTCTGTCGCCGCGGCCCTGCTCCACAAGGCCATCGGCAAGCAGCTGACCTGCGTGTTTGTGGACAACGGCCTTCTCCGCAAGGACGAGCGCAACTACGTCGAGTCGCTCTATAAGCGCAATTTCAAGATCGACCTGCGGGTGGTGGACGCGTCGAAGCTCTTTCTCCGCCGGCTCAAGGGAGTCACCGAGCCTGAGCAAAAACGAAAGATTATTGGCCGCACCTTCGTCGCAGTTTTTGAGCAGTCGCTCAAGTCCATCGGCCACGCCGAGTTCCTGGGGCAGGGCACGCTTTATCCCGACGTGATTGAGAGCGTGTCCATCGGCAACAATCCCGCCTCGCTGATCAAGACCCACCACAACGTCGGTGGCCTGCCCAAGCGCATGAAGCTCAAGCTCATCGAGCCGCTGCGCGAACTCTTCAAGGACGAGGTTCGCCAGGTCGGCGCCGCGCTCGGCCTGCCCAAAGAGGTCGTCTGGCGCCAGCCGTTCCCCGGTCCGGGCCTTGGCGTGCGCGTGATGGGCGACATCACCGCCGACAAGCTCGAGATTCTCCGCAATGCCGACTTTGTGCTGCAGGACGAGATGATGAAGTCCGGCTTTTACTGGAAGGTCTGGCAGTCATTCGCCGTGTTCCTGCCGGTGAAGACCGTGGGCGTGTTCGGCGATGAGCGGACCTATGACTACGTTGTGGCGCTGCGGATCGTCGAAAGCATCGATGCGATGACGGCGGACTGGGCGAAGCTGCCGTACGACCTCCTGCAGAAGATATCCAGCCGTATCACCAATGAAGTCCGTGGCGTAAGTCGCGTGGTGTTAGATATTAGCTCCAAGCCTCCCGCCACTATCGAGTGGGAGTGAGCCGGAACCGGGCTTTCCTCGGGGCGAACTTTAGTCCAACCTGAGGTTCGTCATGCTTACTCTGTCTTCCCGCCGGTTTGCCGCGTTGCTGCTCCTCGGCTTCGCAACGACTGTGACCGTACAGGCCGAGCCTGCGATCATCGCCAAGGCCCGGGCCTACCTTGGGTCCGAGGCGGCGCTTAACGCGGTCAAATCGGTGCATTACACCGGTTCGATGCTCGCGCCGGTAGGGACGGACGCCACCAAGCCGCTCACCGTCGGGGTGGAGATCATATTTCAGGAACCCTACCGCCAGCGCACGGTTCGCACCACCGCCAGCATCGTGGATACGAGTGCGCTCGATGACTACGATGGCTGGCAGAAAATACAGGATGGCAAGGATCCCACGCGCTGGCGTTTGCAACTGCTCCCGACTGACCAGATCAAGCGGCAGCGGGCCATTGTCTGGGAGAACCTCGCCTTCTACCGCGGCCTGGAACAGGCGGGCGGCAGCGTGATTGACCAGGGTCCCGTCACGCTGGAGGGCGTCGCCTGCCGGAAGGTCGCCTTTATCCACGCCCCCCAGCTGATTTTCTACCGCTACTTCGCCGAGGCCACCGGCCGGCTCATGCTCACCGAGACCGAGAATGGCAGCTCCATCCGCGAGCAGGGCGAAATCATGGCCAACGGCATCCGCTTCCCGCGGAAGATCACGAATTCCATCCGGACCGCGGCCGGCAAGGAGCAGACCGTCACCATCACCTTTGACGCGATCACCGTGAACGAATCCTTCCCGGCCAGTCAGTTTGCGATTCCCTCGTTTTCCCGGTAACCCAATTTTACCCGCAACTCATTCCCGTGCGCACCCTCTCCATCACCACCCGGACTTTTCCCGAGGATCTGGCCGCCTTCTGCCGCGGCAGCCTCGTCTCCCGCGAACTCTCCGCGGGCGTCGCCGCCATTCTCACCGCCGTCCATGAACGCGGGGACGAGGCCGTAGGCTATTACGCCGCGAAATTTGACGGCGCCAAGCTGCAGGCCCGCGACTTCCGGGTGAAGCCGGCCGAACTCACCGCCGCCGCCCGCCGTCTTCCCGTGGCCGAGCGCCGCGCCCTCGCCGCCGCCCACGAGAGCATCGTGGCCTTCAACCGTCGCGGTCTGCCGCAGCCTTGGACCGCGAAAAACAAGCACGGCGCGACGGTCGGCGAGAAATTCGACCCCATCCGCCGCGTGGGCCTGTACGTGCCCGGCGGCCAGGTCCCGCTGGTCTCCAGCGTGCTGATGACCGCCACCCTCGCCAAGATCGCCGGCTGCCCGGAGATCGCCGTGTTCACTCCGTCCAATTCCTCCGGCAAGATCGCCGACGGCGTGCTGGCCGCACTGCACCTCGTCGGCGTGGAGGAGGTCTACAAGATCGGCGGCGTGCACGCTATCGGCGCCATGGCGTATGGCACGACGACCATCCCCGCGGTCGACAAGGTCTTTGGCCCCGGCAACGCCTTTGTCTGCGAGGCCAAGCGCCAGGTGTTTGGCACCATCGGCGTGGACTCGCTGCCGGGCCCCAGCGAGCTGATGGTCATCGCCGATGAGACCGCGCGCGCTGATTTTGCCGCCGCCGACCTGCTCGCGCAGGCCGAGCACGGTTCCGGCCGGGAGAAGATCTTTCTCGTCGCCACCTCAACCAAGCTCATCGCCGACATCGTCGCTGAGATGGAAAAGCAGCTGCACCTCCTGTCGCGCTCCGAGAAGATGGCGCGCGTGCTCGCCGAGGGTTTCCTAGCCGTCGAGGTCAAGACCCTCGCGCAGGCCGCCGAGGTCGCGAACTACATCGCCCCCGAGCACCTCGAGTTGCTCGTAAAGGATTCCGCCGCCAAGGTGCTGATGCGGACCATTACGACCGCGGGCGCGATCATGCTGGGCAATTTCACCCCCACGGCCCTCGGCGACTTTACCGCGGGCCCGAGTCACGTGCTGCCCACCGGGCGCGCCGGCCGGTTCTTCAGTGGGCTGCGCGTGGCGGACTTCATGCGGCGCACCAGCATCACGGGCTACAGCCGCGGCAGCGTCCGCAAGGCCGAGCCCATCGTGGCGGCCTTCGCCGCGATGGAGAAACTCGATGCGCACGGGCGGTCGGTGAAGATCCGCACGGTCAAAAAATAAACGCGTCATGCCGTCCTCCCCGCTGCCGCAGCTCGCGCTGCCGCATATCGCTTCGCTGCACGCTTACACGCCCGGTCTCCAGCCGACGGAACCCGGCTGGGTGAAGCTCAACACCAACGAGTGTCCCTATCCGCCCAGCCCGCGGGTCGCCGAGGCCCTGCGCCAGGAAATCGGCGCGGACGGTTCCTCGCTCCGGCTGTATCCGAACCCGAAGAGCGGCCCGCTGCGCGCCGCCGTCGCGCGGCTGCACGGCCTGCGCGAGGAGAACGTCTGCATCGGCAACGGCTCCGACGATATCCTCAACCTTCTGGTGCGGCTCTTTTGTTCCCCGGCCGCCGCCGCCGGCTTCCTGTTCCCGAGCTACTCGCTTTATCCCGTGCTGGTTGCGATTCAGGACGGCCGCAGCGAGGTGATCGAGTTCGACCGGTCGATGCGGCTGCCGTTTGAAAAGATCGCCGCCTCGACGGCGAAGGCGTTCTTCCTGACGTCACCCAATGCGCCCACTGGGGTGGCTTTCGCCAATGCCGACCTCGAGCGCATGCTGGCCACGTTCCGCGGCCTGCTGGTGGTGGACGAGGCCTACGTGCCCTTCGCGCAGGAGAACGCCGTGCCCTTGCTCGCCCGCTACCCGAACCTCGTGATTGTGCGCACGCTGTCCAAGGCTTACGCGCTCGCCGGCATCCGCGTCGGCTACGCCCTGGCCCAGCCCGAGCTCATCGGCCTGCTCGACCGCGTGCGCGACAGCTACAACGTCAACCGCCTCTCGCAGGCCGCCGCGCTCGCGGCCCTGGGGGATCCGGCCTACTACGATGCACTGATCGCCAAGGTGAAGGCCACGCGCGACGCCAACCTGGCGCGGTTCGCCGGCCCGCGCGGCTGGTTCACCTACCCGTCGCAGGCGAACTTCATCTTCACCGAGCCGAAGAACACCCGTGGTGAAAGCGGACCGGCAGTCGCCCAGTCCGCCTATGACTTCCTCTGCCGCCGCAAGGTGCTGGTCCGCCACTTCCCGAGCCACGCCTTGACCGCCTCGTTCCTCCGCATCACCGTGGGCACCGATGGCGAAATGTCCGCTCTCAACGAATCCCTCGACGCATGGCTAAAATCACCTCTCGCGTAGCGACTGTCACCCGCAAGACGGCCGAGACCGACATCGCGCTTACCCTCGCGGTGGACGGCCGCGGCCTGGGCAAGATCGACACCGGCGTGCCGTTCTTCGACCATATGCTCACGCTCTTCGCGAAGCACGGGCTGTTCGACCTCACCGTGAAGGCGAAGGGCGACACCGACGTGGATTACCATCACACCGTCGAGGATGTCGGCCTCGTGCTCGGCCAGGCCTTCAAGGAGGCGCTGGGCGACAAGATCGGCATCAAGCGCTACGGTTTTTTCCTGCTGCCCATGGACGAGTCGCTCGTCCGCATCGCCATCGATGTCGGCGGCCGCCCGCACCTGGTCTATTCCGCCGACGCGCCGACCATGTTCGTGCGCGATTTCAACATCATCCTCGTGAAGGAATTCTGCCGCGCATTCAGCAACGCGCTCGGGGCGAACCTCCATGTCCAGTTGGTTTACGGCGAGGAGCCGCATCACGTGGCGGAGGCAATCTTCAAGTGCCTCGCCCGCGCGCTCGACATGGCCACGTCCATCGAGCCCCGTGCCGCCGACCTGCTCCCCTCGACGAAAGGCAGCATCTGAGGCCCGGGCGCCTCAGATGCGAAGATCGGAGTTCGGAGATGGCAGATCGCCGGAGTGTGCGATACGCGAACGGCGCAAGCATGCAGCCTGAACGCCATCCCGCATTTTCCGACTCCCGATCTCCGATCTACGAGCTCCGATCTCCGTGTCGCGCCCTGCTCTTCCCATGATCGCGGTCATCGACAACGGAATCTGCAATCTCCGCAGCGTCACGAAGGCCCTTGAGGCCGTCGGTGCGGAGCCGCGGGTGGTGCGCTCGCCCGCCGAGGTCGTGGCCAGCGGGGCCACCGGGCTCGTGCTGCCCGGCGTCGGGGCGCTGCGGGACTGCGTGGCGTCGCTGCGCGCGACCGGACTGGCGGACACGGTCCGCGAGTGGATTGCCGCCGACCGGCCGTTCCTCGGCGTCTGTCTCGGCATGCAGGCGCTGTTTGAGCACTCCGAGGAGTCCAACGTCACCGGCCTTGGCATTTTTCCCGGCCAGGTCGTCAAGTTCGTCCGCCCGCCGGAGTTCAAGATCCCGCACATGGGCTGGAACACCATCCGTTTCACCCAGCCCAATTCCCCGCTGGCGGCCGGCTTGGCGAACGAGGGCGAGGCCTTCTATTTTGTGCACAGCTATTACTGCGTGCCGTCCAACCCCGGGCTGGTGCTGGCGGAGTGCGACTACGGTGGCCCGTTCTGTGCGGCGATTGCGCGCGGCCGCTGTTTTGCCACGCAGTTCCATCCGGAAAAGAGCCAGGCCAAGGGCCTGCAGGTCTACCGCAACTTCGCCAGGGTGGCGGCGAAGGCCTGATTACAGGCCGCAAATCTTCTAACAGCCGGGTTGTCGCCGGCTAATTTCGCGTCATGCGAGGGCAAACCGGGTAACTTTGCTTTGCAAGCGGCATGGATTCGGGTTGGTTAAGCCAACCATGGCCACGACTGCACAGCTCAAACTCGACGACAAGGAATACGTCCTGCCCGTGATGATTGGCACGGAGGGCGAGAAGGCCATTGATACCCGGAAGCTGCGCGCTGAGACCGGCTACATCGCCTACGACCAGGGCTACGGCAATACCGGCTCGTGCGAGAGTGCGATCACCTATCTCGACGGCGACAACGGCGTCCTCCGCCACCGCGGCTATCCGATCGAGCAGCTCGCCCAGAACAGCAACTTTGGCGAGACCGCCTATCTCATCATTTACGGCGAGCTGCCCAACGCCGCCCAGCGCAAGGCCTTTGGTGACCTCCTCCGGCAGCACGCCGCGATCGAGCCGCAGATGCAGGCGATCTTCCAGGGCTACCCGAAGGATGCGCCGCCCATGGCGATGCTCTCGTCCATCGTCGCCTCGCTGGCCGCCCATAACCCGCACCTCGCCACGAATGACTTTGAGAAGGACCTGCAGAACTTCGACCTCGCGGCCGCCATGGCCATTTCGAAGATCCGCACGATCGGGGCGATGATCTACCGCTACCAGCACGGCCTGCCGTATATCCCGCCAAAGGACATCCCGTTCTGCGACAACTTCCTGCACATGATGTTTTCGGAGGTGTACAAGGACTATGTCGCCGCCCCGGAAATCTCCAAGGCGATCAACACCCTCCTGCTGCTCCACGCCGACCACGAACAGAACTGCAGCACCTCGACGGTGCGCATGGTCGGGTCCAGCGCCGCCAACCTCTTCACCTCGCTCTCCGCCGGCATCTGCGCGCTGTCCGGCCCGCTGCACGGCGGCGCCAACACCGCGGTCATGCACATGCTGCAGTCCATTCACGACGAGCATGATGACGGCACGCGCTTCATCGCCGCGGCCAAGTCCGGCGGCAAGAGCAACCGCCTGATGGGCTTTGGCCACCCGGTCTACCGCAATTTCGACCCGCGCGCGAAGATCATTGGCAAGGCCTGCGAGGACGTCCTGAACAAGCTCGGCATCAACGACCCGCTCCTCGCGATCGCCCGCAACCTCGAGCAGGCCGCGCTGAAGGACGACTATTTCATCTCGCGCAAACTTTACCCGAACGTCGATTTCTACAGTGGCATCATCATGCGCGCCCTCGGTATCCCGGTGAACATGTTTACGGTCATCTTTGCCATCGGCCGGGCGCCCGGTTGGATCGCCAACTGGCGCGAGGTGGCGGCGAACCCGAAGGGTCGCATTTACCGTCCCCGGCAGATTTACTCCGGCCCCGTGAAGCGGGATTACCTGCCCATGGCGCAGCGGGAATGAGGCCGCGCGGGGTCACCCGGCCCCGCCCGGCAATCCCATCAGGCCGCCGGCTTTTTCTCCGGCTCCGCCTTGAAGATCTCGTCGGTCGTCAGCCCCGTGAGCGCCCTCAGGCCGCGGATGAGCTGCCAGAGCGCGACCATCATCATGGCCATGACGGGTACCATGATGACCGGCACGCTCAGCCAGTGCATCTTGGCCAGCTCGGCATTGAACTCCGGGGTGCCACCCGGGCTCTTGAGCAGGTAGCGCGCGAGCACAAAACCCAGCCCGCCACTCAGGAAAAACGCCAGCGCGATGAGCAGGCTGCAGCGTCGCAGGAGCGAAATGAACCCGCCCTCCGTGTCGCGTTCGACCAGGGCGGCCTCGATGCGCGGAACGTCCATGACGGTGTCGTTGTAGAAGATCGTTTTGATCAGCGGCTCGCGCGAGCGCATGGTGGCCAGCAACGCGACGCCGATCAGCGAGGGAATCGCGGCATCCTTCACCGCGAACCAGAACCCGCCGAGCTTCAGGATGCCGAAGAGGCCGCTGACCAGCACGCCCACGGTGCCCAGAACCGAGAGCACGTTGGTCTTCCGCCGCGCGATAAAGTCATAGAGGCCGTAGCCTAGAGGGAACAACAGGGCCACCACGAGGCCCCAGACCGGACCGAGCCGGTTCTCCTTGCTCAACTGCGCCATCAGCACCGCCGGGATGGCGACGTTGAAGGCGAGATTGATCAGCAGGTTTTCCGGTTTCGCGGGCGGTCGGGCGGGGGCGGGCGCGGGTGTGCGGGCGGGGAGGGGTGCGGGGGCCATTTCGATTTTGCATTAGAGAATCGCTAGCCGTTTACTGGCGTCAAACCTCTGTCCCATGATTTTCCTCGGCTTGAACATCGACCACTGTGCCACGGTGCGCCAGGCGCGCTATCGGGAGGCCGCCGCCACCACGGGCGGGGCGGTGGAGCCGGATCCAGTCGCGCTGGCCCTGCTGGGTGAACGCGCGGGGGCGGATGGTATCACCGTTCACCTTCGCGAGGACCGCCGGCACATCCAGGAACGCGACGTCTGGCGGCTGCGCGAGGGCATCGCCACGCGGCTCAACCTCGAGATGGCCTGCACGCCGGCGATGATGGCCTTCGCCCTGAAACTGAAGCCCGCGACGGTCTGCGTGGTCCCGGAAAGCCGGCAGGAAATCACCACCGAGGGGGGCCTCGACGTCGTGGGCAACCGCAAGGCCGTCCGCGCCTGCATTGACGCGATGACCGCGGCCGGCATCCAGACAAGTCTCTTCATCGACCCCGACGAGGCGCAGATCGAACTGGCCGCCAAGCTCGGTGCGCCGATCGTCGAGCTGCACACCGGGGCCTACGCCAACGCCTATTTCGGACCCAAGCGGGCCAAGGAATTCCAGCGGCTGCGGCTGGGCTGCGTGCGCGCCCACGAACTCGGCCTCAGGGTCAACGCCGGCCACGGCATCAATTACGTCAATATTGCGGAAGTGCGCACGCTGCCGCACCTGCACGAACTCAATATCGGGCACAGCATCATCAGCCGCGCGCTGTTCACCGGGATCGAGGAAGCGGTGCGCGAGATGAAGCGGAGAACAAACCTGGAAACTTGAATGAAATAGAAAGAAGAACCCTTCCCCGCACGGACCATCCGGTTTCTTCTTTCCTGAGTTTCTAACGTTTCTCCTTTTCCTCCCCCCATGTCTTCTCTGCTCAACCTTCCCCCCGGCGGCGTGCTGGTCGGCCTCGGCGCCGACCTGATCGAGGTCGAGCGCGTGCGCGGCGTGCTGGAGCGCCAGGGGCCGCGTTTTCTTGAGCGGGTGTTCACCGAGGAGGAGCGGGCCTATTGCTCCAGTATGGCCCATCCGCACAAGCACTACGCGGCGCGGTTCGCCGCGAAGGAGGCGGTTTCGAAATGTTTCACGACGGGCATTGGCGCCGAGCTCGGCTGGCGGTCGGTCTCGATCTACCATGGACCGCGCAACCAGCCGCTGGTGCGGCTCGACGAGAAGGGCCAGGCCCTCCTCGCGGCGGTTGGCGCGACGCATGTGATGATCACCCTTTCGCACACCGAGTCGCATGCCCTGGCCGTCGCGGCGATCATCCGGGCCTGAGCGGGTTATGCCATGGACGAGTCCGCCAAAGTGTACCCGCCCTCGGCGCCGCGGCTCTCCAAGACGCCCTCGTGGGTGACCCTGGGATTTGTGCTCGGCGTGCTGTTTGTGTGGGCGCTGCCCCGCGCGGAGAAAACCGCCGCGCCGGCCCCGACCCAATCCCTGACGGTGCAGCTGTTGCGTCCGGCCACGACTGAGATTGAGGCCGTGTTTGCCGAGTGGGGCCGCTTCGCCGTGTGGGAGAATGACCTGACGGAAGTCGCGCTCTGGGACGTGGACAAAAAAAGCTACACGATCTGCTACGAAGTGCTGCGCAGCGGGGAGGCCCTCTATTTCCGCTCCATCCCGCGGCTGACCCGGCCGGTGCTGAACCACGGCTCCCACGGTCCGATGCCGCTGCAATTCACCGAGACCGACGCCATGCGCCGCGAATGGCTGGAACATGGCCGGTTTGAACCGGTCCCGCCCCCGGCCAAGCCCAGTGAGGGGAAATCCTGAACATGATCACGGACAGCCAGCCGATTCTCACCTGCGATGAGGCGTTGCGGTATGAGACCAAGCGCTTCGGCGGCGATGAAGCCAAGGAATGGCCTGCGATGCTACAGGCCGGCCATGCGGTCGCAACGGCGGTCCTGCAGGACTTTCAGGAGATCGGCGGATTCCCGGCCACCAGCCGTCTGCTCGTGCTCGTGGGCAAGGGGCACAATGGCGGCGACGCGTTGCTGGCGGCGCAAACCCTGCTCGATCGTTATCCGACGGCGATCGCGGATGTCATGTTTGTCCTGGGGGAACGCGACCTGCGTCCGCTCGCGGCGCGGGCCTACCGGGCGCTGGTGCAGACCGCAGGCAACCGGCTGCGCGTGGTCCCGGAGCACGGACTGGCCCAGGGCTACGACCTCTGTCTCGACGGGGTTTTCGGTTTCCAATTCCGCCCGCCCGCCGGGGCGGCGGTGTCGGCGCTGCTGGCCCGGGTGAATGCGCTGCCCATCCGCCTGCGGGCGGCGGTGGATTTGCCGAGTGCCGGAAAATTCTCGGCCGATTTCACCTATGCGACCGGCAGCGTGAAGGCACCGTTGCTCACGGACCAGAGGGCCGGCCGGGTGCGTTACCTCGACCTGGGATTTTTTACCGGGGCCGAGCATGGGACCGATCGCGTGCTCACGCCGGCGTTGCTGGCTCCACTGGCGGGACTGCGCCCGCCGTCGAGCGACAAACGCAGCCAGGGGCATCTGCTCGTGCTGGGTGGTTCGCGTGACTATCCGGGCGCAGTGCTGATGACCGTGCTGGCGGCGCTGCGCAGCGGGGCGGGGTTGGTCACGGCGTTTGTGCCGGAATCGCTCGCGCCGGCGTTTGCGGCGCGAGCGCCCGAGGCGATGTGGGTGGGCTGGCCGGAGACGGCGGCAGGTGGGCTTGCGCTGGAAGGCCGGTCCTTGTTGCAGGCGAAACTCGCGCGCGCCACGGCACTGGTTGTCGGGCCCGGGTTGGGACGCGAGGCGGAGACATCGGCGCTGGTCACGGATATCGTGAAAACCGTCCGGCTGCCCGTGCTGCTCGATGCCGATGCGCTGCAACCGGACATCGTGAAAGCCGCGAAGGCGCCGCTCGTGCTCACGCCGCATGCCGGGGAATTTGCCCGGATCGCCGGCAAGACGGGGCTGCGGGCGTTTGGCCGCAAGCGCCGCGCCATCGTGGCGCTCAAGGGCCCGGTCACCCGCGTGAGTGACGGCACCGCGGTTTATCACAGTTTCTACGGCGGTCCGGTGCTGGCGCGTGGTGGGAGTGGTGATTTGCTGGCCGGGTTGGTCGGTGGCCTGCTCGCGCAGACCCCCGGGGATCCGCTGCTGGCGGTGTGCCGGGGGGTGGTGTGGCACGGCTTGGCGGCGGACCATTTGGCCCGGGCCCATGGTCAAACCGCGGTGCAGACGACTCAGCTGCTGGACTTCTTGCCGGCAGCCTTGAGGCCCTGACCCATGAGCAGCGAGCTGACCGAGCAGCAGGCGTTTCTGGTCCTGAACGCGCTACCGAATATCGGTCCGATCACGCTCAACCGGCTGCTGGAGGAACTCGGCGGCGATCCGCGCGAGGTCTTCACGGTCGGCCCGCGGAAGCTCGAGTCCGTGAAAGGGGTCGGTCCCGCGATCAGTGCGACCATCGCCGGGTGGCGCGAGCACTTCGACCTCGCGCGCGAGGAGGCGCGGATGGCGAAGGCAGCCACGACGTTCATCACCACGCGCGATGCGGCCTATCCGAAGCTGCTCAAGGAAATCAACGACCCGCCCATCGGGCTCTACCGGAAGGGCGGCTACGAGTTCGGCGCACCGTGTATCTCCATCGTCGGCAGCCGGCGTTCGACCCTCTACGGGCAGGCGACGGCCAAACGCTTCGGCATTGAGCTGGCGCGGCTCGGTTTCTGCATCGTGAGCGGGCTCGCCCGTGGGATCGATACCGCGGCCCACGAGGGCGCGCTCTCGGTCGGGGGCAAGACCGCCGCGGTCCTCGGCTGCGGTATCGACCTCATCTACCCGCCGGAAAACCTCGCCCTCTACCGCCAGATCGAGGCGGAGGGTGCGATCCTGTCGGAGTTTCCCTTCGGCCGTCGCGCCGACCGGCAGAGTTTTCCCATGCGCAACCGCGTGGTCGCGGGCATGTGCGAGGCGACGATCGTGGTGGAGACGGATGTGGACGGCGGCGCGATGATCACCGCGCGCTTTGCGGGCGAGCAGGGCCGGTTGATTTACGCGGTCCCGGGACGCATCGACCAGACGACCAGCGCCGGCTGCCACCAGCTGATCCGCGACGGGGCGACCCTGCTGACGGGTGTCGATGACATCCTTTCGGAGCTTAATTACCTCGACGGTCTGCGCCCGTCGCCGATCCCGGACAAGCCGGGTGCGCCGGTCACGCCGGCCGGCCGGCTGACGGCGGATGAGGCGGCGGTGTTCGACTGTTTCCGCGGCGGTGCCGAGCTGACGCCCGATGCGCTGACCGCCCAAACGGGTTTGCCCGCCGACCGGCTTTCCGCAACGCTGATGCTGCTCGAGCTCAAGCGGCTGATCGCCAAGCGTGCGGACGGCACGTTTGAAGCCCGCACCTAGTCTTTTCCTCCCCCATGAATACCTCGATCGATCTCTCCACGCTGTTTCACAAACGCCAGGCCGAGTCGCGCTCGCTCTCCGCGGAAAATTTCCGGGGCGAAAAGGGCGCTGGTGGCATGGCGACGAAGAAGACCTCGCTCACCCCGGGCGCGTGGGAGCAGGCGATCCACCTCGGCCGGGGCTGGAAGATCTCGCCCTGCCTGCCGATCAAGGCGGGTGAGACGGTGACGCTGATGGACCACGAGGGCCCGGGCGTGATCCGGCATATGTGGATCACCTTCGACCAGAAAATCCGCCGGCAGGTCATCATCCGGATTTACTGGGACGGGCAGAAACACCCCGCGGTGGAGTGCCCGATCGGCGACTTCATGTGCCAGTCGTGGAACCGCGACCAGAACATCAGCTCGCTCGCGATCAACGTGAATCCCAAGGGCGGGATGAACTGCTTTTTCCCGATGCCGTTCCGGAAGCACGCCCGGATCACGGTGCAAAACGACTCCCTGGCGGATATCCCGCACTTTTTCTACACCTTCAACTACACGCTCGAGCCGGTGGCAGACGACTGCCTGTACTTTCACGCCCAGTTCCGCCGCACCAACCCGGTGGCCTACAAGGATGTTTACACCATCCTCGATGGCGTCCGCGGTCACGGCCACTACGTCGGCACGTTCATGAGCTGGCAGCAGAACACCTCGGGCTGGTGGGGGGAGGGCGAGATCAAGATGTACCTCGACGGGGACAAGGAGTGGCCGACGATCTGCGGCACGGGCACGGAAGATTACTTCGGTGGCGCGTGGTGCTTCGATGAGAACAATTTCTCCGGGCCGTATTTCGGGTTTCAGCACGTCGTGGGAAAATCCCGGGAGACCGGCGCCCGGATGACACTTTATCGCTTCCACCTGCAGGACCCGGTGTTTTTCAAAAAGGACCTGCGGGTCACGATGCAGGCGCTGGGCTGGCGCGACCTTGGCTTGCCGAAGGCGCGCTACCACGCGCTGCAGGACGACATCGCCTCGGTGGCGTACTGGTACCAGACGCTCCCCGGCGCGCCGCTCGCGCCGCTGCCGGACCGGGATTACCGGGAAATCATTTAGTCCGGGGTAGGGCAGGTCTTTGACCTGCTTTAGCTTGTAATTAACGCGAGCCGCGTTGGACGGATAAGGCGGGTCGAAGACCCGCCCTACTTAATTTTTCTGCGGCGCAGACGCGCGGGCGACCTCCGCCTCCCACGTGCCCGTGATCACGTTGCCATATTCCTCGAGCCCGCCGGTGGTACGCGGGCCGGTGAGGCGCGGGCGTGGGTTGCCGATGCGGCCGGTGGAGTAAAACGCCTCGTCGGTCTGGTCCTCACACAGGAAATGAAAGGCGAGACCGGCGCGCTCGGCCTCGGTCTGGTTGTCCCCGGTGGCGTGGGGGGTGCCGTAGCAGAAGAAAATCACGCCGCCGGCCTTCAGCTCGACGGTCTCGGCCTTCGACTCGTCGGGCTGGCAGCGGATGTGGTGGTCGCTGTTGCCGTCGCGTTCGTGGGGCAGGAGGGTTTCCCAGGCATTGGGCACCACGCGCAGCGTGCCGTTGGCGACGGTGGCGTCGTGGATCGCGATCCACATGGCGGTGCCGCGGAGGGGCTTCGGGATCTTGAAGTAGGCGTTGTCCTGATGCCACGCGGTGCCCATGCCGGTCTTGCCGGGCTTTAGGAAAATCTGGTCGAGGTGCAGCGTGATTTCGGGGCCGAGCAGCTGGGTGACGGCGGCGATGACCTTCGGGGCAAACGGCAGGGCGCGGATGAGCGTGCTGTAGAAATTCGCGGGGCAGAGCTGAAGATTCTGCTTCGTGGCGGAGTGGGTCTTTCCATCGCCGTCGGTGGCGACGTTGCGGAGGAATCCGTTGCGCTTCAGCCGGGCGATGTCGGCCTGGAGCGCGGCGGTCTCCCGGGCGTCAAAGAAACCGGGGACGACGACATAGCCGCGGCGCTGGAATTGCTCAACTTGAGTCGGGGAAAGCTTCATGGGGTGGGGAGGGTGCCATACCAAGCGGACGAGAGGCCGGCATTCAAGCCTAGGCCGCGCGGGGCCTGCCGCGCTCAGCCCGGGGGCCAGGTCAGCAACCGGCCGGCCAGGAGGTGAACGTGGAGGTGGGGCACCGCTTCGCCGGCCTGGGCGCCGTTGTTGATCACGAGGCGGAAGCCCGGCGACAGCTGGAGTTTCTTCGCCACGAGTTTCGCCACGACAAGCAAATGGCCGAGAAGGGCCTCGTCGGCCACCGCGGCCTCGCTGAGGCGAACGATCGGCTGCTTGGGGATGATCAGGAGGTGAACGGGGGCCTTCGGGTCGATGTCACGGATGACGATGCACTGCTCATCCTCGTGCTCGATAGTCGCCGGAATGTCGCGGTCGATGATGCGCTGGAAAATTGTCTTGGGCATGGGAGGAGGACCCACGGAACACACAGAACACACGGAAGGGAAATCAGAAATTCCCGTGTATTCCGTGGGCACTACAAAAACAATAGCTGCAGGTTGGCCGAGCGGGTGGTGCGGGCGGCGGTGAGGTCCTGGATGAAGGCGAGGGCCTCCTCGTAGTCGCGGCGGCGGCGGGGCGTGGCCCGCTTTTGCGGCGGGATGAGCGCGGGGCGCAGGTTGGTCACGAGCAGGGTGGATTCCCGGTAGGGCGCGAGCTGGCGCAAGCCGGTCATCAGCTCGGCCCGGGCGAAGAGCGGGGTGGCGGCAGTGGGCGTCAGGGCGGCGTCCCAGTGGAAAAAACCCCGGCGCGGCAGGTGGGCGAAGAGCCGGGCGAGCAACAGCGCGGCGGCGGCGTTGAACTCGGCGTCGAACTTCGCGTTGAACTCCGGGTGGGCGGCGGTCTGCGCGGCGAGGTCGGCCAAGCTGAACGTGATGGCGCCCTTGATCTGCTCTGCGAGGTAGAGGTCGTGGCCCGTGGCGTGGGCGAACAGCGCATTGACGAAATGCAGCCGGCGCAGGTCGGCGCGGTCGCGGGTCATTTCGTCTTCTTCGTGAGCGTGCTGATTTCCTGCATGAACTCCGCCACGTCGCGGAACTCTTTGTAGACGCTGGCGAAGCGGACGTACGCGACCTGGTCGACGGTGCGCAGGCGCTGCATCACGGCGTCGCCGATGGCGCCCGAGGGGATTTCGTTTTCGAACTGTGCATCCAGCATGTCGATCACGTCCTCGATCAGCATGGTGATCTGCTCGGCATCGACGGGGCGCTTGTGGCAGGCGGCGCGCACGGCGTGGACCAGCTTCTCACGGGAGAACTCCTCACGGCGGCCGTCGCGCTTGATCACAACCATGCCGTCGCGGACCAAGCTCTCGGTCGTGCTGTAGCGGTGGCCGCATTCGAGGCACTCGCGGCGGCGGCGGATGGTCGAACCTTCCCGGCTGATCCGGGAGTCGGTGACCTTGTCCTCAATGGAAGTGCATTTGGGGCAGCGCATGGTGGTTCAGTTCAGCGACAGGAAGTTTTTCAGGATGTTCATTCCACTTTCGGTGGCGATGGACTCCGGGTGAAACTGGACGCCCCAGATGGGCAGCTTCCGGTGGCGCAGGCCCATGACCTCGCCCTCGGCGGTCTCGGCGGTGATTTCGAGCTCGGCCGGGAAGGTGGCGCGCTCGACGAGGAGCGAGTGGTAGCGGGTGGCGGCGAAGCCCTGCGGCAGGCCGGAGAAAAGGTCGGTGTTCCGGTGCTGGATGGGCGAGGTCTTGCCGTGCATGAGGCGTCCGGCGCGGACGACCTTGCCGCCAAAATAATGACCGATGGACTGGTGGCCGAGGCAGACGCCAAGGATGGGCTTCACGCCGGCAAACGCCTTGATGATGTCGAGGGTCACGCCGGCTTCACTGGGTGAGCACGGGCCGGGGGAGAGCAGGATGCGGTCGGGTTTGAGGGCGACGGCCTCGGCGGGAGTGATCTCGTTGTTGCGAAAAACGCGCTGTGCCACGCCCAGTTGACCGAAGCATTGGACGAGGTTGAAGGTGAACGAATCGTAGTTGTCGATGACGAGCAGCACTTTGATCAATCTACCCAAGGTTGACAGGAGGGTCAAGCATGCGGGTAAGGTGGAGTACGCTGATGCCCAATCACTTTCAATTGCTTAAGACCGATACGGCCACTGCCGCCCGGCGGGGTCGGCTGCAGACGCGCCACGGGGTCATCGAAACGCCGATTTTTATGCCGGTGGGCACGCAGGGCACGGTCAAGTCGCTCACGCCGGAGCATCTGCGCGAGATCGGCTCCCAGATTATCCTGGGCAACACCTACCACCTCAACCTGCGCCCGGGCTCGGAGCTGATCCGCGATCTCGGCGGATTGCACCCGTTCATGGGTTGGGACGGGCCGATTTTGACGGATAGCGGCGGCTTCCAGGTCTTCTCGCTGGCGAAGCTGCGCGACGTCCGGGAGGACGGCGTGGCGTTCCAGTCTCATCTCGACGGGGCGAAACTCTTTCTCGGGCCGAAGGAGGTCATGGGCATCCAGCAGAACCTCGGCAGCGACATTGCGATGGTTTTGGATGAATGCCCGCCCTGGCCGTGCGAGCGCGACGCGTGTGCCCAGGCCGTGGCCCGCAGTTACCGCTGGGCGCAACAGTGCAAGCAGATCGCCACCGACAGCGGGTTCCTGGCCGCGGGTCACCACGTGTTTGCCATCGTGCAAGGTTCGACCTTCGACGACCTCCGGCGCGAGGCGGCGGAGTCGCTGGCGGCGCTGGATTTTCCGGGCTACGCCGTCGGCGGGGTCAGCGTGGGTGAGCCGGAGCCCGAAATGCTAAAGCAGGTGGGGGCAACGACGCCGTTCCTGCCGGTCCACAAGCCGCGCTACACCATGGGCCTCGGCACACCGCCGCAGTTGCTGAAGATGGTCGCGCTGGGCGTGGACATGTTTGACTGCGTGCTGCCCTCCCGCGTGGCGCGCAACGGGCTCGTCTTCACGCCGGACGGCCCGCTGAACCTCCGCAACGAGCAGTTCCGCACCGACCCCCGGCCGATTGTCGAGGGCCTGGACAATTACACCTGCCGGAATTTTTCCCGCGCCTACCTGCGCCACCTGACGCTGGCCGGCGAAATTCTCAGCTGCACCCTGCTCACCCTGCACAACCTGCATTTCTACCTCGACCTGATGGCCCAGGCCCGGGCGCATATCGAGGCCGGCGATTATGCGTCGTGGCACGTTGCCTGGATTGCACGCTACGAGGCGGGCGCGGCGGCGCGTCTGGCGGGTTCAGCCTGACCTCGCGGGTAATTCCCGTACTCGCCAATCCCGGCAGTTTCCCTCTCACTCGGCCCCAACTTCCCCATGCGCATTCTCGTCACCGGCGGCGCCGGCTTTCTCGGCTCCCATCTCTGTGAACGGCTCCTCAAGGACGGGCAAGAGGTCGTGTGCATCGACAACCTCTTCACCGGCCGCAAGTCCAACATCGAGCACCTGCTCACCAACGCCAAGTTCGAGTTTGTGCGGCACGACGTGATCGACCCGTTCAAGTACGAGGTGGACCAGATCTACAATCTCGCCTGTCCCGCGTCGCCGCCGCACTACCAGTACAACCCGATCAAGACCATCAAGACGTCCGTGATGGGCTCGATCAACTGCCTCGGGCTCGCGAAACGGCTCAAGGCGCGCGTCTTCCAGGCCTCGACCTCGGAAGTCTACGGCGATCCGCAGGTGCATCCGCAGCCCGAGAGCTACTGGGGCAACGTGAATCCTATCGGCAAGCGCTCGTGCTACGACGAGGGCAAGCGCTGCGCCGAAACGCTGTTCTTCGACTACCACCGCGAGAACAAGGTGGATATCCGTGTCGTCCGGATCTTCAACACCTACGGCCCGCGCATGCACGAGGCCGACGGCCGCGTCGTCTCGAACTTCATCGTGCAGGCGCTGCGCGGCGAGGACATCACCATCTACGGCGACGGCTCGCAGACGCGTTCGTTCTGCTACGTGGACGACCTGATTGAGGGCTTTGTCCGCTTCATGGCGCAGACGGAGACGGTCGGCCCGATGAACCTCGGGAATCCCGGCGAGTTCTCCATGCTGCAGCTGGCCGAACTCACGGTGAAGCTGGTCGGCGGCAAGTCGAAGATCGTCCACAAGCCGCTGCCGGCCGACGACCCGAAGCAGCGCCGGCCCGACATCACGCTGGCGAAGAAAGTCCTGAAGTGGGCGCCGAAGGTCGAGCTGGAGGAAGGCCTCCAGCGCACCATCGGCTATTTCCGCGGCCGGGTTTAATGAGGGTGGCCCGCGGGCAGGCAACGTTGTGCTCGCGCGCCATTCGCCTCAGCCCACCGGCACCGGATCGAGCGCGGTCACCTGTACGTCCACCGCCATCTGGCGTTCGCTGGGGCCGCGATCGGCGCCCTGGGAATCGCCGTAAACGTTGTAGCTGATGCCTTGCCGCAGGAAAAGGGCGTCGATCGCCCGCGCTTGGCGTCCAGTTCCGCCCACGGGCGGGTGCCGAAGCGGGAGACGAATTTACGATAATGGGGCCGCAAGGTCCCGTCGGGCAGGAACATTTCGTCGAAAAAGCCCCCGGTAGCAGAGCCGGATAGCACGGTCGGCAGCAGACCCGACCCGGACCCGCCAGGGCCGGCAAGACGAATGGGAGGGGGTGGGGGAATCAGCCCTGTCCCCCTGCTAGGCTAGATCCGGACGGGACAGGGGGGCATTTGTCATTTGCCAAGCCTCCCTCGTTACCTATGGTCTTGGCCCTTCATGTTTTCCTTTCTGTTCAAACGCTTTGCCGGCCGGCACTATAAAAAATTCCTCGAGAAAGCCCGGCCCACCGTCGCGCGCATCAACGAGCTGGAATTGAGCTACCAGTCGCTGTCCGATGAGCAGCTCCGCGCCAAGACGGATGAATTCCGCGCCCGCCTGAAAGCCGGCGAAACCCTGGACCAGATCCTCCCGGAAGCCTTTGCCACGGTCAAAAACGCCGCCCGCCGCCTGGTCGGCCGCCCGATCATGGTCTGCGACCATGAGCTCACGTGGGATATGGTGCATTTCGACGTCCAGCTCATCGGCGGCATGGCCATCCATCAGGGCCGCATCGCCGAAATGGCCACGGGCGAGGGCAAGACCCTCGTTTCCACGCTGCCGCTCTACCTGAATTCCCTCAACGGCCGGAACACCCAGCTCGTCACCGTCAACGACTACCTCGCCCGCCGTGACTCCGAGTGGATGGGCCACCTCTATACTTTCCTCGGCGTGTCCGTCGGCTGCATCCAGCAGCAGATGGCGCCGGACGTCCGCCGCGAGATGTACGGCCGCGACATCACCTACGGCACCGCGAGCGAATTCGGCTTCGATTACCTCCGCGACAACGGCATGGCCACGCGCAGGGAAGACCAGGTCCAGCGCGATCACTGGTACTGCATCGTGGACGAAATCGACTCCATCCTCGTCGACGAGGCCCGCACGCCCCTGATCATCTCCGGCCCCGCGCCCATCGAACGCGAGCAGCCCTTCACGCGCATCAAGCCACCCGTGGACCGCCTGGTCAACGACCAGACCCGCCTTTGCAACCGCATCGTCTCCGAGGCCAAGGAGATTCTCGAAAAAACCCCCGAACAGCGGGCGAAGGAAAAGGCCGAGCTCGAGGAAAAAATCGCCGAGAACGCAAAACGGGCAAAACAAGGCCTGGCCCCTCTCCCATTGCCTCAGGTTGATCAGGATCCGCTGCTCACGGCTGCCCGGAAGTTGCTCCAGGTGAAGATGGGCCACCCGAAGAACAAGCTGCTGCTCCGCCTCATGGAAACGCCCGAGTGGCGCAAGCTCCTCGACAAGACCGAGACGGAGATGAACTCCGACCTCAACAAGGAGGAGGTCTATCGGCTCAAGGAAGACCTGTTCTACGTCATCGACGAGCGCCAGCACCAGGCCGACCTCACCGAGATCGGCCGCACGACGCTCCGCCCGGACAATCCCGACGCGTTCGTCCTGCCCGACCTCGCCACCGAGTTCATCGACCTCGACAAGGACACGTCCATGACCCCCGAGCAGCGCGAGGCGAAGAAACTCGCCGCGCAGACCCGCTACGCCGAGGTCTCGGAGGACATCCACGCCATTTCCCAGCTGCTCCGCGCCTATTCGCTCTACGAGCGCGACGTCGAGTATGTCGTGCAAGAGGGCAAGGTGATGATTGTCGACGAGAACACCGGCCGCGTCATGCCCGGCCGCCGCTGGTCCGACGGCCTGCACCAGGCCGTGGAAGCGAAGGAGAACGTCATGATCGAGCGCGAGACGCGCACCTACGCGACGATCACGATCCAGAACTACTTCCGCATGTACGAGAAGCTGGCCGGCATGACCGGCACCGCGGAGACGGAGGCGACCGAGTTCAACGACATCTACCGGCTCAGCGTGCAGGTCATCCCAACCAACCAGCCCTGCATCCGCATCGATCGGAACGATTCCATTTTCAAGACCCGCCGCGACAAGTTCAACGCCGTCGTCCGCGAGATCGAGTCGGCTAACAAGCGCGGCCAGCCCGTGCTCGTCGGCACGGTGAGCGTCGAGTCGTCCGAGGTCCTGTCGCGCATGCTCAAGCGCGCCGGCGTCATCCACACCGTCCTCAACGCCAAGTTCCACCAGCAGGAATCCGAGATTGTCTCCCGCGCCGGCCAGCGCGGCGCCGTTACGATCGCCACCAACATGGCGGGCCGCGGCACCGACATCAAACTCGGCGAGGGCGTGCGGTTCAAAGTCACTTCCGAGCCGCATCCTGACCTGGAAAAACGCAAGGAGCACCCGTTGCTTTACACGCTCATCGAGCCCAAGACGGGCGAGACCAAGCGGTACGATTCCAACAGCGACGAGGCGATCGGCCTGCGGCTCACGCCCACGACCACCGTCACCGGCGGCCTCTACGTCGTCGGCACCGAGCGCCACGAGTCCCGCCGCATCGACCGGCAGCTGCGCGGCCGTTGCTCGCGCCAGGGCGATCCCGGTCTGACGAAGTTCTTCCTCTCGCTCGAGGACGACCTCATGCGCCTGTTCCTCCAGGGCAACCTCGCGTCCCGCCTGATGGAGGGCTCGATGAAGGAGGGCGAGGAGCTCGAGCACCCGTGGCTCAACCGCTCCATCGAGTCCGCGCAGAAGAAGGTCGAGCAGCAGAATTACTCCATCCGCAAGCGCCTGCTGCAGTACGACGATGTGCTCAACCAGCAGCGCGAGGTCGTCTACGGCATCCGCAATGCCGCCATCCACGCCGACCGTCCGAAAACGATCATCTTTGAGCAGATTGAGGAAGAACTGCTGGTCCGTCTCGGGGTCGCCGGTTTTGGCGAAAAGGGCGGCGTTGAGCAGACCGCGGTCGAGAGCCTCGTCGGCTGGCTGAACTCGCATTTCCCGATCAGCATCCACGTCAACGAGCTGACCGGCACCGACCCGGTCGCACTGGCGGCGATGCTGCTGGAACGCATCAACAAGGCCTACGCCGTGAAGGAGTCCGCGGAGATTCCCGACGCGCTCGGCTCGCTCGAGCGCTACGTCGTCATCAACGCCATCGACCACCACTGGCAGGAGCATCTGACCGAGATGGAGGATTTGCGGAAGAGCATCGGCCTGCGCAGCTACGGCCAGAAGGACCCGCTCGTGGAGTACAAGTCCGAGGCGTACCGCTTCTTCGAGGAGCTGATGAACAATGTGCGGCTCCAGATCTGCACCGGCCTGTTCCGTAGCGCGTCGAATCTCGAGTCGTTCGAAAACATGCTGGCGCTGCTCAGCCGCACCGCCAAGGCCGTCGGCCCGTCCGATGCCCCCGCGGCCCCGCAAATCACGACGACGGTCTCTTCCGGCGGCACGAGTTCCGCGCCCGCTGAGCCGGAGATCCAGCTGCCCAAGGTCACCGTGCGCCGCGAGGCCCCGAAGGTCGGGCGCAACGATCCGTGCCCCTGCGGCAGCGGCAAGAAGTACAAGAACTGCCACGGCGCCTGAGCGCGTTGCCGCGGGCGCCTTCCCTCATGCCTGACCAACCGCCCGCCGCCGACCCGTACGCCATCGTCCCGACCTTCTGGGAGCGCCAGTCGGAGTGGGTGGCGGCCGGCGTTGTACTGGTGCTCACCGCAGTTTTGGCGGTGGTCTCCTTTCCGCCGTACAAGATCCCCGAGGCCGCCTACGCGATGCTCGTGCCGGGAATTTTTTGGGCCTACACCCGGCCGCGGTTCAAGGTTTACGCCTGGACGATGGTCGCCGCACAGGCCGTGGCGTGGACGCTCATCCTCGGCTGGTTGCACCATGTGACCTGGTTCGGGCTGATCCTGCTTGGGCCGGTCGTCGGCGCGTGGATCGGTCTCTGGTACCTGGCCGCGTGGTGGACGCTGCCGCGGATGCTGGGCCGGCCGACGATGGTGCGGCTGCCCGCGCTGCTCGGGCTGGCGGGCGTCTGGGTGCTCATCGAGTGGACGCGCACGTGGTTCCTCGGCGGATTCCCCTGGCTGCCGCTCGCCGCGAGCCAGTGGCAGCGCGCGAGCATCCTGCAGGTCGCGTCCTACACCGGAGCCTACGGCGTATCGTTCGTGCTGGTCGCGGTGAACATCGGCTTTGGCGCCTATGCGCACCGGCTGTTTCGTGAGGGCGAGACGGGCCTGCGCAAGCGCAGCCAGGAATTCTTCCTCGCGATGTTCCTGCTGCTGGTGTGCCTGAGCATCCATGTGCAGGAGGCGTTCAACCGCGTCCGCTACACCGTGCCAGTGGCGCGGGTGGGATTCGTCCAGCCCTACATCCCGCAGGACGTGAAATGGGACCCGGCGAAGGGTCCGGGCATCCTCGCGGTGCTGCAGCAGACCACCCAGGCGGCCGCCGCGACGCGGCCCGATCTTATCCTCTGGCCCGAGGCGACGACGCCGTGGGCCGTGAAGGGCGATGCCAACGCGCGGGCGTTTGTCGAGTCACTCGCCCAGACGGCGAAGGTGCCGCTGCTGATCGGCTCGGTGGCCGTCGAGAATCCCCACGCGGCCAATGAGCAGTGGTACAACGGCGCCTTTGTCGTGGATCCGGCCTTTGGCCTGCAATCGACCTACTACGCCAAGCGCCACCTGGTGCCGTTCGGCGAATATGTGCCGGTGCGGCCGGTGCTGGGCTGGATCACGAAATTCGTGCCGATCGGCGAGGACTTCGCGACGGGCCTTGATTCCTCGCCGCTGGTCGTGCCGCTGCACCGCGGGGCGCTGACGTTTGGCCCGCTCATCTGCTACGAGGATATTTACCCGGCGCTCGCCCGCGCGAGCGCACTCGCCGGCTCCGACGTGTTGGTGGTGCTGACCAACAATGCCTGGTTCGGGGAAGGGGGCGCGGCCTACCAGCATGCGGCCAACTCCGTGCTCCGTGCGGTGGAGACCCGCCGGCCGGTCCTGCGCGACGGCAACGGCGGCTGGAGCGGCTGGATCGACGAGTTTGGCAGCATCCGGGCGACGCTGGTCAACGGCGACGGCACCATCTATTTTCGCGGCACGAAGACGCTGAATGTCACGCGCGACGCCCGCTGGGTGGGGCGCTACAGTTTCTACACCGCGCACGGCGACTGGTTCGTCGCGGTCTGTGCGGCGCTGGCGGTGTTTGGGTTCGCGCTGCTGAAGGTGGGCGTGCGTTCGCCGGATTAAATGTGATTTACGCGCGGGCGCGCAACGTGGCCCGCGCGCGGGCCGTCTACGATTTGCGCTTCTTGGCTGGTGCGGGCTTCGTCACCCGCAACCCCAGCACGGCCTTGGCCACCGGCCGCTTCCGGCCGCCGTGCAGGGTGGGCAGCCAGGGGGAGCCGAATTTCAGGCAGGCGTCGCACATGATAAATTTCACTCGAACGGGGAATTTCTCGGCTGACAACCTCCGTTTGGCTTCACACAAACTCCCTTCCCAATGACCCCGAAACTCCTCCGCCGCGCCGTTGAGGCGCTCAGCTCATTTGAAGTGGAAACGCCCTCGTGGGGCTTTGCCGACACGGGCACCCGCTTCGGCAAGTTCTTCCAGGACGCCGCCGCGATCGACATGAACGACAAGCTGGCGGATGCCGGCCAGGTGCACGCCGTCACCGGCTGCTGCCCGACCGTCGCCACGCACGTGCTGTGGGATTTCACCCCGGGCGAGGACCCGAAGAAGGTCATCAAGCTCGCGCGCAAGCACGGCATCAAGCTCGGCGCGATCAACCCCAACGTCTTCCAGGACCAGTGCTACAAATGGGGCTCCTTCGGCAACAACGACGCGAAAATCCGCCAGCAGGCTCTGCAGCACTGCTTTGACTCGGTCGCCATCATGAAGGCCGTGGGCAGCGAGTATCTCTCGCTGTGGTTCGCGGACGGCACGAACTACCCGGGCCAGGGCAGCATCCGCGAGCGCAAGGGCTACTTTGAGGAGAGCCTGAAGGCGCTGCACCAGAAGCTCGGCCCGAAGCAGACGATGCTCGTCGAGTACAAGCCCTTCGAGCCCGCGTTCTACGCCACCGACATCGCCGACTGGGGCATGGCCTACCTCTACTCCAAGAAGGCCGGTCCGCGCGCCAAGGTCCTCGTAGACACCGGTCACCACTACAACGCGACGAACATCGAGCAGATCGTCGCCTGGCTCCTCGACGAGGACATGCTCGGCGGCTTCCACTTCAACGACCGCAAGTACGCCGACGACGACCTTACGCTCGGCTCGATCGACCCGTACCAGATCTTCCGCATCTTCCACGAAATCCATTTCTTCGCCTCCGATCGCGGCCGGATGCCGAAGATCGCCTACATGATCGACCAGTGCCACAACGAGAAGGCCAAGGTCGAGGCGATGATCCAGACCGTTGTCATGGCGCAGGAACTCTACGCGAAGGCGGCGCTTGTGGACCACGACGCCCTGCGCAAGGCCCAGGCGAAGAACAGCGTGATCGACGCCGAGCTCATCCTGAAGAAGGCGTTTTTCACCGACGTCGCCCCCGCGATGGCCGCCTGGCGCAAGGCCAATGGGCTTCCCGCCGACCCGCTCGCCGACCACCGGCGCAGCGGTTACGAGCGCAAGGCCGCCGCCGACCGCAACCGCCGCCGCAAGGCGATGGGGATCAAGCGCGGTGGCAGCTTCGCGTGAGTGAGGGCGGATCTTCGATCCGCCCTCGTTCAGTTCACGAAAACTTTCCTGCGGATTTCAGGGCAAGGCGGGTCGCAGACCCCGCCCTACCTCGATCCGGTAAACTTCATCCGCCGGATCACGCGCGAGAACACGCCCGGCAGGAACCGCTTGAGCGTGATCGCCCAGGTCTCGAGTCCGCCGACGGAGATTTCCTCTTTCCCGCGGGCGATGGCGCGCAGGGTCGCCTCCGCGCAGCGCTCGGCGGTGATGCCGCGCTGGTGCGTGGCGTCCGTCACCCCGTGTTTTTCCCCGCGGGCGTCCAGGGCGTTGTCCGACACCTTCGTCCGCACATAGCCGGGACAGACCAGGGTGACCATCACCCCCGTCCGCCAGACTTCGGCGCGCAGGGAATCGAAGTAGCCATGCAGGGCGTGTTTCGACGCCGCATAGGTCGAGCGGCCCGGTGTGCCAATGTAGCCCATCACACTGCTGATCACGACCACGTGACCGGCGCCGTGCGCGAGCATGGCGGGCAGCACGGCCTTCGTGAGGGCGACGGTGCCGAAGTAATTCACCTCCATCATCGTGCGCTCGACCGCGAGCAGGCTGTCCGCGGCGAGGGCCCGCTGGCTGACGCCGCCATTGTTCACCAGGATGTCAACCCGGCCGAATTTCCCCAGTACCTGGGCGGTCAGGGCGGGGAAAGTGCCGCTCTGCGCCAAATCCAGCGGCAGGCAGAAATGCTCCGCGGGTCGCTCGAGCGCCTGGCGCACCCGCTCCAGTTCATCGGCCCGCCGGCTGGAGAGCACGAGCCGCGCCCCCTCGCGCGCAAACGCGGCGGCTAGCGCCTCGCCAATGCCCGACGACGCGCCGGTGATCCAGACAACTTTGCCCGCGAAGCGATCCATGGCTGGACGCTAGAGGTTGTCGCCGCGCCGTCGAGGACGCTCTCCCCCCATCCGGGACCAATCGCCCAGCACCCATGGCCCATTACCTTTAATTGATGATTATTTACCACCAATGGTGACTGCGGGCCATTGCCATTCCGGGGGAAAACTGCGACAGTCCGCGCCCGATGAAAGTCCCCAAGTCGAAGCCCCTCACGTCGCAACAGGTCCAGTTTTTCCACGAGGAGGGCTATCTCATCGCGCCGAATGTCTTCAACCCGGCCGAACTCGAGCCGCTCCGGAAGGCCCTCCACGAGGCGATCGACAAGAAGGCCCGCGAGCTGAAGGCCGCCGGCAAACTGAAGAACCTCCATTCCCGCCTCGGTTTCAACAAGCGTCTGGCCGCGATCTACCGAGATTCCGCGGAGAACGGGGACACCGTCATCCGCTACCTCGAAGGCCTGCGCGGCGGCGGGTTTCATGCGCCCGAGATGTTCGAGGTGATTTCGCACCCGAAGCTGATGGCGGCGGTGGGCGCGCTCCTCGGCACGAAGGAAATCGTCGCCTCCTCCGTTTACCGGGTCCGGCCGAAGCTGCCCAAGCTGGGCCGGGGCATCGTGCCGTGGCACCAGGACAGCGGCTACTACGCGTCGCACTGCGACCAGCAAATGATCATCACGTGCTGGGTTCCCCTGGTGGACGCGAACGTGAAGAACGGCTGCATGCAGATCCTCCCGCGCACGCACCGGGGCAAGGTGGTCATGCACCACACCGGCGGCAACGCCGGCTTCCTGGTGATCAAGGACGAGAACCTGCCCGATGATCCGCGCCGCGCCATCACGGCGGTCTGTCCGCAGGGCGGCGTGGTCTTCATGACCAACCGCACGCCCCATTGCTCGACCCCCAATTATTCCGACCACGTCCGGTGGAGCATCGACCTGCGTTTCCAGTCGATCGAGGCCCCGAGCAATGTCGGCCTCTGGCCCAAGACCATTGACGCCGAGGGCAACGCCGACGCGGAATTTTACAAGAAGGGCAACATTGCCTGTTATCCGCCCGAGGCGGACTTTCTCGTGAGCAGCGCGAAAAAGCCGAAGCAGGTCACTGACTACGCGGAATACGCCCGCCGCCGGGAAACCTACGACAAGACCAAGCCGAATTTTTCCGTCTTTCGCCGCTGGCCGGCCAGCGAGCCGGCCAAGGCCGCCCCCGCCCAGGGTCGCGCCCGCGCCAAGTCCCGCAAAGCCTGACGCACCCGCCGCTCAGGCTACCGCCCGCCGCCGCAAGGTCGCGGGCGTTTTGCGGTCCGCGGCCTGCCGCCACGCGCGGGGAGTCAGACCATAGGCCCGGCGGAACAGCGTGCTGAAATGCTGCGAGGAGCTGAAGCCGTGCAACTGCGCGGTCTTCGTCACATCGAAACCCGGCTGCCGCAGCGTGAGCCGCGCGGCGTCGAGGCGCAGCTGGAGGTGATACGCCGCGGGACTCACCCCGACCTCCCGGCGAAATTGTGCGCAAAAGTGCGGGACGCTCCGCGCCGTCGCCATGGCCGCGAGATCGCGCAGCGGCAATCGGCGGTCGAGTTGCTGCTCCATGTACGTGACCGCGCGCTGCACGGCATAGGAGTAGGGCAGGGCGGAAGGTGCGGGCGTGCGGCGTTCGCCGGCTTTCAGCCGCTGGGTCACCAAGGTGATGAACAGCTCGAGGTAGGCCGTGACCGCCTCCTGACGCTGGGGGTGATGGGCCACCACCTGGGCCACGAGGCCGCGCAGCACGGGCTCGACTTCCGGGCAGCCGGTCAGCGACCGCCGCCGGGTGTGCCGCAGCTCCGCCGCGAGCCGGCTGGCGGCGGGCCCGAGCCGGTCGAGTTTCAGACCGACCCAGAGGTGGTGGTTTTCCGGATTCGGCAAGGGCCCGGTGCCGTGCTTCTCACCCGGGTAGGCAATGTAAAGGTCACCCATCGCCATGGTCGTGACTTCGCCACCCGCCCGCCAGGAGGCGCGGCCGCGGGCGAGGTAGAGGAATTCAAACGCCGGGTGCGAGTGCGGCTTCCGGTGGTGTCCGCGGCAGCACAGCGCCTCGCCGCAGTGCGTCAGCGCCGGCAGCTCGTCCACCGGGCTGTCATAGAGGAAACCACTGATGATCTGGGGATCGCGCAGGACTTTCATGGTTCTTCTGTTATGCTGAGCGTAGCGAAGAATCCCGCGGGAGTGCGCGGCGGGTGCGACGATCGCCAGCTGGATTCTTCGCCCGCCCAGACGGGCGCAGAATGACAAGGTTGCCGGGGTGCACGTTTTTAATGCAGCCATAATATTCTATACATTTCCACCGAAAAATCTGAACGCCATTTGCCCGCATCCGGGTTACCCTGTTCCTTTGCGCTTCCTGAACCTCCCGACCACCCGCCCCGACCGCAGCACCTGATTTCCCCCTTTATGCCCACCCCGACCAATTCCTACCACCTCACCGCGGACCAGCAGAAGTTCTACCACGAGAACGGTTACCTGCTCGGCCTGCCGCCCATCTATACCCAGGCGGAGATGGCGAAAATCAACGCCGAGCTGCCGAACCTGCTCGCGCTGCTCAAGCCGGACGAGTCGTCCAAGGACATCCGCGAATGGCACGAGACGAGCACCTACCTTTATGAGATCGCGATGAACCCGAAGATCCTCGCCCTCGTGGAGGGCATCCTCGGCGCGAACTTCTATTTCTGGGCCAGCAATTTCTTCATCAAGGAGCCGCACAATCCCTCCACCGTCGGCTGGCACCAGGACGCCTACTACTGGCCGATGGCGCCGCACAACTCGGTCACCGTCTGGCTCGCGTTCGACGATGTCGACGAGGTCAACGGCGGCATGAAGCTGCTCCCCGGCTCGCACCGCGGCGGCATCATCAAGCACAAGCGCTCCACCCAGACCTCCTCCGTGCTCACGCTCGAGCTTGAGGACGGGTCGGATTTCAACGCGGATAGCGCCGTGCAGTTCCGCCTCAAGGCCGGCGAGTGCTCGCTGCACGACGACCGCGCGATCCACGGTTCGCCGGCGAACCCCTCCGACCGCCGCCGCGCGGGCCTGACCATCCGCTACTCCGGCACGAACGTGAAAAACGACATGGCGGTGAACCCGAACTTCAAGGTCTACCTCTGCCACGGTGTGGATGAGTTCAAGCTCAACCCCTCCGGCCCGATCCCGACCACGCGCTACGGCCGCCCGAACTTCAAGCCCGTCAGCAACGAGGAAGCCGGGAAGGGCTGAAGAGCGGCGGGCGGAGCCCGCCGCGGAGATGGAAGTTGGGAGATAGCAGATAGGGACGAATGCCCGGGGTGTTTGCCCGGGCGATTTTCGGACTGCATATCCCCATCTCCCCTCTCCAGTCTCCCCTCTTCGGCGGCATCGCCGGCTTACCCATGACGCAACTGTTTGAGCTCACCGCGGCGGAGTCGATGTTCGCGCCGTTCAACGACCCGATCATCTCCGAGCATTTGCCGCTCACGGTGGTGCCGGGGTCGGCGATGGTGCTGCAGCGGGACTTCGGCTGGGACGGGGTGAAGGTATCGTGGGACACGGCCAAGCCAGGTACGCTGGCGGTGCAGCTCGAGTTTCCCCTTACCGGCCTGCCGGCGCGCTTCGACCAGTTCGTATTCTGCCATGTGCTGCCACCGGAAGTGAGCCTCACGTTTGAGGCCTGCCGCGGCGGCGAGTGGACTTCGCTCGGCGCGCCCGTGGTGGGAATTGGCAGTCGGGATGAAGCCGTGTTTCCGATTGGGCGGCGACCGGTGGAAGCGATTCGCTGCGGTTTTACGGCCAGTTCGGGCGGCCACGTCATGACGAGCCTGCAATGGTGGGGTGTGGCGCAGTCGAGCCTTGTTGCCGAACTCATCGCCGCGCGTCCGCAGTATGACGGCCAGTGGGAAGGCCTGATCCTGCCGCCCGCGTCGTGGCCGGAGGTCAAACTGGCGCGCGGGCTGTTGTTCAACGAGAGCGACCTGCCGGCGCTCCGGGAAAAACGCACGGCGCCGTACTGGGACAAGCACTGGGCCCTGCTCGAGGAACGCGCGAAGCAGTATCTGGCGCGGCGGCCGGAGGCGGACCTCGATGACTATCTGCCGCAAACGGACCAGCGTTACATCCGGGCGCGCGAGAAGGGTCGGACGACGTATTTCGCGGAGCCGGTGATCCTCGGTTTCGTCGGGTTGGTGAACGGCGACCGCGCGATGGGGTTTCATGCCCTGCGCTACCTGATGTGCCTCCTGCATACGACCTCCTGGGCGCAGTCGGCGGAGAGCCGGGTGCGCGGCAGCGCCTGGGACCAGCGCTGCTTCAACGAGGAGCAGGCGACCACGGCGGCTTCGCTGCTGATCGACTGGTACGGCTTTGCGCTGACCCCGCGGGCCCGCGTGCTCGCGCAGCAGGTACTTTGGGACAAGGGCGTCAGCGTGATTGAGCGCGACATGATGAAGTGGGACTACGTCTTCACCATGAACCAGGGCCCGTGGTTCTGCCGCGCGCGGCTGCTGGCGGGGCTCTACCTGGAGACCGTCTGGCCGCGGATGAAACCGCATACGGAACTCGCGCTGGCGGACATGCGGGCGGGAATGGAGAATTACCTGCTCCCCGACGGCGGCACGGATGAGGGACTGGGCTATTTCTCCATCACGCTCCATGCGGTGCTGCCGGGTTTCCTGGCTTATGCGCGGGCGCGCGGCGTGGACGTGCGGACGCTACTGCCGGCGGCCTTTGCGCAGACGGGCGGCTTCGTGGCGGCGCTATCGGCGATGGAGCCGGGGCGGGTGCTGACGGAGGGCGACAACACCATCGACCTCGTGGTGGGCGATACGATTCCGATGCTGGCGGCGATTTTTCCGGGTGAAGTTTATTCCCGCGTGGTGGCGGCCTGCCTGATGCAGCGCCGGCCGGCGGGTTATTATGACCAGTATTTCTTCGAGGGCGTGTTCTCCTTCATTGCGGGCCCGGGGAAACTTTCCCCGCCGGAGGCGATTGTGCCGAACTTCGCGCGATTGGCGCACACGGGCCATCTCACGAGCCTGCGCCGGACCCCCGCGGGCCGGTCGGTGCGGCTGCACTTGGTCGGGGCCAAGGCGAAGGCCTCACACACCCATTTCGACAAGGGGGCGTTCCTGCTCGAACTCGACCGAACGCCCGTGCTGCTCGACCGCGGGCAGGTGCGGTACGACGACCTGCGCTGCTACAACCTCAAGCGCACGGAGCTGCACAACACGCTCACGCCGGTGACGGCGGACGGGGTTTATCTCAATCAGGCGGGAGTGCTCGAGGCGACGATCCCGGCGGGTGAAGGGGATGAGCGGCGGTTGCGTGCGCAGATCGACCTCGCGCACGTCTGGCGCGGGGTCATGGCCAGCTGCACGCGCGAGATCACGGCCGACTCGGTCGATGAATTTTGCGTCATTGATCGCGGCGAACTGGTCACGCCGGGCACGCTGGCCTTCCACCTGCACACGCGCGGCCCGTGGGAGATCCGCGGGCAGGAGGCGGTGCTGAAACTGCCCGGCTGGGAGTTGACCTTGCGCGCGCCCTGGGCCGAGGAGATCACGCAACGCGAGGACCTGATTGATTTTCGCCTGCAGCCCGTGTGGCACCTCGAATGCCGGCTGAACCAGGCCAAGGTGTTCGACCTGAAGACGACCTTTAGCTGCCGGCCGGTTTGAGGGGTAGGGTGGGTCTTTGACCCGCCCTGGCTCCAACTTGGAGTGCGCGACTTACTTGTTCTATCCAAGGCGGGCCAGAGACCCGCCTTACCTCTGACCGCCCGCTTACATTCAAGACACGGATTTCGGAAATATTCGGTTTGATAAACGGGCGGGGGAGACCTTGGTGTGGCTTCGCCATGCGCCGACTCCTCTGCCTTGTCCTGATCGTCACGGGGTTTCTGACCCGCCTGTCCGCGGCCGAACCGGACGCCCATCTCCTCGCCGGCACCTGGCGTTACGACCCCGCCCGCAGCACCGAGCTCAGCTCCTGGGGCGCACTGCAGCTCGTCATTACCGTGGACGGCTCCCGTGTCACCCTCGTGCGCCACTGGACGGCGGGCCGGCGGACGTTTGATGAGGTCATGCCGCTCAATCTCACCTCGGCGGTCAACGCCGTGCCGGTGGAGTGGTGGCCCGACAACCGCCACCTCGGCGCCTACATCGGCGGCGACAAGACCAAGCGGATCCACGCCACCCTGATGGACGGCGGCCGGCTGCTGCGGCTCAGCTCCGATCTCGTGCTCGCCACGCAGCAGGGCGAGCGCGCGGTGAACATCCTCAGCGATTACAAGGTGTCGGCCAACGGCGCCCAGCTCACCCTCCTCGAGCTGCGCAGCACCCGCAACGACCCTATCGTGTATGTCTTCCACCGCGTGACCGATGCCGCCGCCGATGCGAAGGTGACGAAGGGAAACGCTGAATGAACTCCACGACTTATCCCATGACCCTGGTCCGCCGTTTCTCCTTTCTTCTTGCCCTCAGCGTTTTTGGGTTTCCCGTTTGCGCGCCCGCCCAGCCCATCCCGCCGAAGGTCGCCCACGCCCCGGCCACGGCGACGATCATCCCGCTCTCGGACAACTGGCGGATGGGCGGGGACATTCCAGTGCACGCGCTGCTCCTCTCGCTGCAGGGCCTCGCGAACCGCGGTCATCCCTGCCTGTACCTCGAGTACCCGAAGGACTGGCAGTGGGAAATTGCGCGCCCGCTGGAGGGTTTTCTGGAGAAGCGCCACGGCGTGAAGTTTGACCGGCTGGCGCAGGACGACGCCGATGCGGCGCTCACGCGGTTTTCGCAATACACCAAGGGCTACGTCGTGTGGGACCGGACGGTCCGCTCCTCGCTCATCGTGGCCTTCACGATCGCGGGCGTGGAGGACGCGCTGGTGGTCAGCGAGGAACTCATCCCGCTCGCGGAAAAGCACGGCCTGAAGAAAATCGCCGACCTGCGCGGGCTATTCACGGGCAAGCCGGACCAGGATATTTACCGGTGGGCTTACGATCACTACTGGTCGCGGTGCTCCCGGGACTATTACGTGCTGCTCGGCGGCCATGCGGGCCTCGAGATGCAGCCGGGCATTGCGGATTTCGGCGTCATGGAGCGGGCGTTTTTCAGCGACCTGTCGGCGAACCCGAAGCATCCCGCGGAACTCGCGCTCGAGCGCAAGATTCTCGGCGGACAGAACCCGCACAGCATCGTCGTCGGCTGGCATTCCTACGGCAAGGACACCGAGGGGCAGCACACCACGCTGGTGGGCAACTACGGCCTGAAGATGGAGGGCCTGCACAACCTGCCGAACGTCTCCTTCACCAGCCAGATTCCGCTCACGTCGGACTTCAAGTTCACCAACAACCACCACGTCGCCCCGGACGCGAAGCTGCACGCGGAGAAGAAGGTCTACGTCTGCGCGGTGGCGACCGACTCGATGGGCATCGGCGCGTGGACCAAGCCCGGCCGCGGCCAGATCCCGTACACCTGGCAGGTGACGATGAACTGGGCCTGGATGAACGCGCCGGCCCTGCAGTATTTCTATGAGGACCGCACGCCGAACGACTACTTCATCGCGGGTCTCGGCGGGCCGGGCTACATGTACCCGAAGTCGATTCCCGCGGACAAATTCCCGGCCCTGATGAAGGACGCGCGCTCACTCATGAGCCAGCTCGACCTCCGCGTGATGGAGATCATGGACTATTCCGAGGGCAACCGCCACGTCGGCAACACCGACCTGCCGAAGGAGGTCGTGGACCGCTACTACCACGAGTTTCCCGATGCGATCGGCTTCATCAACGGCTACGGCACCGCGCGCACCTACGACCTGCGCGACGGCAAGCCGCTAATCAGCTACGACTACTACCTCGATGTGAACCGCACGGTGAAGGACGCCGCGGCGGACCTGGAGGAGCTCATCCAGCTCAATCCCGCGCGCCCGTATTTCCTGCTCCTGCATATCCGGGAGCGCAACCCGATCGAGAAGGTGGCGGCCATCTTCCACTCCCTCAGCGAGCCGGTCGAGGTGGTGCCGCTCGATGTTTTCCTGAAGCTCGCGGCCGACGCAAAAACCTATCCGACGCACTACCAGTCGCCCGGCGACCCGGTGAGCCGGAACCCGTGAGCGGGCCACGACTTCCGCCTCGCGCTTCTTCGCCATCGCCTGATGCTGAATCCATGGCCGCGGTTGACACCTACACCCCGGGGGAGGAACTGGCGAACAGCATCACGCACGGGATCGGCATGGTGCTGAGTCTGGCGGGGCTGGTGTTGCTGACGACGTTCTCCAGCCTCCACGGCGATGCGTGGCTGATCACGGGCACCACGATCTTCGGCGTCACGCTCGTCGCCCTCTACACGGCGTCCACGCTCTACCACAGCTTTCGCTCCGTCGCGGTGAAACAAGTGCTGCGCAAGTTCGACCACGCGGCGATCTTCCTCCTGATTGCGGGCAGCTACACGCCGTTCCTGCTGGTCACGCTGCGCGGCCTGTGGGGCTGGACTTTGTTTGGCGTGGTCTGGGGACTGGCGGTCGCGGGGATTGCGCTGAAGTTCTGGTTTGCGGGCCGGTTTAAGGTGGGCTCGACGCTCGTCTATATCGCGATGGGCTGGCTCGTCCTGACCGTGCTGCGGCCTTTACTGGCGGTGCTGCCGCGCGAGGGTTTTTGGCTGCTCCTGGCGGGCGGATTTTGCTACACAGGCGGGGCCGTTTTCTACCTCTGGAAACGTCTGCCGTACCACCACGCCGTCTGGCACCTCTGGGTGATGGCGGGCAGCGCCTGCCACTGGACGGCGGTGTTTTTCTACGTGGTCCCGGTCAGGGGTTGAGGCGCCAAATCGCGGCGTTCAGGACGGTCGCGAAACTCACCCACGCCACGTAGGGTGCCCACAGCCAGCCCGCGACCCGGTCGAGCCGGGCAAAACGCAACTGGACCAGGACCAGCGTGCCCCAGAACAGCACGACTTCGAGCAGCGCGAGGCCGGGGCGGTGCAGGCCAAAGAACAGCACGGACCACAGCGCATTCAGGGCAAGGCTCACGAAGAACCACCGCAGGGCTGGGCGGGCGCCCGCCAGTTCGCGGCGCAACCAGATCCGCCACGCGGCGAACGCCATGAGCGTATAGAGCAGCGTCCACACGGGGCCAAACACGGCGGCCGGCGGGTTCCACGACGGTTTGACGAGCGTGGGATACCAGGTGCGGACCGATTCAAACGTCGCGTAACCGCCGATCGCGGAGGCGGTGAAGGAGGCGAGCAGGAACAGGCCCAGGGCGATCCAGCGGTTCATGCCTTCAGGGAATTCGCTTTCATCCCGGGCGCAAGCGATGGCCCGGGGTGATAATTCATGGGAAGATTTTCCCCGCGGCTTGTCTTGCCGGCAAAAGCACCAAGGTTGGGCGCAGCCATCACTGGTTTCCCTCCATGAAATTCCGCCACCTGTTCCTTGCCTGTCTCGGCCTCGTGCTGGGCTCCGGCTTTTCCCTCCGCGCCGACGCGGTCTCCGCCCAGCTTGCCGGCAAGTGGACGCTCGACGTCGCCCGCAGTACGCCGATCCGCCCGTGGGACAGGGAGTCCCTCACCATTACGGTGACGGGCGATATCACGGTCCTCACCCGCAACCTCGCTTGGGGCGCCGACCGCAAAGCCAGCGACGTGACCACGGTGAAGACCGACGGCAAGACCGTCACGGCCAGCCCCGTGGGCTACTGGCTCGATACCTGGTACACCAACGTCTACATCGGCGGCGACCACCAGAAGCACGTCAAAGGCGAGTGGCTCGACGCCGGCCGGGTGCTGAAGCTAGAGACGAACCTCTTTATCGAGGCGCAGCAGGGTGACCATGCGGTCCACATCTACGACGAGTACCGCCTCTCGGCGGACGGCAAGACGCTGAAACTCTACGAGCTCCGCTCCACTCGCGACGAAGCTCTGGTCTATCTCTTCACCCGCGCCTGAACCTGCCCGCCCCGCCATGAAAATCACTTTCAAGCTCCTCCCCCTGTTCACGTTGGCCGCCGTGGTCCTCGCGCCGGCCCTCCGCGCCGAGCCCGGCGTGGCCGGCCCCGCGCCGAAGACCGCCTATCTCATCCCGGTAAAGGATAACTGGGAAATCAATCCCGCCAAGCCGGGTGCGCCTGCCGACCTCGCGGAAAATCTGCTGCTCATCGCGCTGCAGGGTCTCGCCAACACCGACGCCCCGCGCGTGTACATCGAGTATCCCGAGACCTGGCACTTTCATGACTTCAACCCGTTGAAGGATTTTTACGCCACGAAGTACGGCGTGAAGTTCAAGCGGCTCGATACGGCGGACGCGGCACTCACGGAGCTCGCGCCCTTCGCCAAGGGTTATGTGGTCTGGGACAAGCACGTCCGCGCCTCGATTAACGTCGCCCTCACCGCCGCCGGCGTGCTGCGCGCGGTCGTGGTGAACGAGGACCTGATCCCGCTCGCCGAGAAGCACGGGCTGAAGCCGCTCGCGGATTTCCGCGGGCAGTTCACGGGGCAGACGGATATCCAGATTTACCGCTGGGCCTACGCCAAGTACTGGAAGGACTGCAGCCGCGACTACATCATCTGGATGGGCGGTTCGGCGGGCAACGTGATGGAGCCCGGCGTGGCGGACCTCGCCATCGCCTTCCATGCGTTTGTTACGGATCTCTCGGCCAATCCCAAGGACGCGGAGGAGATCGCCTTTCACAAGGAGCTGCTCGCGCAGCTCAAGCCCACGGCCTGGATCATGGGCTGGCACTCGTACGCCAAGGACACGGAGGGCCAGTGGATCACGCTGACCTCGGGATTTGGCCTGAAGGCGATCGGCCTGAACACGTTTCCGAACGGCACCTTCATGAGCCAGATCGGCTTCTCGCCGGGTTTCAAGCTGACCAACAATAACCACGTCACGCGTGACAGTGTGGTGACCGCGGAGAAGAAATTCTACGTGTGCCTCGTCCAGTCCGACAGCATGGGCATCGGCGCATGGACCGAGCCCGAGCGCGGCTCGATTCCCTATAACTGGGAGGTCGGCGTGGACGGCGCCAAGTGGTATCCGGCGGCGATGGAGATGTTCACCAAGGACAAGACCCCCAACGACTACTTCATCGGCGGCCAATCGGGCTACATGTACCCGGCCGCGGTGCCGGCGGACCGTTTCCCGGGCCTGATGAAGGAGATGAACGCGCTGATGCCGCTGATGGACCAGCACACCGTAGGCATCATGGACCACACCGACCGCGGCATTCCGATCGGTTATTTCGACCTGCCGAAGCACGTGGTGGATGAGTATTATGCCGGCGCCCCCGGGGTGATCGGCTTCATCAACGGTTATGCCGCCGCGCACACCTTCGACCTCCGCAACGGCCAGGCGATGATGTCCTACGATTACTACCTCGATGAACACCGGCCCGAGGCCAGCGCCATTGCCGACCTCGACGAGCTGGCGCGGCTGAATCCGGTGCGGCCGTATTACATGCTCATCCACGTGCGCGAATCGAACAGCCTCAAGCGCGTGATCGGCATCATGAACGGCCTCGCGGAAAAGCCGGAGATCGTGCCCCTCGACACCTTCCTGAAGCTCGCCGCGAGCAATCCGACCTTCAAGGTGCGCTACAAGGACGTGAAGCCCACTGGCAAGGCCTGGGACGCGCAGACGCAGTAAGGCGGATTTCTGAAGTAGGGCGGGGTCTCTGACCCGCCTTGTCCGGGGAATACCTTGCCGCGGATTACGCTGATGGACGCGGATAACTGGTCTTGATCCGCGTTGATCCGCGAAATCCGCGGTAAAGGTTCGCGGAGATTCGGCGGGTCAAAGACCCCGCCCTACAGTCCGGAGATCTTCCCCTCGGCTAGTTTCCGCAGAAACAACACGCACAGCTGCGCCCGCTCAACGAGGCTAGGCAGCACACAGAATTCGCGGTCGCTGTGCAGGTGGTCGCCGATGACGCCGAGGCCGTCGAGGTTCGGGAGGCCCGCGGCGGAGAGCAGATTGCCGTCGGAGCCGCCGCCGGCGTGAACCCAGGAAAACGGGGCGAGTCCGAGCTCCTGGCCGCACTGCCGGTAGGCGGCGAACACGGCTTCCTCGACGGGACCGCACTCCTTCGGCGGGCGGTTGAAGCTGCCGGTGATCTCGATCCGCAGGCCTTCGCGGGTGTTGATGGGGGCCGCGAGCTCGGCGAGGCGCGCGAGGACGGAGTCGCGCTACACTGTGCGCGTGATGCGCACGTCGAGCAGGGCCTGGGCGAAATCGGGCACGACATTGGTGGCTTCGCTGCCGCCGCGGATGAGGCCGATGTTGAGCAGGACGCCCGGCATTTCCGCGGGGATGCGATGGGCGCCGACCAGGAATTCCGCGAGGGCGGCGATGGCGTTGCGCGCGTCGCTGGGGGACTTGCCGGCATGACCGGCGCGGCCGCGGGTGGTGGCGACAAAGTTGCCGGTGCCCTTGCGCGATTGTACGAGGTTGCCGTTGGGCCGGGCGGGCTCGAAGACGAGCCCGAGCCGGTGGCGCTTCGCCGCCTCCGCGAACAAGGTCGCGCTGCCGAAGGAACCCGTTTCCTCGTCGGGGGTGAGCAGCACCTCGAAGCCGAGGGTGGGTGGCGGGGTGGACGCGAGGTAGGACTGCAACGCGGCGAGCATCACGACGAGCCCACCCTTCATGTCGGTGACGCCGGGTCCGCGGAGGGTGCGGTCATCCACGAGTTCGCAGCGTTGAAAGGGATTATCCGCGCTGTAGACGGTGTCGAAGTGCCCGCTCAGCAGCACCTGGTGTGGCGCCTCCGGCCGGTAGCGCACACGGAGGGCTTGCGCGGCGGTGTTGGCGCAGGGGACCCGCTCGGTCTTCACGCCGGGCAGGGCGGCAAAGTCGGCCTCGAGCAGACCGAGCATGGCGGCGAGACCGGCGAGGTTGTCGCTGCCGGAGTTTTGATTCGCCCAGCGGATGAGCCGGTCGCGGAGAGGCGGAAGAGCGGAAGTCACGGGAGCGGGATAATCGCGTTTCCGCGAGAGGGATTGGATGACTCAGCTCCGGCCGTTGATGACGGCTTCGATGCGGTAACCGTCGGGGTCGAAGACAAAGGCCGCGTAGTAGTTTTTGCCGTATTCGGGATTTAGGCCTGAACCGCCGTTGTCCTTGCCGCCGTGTTTCAGCGCGGCCTTGTAGAATGCATCCACGGCCTTCCGCGAGCGTGCGACGAAGGCGAGGTGGAAGCCGTCGCCCGTCATGATCTTCTCCCGCTTGCGCAGTCGGAGGGCGAACTGGTCCTGGTTTTTGACGAGGCCGTAGCCGATGACCCGCTCATGCGTGTACACCCGCTTGTAGCCCAGCGCCTTCATCACCGGGTCGTAGAACGCGGCCGAGCGTTTCAAGTCTCGGGACGGCAGCGAGAGATGATGAATGAAACGCATGCGGGCGGCCTAAACGTAGGCGATGCGCTTGGCCTTGGGCCGCACGCCGGATTTCGACCAGTCGTAGGGTACGAATCCGAGTTTCAGGGCGGGGGAGTTTTTCGCGAGCCGCCAGGTCCGTTTGCCTTCGGTGAGTTTCGGGTCGGCGACGATCGTGAGCTGGTCGTGTCCGGCCTTTTTCCACGCGGCAAAGCTGAGCTTGTGCGGGTTGCCCTCCTTGAGGTGTGTCTCGGGGTTCAGGCTCGGGGCGAGCGGGCCACCGGGAAACCAAATGCAGTTGGCGTTGGCGACGAGAGCGCCGGATGCGATGTTGCCCTTGTAACCGCCCTTGTAGAGCGACGCGCTGGGGCCGAGCAGGATGTTGTTGAAGAAACTCGCGCTGAAATGCCCGGGCTCGATGCGCGAGACGGAGCAGAGCGCGTTCTTGCCGCGCGCGAAGATGTTGCTCCGGACGATGTTCTCGTGGCCGTAGTGGATGTTGAACGGGGCATCCTTCGTGTCGTGGACGAGATTGTGCTCCACGAGAATGTAGGAGCTGCCCTCGTCGAGGTACACGCCCCAGCCGCCGTAGTCGTGTGAGTAGATGTCGTGCAGGTGGTTCCCGCGCAGGACGGTGCCGGGCTGGATACCGAGCGTGTAGATGCCACCCATGTCGCTCAGGATGCCGGCGCCGATGTGGTGGATGTGGTTGTTCTCGATCCGGTTGTTGCAGCTGATCGTATCGCGGAACCCCCACGTCCAGCCGGTGGAAATGCCGGTGTAGCACGTGTCATGGATGTGGTTGTGCGCCACGACGCAATCGGCGGCATGGGCGAGCAGCACGCCGATGCCCTGGTGGAAAATCCGGCCGATATGGTGGATGTGGTTGTCGGTGATCCGGAGATTGCCGGTGCGGCGCTCCGCGAAACCGTCGAGGTCGGCGCCGCCGGCGCGGATGCCGCCCGCGCCGAGGTCGTGCAGGTCATTGCCGATGGCGGAGCATTCGCGGCAGCCAGGCCCGAATTCGAGGCCGTACAGGCCGACCAGCTCGATCGTGCAGTCGGTCACGGCGCAGTCGCGGGCAGCGCGGAACGTCAGCGCGCCCGGCACCGCGATGGCGGCCTGCGGGCTGCCCCCGATGGGGGCATCGTTCCCCTCGAGCAGGAAGTGGCCGAGGATGTGCGCCTCGGTCAGCGGCGAATACCAGTCGGCGTGACGGAAGGTGAGGCCGGAGAACTCCAGACCGCGCACGGGCAGCGTGCCAAAGACATCGAGGCGGTCGCCGGTCTCGCCGAAGAGTTTGCCACCGGCCCGGATAAAAGTGTGCAGGCGCGGCGCGTAGATCGCGGTGTTGGCGGGGGTCTCGCCGGGACGCGGCAGATAGTAGAGCCGGCCGGTCTCGCGGCTGAGGTACCATTCGCCGGGCTCGGTGAGCGCTTCGAAGAGATTATCAATGTAGTAACGGGCGAAGTTACGTCCGCCGGCGGAATTGACGTAGGCCTCGTACAGGGTGAACGCGGAGCGGCGCGCGAAACTCAGCCAGCCGGTGCGCGGGTTGAGCGCGGGCTTCGGCAGGCGCTCCTCGATCCAGTAGTGCAGCAGCACGAACTCGGCGTCGGGCAGCGAGGCCCACGCAGGGGAGACGTCGCCGGGCTTCGGCTTGAACGTGTCGCGGCCGTCGCCCAGGCCGACCTTCTCCGGCTCGAGGATATCGCCGATGTGAAAAACGTTCTTGGTGCCTTTTTCGTCCGGGGAGAATTTTGGCAGGCGGGCGCGGGGCGCGCGTCGGCCGTTGACGAAGAGCGAGCGGAAGTAGCGCTTGCCGGCCACGACGTCGGGCAGATCGAGCGTCCACTCGGTCCGGCCATTGCGCGTGCCCACCTTCCAGCCGGTGAGCTTTTCGCCGCCGTCGAACACCGGCGACGCGCCGGGCGCGGCGGCATAGCGCGTGTGCGAGTCGGTCTGGTCAAATACGAGCATCTCGGCCTGTTCATAGCGGCCGGCGTGCACCTGCACCGTGACGGGGTCGGACAGCTTGCCGGCGGCGCGGAGCTGGCGGAGGTTGTCACGGGCGCCGGCCAACGTGGCCCAGGGGCGGGTAAGGGAGCCGGGCGCCGAGTCGCGGCCACGGGGTGAAAGATGGTAGACGTGCATGGGGAAAGCAGGGCGAGCCAAGCGCGGCTGCCCCGTCTTGCGAAGGCAAATCGGGCGGGGCGGCCGACTATTTCAAGGCGCGGACCGCGGGGAAAACGCCGCGAGCTTGGCCTCGTTGCGCACGTCGTTCGTCCGCACGCTGCTGCAGAGGTCGAAGCCCTGCGCCTCCACCTAGGCGGAGGCGCCGTGGGTGACAGCGGTGCGCGCGGCGGCGGCGGACTTGATGCAGCCGATTTTGACGACGGGCAGAGAGGCCATGGCTGCGAAATATCGTCTGCCGGGGTCCGGATCAGAGCACGATGACCGGCGCGCCCTTGCCGGCGGCAATGAGTCGCACCACCACGTTCTGCCCGCGATGCGTCCCCGTGATATCCCAAGCGCCCGAGCCGGAGGTTACGTGGAGATTGCCATGACCCTCGCCCTCGGGCGCGGCGGTGCAGACGGTGAGCAGCGAGTGCTCGAGCGCCGCGGCGGAGCGGATTTCGGCAAAAGGATACACCCCGCCGCTTGCGGGCAGCGCGAGCTTGCCGGTGGCCAGCGTGCTGGGGGTGGCGGTGACGACCCGGGCGCGCAGCGTGGCGTGGGGGCGGGTAATCGTGAAGGTCGCGCCTTCGACGGAGACTTGGCCGGCGCCATCTTCGTTGAACACCTGGAAGCGGGCCGACACGGGCAGCGGGTCGGTCAGGAAGATGCGGTCGAAAATCACGAGCACGTCGGGCTTCACGTAAACGAGCGTGCGCTGCACCAGCTTCGCCGGCAGGCCGGCACGGTGGTAGGCACCGGCCGCGTCACTGGTGACGGCCATCCAGTTGAGCCCGGTGCGGTAGTCCTGGATCGCGGCGTCGGCGGTCGAGGAATTCACCCCGTCGCGGCCGTCGTGGTAGATGTGGCCTTGGCCGTTGATCAGCACGGCGGTATGGGCCTCGGTCTGGCGGAGCAGCCATTTCGGGTCCTTCGTCGAGTAATTGGCGTGCAGCGGATCGTTGAAGAGCCGCTCGCCGTGGGCCTTGAAAATGACGCTGTTGCGGTCGGCGTGCTCGTGATTCACCGGGCGGCCACTGCGCAGGGTCACGACGGTGTCCTTCTCTTCCCAGCCGGTGCGGGAGATGATGATCCCCAGGTCCGTCTGACGGTCGAGCAGGGCCGTGGCCGGCAGCTTGGCGGGTACGGCCGGATCATACCAGATGGCGGCCAGACAGGTCAGCCAGGAGGAGCGGACCGCACCCGGTTGGAGCGCGAGGTATTGGGCGCCGGTGTCGCGGAACTCGCGGGCGATCCACATCAGGGGCACGGCCCCGGCGGCGGTGGCGGCATCGCCGATGCTGATGCAGTCGTCGGGATGACCGGCGGTCGGCATGCTCATCTCGAGGGCGTAGCGAGCCTGCGCGGGAAAATCCACCAGCGCGCGCTCATCCACGCCGAGTTTCCGCCGGAGGAGCTCGAGGGCCAGGGTGTAGTGGGTGAACGTGTAGTCCCAGTAACCGATGCCCTCGGGGAACGAGCCGTCCTTGGGCAGGCGGGAGGCGTAGAGCTGCAGACTGCTGCGGGTCATCTCGAGCCACTTCGGGGCCTCCGGATGGCGGCCCCACAGGTGGCAGGTGGCCGCCGCGAGGCCGGCGGTGCAGGTGATGCGGAGATTGGTGTCGTCGAGGATGGTGGGCCAGTTGCTCACACTCATGGGCGGCAGGCCCTCCTCGCCGGGCTCGAGGCTCCACGGGCCGACCTCGGTGTGGTGGGTCATGTCGTGCAACCCGCGGTATTGGGCCGGGGCGCCTTCGTTGCCCATGCGCGCGGTGATGGCGGCCTGTTCCGCGGAACTCAGGTCGGCCGCGAGCCATTCGGCGGCGAGGGCGAGGGCGATGCAGGTGCCGCCGCCGCGCATGACGCCGACCGGACGCTGCTGGCTGTCGCGCAGCCAGTCCCAGCGCGGATAGCCCAGGATCTTGGCGAGGGCGGTGCGCGCCAGGGCGAGATGCCGGGCATCGGGAAACAGCAGATGCACGAACGCCGAGCGCTGCATGATGACCTGGGCGCGGGCCAGATCGACAACGTGGTTCGCGAAATGCAGCTCGTGGTTCAGGAATTTCTCCTCCGCGGCGAAATCCACCTGGGTCATGAACGTCCAGAACTCGCGGAATTCCGGGCGCTGTACGTTGGCGCGGAGGCGCGGCAGGTCGGCAGGGTCGAAGAGCAGGCCGCGGGGCGCGGTGACGGAGGTGGGCGCGATCAGCTCGGCGGCACGACCGGTGCCGCGCAGGGCAAGGAGAGCGCCGAGACCAAAGCTGTTTTTGAGGAACTGGCGGCGGGGGATGGGCATGGGCGTGATCTGCTTACGTTGGCGGAGAATCCAGCGGGAGTTTGTCGGGGGCTTCAGCGATATCCAGAATCTTTCAGGGGGCAGAGAGGAGGAAGTAGGGAGCAGGGATCAGGGAGCAGGAGAAAACACAGGATTCTGATCGTGGACAGCTTTCTCCCGTTTGCTTCTTGCTCCTTGCCCCCTGCTCCTCGCTCCGACCGCCTCGATGAGGCGGGCTATTCCACGTCCGGGGGCAGCGGGGTGGGGGCGGAGAAGACCACGAGCGCGACGCCGGCGATGACGAGGGCGCTGGAGGCGTAGAAGAGCGGGCTGGGCAGTTCGCGGAAAAAGAAGAAGCCCAGCACGGTGGCGAAGACGAACTGGGTGACGTTGCAGAGGCTGACGACCTGGCCGCGCAGGTGGCGCACGCCGTAGTTGATCATCGAGTGGCCGAGGATGGTCGGGATACCGGCGAGCCCGAACATCAGCAGCCATTCGCGGCCTGACCTGAATTCGAAGGTGCCCAGCCACGGCAGGGAGATTACCAAGCTGATGAGCCCGGCCTGCAGGTAAACGGGAACGACATAAAGCCAGAGGGAGGGAAAGTCGCGGTTGCGCCGGCCGAGGGCGACATAGCCGGCGGCCGCAATCATGGATCCGAAGCAGATGATGTTGCCCAAAAACCCCGGGCTGCTGTCGAGGAGCCCCGGGACGGTGAGCGCGACGACGCCGCCGAGGGCGAGGGCCGTGCCGATGATCTCCGCGCGGTTGATGTGCTCCTTGACCAGGTAGTGCAGGAAAAACGGCAGGGCGATCGGCACGAGGTTGGAGATGAGGCTGGCGGACGCCACGGGGGTCAGGCGCGAACCGTAACCCCACGAGATCAGGTGGACGGCCAGCAGGGCGGCCGGCAGCAGGGTGCGTCCACGGTGCTCGCGGGTATAGACCGCCTGGTGTTTCCGCCGGGCGTTCCAGTACAGCGGGGCCAGCAGGACGGCGGCGATGAGCAGCCGCAGGGCGGCGAGCACCGCCGGGTGGGTATGGCTCAGCCGGATCATGATGACCGCGGTCGAGCTCGCGAAGACGCCGATGAAAACAAGTATGTAACGCCAGGGCATGAACCGCGGAGCGTGGACCCGGGGGCGCCCGAGTCGAGTCGCGAGGGGGTCAGCGGATGAACCGTGTTTCGGACCCGGAAATCCGATCCGTTTTTACCGCGGATTACATGGATGGGGGTGAGAGCGTCATACCGCAGACCATTTTTACAGAAGATAACGAAGGGAACGAAGGGTAACGCTTACAGAAGTCGCTTCGTTCCCTTCGCGACCTTCTGTTCAAATTCGAATCAGGGGTCCGGCAGTTTTATCCGGATGCATCCGGGTGATCCGCGGTAAAATGGTTGCGGGATTTGAGCGTGAAAGTGCCTGCAAGCAGGCCGCCTACGCGAAAACCCGTCAGCGCGTGAACGGCATGGCGCCGGGGTAGAGGCGATATGGGCCGTAGCCGGGGAAATTGCAGGGAGACAGTCCCTTGCCCTCATACTGGGAGTAACCGACGAGCACGCCATAGCGGCCCGCGGGATCATCGTAGGTCAGGATGATCTCGCCGCCCCTGAAGCTGCCGCCCTTGCCCCAGCCGTAGGTGAAGCCGATCTCGCCGTGGATCTCGAGCTGGGCGGTGGGCCGGTTGGGTTTGACCGCGGTGCCGGTCGACGAGGCGATTGTGGTCGCGTTGGCCATGGACGCCGGCGCGATGCCGGTGATGCGGTACCCGATGAGGTCATCCAGCAGGGAGACTTGGGCCGGGGACAGCTGGTTGAGGCCGGAAATATCCCGCTCGCGGGGGGTGCGCCGTTGGGAGAACCGGGTTTGATCCACGGCGTTGTCCTTGAATTTGCTCGCGGCCTCGTCCTGGCGGACAAGCCCGTCGATGACGGCGAGGTGGTCGGGGGTCAGCTGGCTGAGCCCGGTCCGGTTGCGCAGATCCGGGTTGAGGGTGGCGGAGAAGCGCACGTCGGAGGCGGCGCGCGCCAGCAGCGCAGCGCAGCCGCAGAGGAGGGCGAGGAAGAGTCGGCCGCTGAGTCGCATGGAATGAACGCTGAGACTACGGGCCACGCCCGCGGGTTCCATCCCCTTTTGGAGTGGGCCGCGGCGGGTGGCGGCAGCCCGGGACGGCGCGCCGGGTTACCTCAGTATATTTCGTACCATTTGGTAGGCGTCATCGCCCTCGGCCTGCAGCTGGCCGTTGGGACCGTAAACCTTGAACGCCGGGATGGAAGTCATCTGGTACTGCCGGGCCAGCGGGGAGGCCCAGTCGATGCCCTGCACGCCGGGGCGGTTGAGATCCACCTCGACCACGACGATATCGGCGTGGTCGGCGTGAAGCTTGCGGAGCAACGGCGCGATGGCGCGACAGGGCGGACAGTATTCGCTGGTGAAGTCGAAGATGGTGGTTTTGCCCGGCACCACGAAATCCTGCAGGTTCACTTCCTTCCCGTGCGCGATGCGGGCCGGGGTGGGCGACTTGCGGGCCGTGCTGCCGGCGGCGTTCGCGCTGGCGGCACTGGTGGCGTCAATCACGCCGGAGCGGTTGCAGCCGGTGCAAACGACGAGCAGCGCCGCGGTGCCGAGGAGGATAAATTTTTTCATGGGAGCGGGCCCGGGTGACTCAACCGTCGTAGCCGGTGGTCTTTTTTTCGCCCGGGGGCTGTTCCAGCCCGCGCTTCTGGAGCAGGGGCTCGAGTTGGGGTTCGCCGCCGGTGAAGTTGATGAACAGGCTCGTGGCGTCCTGGCTGCCGCCGCGGGACAGCACAGTGCTGCGGAAGTGGTCGCCGTTGGCGCGCGTGAGGCCGCCGTGCAGCTTGAACCACTCCGTCGTGTCGGCGGCGAGGACCTCGCTCCAGAGGTACGAATAATAACCGGCGGAATAACCAAGGGCGAAGACGTGGGAGAAATAGGTGGTGCGGTAGCGGGGGGGCACGGGGGCAAAGTCCAGGCCGACCCGGCGCAGGGCGGCGGCTTCGAACGCCACGACGCCGTCGGGTCCGGGCACTTGGTCGGCCTTGAGCTGGTACCAGGCCTGGTCGAGCAGGGTGGCGGCCAGCTGTTCGGTGGTCTCATGGCCCTGGTTGAATTTTTGCGTGGAGAGGAGCTTCTCGAGCAGGACGGCGGGCATGGGCTCGCCGGTCTGGTAGTGCTTCGCGTAGTGCTGCAGCACCTCGGGCCAGAAACGCCACATCTCGTTCGCTTGCGAGGGGAACTCGACGAAGTCGCGCGGGACGTTCGTGCCGCTGAAGCGCGGGTATTTCACGTGCGAGAACATGCCGTGCAGCGCGTGGCCGAACTCGTGGAACGCGGTTTTGACCTCGTCCGCCGTCAGCAGCGTGGGCTGGCCGTCCGCCGGCTTCGGGATGTTGAGGTGGTTCGCGACGACGGGCTTCAGGCCGAGCAGCTCGGACTGGGAGACGTACGCGTTCATCCATGCGCCGCCGCGCTTGGACGGGCGGGCATAGTAGTCGATGAGGATCAGCGCCAGCGGCGAGCCGTCGGCGTTGAAGACCTCGAACACCCGCACATCGGGATGATAAACCGGCAGGTCATGGCGTTCCTTGAAGCTGAGGCCGTAGAGCTGGTGGGCGGCGAAGAACACGCCGTCGAGGAGCACGTGGTTCAGCTCGAAATAAGGCCGGAGCTGGGACTCATCGAAGGCGTAGTTGGCCGTGCGGACCTTCTCGGCGTAGAGGGCCCAGTCGGCGGCGCCGAGGGTGAAGCCGCCCTTCTCCCGGTCGATGATGGCCTGCATCTCGGCGGCCTCGCGGCGGGCATTGGCCACGGCGGGCGGGGCGAGGTCGGCGAGGAGCTTGTTGATGGTCTTGACCGACTTGGCGGTCTGGTCCTCCAGCTGGTAATCCGCATGGGTGGCGTAACCTAGGAGGGCGGCACGCTCGGCCCGGGCGCGGGCGAGCTGGGAGACGACCTCGCGGTTGTCATACGGGCCGCCGTGGCTGCCGCGGGCGAGCGAGGCGGCCATAAGGCGCTCGCGCACCGCGCGGTTTTGCAGCGAGGCGAGGGCGGGCTGGCCGCTGGTGTTGAGGAGGGGGAGCAGGTACTTGCCCGGGTAGTTCTTGGCGGCCTTCGCGGCGGCGGCCATCTCGGTGTCGGACAGGCCGGCGAGCTCGGCCGCGGTGTCGACGATCAGGGCGTCGGAGTTTTTCTCCTTCTGCACCTGCTGCGCGAAGGTGGTCTGGAGCGTGGCGATCTGGGCGTTAAGTGCCTTGAGCTTGGTCTTGTCGGCCTCGGAGAGCTTGGCGCCGGCGCGGACGAAATCGAGGTGGTAACGCTCCAGCAGCCAGAGCGACTCACGGTTCAGTCCGAGGTCCTTGCGCGCATCATAGAGAGTTTGGATCCGCGCGAAGAGCGCGCCGTTCAGTTTGATGGCGCCCTCATGGGCCGCCAGCCGGGGGGCCATGGCGCGGTCAATGGCCTCCAGCGCGGGATTGGTGTTGGCGCCGGTCAGGTTGGAAAAGATGGCGTTGACGCGGTTGAGCTGCCGGCCGGAGCGCTCGAGGGCAACGATGGTGTTCTCGAAGGTCGGGACTTCGGTATTGTCCGCGATGGCGGCAACTTCCTTCAGCTGCTGCGCCATGCCCTCCTCGAAGGCCGGCGTGTAATGCTCCTCCTTGATCAGGTCGAACGGTGGCAGGTGATAGGGCCGGGTGCTCTCGGTCAGGAGGGGATTGGCGGTCACAGGGGGGAGAGTGGCGGCCAACGGGACCGGGAGGCCTAGGCCGGCGGTGAGGAGGGTCACCAAAGTCAGGCTCAGAGATGGAAAAATCGACAGTTTTACCATGGGAGTAAGGGGTGGAGGGGGGAGGTTGTCTAGAGGTTGAAACGTTGGCTCGATTGGGGAAATTGGCAAGGCTGGGCCGGCGTCGGGAAATGAGGATATCTCGCCCCGGCCGCGAACCGCGGGCGGTTTGACGATACTAAGAGGGCATGAACTCCCTTAAATTCTCCCTCCAGGTATGCGCGCTGGTGGTCCTTTGCGGCAGCGGTCTGGGCCTCGTCTCCCTGCAGTCCGGCTGCGCGGCCACGCCGACCAAGGAAAGCACCGGTGAATTTGTGGATGACAGCACCATCACCGCCAAGGTGAAGGCGGCGTTTATCCATGATGAAGTCGTCAAGGCCTTCGATGTCTCCGTCGAGACGTTCAAGGGCACGGTCCAGCTGAGCGGCTTTGTCGACACCGCCGCACAGCGCTCGCGCGCGGTGCAACTCGCGCGCGGCATCAAGGGCGTGCGCGACGTTGAAAACAAAATCACGGTCAAGTGAACCGGCCTGATCAAACCACCTCATCATCATGAAACACCATCCGCTCAAGCCGGCTCTGTGGGGCCTGCTCCTCGCCTCCGCCCTCACCGCCGTTTCCGTCTCGGCGCAATCGGCGGCCGTGGACCCGGCCGCGCCGGTCCAGGTCAAGCCCGACAACCGGCTGACCAAGAACATCAGCGGCAAGCTCGCGGCCAAGACCGCCACCACGATGATGGTGGATGGCCGGACCGTCACCATCACCAGCGCCACCACCTATGCGAAGGGCAGCGCCTTGATCGGCAGTGGTGACGTCAAGGTCGGTGACACCATCAACATCGTCACCTCGGACGACGGTCAGGTGGCCGTTTCCGTCAACGTGCTCGCGTCGATGTAACCCTCCGGCGCCTCGCGCCGCTAGCCTGCAACCGTCCGCCGCCGGATTTTCCGGCGGCGGCGCGGCGTCAGGGCGTCGCCAGCGCCTGTTTCAGGTGTGGCACGAGCCGCTTCGTGAACTCGATGGAATCCGGCGCCGACAGGTGCGACCACTCCGGGCAAATGAAGCCGGTGAGTTCCGGGTAGTCCTCGAAATAGATGCCGGGCGCACCAGATTCCTTCAGAATCCGGCTCCACGGACCTGCGCGGGGCGTCGCCTTGTCCTCGAGCTCTTTCAACGGACCGCTGACCGGGAAGCGAACGAAGACCACCTGGCCGCCGCGGGCGCGGATTTTTTTCACCGCGGCGGCGGTGTCGCCGAAGCGCGCCTCGATCGCCTTGCCGACGCCGGCCAGGAAGGCCTCCTTCGGCACATAGCTCGGCGGGGGGGGCGGCGTGAAGAGCGGCGGCCAGCCATATTTCACGCGGTCCTGTAATTTGCCCGGGTGCACGGCCTGGTCGATCATCCAGTTGCGCCGGTCGAGATCCATGTTGGCAAAATATGGCGGGCCGGGAGGGGGAATCTGCGCGTCAGCGCGGTTGTGGACCGGCAGATGGTCCAGCAGGGCCTCCAGTGCGAGGTCGTCCTCGTTCAGGAAGGCAATGTGCCCCTCCAGCCACAGGCCGAGGTAATGACTGGAACGCTGCGCCAGGGTTCGGTTGCGATAGCGATGGAGGGCGCGGATGGACTTCTGGTAGGGCGGGGCCGGCGGGGGGGGGCCAGCCAGATCATGGGGAGCAGGCTGCTGATGACGGTGCCGTGGAAACTCTCGTCGTTGGCCAGGTTCTCGAGGATCGGGTAGGCGCAGCTGCCGACGAGGGCGAGCTGCACCGGGCGCTGGCCCAGGCCCTGTTCCAAGGTGTTCAGATCCGAGTCAAACAGCGCGCGCGAATCGCCGATGATCACGATCGAATCCGGTTTCACCTGGCCCCGGCGGTCGGCCCACAGGTCCGAATCGTCCGCGTAGGTCGGAACATAGCCCCAGGCGCGCACGCGGATTTCCCACGCGACCGCGGCCACCGCGGTCACGACAGTGACGGCCAGAAGGATGCCGCGCCAGGGCAGGTCCGGCACGGGCCGGACAAAATCAAAATTGGAAGTAGATGAAGGCATGGCCGTTTCCTTGCGTGAGGATGATGGCGCCGAGCATGAGCGTCCAGAGCGCGGTCACGAGCCAGCGCGGCATCCGGGTGACTACCGCCTCGATCGAGGTGTCGCGCAACGCCCGGTGCGCAAGCAGCAGGCCGGCGATGACGACGCCGACCTTCCACAGCGACAGGGTGGACAGGAGCGCGGCGCCGACCCCGTGGGGGATCTGGCCCGCCATCGCGGCCACGATCCGGGCCGCGGTTGAAAAATCGTTTGCGCGGAAGAACACCCACGCGAAGCAGACCGCGGCATAGGTGAACAGTCCCACGAGGAGCCGGGTCATGAAGGCCTCGGTCCAGGCTGCATCCTTGGTCACGGCCTTGACGAGCCGCTCGATGACCAGCAGCACGCCGTGGATCAGACCCCACACCACAAAGGTCCAGGCGGCGCCGTGCCAGAGGCCGCCGATGAACATCACGATCATCAGGTTGATCGCCGCGCGCACGGGGCCGGAACGGTTGCCGCCCAGCGGGATGTAGAGGAAGTCGCGCAGGAACGTGGAGAGCGAGATGTGCCAGCGACGCCAGAAATCGGAGAACCCGACCGCGGCATACGGAAAGCGGAAGTTATCCTTCAGGTGGAAGCCGAGGCAGAGGGCCGCGCCGATGGCACAGGTCGAGTAGCCGGCAAAGTCGAAGAAGATCTGGCCCGAGAAAGCCAGCACGCCAGCCCACGCGTCGAGGGCCTGCAGCGGACCGCCGTAGCCGAAGATGGTGTCAGCCGTGTCCGCGAGCATCGTGTCGGCGAGGACAATTTTCTCGAACATGCCGAGGGTCATCAGCAGCAGGCCCCAGTAAAACTGCCCGCGTTTCAATCCCGGGGCCGTGACGAGCTGGGGCAGGAAATCCGCCGCGCGCACGATCGGGCCGGCGACCAACTGGGGGAAGAACGAGACGGCGAGGGTGAAGTCCCGCAGGGATTTTGTCGGCTGGCACACCTTGCGGTACACATCGAGCGTGTAGGACAGCGAGTGGAAGGTGTAGAATGAGATTCCGATCGGCAGGAAGACGTCGAACTGCGGCGCGTGGTACGCGACGCCATACTTGGACAGCGTCCACTCGAAGTTGGTGAGCAGGAAGTTCCCGTACTTGAAGAAGCCCAAGCTGCTGAGATTGACGGTCACGCTGGTGATCATCCATGCCCGGCGGGCGCGCGGGTCGTCGTCGGCCGCGATGCGGGCGCCGAGGTAGAAATCGAGCGCGGAGGTGGCGAAGAGCAGCAGCGCGAACGGCGGGTTCCAGGCCCCGTAAAAGATGTAGCTGGCGACCAGCAGCAGGTTCTTGCGCGCGGTCCACGACCGCATCGTCCAGTAGGCGCTCAGGACCAGGACGAAAAAGACAACAAAGGTAAGCGAGTTGAACAGCATGCGGGCTGGCAGGGCCGCCGAGGGCTGAGGCGGAGGCAACCCGCTGAAAGATCCACGGCAAGGTCTAAACCGTTGACATTATTGATATAAGATAAACCAGCCCGGAGGCGTCGGCGCTATAAAATTTTCCATAAATCGCGGTTTTGCCGGGTAGTTAAGCCCATCCGCTAATTCCACTTTTTCGCTCAGGCATGGACTGCCAGCGGCGTGGCGCTGGGCGGGTTGGGCTCCGTCGCGGCGGATGGCACCGGGGCAAACAACTGCTCCAGCGTGTGGTGGAACGTGGCGGGGAAAATCGGCTTGGGCAGGATCGAATCCACCGCGAATTTCCGGTACTGCGCATGCACCTCGTCGCTCAGCTCGGAGCTGAAGACCACGATCTTTCCGGAAAAGGGCGTCTGCCGCGTGCGCCGCACGAGTTCGAGACCGTTGATGCCGGGCATGTGGTGATCCGTGACGATCAGATCGAAGTCGTGATTGGCCTCTTTCAGCCGGAGGAGGGCGGTGTCGCCGCCGTCCACGGTCTCAACGCTGTGGCCCTGGCGCGCGAGCATGTCGCGAATGAGACTGCGCAGCTCGGGCATGTCGTCGGCGTAGAGGATGCGCAGGGGCCGGATGGCCGGTGCGACGGCGGGAGCGCCGGGCGCGGTTGGGTTCGATGTTGGCATGGAATTGATCATGTTTCTTGGACGGATGAAAACGAACTTTGTTGTGCAAAAACCCCATGAAAAAGCCGGCGGCATTCGGCCCTGTTTTTGCCGCCATTTGACGGGGAGGTGCGCGCGCTTGTCATTCGGCGCGGACCGCGCGTGGATGCGGGGACATTCCTACCCTGACCCATGCAGCCGATTCAACCCGAGCATCTGACCCGCCATCTCCGCCACCTGACTGAGACCATCGGGGTGCGGCTCGCGGGTAGCGCGGGTGAGGCGGCGGCGGCGGACTATCTGGTGCGGGAATTTTCCGCCGCGGGGGCCCACGTCCACCGGGAGGTTTTTCCGGTCCAGACGCGGGAAGTCCGCGAGGAACAGCTGCAGGTGTTTTTCGACGGGGCGTGGCACGACGCGGGCGGCCTAGCGTTCGTCAACACCCCCGGCACGGACGGCGCGTGGTGCGAGGCGCCGCTGGTGTTTTTTGACGGGCCGACGGGTTATCAGCGGCCGGACCTCGGGGCGGAGCTGCGCGGGAGCATCGTGCTGCACCTTGGCTGCCACATTGAATCGCGGGAAAACTACCGGCGGCTGATGGCGGCGGCGCCGGCGGGCGTGCTGATGGTGGATGTGCGTTACCCGGGCGCGGTGCCGCTGGCGGACGCGATTTTTCCGGCCTACGCGCGCGCCTGCGGGGCCGTGCCCACGCTCAATGTGGCCTATCTTGATGCCTGGCGCTGGCGCGAACGCGGGGCGACCCGCGCCCGGCTGCGGATTGTGGGCGGCATGCGCCCGGCGGAGTCGGCGAACATCGTGGCCGAGCTGCCGGGCTCGGATCCGGGGGCGGGCATCCTGTATCTCGGCGGTCATCACGACACCCAGGCGAACTCGGTTGGCGCGGACGACAACGGCTCGGCCACGGCGGGGCTGTTGGAACTGGCGCGGGTGCTGGCCCCGCTGCCGCGGCGGCGGACCATCCGCCTGATCTCGTTTGGCGCGGAGGAGCAGCTGTCGGTAGGCAGCTCGCATTACGTGCGGCGGCACCGCGCGGAACTCGCGGCGCGGGGCTGCTGCCTGTTCAACTTTGACAGCTTTGGCTCGCTGCTCGGCTGGAACACGCTCTGGGGCAGCGGACCGCGGGAGCTGGATGCGCTGCTGCCCGCCTATTTTCAACCCCACGGCCAGCAGGTGCGGCGCGAGTACGGCGTGCTGCCGTATGCGGATCATTTCCCCTTTCTGGCGGCGGGCGTGCCGGCGCTGACGCTGATGCGGTTCAACTGCACGGCCGGGCGCTTTTTTCACCACCGGCCGGATGATGATCTCAGCCGGGTGGATCCGCACCTCATGGCGGCGTCACTCGGCGCGGTGGCGGATTTTACCGCGGCGATGGCGGTGGCGGACGAGCTGCCGTTTGCCGCCACGATTCCGGCCGGAGAGCAGGCCGCGATCGCCGCGCACTGGGAGGATCTCTTTGGCGGCTGGGAGAACGCAGGCGGATCTACGCCCACCCCATGAAGCCGAGGGGGTGATGCTCGGGGTCGCGGCGGATCTGACCAGGTAGAGCAGCCAAAGATCGCGCAGCCTGCCCTGCACCAGCCAGCTGACGCAGACGACGACCAGCAGCTGACCGATGCCGGCCACGACGATGGGGATCAGGCCGTCGCTCCAGGGCTTTGCCATCCGGTGCAAGGCAGGATCGCGGAAGCGCGGAGGGGCGGAAAAACCGGGAATCCTATCCGCCTTCAGTTCGACGCAGTATTCCAAGGTTTTCTCCCGGTATTTCCGCCCCTCCGCGCTTCCGCGATAAAATGATCGCGCCCGGGTGGGGCGGGACGTTGGCTCGGCGGGATGAGCAACCCCGCGGACAATGGCTGGAGCAGATCGTCGGGGTCGTGGCTGCGCCTCATGGAGCAGGGCGATCCCAACCGCGTATTGCTGCTGGACGAGGTGATGCTCGGTTTGTGCGGCGAGGTGCGGGGACGGGACGTGCTCGACGCCGGCTGCGGCGAGGGGCGTTTTTGCCGCATGCTCGCGGCGCGCGGCGCGCGCACCATCGGCATTGACCCGACGGCGGAGCTGATCGCGGAGGCGCGACGCCAGCAGCCGGGCGGCGTGTTTCACGAGGCCGGGGCGGAGGCGCTGCCGCTGCCGGATGCGAGTGTGGACCTGGTGGTCAGCTATGTTTCCCTGGTGGACATCCCGGATTACCGCGCCGCGATCCGCGAGAAGGCGCGTGTGCTGCGGCCGGGCGGGCGCCTGGTAGCCGCGAACCTGAACAGTTTCTCGACGGCGAGCACGCTGTACTGGGCGCGGGATGAGGACGGCCACAAGCGGCACTGGACCATGGACAACTACATGGTCGAGCGCGCGGTGAAGGCCGAGTGGGCCGGCATGAACATCGTCAACTGGCACCGCCCGCTCTCGGCGTACATGGCGGCGTTTTTCGCGGCGGGGCTGGTGCTGGAGCACTTCGATGAGCCGCTGCCCAAACGCGAGGTCATCGCCCGGCATCCCCAGATGCAGGACTTCCACCGACTCCCGCATTTCTGGACGATGGTCTGGCGGTCGCCGGCCGGCTAGCCCGGCGGTAACTGCCCGTTGCGGCGAACGCGCCCGGAATCCTCAGGGCTGAAATTCGACCGTCGGAGCCGGGTTATCCGCGGCCGTGGTTTCAGCCGGGTCAAAGACGACCAGGATCTCACCCACGGCGTCTGCTGGCATGGACAACTCGAGGAGAACCCGCGTGCCGGCAGCCAGTCGGCCGCGCACCCGTGCGAGCGGGGTGGACCACGCATAGCTGCGCTCGGTCGGGCCCGGGTTGGCGAGCAGCAGGCGGACCGCCGGGCTTTCCGTAGTTTTCACCAGCAGATCGTAGGTGAGGACCCCGGCGGTGATCGTGCGCTTTTGCCGGTAGACAATCGGGGTTGGTTTCTCTCCCGGCGCGAGCAACCGGTAGGCGGCCAGACTGACGGGGTTGTTCTCGTCATCCTTAAACAGCCAGACACTGGCGGCGACGCGACCCTCGCGGCCGAGCAGACGACCCGCGGTCACGATCAACCAGCCCGGTCGGCCGTGTAGAAGTGCCTCTGCCGTGGCCGCGCCGCTCTCCGGTTCGGGCCGGAACTCGACTTGGCGCGCTGGCGACTGCCGGTAAAAAGCCCCGATCGGCCGCTCCTGGGACAAGGCGAGCTGGAAGGGCGCCTCGGGGTGATCGAGTTGCTGCGACCATTCCCGCCAGCCCTCGGCCACGAAATAACTCAGTGAGCGTTCCGGGCTGACGACGGCTTTCCATCCGGCCTGATGCGTATGCATCGTGACGTGCCAGCCGACATCCAGAGCGGCGAAGCCGGCCAGTAGCCAGACCGCCCGGCGCCAGGACGGGCCGAGCTGTTCAATACCCCAGGCGGAAACCAGCGCCACCCACGGGGCCGCGAGCACGAGGTAGCGGAAGGCATATTGGTGCCACTGCTGCATGAAATGGAAAAACAGCAGGAAGACCAGCGTGCCGGCGCCCCACACCGCCATCTGGCGCGCCGCCGCGTGCCGCCAGCGGAGCACGCAAAAAAACGCCCCGAGGGAAAACAGCAGGAGCGGCATCAGGCCAAACGCCACCGCGTCGGCGTCGGGCTCGGTGCGCTGCAGAATCTGCCCCAGCACGGCCCGGCGATCCATGCCGTCCAAGGTGTAGGGATCGGTCACTGGCAGCGTTCGGACGAGGGTCCGGGCGGTCCCGAGCGCGAGGGCCCGCAGCGCGTCCGGCTGCGATTGTGGCTCGAGGTTCTGCGCGAGCGAAGCGGTCAGGTTCCACTGGAGCTTGTGCAGCTGGCCGGAAACCGAGTCGAAGCCCTGGTGATGTTTTTTGACCCACGCCGCCGGCCCGAGGAAGCCGCCGTAGGCCTGCCAGTTGCGCAGGTAGGACGGCAGCGCAAACAGTCCGATCCCCAGCAGCCCGGCCAGCAGGGTCTGTTGCCACTTTGCCCAGGGCAGGCGATGCTGCCAGGCCAGCCATCCGACCCAGAGCAGCGCGCCGGGCGCCAGGTAGAACAGCGTTCCCTTCGCGCCGAGCGCGAAACCGGCGCCAACCGCGCCCAGCCACGAGACTTCGCCGCGCCGCAGGGCAGCGAGCCACAGGTAAAACGACGCCGCAAAAATCCCGGTGGTAAACAGGTCGGTCTGCGCCGCGGTGAACTGCACCACGACATTGGCCATGCCGAGCAACAGTCCGCCGGCGAGCAGCGACGCCCCCCGGCTCAG
>Ga0114958_10000061_pt1 | contig 88439 bp, 81 predicted proteins | sample C_130208_EF_Meta_FD_89577 | JGI IMG/M metagenome (GOLD analysis project Ga0114958, IMG submission 89577) | Freshwater microbial communities from Lake Croche, Canada to study carbon cycling - C_130208_EF_MetaG | ecosystem: Environmental > Aquatic > Freshwater > Lake | place: Lake Croche, Canada...
ACCAAACTTCTTCGACAAAATCGTCGTCATCGCCGCCGTTAACGTCGTCTTACCATGATCAACGTGCCCAATAGTGCCCACATTGACATGCGGCTTCGTCCGCTCAAATTTACTTTTGGCCATTTTACTTACCTACCGTATATTCAAGTTAAAGGTTAAAAAATATAAACTTAAAAAAATAAACAATTTGAAACTTATTGCCCAAATCTGGTGCCCATGGCGCGGATTGAACGCGCGACCTCTCCCTTACCAAGGGAGTGCTCTGCCACTGAGCTACATGGGCGTCAATATCAACATGACACGCTAATCAATATCAGGCTGCCGCACGCTCCGGTGGGAGCAGTTCTTGGAGCGGGTGAAGGGAATCGAACCCTCGTCGTAAGCTTGGAAGGCTTCTGCTCTACCATTGAGCTACACCCGCCCTGACTGCCACCATTCCGAGAATCTGCCTGCACATCCGCAACAACAACATCTCCCATTACCACCAACTACAACCACTCGGAAATCTTCTACAATCTTTACTTCTATAGCCTAGTTAATTCCACTTGATTCAAGAACTAAAACACCTACTACACTACACCAAGAAAACCGCAAAAATTCTGGTGGAGGGGGAAGGATTCGAACCTTCGAAGGCTGAGCCAACAGATTTACAGTCTGCCCCCTTTGACCGCTCGGGAACCCCTCCGAACGAAACCGGTAATTATCGATAGATTTCAATCTTCTGTCAATGTATTAACAACAATATCCTAGATCAGACCATCCGGAGTCTGCAGGCCAGCCCATGTCAGCAGCCTCCTTTGCAGCTTGTCGGCACACGGTCATCACATCCAGGAGCATTAAATTTACTGAAGTAAATCTCTCAAACTACGATAACTTAGGCCAAATCGCCTCAGTCTAGGCACTTAAGCGAGCGCACGCTAACAAATAAAACAAAATAAAATCAATTAGATAGCGAAAGCTCAAGTCATTAAGCCGGCCTAGCGAGCGCGGCCCGAACGAGAACTGCGCAGCGGCACTGCACCACTGGCTGGGCGGGATCCACGTCCGCCTGAGGGCACAGCGCCTGGGCGGGTCGATGATTTAGTGGTTTGTAATGAAGCTGCCGCAGAATTATGATGACCAGAAGCAGGTTTTACGGCAGGGGTAGTCGGTAAACCGGTATGTTGCGTCCGAAATACTTGATATTTTGTCGGTTGGCGCGCACCTTCAGCGCGTAACCCGGTGCCGGCCGGCTGAAATAAGGGGATCAACTGGCGCTTACCATTACCGATTAAGTCGCTTCGCCCCATCCGTTTGAGCGCCAAACGCAGCATTGGCCAGTTCTCAGGGTCGTGATAGCGCAGAAATGCTTTATGCAAACGCCTGACTTTCAGCCCCTTGGGAACGACCACGTCTTCACTGTCATGGGTGACTTTGCGCAAGGGATTTTTCCCCGAGTGATACATTGCCGTAGCAGTCGCCATTGGTGAAGGCAGAAAGGCCTGCACTTGATCGGCACGAAAACCGTTTTGCTTTAACCATAGCGCTAAATCCAGCATATCCTGATCTGTAGTCCCGGGGTGGGCGGCAATAAAGTACGGAATCAAGTATTGCTCCTTACCCGCAGCGCGCGAATATTGATCAAATAATTCCTTGAATTTATAGAAAGTTCCTACGCCTGGCTTCATCATCTTGGACAGCGGCCCCTCGGCTAAAGCCTCAGGGGCAATCTTGAGGTACCCGCCGACATGATGTTGAGCCAGTTCTTTGACATACTCCGGCGACTCAATCGCCAAGTCGTAACGAACACCCGAAGCAATCAGTATTTTCTTAATTCCTGGCAACGCCCTCGCCCGTCGATATAAGTTAATCAGCGGGGCATGATTGGTGTTTAAGTTGGGGCAGACCCCAGGGTAGACACAGGAGGGACGACGGCAAGCGGATTCAATCGCCTTGGACTTACAGGCAATCCGGTACATGTTTGCAGTCGGTCCACCCAAGTCAGAGATCACACCGGTAAAACCAGGGGCAACATCTCGAATATGTTCAATTTCGCGAATAATCGAATCCTCAGAGCGGTTTTGAATAATCCGCCCCTCATGTTCGGTAATCGAGCAAAAGGTGCACCCTCCAAAACAGCCACGTTGAATAGTGACCGAGAAGCGAATCATGTCAAAAGCAGGGATCTTGGCATTACCATAAGCAGGGTGAATCTTGCGAGCATAGGGCAACTCATAGACCGCATCCATCTCTTTGGTAGTGAGTGGGATCGGGGGCGGATTAATCCATACATCGCGGTCACCGTGTGCTTGCACCAAACATCGCGCATTACCTGGGTTAGACTCCACATGCAAGATACGCGAGGCATGGGCATAGAGCACCGGATCATCAAGCACTCGCTCGAAGCTGGGCATTCGAATCACGCTACGACTACGATCAACATTCTTCACCTCACGCACAAACCGCACAACTTGTGCGCCGCTTTGGGTGCTTTGGGTGCTTTGGGTGCTCGTGGTGGTGGCTGTCGCCTCCATGGCGTAAGGATCCACAGGTGGATTCAGTGGGCCGGGTAAATCAATACGAGTCGAATCAATCTCAATCCAGTCGTCAGCGGGCAAGGTGCGCACAAAAGCCGTACCCCGAATATCGGTGATTTGATCGATAGGCACGCGTGCCGCAAGCCGGTGGGCAATGTCCACAATCGCGCGCTCCGCATTGCCATAAACCAGTAGATCAGCCTTAGCATCAATCAATACCGAGCGCCGCACCTTCTCTGACCAATAGTCAAAATGGGCAATTCGCCGCAAGCTCGCCTCAATGCCACCAATGACCACTGGCACTTCTGGATAGGCTTCACGCACCCGTTGGCTATACACAATTACACTACGATCAGGGCGCTTTGCTGGCTCTGCATTGGGCGTGTAGGCATCATCACTGCGCACCCGACGGTCAGATGTGTAGCGATTGACCATCGAGTCCATGTTACCAGCGGTCACCCCAAAAAATAATGTCGGCTGACCTAATGCCCGAAACGCGCTAACGTCCCGCCATTCGGGCTGAGCAATAATCCCCACACGAAAACCTTGGGCTTCAAGTAAGCGGCCAACAATCGCCATACCAAAACTGGGGTGATCCACATAAGCATCACCTGTGACCAAAATAATATCGCACGCATCCCAGCCCAGCAGGTCCATTTCGGCGCGGGACATAGGTAGAAATGGCGCCGTACCAAAGCGCGCCGCCCAATACTTTCGGTGGGTAAAAATATCTTTCACAACTGGAGTCGCGGTAGCCATGTGCGCATTATAAGTCGGTATCTCAATTGCCCCTAGCATCATCTTCTGAGGACGGTTGCAAAACAGCTCTGACTATATCGACAGCCACAGAATACCCCTAATTTAACTAAGGGCAAAACAAATGGTTGCGCTCAACGCAGACTCGGCACTATGTCTGTGCTAAACGCCCTGGCGGCCAAACCGCAGGTGCGGCGCGTTGATACTGTGGCGCATACGGTAATGTCACACCCAGACTAGCGGCGGCATGATGTGGCCAACGCGGATTAAACAACAAAGCGCGAGCCACAGAAATAAAATCAGCCTTACCTTGCTCGATAATGGCCGCGGCTTGGTGCGGGTCGGTAATCAGGCCAACCGCTCCAGTACAAATACCGGTTTCGCGTTTGACTTGGGCAGCATATGGCACTTGATAACCGGGCCCTACCGGAATCTTGGCCTCTAAGACCACGCCGCCACCCGAGACCGTCACAAACCCACAATCGACTTGCTGCAAAGCACGCGCAAACACTACCGCATCCAAAGGTGTGAATCCACCTTCTGCAAAATCAGTACCTGAGATTTTCGCGCCTACCGGACGGTCGACTGGAAACACACGACGCACTGCCCGTATCACTTCCAGGGGAAAGCGCATGCGATTCTCGAGACTGCCGCCGTATTCATCCTGCCGTTGATTCGCCAAGGGCGACAAAAACTCTGACAACAGATAACCATGGGTCGCATGCACTTCAATAAAATCCAAGCCGATCTGTGCAGCACGTTGCGTCGCCACCACAAACGCTTCAATCAAGGCCTGCATATCGTCACGTGTCATCGCATTTGGTGTGGGCCACCCTTGGGCAAGTGCCAATGCGCTAGGCGCTAGCGTGGACCAAGCACCTTCTGAGCTGGCGAGCGCGCCGCGACCATCCCAGGGTCGGTGACTCGACGCTTTGCGGCCAGCATGGGCTAATTGCACCCCCAAAACAATGGGCGAGATGCTGCGCACATAGTCAACAACGCGGCGCATAGCACGCACATTCGACTCTGAATACAAGCCCACACAATGCGGGGTGATGCGTCCTGCAGAAGTCACCCCAGTGGCCTCAATCACTAACATAGAAGCCCCAGACAGTGCCAAGTTGCCCAAATGCATTAAATGCCAATCGGTCATATCGCCATCTACAGCGCTGTATTGACACATGGGGGCAATCGACACCCGATTAGACCAAGTCTGGCCACCGACGTTCAGCGGGGTAAATAACGCGCTATCCATTACGGATCTCCTCGCATACTTGGGTAGCCATAAAATTTATAACTATTTGATTTTATTGATTTTTTATTTTATTGGTTTTTGATTATTTGCGATAGTACACTTCGCCTTAAAATGCGCGGCCAGCGCTTCACTACCCCGCGCCAACATCACCAAATCCGATCCGACAGCGACAAATAAATAACCCAAATCCAGACAACGCTGACCCTCAGCCTGGCCCACCAAAATACCAGGGGCTTTGCCGGCATTGGTAATCCGCTGGGCAGCCTGTTCCATCACCTTCCAGACTTCGGGATGTTGCCAATTCCCCAAGTAACCCATATCGGCCGCTAAATCGTTGGGGCCAATAAACACGCCATCAACACCGTCTACTGCAGCAATGGCTTCAATCTCTTGCATCGCCGCTTGGGTCTCGACTTGTACGAGCACGCAAGTCTCCTCGTGCACACGCTGAAAGTAATCCTTGGTACGACCATAGCGATTAGCCCGCGTACACCCCGACACCCCGCGCACGCCCATGGGCGGGTAGCGCGTTGCAGCAACTGCACGCTTAGCTTCTTCTACGTTTTGCACATAAGGCAAGAGTAGGGTTCGCGCACCAATATCTAAATAGCGTTTAATCAACACTAAATCATTCCATGCTGGGCGCACAATCGGCTCGGTCGTGCCAGCCAACATGGCATCGAGTTGATTTTGTACGGCTGGTAATTCATTGGGCGAATGCTCGGTATCGAGCAGTACCCAATCAAAGTCTGCGTCCGCCAACACTTCAGCGGCAATATGACTACACAAGCTTGACCAGATACCAATTTGCGGTCGACGGGCAAGTAGCGCTTGCTTAAAACGATTCACTGGTAAATCCATACAACACTCCTCAAATGAATAGGACATCAAATAGGCATTCAATCAGCACGATGCACTGTGTCATCAGTAGACAACCTAATGACTAGACCATCACTAAAATTAGTAAATAGCGCCTGCAATCACTTCGCTACCACTCGCTTAATGAATTTCTGGATCTGGCGTAGGCGACCCGTGATGCAAGATATCAAAATCACAGCCTTGGTCGGCTTGGGTAATATGTTGCGCGTAAATTGCGCCATAACCACGGGTGTAATGCGGCGCTGGCGCCACCCACAACGCCCGCCGTCGAGCTAACTCTGCGTCACTCACGTGAAGCTCCAACTTGCGTGCCGCCACATCTAACTCAATCAAGTCACCATCCTGCACCAAAGCCAAGGGGCCTCCAACAAAGGACTCGGGCGAGACATGCAATACGCAGGCACCGTAGGACGTACCGCTCATCCGCGCATCTGATATTCGTACCATATCGCGCACGCCGCGCTTGAGCAGTTTTTTAGGAATCGGCAACTGCCCCCACTCGGGCATTCCTGGGCCACCCAAAGGCCCGCCGCGCTGTAACACTAAGACCGAATGCTCATCGACCAGCAAATCGTCTTGATCGATCCGTGCATTCATATCGTTATAGTCTTTAAAGACCACTGCTGGCCCAATATGTTTATGCAAGTGCGGCTCGGCTGCTGTGGGTTTAATCACCGCACCATTGGGCGCTAAGTTACCCCGTAACACAGCCAAGCCACCGCTGGCCGACAGCGGACGGTCACGGCGGCGAATGACATCATCGTTATAGATCTTAGCTGTTTCTAAATTCGCGCCCAACGTTTGTCCATTAACGGTCAGACAATCCAGATTTAGCAAATCTTTCAGCTCACTCATCATGGCAGGCAGGCCACCTGCATAATAAAAATCTTCCATCAAGTAGCGGTCACCGGCCGGACGAATATTAGCGAGCACCGGTGTGCGTTGGGCCAACTGATCAAAGCGATCGAGAGGGAGCTTCACCCCGGCCCGCCCCGCCATCGCCAGCAAATGAATAATCGCATTGGTCGAACCAGACAAAGCGTGAATCACCGTGATCGCATTATCAAAAGCTTGTGGCGTTAACATCGCGGTGGGCAACAAGTCTGCCCACACCATCTCGACAATCCGCCGGCCACTGGCTGTCGCCATTCGCGCATGATTGGCATCAGCCGCTGGTATGGACGCAGCACCAGGCAACGTCAGCCCCAATGTCTCCGCCACCGAGGTCATAGTGGAGGCTGTACCCATTGTCATGCAGTGGCCATAGGAACGAGCAATCCCCGACTCGACCTCGCCCCATTCGCGCTCGGTAATATTGCCGGCCCGTAATTCAGCCCAGTATTTCCAAGAATCACTGCCAGAGCCCAAAGGCTCGCCGTGCCAATTACCACGTAACATCGGCCCCGCAGGCACATACACAAACGGCAGCCCCATAGAGGTTGCGCCCATTATCAATGCAGGGGTCGTCTTATCACATCCCCCTAATAACACTGCGCCATCGACGGGGTAACCACGGAGCAGCTCCTCGGTTTCCATCGCTAACAAATTGCGATACATCATGGTAGAGGGTTTTTGAAAGGGCTCGGCTAAGGTAATGGCTGGCATCTCTAATGGAAAACCTCCGGCCTGCCACACCCCGCGTTTCACCTCTTCGGCACGGGTGCGAAAGTGCGCATGACAAGGATTCACATCACTCCAGGTATTAATAATCCCGATAATCGGCTTGCCGGCAAAATCCTCACGGGCATAGCCCATTTGCAAAGTCCGCGAACGGTGACCAAAGGCGCGTAAGTCATCAACTCCAAACCAGCGGTGACTACGCAATTGCTCAGGGCTTTTCTTATGATGTGACATGCTGACATTCTCCTCTGCGCTATTGCTACAATTGTTGCTGCCATTGCTAAGCTAATGTTACTGTTACTGTTTTCACTTCCACTTCCACTGCCGCTCTTTATGCAAGATTTTGCGGCCTCTGCAAGTATTCTAACCGAGCCCCTGAACACCATTACGGTTGCAGACCAATATGCGGTAATTTTTACTAACTTATTGATCGGTAATTGTTTTTATTTTTATTCTCAGCTTACTAGCAATTCCATTAGGACACTAGAACAAGCTCTGATCACCATCGAAATCGCCTGATTTTCTGTAAACCCTTCACCAATGCTATGCTTAAAGGGTGTTACTAGTGCACCCACTGCGCGATACGTAAGATCTGCATTCACGTAGCGTGTATGTCTAGGCACTAACAACCAGTAAACCCGCAACACCCGCGCCGTGCTTCATCATGTCACTATTTCAATGAATCTCCTTTTCACCCAATCTGGATAACCACGATGACAACCACCCCGATTAAAGGCGTTCTCGCCCCCGTAGTCACCCCCTTTGACGCCCACTACAAACCCGATACCCAACGCTTTATCGCACACTGCAAATGGCTAATCAGCCAAGGCTCTGGCCTCGCCGCCTTTGGCACGAACAGCGAAGCAAACTCGCTGTCCGTTAATGAGCGCCTAGAGTTGCTTGAAGCTTTACTCGCTGCGGGTATAGACCCCCAACGCATGATGCCAGGCACCGGTTGCTGCGCGCTCACCGACACGGTGCGGCTCACCCAACACGCTGTGCATGCCGGCTGTGCTGGGGTCTTAATGCTCCCACCGTTTTATTACAAAGGGGTCAGCGATGAAGGTTTGTATCGAAATTTTTCTGAAATCATTCAAAGAGTGGGCGACTCACGCCTACGCATTTACCTCTACCATATCCCACCTGTTGCGGTAGTTGGCATCACTCCGCAATTGGTTGAGCGCCTACTCAAAGCCTACCCAGGCACCATCGCTGGCATGAAAGACAGCTCGGGGGATTGGAACAATACCAAGATGATGCTAGACCTGTTTGCTAGCAGTGGCTTTGATGTGTTTGCCGGCAGCGAATCGCTACTACTGGCTAATATGCAAAATGGTGGCGCTGGTTGTATCTCCGCAACAGCCAACGTCAATCCAGCAGCGATTGCTAAACTCTTCCGCGAGTGGCAACACACTGACGCCCCAGCTCAACAAAAAGCGCTAGATATCGCCCGCGACACCTTCGGGAAAAAATACCTGATGATCTCCGCGCTTAAAGCTGGCATCGCCCACTTTAGCAAAGATCCAACATGGACCACCGTGCGCCCACCCTTGGTTGAGCTCAGCGCCGAACAACAAGCTAGCTTAATCAGCGAACTCAAAGCTATCAACTTCCAAATGCCAGGCCTAGCCTAAGCCTGCGCTACCATCTAGACCTGCGCTACACCGCTAAGCCCGGTGTAGCGCAATAGCCTGTGCCATTCAAAGCTTGGCTTAAGCACTGATCAAAAAAATCAAAATAAATCAAATAGTTAGAAGTATTCATCTACTGCGGGCTGACCAATACATCATTGCCTCCCAATAACGGGCACTACGCTTACCTAAACAAAAAAATGGGGGCGCCTATCGGCACCCCCGTTTGATAATCACCCAATGAGTGATTAGCCACCGATTACACACTAACCACGCTTGAGTTCATGAATGGAATGCACCCACTCCCCGTCTAAACGTTTCAGCCCCTTTGTCACCGCACGCGAGTTACCAAAAGTCGGCACATACTGTGAGTGTTTACCAGCGCCACCGGTCACAATAATTAATAAATCCTCTGGTTTAGCGCACATATGTACCAAGGTATCTAATGTGGCATTGGCATATTGATCCGCCAACTTACGACGAAAGCGCCGCTCAATTCCCTCTTGAGAGAACTTGCCTAGCGGGATAGTCGCGTGATCATAAAGAAACTGCTTCGCTTGCGCTTTGCTCATACCACCATTGGCAATGGTTACTGCATGCTCAGGCCCTAAAGCTAATACGGGCTGGCCGGCATAATAGGCGTTATTTGAACCCGTATTCGCCATAGTGCCCGCAGCCATCGTCAACACACCAATCGCAGTTAAGCTCTCGTGATCATTGATGTTATGTGGGCTCTCTGCAGCGACTACCGTTACTGTAGTAGCTTCTTTTGGAAAACCGAGCTCTACATGCAGTGGGTCCCAGGGGCTGTTGTCTTCATTCTCCGCAACACAGAACGTAAACTTTGCCGGCGTACCAGCAGTAGCCATATCACCAGTGCCTGGTATAGCCGCACCAATATTGACTAAGCACAGGCGAACAGCGCGGCCGATGACTGCATTGGCACGCACATAATTACCCATCACATTGGCACCGGCGTTGATTCCAACTTCTTTCGCAATCGGGCCATTAAAAATCAACATCGGCGTACATGGATGAGTCGTTGCCTGAGTCCCATACAAATTATAGGGCTCCTCTGCCAACGCCTCTAGCGCTAAAAGCACCAACGGAAAATGCTCAGGCTTGCAACCTGCCATGACCGCATTGGCTGCAATGCGCACTGGAGTTGCAGCACCAAAGCGCGGCGGGATCTTCACAACTGCTTGATCAAGATCACGATCGCAATACGCTAGCATGCGCTCAATACGCTCAGGCGTTGGTGGTATCACTGGCAAGCCATCACTCCAACCGTGCGCGCACAGCAACTCAAAGACTGCTTCAGGATCATCATCGCACTCAATCAGAGCGCCAGGTTGTTGCAACATATTGGCAAGCGAACTCATGATTGTTTCTCCTTCAGCAACTGTAATAACTGAGGCAAGGCTACGGCAGCCCGTTCCCGCACTTTGTCCATACTAATCCCACCCAAAGGGTGTTGTATCTTTAATAACGGCAAGTCCGGCACACCAAACACCTTGGCTTGTGCGGATCCTAACTTCATGAATGTATCTGAACAAACGACTGCGGCGATTAGCCCCCGCTTTGTTAACTGCGCCATGTCATGGACACTCCACGACGTGCACGAGCCTCAATCGGCCATGGCACTGACTACGAGGTCGGCCTCCCGCGCAAGTTGATCTAGCACCTCTTCAGTCGCCGGACGACTTGATGCAGGCTTGCGTGTCATGACGACCGAACTCACTTTAAAGTCTTTCTTCACACCCTCAATAATCATATTCAGTAAATGATCAGCATTGCCTTTACTGTTATCAAGAATGCCCAAACGAATTCCATCAGCACTTAGCGATCGACTTGCCTTTAACTGAGCAACTTCTTCGATCGGTGCGTCTGGCACGACTAACTGAATCTTTGCCATATAAAACTCCTATTTAATCAAGTGTAATACCAGTTTGCTTCTGAACCTTGCGCCATTTTACTAGATCATCGCGTAAACGCCGCGTGACTTCTTCAGGTGTACTTTTAATCACTTCCGCACCTAATCGTTCAAACGCCTCTCGAGTAGCCGTTTGATCGAGCACTTTCACCACTGCAGCATACACTCTTTGCACTATATCCTTGGGGGTCGCTGAAGGTAAAAAAATACCAGTATAGGTTGAGGCTTCAAAATCATTCACTCCAGACTCCGCCATGGTCGGAACATTAGGCATGACATGTGAACGCTTCGCCGAAATTACCGCTAGTGGGCGTAATTTGCCGGCATTGACGTAGCCCACTGACGTAGTGACTTGATCAAAAATACAATGCGTCTGCCCCCCCATTAAGTCAATCAAAGCCGGACCGCTACCTTTATAGGGTACGTGTGTTAATTTGACTTGAGCAATAACCTGGAATAACTCACCAGTCAAATGTGTGTTACTGCCCACTCCAGCCGAGGCCATCATCACCTGACCTGGCTTAGCCTTTAATAACGCAATAAATTCTCTAGCATTACGCACAGGCAAAGACGGGTGCACCACCAATACCAATGGCACATTAGAAACCAAAGAGGTTGGTGCAAAATCGCGCAAAGGGTCATAGGTTGGTTTAGTAGCGAACGCCGGATTCACCGTGAGAGAACCGCTAGAGCCGAGTAACAAGGTATATCCATCCGGAGGCGATTTAGCTGCAATCTCAGTGCCAATACGACCACCCGCACCTCCACGATTATCGACGACTACGACCTGCCCTAAAGTCTCAGTCAGACCGGGGGAAACCGTGCGCGCAGTAATATCAATGTTGCCACCTGGGGCAAACGGCACAATCAAACGTAGAGCTCGATCTGGATAAGCCGCTACTGCGGCATGTACGACTAAGCAACTCAAGCCTAGGCTCATCAAACCTTGGCGCAAGCGGAAACCCACAACATACTGCTTCAACAATTTCATCATCGATTTAATCACTCAGTTATCAAAAACTACCAATTACCCACAAAACATGCACTCTACAACATGAAGTAAAACATGATAGCTACCACAAGGACTGGTGTAACGTGATTAACGTATTTAAAGCATTCAACGTTATCCACTCTCAATTACTACTATCTCAACAATCTCACTACCAAAGAGCACCACGTGCTGTAATAGGCCACAATGCTTCAACCCGATTCTGACGCACACAAACATAGTGATCATATAAATTCACAGTAGGGTCACAGTGACCAGGAATCAGTTTGATTTTATCACCCAGATCAAAGCCAGACTGACCATGTAGCGCAATCACTCCATGCTCATCAGAAGCTTTCAAAAATTCAACCTGCATATTATCGACAACCCGTGGCATACCCGAATCAACACTAAATGCTTTCAAGCCAGCGTCCACTATCGCAACATCAGCGCGTGCCCTACTCATAACCGTCGACCATACGAATAGACTATGTTCAAATCGCGGAATACCACTCTCAGTCCATTCATTGCGCGCATAATCAGCATCCATAAAAATATAGGAGCCTACTTGTATTTCGTCATAAACCGCACTACTCGCTTCAAATAAATAAGTACCCGTGCCGGCACCGGTCACCTTACCTCTGGGCAGACCTGCTTGAGCGATTAAAGCCAAGGTCTCATTCACATAACCCACAGCTTGATTGATTGCTACCCGCCTATCTTCAACAGCTCGCACATGCTGCGCGCCTCCTTGATACGCTTGAAGGCCAGCGTAACGCAGGTGTTTGCTCTGAGCAATCGCGACTGCAACGGCCAGCGCTGGCGCACCAGGAGCCACGCCACAGCGGTTGGCACCGACATTCACCTCCACCAGCACATCTAAAATCACACCACCCTCAGCGGCAGCTTTATCTAACTGTTGGACATTCTCAACATCATCGGCACAAACGGTAATCTTGGCTTGACGTGCTAAGGCAGCTAGACGTCTGAGCTTGGTTGCGCCAATCACCTCATTAGCAATCAAGACATCTGGGACACCGCCCTCAACCATAGCCTCTGCTTCGCTTACTTTTTGACAACATACACCAACAGCACCTAAAGCAATTTGGCGCATGGCAATTTGTGGGCACTTATGACTTTTCGCATGCGGGCGTAACATCACATCACGCCCAACCAAAGAGTCAGTCAAGCGCTGGAGATTAGCGTCAAATGCCTCCATATCTAAAATCAAAGCAGGGGTGTCTACCTCATCCAAAGGCATTCCAATTTGAGCTGGCAGATAATGCGGCATAATTAAGACCTCGCCGATTTAAAACCGGAATCAAAATGTCTATCAACCAAGACACCTTCTGCACACGCAGTTGCGTATATACCAACAATACCGCGCGATAAATCTTTAACCGAAAAAAACACTATATCCTCCTCTGCACTCGTCATCGCATAGTGCGCAATATTTTCTGGAAAACACAATAAATTACCAGTATCAAAAAGCTGCTCAAAACAATCCCCAACCACTCCTATCAGCCAATACTCACAGCTTCTGAATAATTACAAATCCTGCCCTACCACAGCTATATTACAGGCACTAAACCAATTTGTCTGACACCATAAGCGCACACCGCCTCATCCTCATCGCCGGTACCACCACTCGCTCCCACAGAACCCAACACTTGCCCACTGGCATCTTGAATTAAGACCGCACCCGGTTGCGGCAAAAACTTACCCTGCGCTGTTGATGCCAATGCAATCATAAAGTTAGGATTGTCCATGGCACGCACAGCCAAAGCACGGCTAGAACTGCCCATGGCTACAGCACCCCACGCTTTACCCAATGCCACATCATAACGAAACATAGTCGCGTTATCTTGACGCTGTACAGCCACCAGATGACCAGACGCATCTAGCACAACCACAGCAAGCGGTTTCACCTTAAGCGTCTGAGCATAAGATAGGGCTTTCGCAATCAATGTATTAGCCTGCTCTAATGTAACCCTAGGCATGGGCCTGTCCTCTAAAAAAGCACTGTTGAACTGTTGAACTATTGAACTATTGAACTATTCAAACCTTTAAAATCACTACGGCACAAAATTAGAAATACTATTTGCGATAATAATGATTGTTATCAGGTTTTAGGTGCTATTAAGCCTTCTTGCTCCAACAATGGATATATACCTCCGGCACGCACTAACGCCATCAATTGCTCAGGCATCGGCCTACCCTGTAGCGTAATTGATCGAGCAGTATTGTTTACTTCAGCAGTTTCAAAATTCACACTCGCCTCTTCCCCCTCATTAAACGCAGCATGCACACCTATACATTCTACTGCCGGGAAAGCAAAGTTCACACAATTGCGCATAAATAAACCATTCAGAGACTCTGCAACCAAACAGGCCAAACCTAGGTTCTTCAAAGAGCGTGCAGCCGCACGACTAGAGCCCATACCAAAATTGCGGCCCCCAATTAAAATATCTCCAGCCCGGACGGACTGCGCCCAACCAGGGCGATTGGCATGAAAAACATACTGCGCTTGTTCTTCATGGGTTAAATAAAATGCTTTATTGGGCAAAATTAAATCGGTATTAATATTGTCACCGACCACCCATACACGACCTTTAAATTTCATCATATCCTCATGACTATTTGGCAGCACATTAATGTAGACTTAAAAATTCACGGGGGTCTGTAATCTGCCCAGTCAATGCAGATGCAGCCACTGTCGCAGGAGATGCCATATATACTTGCGAACTAGGGTCACCCATGCGCCCTTTGAAGTTTCGAGTGGTCGAAGTCAGGCATACCTCATCTGGCCCCAACACACCCATATGCCCACCACCACAAGCGCCACAGGTTGGGGGGGCAATCATAGCGCCTGCGGCCAACAAAGTACCTATAGCACCACTTGCAACCGTATCACGATAGACCATTTGCGAAGCCGGAGTCACAATAAAACGCACACCAGCAGCAACCTGCCGACCCTTCACTATTTTAGCGGCAAGCTCAATATCGTCTTGCGTGCCATTGGCACAAGAACCAATATAAGCTTGGTGAATTTTAGTACCTGCAACGACTTTCACCGGTTGCGAATTAGACACCACACTATCGGGCAAAGCTACTAGCGGCTCTAAGATCGACAGATCTACCTTACGCACCGCGTGATACTGAGCGTCAGCATCGGGCAATACCGGAACAAATGCCGCTGGATTACGCGCCGATACCCAATCAACAAGCGCTGCATCAGCCTCGAATGTTGCGAACTCGGCTGACAATTCAGCTGCCATCGCAGTCAAGGTCTTACGGGCATTAATCGATAAGCCTGCAACACCGCTGCCTCCAAATTCAACGTTCATTGTCGCGTGGTCACCGTAGATACCAGCTATTTGCAAGAAGGCATCTTTGGCAGTCACCGCTTCAGGCAATGCACCTGTCAGCTCGTAGCGTACAGTCTCGCCACAACGAAACCAGGTCTCCCCTTTTATAGCGGCATAAATAATATCAGGACCACCAACACCACGGGCTAAACAATTAAACACCCCCGCGCTACAGGTATGAGAGTCGCTGCACAACAATACAGATCCGGGGAGGGCATAACCATAATCTGCAACCAATTGATGACTAATACCTTGGTTGTATCCAACATCGTGGAAACGCTGAATGCCAAATTGCTTAACAAACGCTCGCCCAGCCACTTGCGCTGCAGCAGCTTGCTGCGTTGGTGCAGGCACACGGTGGTCAAAGGTAACCACAATTTTAGACGGATCTGCGATATGTTTAATTTCGCGCCAATTGGTTGGCAAGAAATTATTATCAAACAAAATCACCGTGTCCACGCCAACTGTCACCACATCACCCGGCACTACGCGCGAACGGCCACTCTTACGTGCCAATATCTTTTCAGCAATGGTCATGCCCATATCAAACCCTTAATCAATCTTGTGACGTTGCTCGAGATCATCTAAGAAAGCCATCCCCATCAGATCATTTAACTCATCAAAGCCCACTTGTAAATCAGTGCGTTGGATCACTTTGTTTTGATTCACGACTTCCTCTTTAAATACATCCAGTGCATTCATCATCCCACGTAATGCAGCAGTAGTCAGTAAACGTGGGTAGCTAACGCCACCAACACCAATGTCTTGCAATTCCTTAGGGGACATCAAAGGCGTGGTGCTTCTGGAGCGCAGCCCTAATCCCATATTGACAATTAATGGTTTAGGCACATTTTTTGCCACTTTGGCAATGTCTTCTTTGGACAGTAAGGCATCAGCATACAACACATCTGCACCAGCTTCAGCATAGAGATTCAAGCGGCGAATCGCCTCATCAACTCCATAAGGGCCTGCAGCATCCGTACGCGACACAATCACAAAATCATCGCTCCGCCGCGCATCCACTGCAGCCTTAACTTTTTGTACCATCTCTTCAGCCGAAATACAGGTCTTACCTGACATATGACCACAACGCTTAGGCCATACTTGGTCTTCAATCATTAATGCAGCAACACCTGCTTTTTCAAAAGCACGCACTACAAAATGCACCGTCATGGCGTTACCATAACCAGTATCTGCATCTGCACGCAACAATAACTCACTACAATCGGCTAAGCGCCGCGCATTATTCAAATTTTCTTCAAAGGTCATGACACCGCGGTCGGCCCAACCCATTCGGCTCTCAGAAACGCCGGCGCCAGAAATTGAGCCTGTTTTAAAACCGGCGCGCTCAACTAAGCGTACACTGTAGCCATCATAGACTCCCGGCTGAATCAGAATTTCTTTGCTATACATCAGCTCTTTAAATTCACGACCTTTAGCATTCATAGCTTGCTCTCCTTTAAAACCCACATTGTAGCAACGACCGCAGGTATAAAACCGTGAAATGATCGGATACTGGACTTGAGTTGCCGTCATATTTAACAGCTGCAGTAAAATAGCGCATTAACAAAGGACAACACTATGCGTACAAGCCCAGGTAGCAACTTGCGTCAATTACTGCGCACAAACCAAACTTTGGTTAAGCCAGGTGCATTTAATGCACTTTCAGCAAAGATTATCGAAAAAGCTGGATTCCAGTGTTGTGGCGTCACTGGCTACGGAGTCTCCGCAAGCCTACTCGGTAAGCCTGATGTTGGCTTAGTGACTCTCGATGAGATTGTCATGGTCACACGGTATATTGCACGTGCCGTTAAAATTCCCGTGATTGCCGATGCTGACACTGGCTTTGGTAATGCCATTAATGTCATGCGCACCGTAGAAGATTTCATTACCGCTGGCGCCGCAGCAATTCACATCGAAGATCAAGTGGCGCCTAAGCGCTGTGGCCATGTGGCCGGCAAACAAATTATTGCTACCGAGGAAATGGTTGGCAAACTTCGCGCCGCTGATCGCGTTCGTAATGAATTAGATCCTGATTTTGTGCTAATTGCGCGCTGCGATGCTCGCGGTGTTGCAGGAGGCAGCGTGAATGATTTGATCGCACGTGCCAATGCTTACCTTGACGCCGGCGCTGATATGATTTTTCCTGAGGCACTAACTTCAGAGGATGAGCTTGAGCGCTGTGCTAAAGAAATTCGTGGGCCGCTGCACTTTAACCGCACAGGCGTGTCTCCTCGACTTTCTCTAGATACACTCAATGCATTAGGCATCGCTATGGTCTCCAATGCTACCGGGTCACTCCGCTCCTCAACTGTAGCCATGGTCGACTACTTTGCAGAGTTTGCACGTGATGATATTGAAGCGGTCAAACGATTCGAGGCTCGTACTAAAGACCACCCCGCTGGAAATATGCATGCCTACATCGGATTTGCCGATATCAAAAAACTAGAAGAAGAGTTTTTACCTAGCGCTGAGATTATTGCCAAATATGAAGGCTCTATTGGATTTCAACCCTAAACAGATACAACAAAGGAAAACTTCGATGTATTGCCAATGGATCAAATTATTATTGCTGTTCAGTATTGCTTTAAACGCGTTCGCACAGAACTATCCGACTCGTCCTATACGCATGGTGGTCGTGAGCACACCCGGTGGCAGTGTTGATACACTTGCCCGTAGCATTGGCCCCAAGATTACTGAGCACTGGGGACAGCCTGTGATTATCGACAATCGGGCTGGCGCGGGTGGCACGATTGCTGCTGAATTTGTTGCAAAATCACCAGCCGATGGTTATACCTTGATGATGGGCACTGTGGCCTCATTAGCCACCAATGTCAGCTTAAGAAAATCTCTACCCTATGACCCGATTAAAGATTTCTCATCAATTTCTCTGGTCGCCACTCAGAATTTAATTTTACTGATTCACCCCTCGGTGCCAGCTAAACAGGTTAAAGATGTCATCGCGCTAGCCAAAAAGAATCCTGGTGGACTCACTTTTGCATCAGCAGGTAATGGCACTGGCGGACACCTATCGGGCGAGCTGTTTAAAATGTTAGCCGGTATTGATATGCTGCATATTCCCTATAAAGGCGTAGCACCGGCTATCGTTGATGTCATCAGCGGCCAAGTCACCATGACCTTTGCCAGCATTTTGTCTGCCACTCCACAAATTAAGTCCAATAGATTACGTGCGCTTGCAGTCACTGGTAGTCAACGTTCAGCGACAGTCTCTGATCTCCCCACGATGATGGAAGCAGGCGTCAAGGACTACGCTTCTACCACTTGGTATGGCCTAGTTGCACCTGCGAATACCTCACTAGAGCTCATCAACAAACTCAGCACTGAGGTATCACTGATTGTAAAAAGTCCAGAAATGAATGAACGCTTAATAAAAGAGGGGGCAGATCCAGTTGGAAGCACACCCACCGAATTTTCTCGTCATCTACGCTCAGAAATTGAGCGCTGGAGAAAAGTCATTAAAGCTGCGGGCATACCACCGAGCTAACACTGACATGCAGTATACGGCTACCAGGCAATAGCACCACCATCGACAGGAATAATAGCGCCCGTCATAAAGTTTGATGCTGCGGAGGCCAATACGACAACAATACCCTTGAGATCATCAGGGCCTCCAGTTCGTTTTAGTGGAATCTCGCGCTCAATACTCTCTTTGTTTTTTAAATATAATTTTTCGTTGATTGGCGTCACAAAAAAGCCGGGGCAAATCGCATTAACTTGAATGTTGTGCTGCGCCCACTTGACAGCCAAGTCTCGGGTAAAATTAACAAGCGCACCCTTGCTGGCACCATAAGCAACCGAATTGTACGCTTGTGGATTTCTCCCCACCAACCCAGCGACTGAGGCAATATTAATAATCTTGCCATGACCTTGTTTGATAAATTCGCGCCCTAAAATTTGCGCACACAAAAATGGAGCAGTAATATTTAAATCAAATACTTGCTGCCACCGCTCTAGCGGCATATCTTCCGGTGGCGCAACCCAAGCGCGGCCGGCATTATTGACTAAGACATCAATACGCGCAAACTCACGCAAGACTGCAACTTTCATCGCTTCAATTTGATCGGCTTTGGTGACATCACAGGCTACCGCTAGCGCTTGCACACCAAGCTGTTTGATTTCAGCAACCGCCTGCTCACATACATCCAAACGTCGCGAACAGATCACAATATTTGAACCTGCTTCAGCTAAACCCTTAGCCATTTGCAAACCAATACCGGTAGCGCCGCCAGTGACAATACTCACTTGCCCTTTTAAGTTGAGTAATTCAGATATCGATGCCATAACAATCCCTCTCTTTTTATTGGTTTTTCAGTAATTTAGTGCATCACTACACTGCAATTTCTAATCGTCCTTTAACAACAGTCCTGCAATAATGTTGCGTTGAATCTCAGATGAGCCTTCGTAGATGCGCACTATCCGCGCATCTCTAAACGTGGTCTCAATGCCGACTTCACGCATATATCCCATACCACCATGAATTTGTACGGCCGCATCAACAACGCGACCCAGCGCCTCCGTTGAATAGACTTTTGCAGTAGAAGCTTCCATAGTGCCACGCCCACCTGCCATTAAGGTTGCAATCGCGCGCTGAGTAAGCCCACGCGCAGCATCGCGCGCGATCGCCATGTCTGCCAACATCCATTGCAAACCTTGATGGTCAGCCAGTCGCTTACCACCTTGAGTCCGGCTTTTCATATACTCCGCAGTTCGGCTAATTAACTTATCCATCATCCCACAACAACGCGCAGAGACGGTGACGCGTCCGGCTGTTAAGGTTTTTAAGGCCTGAACATAACCCATACCTTCAGCACCTAATAAATTCTCCGCTGGAATTTCGCAGTCAGTAAACGCTAATGGGGCAGTGCTACATCCATGCATGCCCATTTTTAATTCATTTTTACCAATACTAAAACCAGGTGTTCCACGCTCCACAATAAACGCAGAAATTCCTTTGACCCCTTTGCTCTTATCGGTGATGGCCATCACGGTAAAGACCTGCGCTACACTGGCATTGGTGATATAGATTTTCTCGCCATTTAGTATATAGCGATCCCCTTTGCGCACTGCTGTAGTCAACATCGCCGCTGGGTCTGATCCAGCCTGTGGTTCTGTTAATGCAAAACCACCGATCCATTCTCCACTCGCCATCTTAGGAAGATATTTCTTTTTTTGTTCAGCATTACCTAGCGAGGTAATGCCAGTCGTGCTAATGCCCGTATGATTACCGATTAATGTAGCGAATCCATAATTGGTATGCCCCATCACTTCTTCTATAGCGCATTTTCCAGCCAAATTAAGCCCACTACCCCCGTATTCTTCAGGAATCGTCAATCCAAATAATCCCATTTCACGGGTTAATTGCATGAGATCGCCAGGGATCGCATCGTTTTCTTCAATAGCGCGGGAATGTGGTTCTACTTGCTCACGAATAAAACGCTCGACCTCATCGCACAGCATCTTTACTTCTGGTGTTACCTCATGCGCCATCGTCATATTTCATTCTCCGCAAAATAGTGAGGCTTTTGATTTACCCCAGCTATGCTTACAATTCGTTCTGAGCGTAGCACGCCCTGCCTGTATATCAATAGTCTAAACCACTGGCTTCAGGCGAATTAATGCATCTAGCGCACAAACCCCTTGCCCCTGAGGTCTAACAATTAATGGATTAATGTCGATTTCTGCAACGTGCTCACGCAAATCCAGTGCTAGTGCAGATAGGCGCACCAATACCTCAACTAGGGCATCAATATCTGCTAAAGGTTGGCCTCGCGCACCCATCAATACTGGATAACCCTTAATCTCAGCAATCATCTCATACGCGATCGCCGTTGTAATTGGCGCCACTCTAAACGATACATCCTTGAGCACTTCTGCAAACACCCCACCCAAACCAAACATCACCGCCGGTCCAAATAAGGCATCATTGGTGACACCAACAATGACTTCAATACCGCCCGCCACCATCTCTTGCACTAATACACCATCGATGTTGGCATCTTTTTTATATTGTTGAGCGTTACATAAAATATCAGCATAGGCTTGCTTCACTGCAGCAGCATCACCCACACCCAGACATACGGCTTTCGCTTCTGTTTTGTGTGAAATATCTGCGGATTGCACTTTCATTACTACCGGATAACCCATGCTTTGTGCAGCACTGACACCGTCTTCTGCCGATTGCACCAATACTTCACGGGTAACAGGAATACCGTACTCATAGAGCACTCTCTTGGCTGCATGCTCTGCAATATCACCTTCTTTACCTTTCAACATTTCTAGTGCTGATGGTTGATGCATCACCAGTGGTAGATCATTGGCTTGTTCAGCATTACGGCGTTGCGCCTGAGCATACCAAGACACTACTGCAATTGCTCGCCCACAACGCACAGGAGATTTGTAGTGCGGAATCCGCGCCGCATCCAATGCAGCATAGGTTGCGGTAGCCACTTCATCCCTAGCGCTCCATGAAATATATATCGGCTTGTCGGTAGTAGCCGCAACTGCAATAATTTCAGAGGCCACTTTCTCTGCAATCTCACCTTGCAAAGATGCATTAATCATTGCAATGCAATCGACACCCGGATCATCATTAATAGCTTGTAGCGTTTTATTAATTAAAGTCAGATCATTAAAAATTGCTGCAGTGACATCAACTGGGTTATCGAGCGAGCCAAATGAAGGTACAAACTGCCGTAACTTTTCAACTGTTTTAGGTGCCAACTGCGCTAATTGCATGCCACCAGCAACACACTCATCGGTCATTAAAATTCCGGCACCACCGGAGATCGTAATAATTGCTAGCCGATTACCTTTGGGTTTGCGTCCACTTTTTAACGCGCGGCCGTAATCTACCAAGTCTTGTATATCTTCAACTTGAATAATGCCTTTTTGGCGAAATGCAGATTTATAGAGCGCCATCTCGCCACCCAGATTCGCCGTATGCGACGCGGCTGCCTTTTGACCTTGTTCTGTATTACCCACCTTCCACATCAATATTGGTTTATTCGCGGCCAGCGCCTTATCGCCAATATCTAAAATACGCCGCGCATCCTTAACGCCTTCTATGTATGCGCCAATGATGTCTGTGTTAGGGTCACGTATAAAGTAATCCAAGAAATCTAACGTAGATACACCAATCTCATTACCTGTAGTGACCATTTGGCGAAAGGGCAACTTACCGTCTAACGAGGACAAATTCATCACTGAGAAACCAAACCCCCCAGATTGCGAAACCATGCTCACACTACCCGGTGTGTAATTAGAATTGAAGATCGAACCAAAGCCCGCATAGACTGCATCAGCAACATTAATCATACCCTGACAATTTGGGCCAATCACGCCAATTTGATAACGATTTGCAATATCAATTAATCGCTGCTGCATGCTCACGCCTTGCCCACCGGTCTCAGAAAACCCCGAACTAAAGATGATGACGTAGGGAATCCCCTTTTCGCCACAAGCGGTCAGCATGTCTGCCACGCGAGAGGCATTAACAAGTATTAATGCCAAGTCTGGAGCCTCAGGCAGCGACTCAACTGAGGGGTAACAAGTCATTCCTGCAATTTCGGTGTATTTAGGGTTAATGGGATAGAGCTTCCCTTGATAACCGTGACTCAACATATGTTTAAGCGGTTGGCCGCTGATGGTAACAAAATCTTTGGAAGCGCCAATAATGGCGATCGACTGAGGGCTGAAAAATCGTTCTAGGTCTGAGCGCATAACGTTATGTTTATATTCTCTAAAAATAAGATCACATGTTTAAACGAATATTATTCTACAATTTGAAAAATATAAAAATTAATACATCATTTTAATGACTCCAATAAAAAACTGTTTAGCTGCTCTACATTAAAGATAAGTCGCCAATTTGATGAATGCTCTCGATTATACGCCGCAGTAATTATGGTTCGCGACCATGCTATGATTAAACCAAAATAAATTAGCCGTATTCGAATGTGCATCTCTTTAACATAGACCATACAAGACCATACAAGACCATATTATGAGCAATACTGCCACCACTAACACGCCATCGCACAGCTTTAAAGATGTTTGGCTCATTTCCGCCGGTCACGGACTCACCCACTGGTATCCCGCAACCTTCTATGTATTACTACCCCTGATCGGCAAAGAGCTGGGGCTGACATACACGCAAATTGGATTGCTGATGAGTGCGCAACATTTAGCAGGTGCCATCTCCAACCTGCCGGGCGGGATGCTTGTTGATGCGATCGGCAAAAAAGGTTATCTGATGGCCACCTCTTTGTTCTGGGTTGGCCTGCCATATGGATTAATGAGTTTTACCCATAGCCTATGGATGTTGATGGTTTGCGTGATGTTAGTGGGTATTGGTAATAATCTTTGGCATCCTGCAGCGATTCCAACATTGGCGCTTCGCTACCCTGAACGTAAAGGCCTAGTGCTGTCCTTTCATGGCATGGGTGGCAATCTTGGCGAAGCTCTAGCCCCGCTCGTTGCAGGTTCACTACTCGCATGGTTTAGTTGGCGCTCCGTAGTGCTGATGAATATTGTCCCAGGTCTAATTATGGGTGCTTTGATCTTAATCTTAATGGGTGCCCTAGCTACTAATCGTGATGGTAGCGCGCAAACCGAGGTAAATACCAGCAGTGCCGAGCCTTGGCGCTTTAAACAATATTTACAAGATTTATTAGGGCTACTACGCAATCGCTCATTGATGTTAATTTGCGTTAGCGCCGGATTTCGAACACTCACTCAAACTGGCCTATTAGTTTTTCTGCCTGTTTACTTAAGCTACGAGCAAGGCTACACCACAATTGCAGTCGGCATCTGTATGACAGTGTTACAAGTAGCCGGATTAATTGCCGGGCCAATCGCTGGGCATTTATCCGATAAACTTGGACGCCAAAAAGTCGTCCTCTCCAGCATGTTACTCACCGGTGTGACCATAGTTGGCATGGTATTCGCCGGTAAATCAATGGCCTTTATTGTCTTTGTCGCTCTTGTCGGTTTCTTTTTATATGCCATGCGACCAGTGATGCAAGCGTGGGCTTTTGAGAACACTCCGAAACGATTGGCCGCTACCGGTGTCGGTCTGCAATTCACTATACTGGCGATCGGCGGCAGTATCGCGCCCGCAGCATTCGGAGTGATTGCCGACAATTGGACTATCTATGCTGCATTCTATTGCCTCGCTGCCACTATTATCATGGCCAATGTGTTAGTGCTATTTGTGGACCCCCACTCAAAAAACTAACTGTCTGATTTTAAATAACTTTAAACGCATATTACGGATTGCGTTTTAATAATGTCCTAGGCCTATCTTCGCAATGAATTACAATAGCTAGTGTTCAAGCACACTCACAGGAGTTGATCATCATGAAAACCGAAGTTCACGTCCACGGCAGTGTATTTTTATGCAAAGGCGTTCCCTTGTCTCAAGTCGAACAAGCGCTGCGTCCATGGTTAGACTACATTGAAGCGGAGCATATTACTGATGCCAAAAGCCTAGAGCGTGAAGAGCAAGGTATTATTTATGATGATAACGAGCGAGTGATTAGCATTTGTTGGACCGGTGAGGTTGGACGCAGCTTCCATGGCAAGTTAAGTGAAGCATGTGATAGCTTAGGGGCGCTATCCGAGTATGCCTCTGAAGTTGAGGTCACCTATTATCCAGATACTGGCGAGGATGAGTTCCACCAGTTTTTCATAGGTCCGAACCCTGAGGCAATTCATGAGTTTCGACGTCAGTGCGTGATTGAAGATATCAACCAATTGCTTTCGCGCCACATTGGAAAATCTGAAGTCAGTCAAGTCACCGACTTAGTCGCTACATTATTTGATACCCATGCCCCTAAAAAAGCGGCATGTGACACCACCACCGAAGCAAATGCAACAGTTGTGCCATTACATCCCCGTAATCGCCACCTACATTGATGCGAATAAGCCCTAACAATCCGATTGGGACTTATTTGCACACGCAAGATTAAATCGATATTACTTTTTAGCAAGCACTTCTGGATTAGCAACGTGTATGGGTTGGCCTTTAATAAAGGCCTCTATCTGATCGACAACCGCACCATAGTAAGAGGCATAGGTAGACTCCTCTACATAACCAAGGTGCGGTGTGCAAAGCACGTTGGGCATGCCAATCAATGGATGCTGGGCGTTGAGCACTGGCTCATCTTCGTATACATCAATTGCTGCGAATCCGGGGCGTCCCGCCTTTAAAGCCGCAACTAAACAATCCTTTGCAATAATTGGTGCCCGACTGGTATTAACGATTAACGCAGAAGGCTTCATCAATGACAAATCAGCCGCGGTCACAATGCCGCGTGTGCCATCATTGAGAGGCAAATGGATAGAAAGTATGTCGGCATGTGCAAAAAACTGCTCTCGACTTGTGGCAATTTTAAAACCAGCTGCACGCGCTTTTGCAGTCGAAGCTTCACGTCCCCAACACACCACTTCCATCCCCAAAGCCTTCCCCACTTGGGCCACTAGACTGCCAATTCGACCATAGGCATAAATACCTAAAGTCTTGCCGGCGAGTCCAACCCCCACTGTGCCTTGCCATAAACCATTTTTCAGGCGTGTAACCTCTTCAGGAATATGGCGCAGAGCAGCCAGAATCAACCCCCACGTCAGCTCGGCTGTTGGATTGGGATTACCTGCACCACCTGCTGACACGACAATTCCTTGCGCAGTACACGCTGCAAGATCGATATGATTGGCATTGCGTCCAGTTTGACTAATCAGTCGCAATTTTGACAATTTCTCAATGACCAATTGAGGCATTTTGGAACGCTGTTGCGTCAACACTAACACCTCAGCGCCCTGTAGTCGCGCTGCCAACTTTAGTGGGTCTTTTTCTGTATCGTTATAAACAATTAACTCATGGTCTGCGAGCTTTTTTACACACTCTAAATGCCGGAAAGCATCTTGGTAATCATCAATAATTGCGATTTTCATTAAACTCACCTTATTTAATCTAAAATAAAAAATTTAATCTATTTCAACGCTTTTTTGTCAGAAAACCTGCGGCACCAAGTAATACTGAATTAGCTAAAAATACGGGCGCTAAACCAACAATCGAACTTAAAGTGCCGAACAGAACTGGCACTAATATATGCGTCAAGTTATTAATCGTCATCCGCAGCCCCAAGGCCTCACCAGATCGCCCCGTTGGCGCTCGCGCATAAATCATCATTAAAGTCAGCGGCTGACCGCAACCGGTACCCATACCTAACATAAATGCAATTAAACCCAAGACTAAACCACTCTGCACTAAAGGAAATACTGCATAGGTTGCGGCGGCAACAAATATCGACCCAATCAATATTTTTTCTTCACCAAAACGACTAGTCAATTTTGGCATAATCAAACGTACAGTAAATGAAGCCGTAGCAAACATTGCTAATACCATACCAATTGCAGAAGCTGAGAGTCCTATCGACTTGCCATAGATCGGCATATAAAACTGGAATAAATCAATCGCAGTTAATATGATGCCGCTAGTAATTAAAGTACGTCTGAGGGGCACATTGGCCAACAAACCTACAGAATAACCCTGCTGCTCATCATCAGTTGGAACACGTTGATTACGCATTGCGCTTAATCGTCGACGCGAATAAATCATAATGCTTGCAGAAATCGCAGGAAATACTGCAATGCATAAATAGGCTGTCTCATAACTAAAATGATCAATCGTAAATCCGGCAATCAAAGGCCCAATAAAGCCACCACAGGCCATACACAAACTGAAATTGCTAAAATTATTGGTACGCGTGTCTGGCGTGCTGAGCATCCCAATCAGATTTTGAATCGAAACGTTATAGAAAACGTGAGCGGCGCCGAGGAACAATGCAGAAATATATAAATTGGTGAGGGACGGCCACAGACCTGGCAATACTAAAGCACCAGTCACCCCAATACAGCCTAGGGCTAGCGGCCAACGCACTCCCAATCGGTCCACCAATTTGCCTGCGTAAATTGCTAAAAACATGGGGCATAACGAATACATGGCCACTATAAGACCAATCATCATGCCGCCTGTGCCCAGATGCAAGGCAAACAAAGAAATAATTACCTTGCTACCACGGTAAGCACTCATATTCAGCAATACGACAAGCAATGAAAGATAAATCATGCTAGAGCTACTCTTTATCGCTGTTAGTGGCAGATTCACGCACTCGCGAATACCAGTTCCCTGCAGCAATCAATGATGCATTCACCCAAAACACGGGCTGCAGGCCTAATGCAGATCCAACCGCACCAAATAGCGCAGGTACAACCACGTGCATCAAGTTGTTGATCGCAATTCGCAAACCTAACGATTCTCCAGCCCTACCCTCTGGAGAGTAGTTGTAGCACATCATCACCGTTAACGGTTGGCCGAGTCCCATCCCTAGACCTAGGCCAAAACAAATCATCCCTAAAATAAAAGCGCTGGTAAAAAACGGCACAATCATAAACATTGCAGATGCTAGAAACAATGCATATAACAAAGTCGACTCCACACCATAACGTTTGACTAATATCGGGATCAGCGCGCGGGAGACAAAAGTCGCAGCAGCTGAGGCACCTAACACAATACCAATCACGGTAGCTGATAATCCAATATGGTGCGCATATAGTGGCATGTATAGTTGGAATAAATCTAATCCTGTCATGACCACCGCGCTCGCGATCAGCACCCTACGCATTTTTAGATCCATCAACAAATCGATCATTTTCCGACCTGCAGGTGCTGGCGGCGGTTTGCGATGCCTGGGCAATCGCTTGGCTAGTGAAATCAAGGCCATGGTTGCGACCAAGCTCACAATACCTAAAAATAGATAAGTTTGAACATGACCAAAGTGATCAATCGAAAAACCACAAAACACTGGACCAACAAAATCTGCAATCGCAATAAATAACGCATAAATATTAAAATTTCGAGTGCGCTCATCACCATCAGCTAACGAGCCCACTAAAGACTGTAATGGCACTTGACCAATAATGAATCCAAAACCGGCCACTGCAGCAGCCACGAATAACATGGGCAAGCTTGGATAGAACCAAGGTAGGATTGCACCCACGGTGCACACCGTCATCCCAGCAATCATAGGTAAGCGCGCACCATAGCGGTCAGAGATTCGACCTGCAGGCACTGCACACAAAAATGGAAAAATTCCATAAGTGGAGAGCAATAAACCAATTTCAAATGGAGTGGCACCTAGTTGCAGTGCAAACAAAGTATTTAATATGCGCGCACCTTTGTAGGCGCTATTCCAAATCAAAACTACCCAAGTAAGTTGGTAGATCGTGATCAAGCGGTTTTTAACGCCGCTGGGGGGTATTATATTTGACATGGCTGAGTTTGATTTTACCCTAGCTCAGGCTGTCCTGATACTAAGTCCATCAGGTAGAATACGAATTTTAGACTACTTTTTATGGCATTACCCTCATTACGCGCATTGCGACATCGCAATTTCAGGATCTTTCTTAGCGGTCAGGTTGTTGCCATTATCGGCTACTGGGTCCAATTGGTGGCGCAAAGCTGGCTACTGTATCGACTATCTGGCCTAGCAACACTGCTGGGAGTGCTCAGCTTTGCAAGCAGCGTTCCCATATTGATACTCGCACCCATTGCAGGTTTATGGGCAGATCGTTGCAACTTACACCGCGCCATGTTTACCATTCAGATGTTGGAATGTTTGCAAGCGATTATTCTGGCTACTTTAGCACTCACTGGCGTGATCGCACCTTGGCATATCATAACCTTAGCAATGTGCCTAGGGATCTTAGTAGCCTTTGAGTTGCCGATTAGACATGCTTATCTTTTAGAGTTAGTTGAAGGAAAGGAGGACTTATCAAATGCCATCGCGCTCACTTCGCTGATGGTGAATTGTGGGCGATTGGTTGGCCCTGCGATAGCTGGATTATTAATTGGTTTGCTCAGCGAGGCGCATTGTTTTTTAATTAATGCATTGAGCTTTATTGCGGTCATTATTACTTTATCAATGATTCGCGTCAAACCAATAGAACGTACACAAAGTAACAAACCTGCGTTAACTGAACTGTTGGAAGGTTTCAAATACGCTTGGCATATATTCCCGATTCGCGCCTTACTATTTATTCTTAGCGCGGTCGCGTTCTTTGGCACGACCTATTCAACATTAATGCCAGTAATGGTAAGGCAGGTATTTATTGGTCAAGCAGACACTATGGGCTTTCTGATGGGTGCTGCTGGCTTTGGCGCAGTTTGCGGCACGCTATTCCTAGCAACCCGTCACAATGTACGAGGATTAATTCGTATTATTATGGGAGCTAGTTTTTCAGCTGGCATTGCTTTGCTCTTGTTTGCTCATGCACCGTCTGCGCTATTTGCAATGCCATTGATGGTCATTATTGGATTTGGCGTGCTGGTAACATCTGTTTCTATAAATATGATTCTACAAACCATTGTTGACGACGACAAACGCGGCAGAATCATGAGTTTGTACACCGCTGCATTTTTAGGGATTATACCCTTTGGGGCTTTAACTGCTGGCACTGTCGCAGACTGGCTTGGGCCGCGATTCACCCTAACCCTAAGCGGCACCTGTTGCGCGATCGCTGCATCTATTCTGATGAATCATCGCCAACGCTTACGACTACAAGTCGGCGTTATTTACGATCGCTTGGGTCTAGCACACAAAAAAAGCCTGCGTAAATACTAATCTGCTTTAGCGCCTGAAGCTTTTACAACCTTAGCCCATTTTTTAATTTCGGTTTGAATATAAGCAGAAAACTGCTCCGGTGATCCATACACAATATCAAAACCTAGATCCGCTAAGCGCTTTACGACCACTGGGTTTTGTAAAGACTTATGAATATCTTGATTCAGCCGTCCAATAATTGGCTTGGGTGTGCCCACTGGAGCTAATACCCCAAACCATGAGGTTGCCTCAAATCCAGGAAAACCAGACTCAGCAATGGTTGGAATATCCAGCGTTGCAGAGGTGCGTTTCAAACCTGTAGTGGCCAAACCTAACAACTTACCTGAACGCACCTGCGGCAATGTAGAGGCCATGCCACTAATCATCACTTTGATATGACCGCCAACCAAATCTGAAATCGCTTGACCACTACCCTTATATGGCACGTGTAACAAATCAATGCCAGCTAAATCATTCAGTAACTCACCGGTTAGATGACCAACACTAGCCACTGCAGCAGAAGCAAATGTTACTTTCTTAGGATTAGCTTTGGTGTAGCTGACAAATTCTTTAAAGTTTTTAACAGGCAACGACGGGTGCGTCACCAAAATATTAGAAGCGCCAGCAACTTGGGTAATGGGTGCGAAGTCTTTTACCGGATCGTAGGGCATTTTCTCATAAAGACTAGGGCCAATCCCTATGTTAGCAATATAGCCTAAGACAACGGTATAGCCGTCGGGCAGAGCTTTAGCCACAATGGTCATACCAATATCACCGTTCGCTCCAGGACGATTATCAACTACGACCTGCTGTCCTAATCGCTCTGCCAAATTGGTACCCAAAGCACGGGCTAGGGTATCAGTACTACCTCCAGGCGCATAAGGCACTACAAAACGCACAGGCTTACTTGGGTAGATTTGCGCCCAAGCAATATGCTGAAAACAACCCCATGCCAAACATACCAAGCCTAAGCATTGCGCAAGTCCTAAGTTTTCCCGACACCATCTAAAATGCAAGCCAATCATCTCCGCAAGCCTGTAGGGTCATTGCGCCATCGCTCCCAAGCTACTCTTTGATCGGCCAAGATAGAAGGCTCTTGACGTAGGCGACGCACTAAGCGTGTCACCTCCGATTCATAGACGCCATCTCGTTTGACGGTTTCCCACTGCTGTCCCGCGGCAAAAACCGGAGACTTAGGAATCTGATTGTCCATTTGCGAGCACCTCTTTGATCTATCGACTACGATTGTAGCTTACCAGGTGTCCTAAGGACGGACATTGGCTGGGATTAACATCTGAGTACGCGGCATTAAAAATGTGCTCAGTGAGTTACTTGGTACCAAGTAGGCCCATTGTGAACGCGCTTGTTCGAGCATCACTCTAGCCTCTAGGCGTTGCAACATTTCAGCATACTCTTTGTCACGCTTCCCACTATCCTCAAGTTTTTCATTAGGTTCAGGCTTACGTGTTTTTGAAGGGGTTCCCGAGACTTGATATTGCAAAGCATAGTCACCAGAGTCTTGTGGGGTCAGTTTAATTTTATAATTTAACTGATCAAACGTATCAACCGTCAATAACAACGGTTTGCCGCTCAAAGCTTTGTCATCCACAATCACATCAGTGAAGGCGAGGCCCTCAAAAGCTTTATTGATTGCAGCGCCTGCATTCGGGTGCAAGCGACCACCACCAGACGCGAATTTCCATTGCCCCCATTCTTCGTCGCGAGTAATTGCCCAAGCGACATCGCCTGCACCGGCTACCTGAATAGTTTTAATCCGATCAGCTTTGAAGAAATCTTTGGCTACCCATGCACCCGGACTGGGGATCGCCTTCTCTAGCGGGTCCGCAACCACAACAACCTTCTCACCTTGACCAGTAACTAGAATATGACGCCCTGCCGGCACACCATCTTTAGCATTTGGTAACGGGTTCATCGGGTCTTTCTTCATCGCTACTTTACCCAGAACCATACTGACTAAAGGCTTGCCATTGGGGTCACTTAACTCAACCAAGGTACCTAGGCCTTCTTTGACATCACCACCAGGAGCGACTAGGTTAAGACGTGGGTGTAAACTCACTCCAACCATCTCTGATTGCGTTACTTTGACATCGAGCAACTTCAAAATCAAACCGCTAATTTCAGAAAAATCAGCGGGGTAACCGCCACGTTGCTCTACTCGCCAGACCTGATCATTAAAAACCAGCGTTACTTCATTTTGGCTGTCTTTTATTCTCAATTTAGCGACATCACTCACCTTTATATTGGTGAGTAACGGTGCACCAATTTTTGCACCACTATCTTTATACGCAGTTAAATCGCGCCAGAACATGCCCAAACCAATACCACCAAGCACAACTACTGCAAGCATTAACCAAAGAAATTGTTTGCGATTCATGATTGACGTATCCGTTGATGAGCTTGGCGGCGCCGAACGACAGCCAAGGTAATACCAAGAGCCATCACCAATAACGGCACTAAAGCAATGTTAATAACTTTGGTCCAGAGCTGTAAGGTTTCAGTTTCTTCACGTAGATTTTTACGCATCTCTTTGAGCTCTTTACGTGTTTCTACAGACTTCTTACGGAAGTTATCCATCTCCGTCTGTTGCTCAGGCGTTAAGATGGCTCCTCCAGTTGCCGCTCCTGATGGGCGGCCTTTCTGTAACGCTTGTAGTTTTTCAGTAGCCTGACTCAGAACATCCTCTAGCGCTTTAATCTTACCTAAAGACGCTTCTTGCGCTCGCGCTTCCATCTGCCGGATCACCGTTAGAGGACGGCTAAATGCGGCACGACTACGCAAATTAATCAGTGCGCCATCACCTGCCATCTGCTCAACAAGACCTTGGGCAAATGCCAAATTACCATTGCGAGGCACAGCAACTCGTTGACCGAAAATCTCTTGCACCTCAACAGCAGCGCCATCAGTAAGCATATCTACGTCCCCCACGACGACCACCGTATTCTCAGCTACGGACTCACGTAAATGGGCTTTGCGGTCCAACTCAAATTGTACAGGGTCTTCTGGCTTACCGCGTTGAAATGGATCGGCAGGCTTACCATTCGGGAATGCGGTCTTAAATTTACCTGTCAAACGCATCGCTATAGGTTCTTCTTGACCTGAAGGCTGAAAACCGCGCGTTGACGGCTCACCCGACAGTGTCGCAATAATCAGGTCAGCCAACATCGAATTCTTAGAGGTATGAATCAAGGTGGTTTGCTTCAGCCATTCAGGAAGCTTGACAGCAAAACTAGCACCAAACGGCACCAGCATTGTACCCACTTGGCTTGTCACAGGGTCATCCAAATTCAGCGCGTCGTTGGTGAGCGCCAATAAGGTCGGTAACAGACGTGGACCTTCTCCACTGGCGAAAGTCAAATCAGCAACAACCTTACCTTGACTGGGTTGCACACCCCAGGCCTTAAACAGATTATCCAAGCTTGATTGCCCTGCAGCACTACCACCAAACGGATTCTGCAAGTCTGGTTGCTGGTCAAAATAAGCGTAGCTGTCGACAAAGGTAATTAATTTACCGCCACGCATCACAAACTGATCTAGCGCGTATTCGGTTGGCTCCAAAATATCACGTGGATGAATCACCAACAGCACTTTAATATCATCATCAATCTTGGTGGCATTCAGCTCAACTTTTCGCACATCAAATATACGCTTTAACTCTTGCGCCAATACCCAAGGTTCGGTTGGCTGCTGTTTCTTTACTGGATCGAGGGAGCGGCCCAGAACCGGCAAATGACTCATCACTCCCACGACCGGTTTCTTGGCTTGGGATACCTGAGAAATCGAGCGGGTAATGTCATACTCTAACAAACGCTCACGATCTGCAGTCAATACGGGGATAGCGGATTTTTGATCGAGGAATGACACTGCCAAACCTAAATAAAATTTCTCACCATTATTTGTGGTTTGTCCCTCGACGTTATCCAGTGCAGCTGACTCTTCAGCGTCAGAATCCGGCTCAGGGTTAAATTTTTCAATAATAACTTTACCTTTGGATGCCGCTTTATATTCATTCAATAAATCTTCGACACGACTGGCAAAGGTTTTAACACCGGGAGGCACTGCAGCACTGCCTTGTGTGTAATAGAACCGAATCTTTACCGGCGCCTCAAGCTTGGACAATATGGATTTAGTGCCCTCGGACAAGGTATACACCTGACCATGGGTTAAATCGATACGCGCATTAAAAGCACTAAAAATAAAATTAGCTGCAATTAATACCAAGGCTAGTGCTAACACACCACCTGCTGAATACATTAATGTTTCAAGATTTTTATTTTTCATAACATTACCCCGAACGCTGATTACGAATAATGACGCCGGTCGTAAACAACATAAAACCGATCACAGATATAAAAAATACTAAATCACGGCTGTCAAAAACGCCGCGCTGAAAACCTTCAAAATGCGTCATGACCGAGAATGCTGCAACCACATCGACAACAGCAGGGCTAGCGATGCGCGTGAGTAAATCAGTCACTGGCGAATAACCAGCAAGAATAAAAAACAAGCAGATCATCACAGATAAAATAAAACTAATGACTTGATTGCGTGTCAATGCGGAGGTCATACAACTAATCGCCAAATATGAACCCGCCAACATAAAGCTGCCAAAATAACCAGCCACAATCAGACCGTTATCTGGATCGCCAAAATAATTCACGGTAATAATGACTGGGAAGGTTAGGAGTAAAGCCAGAGCCAAAAACAACCACGACGCTAGAAACTTGCCAACGATCGCTTGCCAACTGGTAATCGGCATGGTCAGTAGCAATTCCATAGTACCAAGACGGCGCTCCTCTGACCACAAGCGCATACCCACAGCAGGCACCAGGAATAAATATAGCCATGGATGCCAAGTAAAGAACGACACTAGAGAGGCTTCGCCACGCTCAAAAAAATTACCAATCGTAAAGGTAAAAAAGCCCGTGAGTAACAAGAAAATCACTAAAAATACATACGCGATCGGAGATGTAAAATAGCCCGAGAGCTCGCGCTTCATAATCGTTCTGATATTCGCCCATGCGTTCATGCGTGTGTCTCCACCTTAACTGTATCTGGCAGTGTAATTGCGCGGAATACATCATCCAACTTACCAAGCGGTGAACGCGCTTGCAATTCAGCAGGCGTCCCATTAGCAACGATACAACCCCGATCGATAATAATGACGCGCGAGCAGGCTGCTTCAACTTCTTCGAGAATGTGAGTCGAGAAAATAACGACCTTGTTCACGCCTAAACGCTTTATTAAATTACGAACTTCATGTTTTTGATTCGGATCTAGGCCATCGGTCGGCTCATCTAAAATAAGGATGTCGGGGTCATGGATTAAAGACTGCGCCAAACAAGTGCGATGTTTATAACCTTTGGATAAAGTATCAATGCTTTGATATAGCACCGACTCTAAAAAACACAACTCCACAGCACGATAAACTGCGCGTTTACGAGCATCACCTTGCAGTCCACGTAACTCTGCACAAAAATTTAGAAATCCATTGACGGTCATGTCTGCATAGCCTGGGGCATTTTCGGGCAAATATCCGATCAAGCGTTTCGCCGCTAACGGATCTTCGACCATATCGTGACCACCAACCAGAATCCGACCAGAAGTCGGCGGGTAATAACCTGTGATCATGCGCATTGTTGTTGATTTTCCTGCACCGTTAGGGCCTAAGAATCCAAGGACCTCACCGCGCTCTACGCTGAATGAAACATCATTCACCGCCAACTTTGGGCCAAACGCTTTGACCAAATGCTCAACAGTAATCAAGCCACATCCCTCCATTAAACACCAGAAACCACATAATCTTAAATAACTAGGGTTGCTGCACCATGTCACCTCAATAGACTGACGCCTTGGGACGCTAATCTCGCGGTCATCTATATTGGGTTACATACCCTAGCATTCAAGCCCTCTGGATCGCCTAGGCACGACATTGAGCATATATTCGTAAACCTTAAGGCAATCGCAATCGTCTACTCACTATCATTCCGCCTAGAGTCTACCTAGCCTTTTGCAAACAGGCGGACTTATTTTACTTAATTTATGCTAAGTCTTTGTTTTTATTGGTGCCGACAGTCTGAATCGAACAGACGACCTACCGCTTACAAGGCGGTTGCTCTACCATCTGAGCTATGCCGGCGCGCCTCGCATTATAGCGCTTAAACACCCAGGCCATCACAAGCCGGGGGCAATTGAAGGATATTTGAGTGATATTTTTCTAGCAGCAGGTCATATCACCCATAAAAAACGCGGAATAATTCAAATTTTTTGGTCTTTAGCCATTCAGTATACTGGGGTCGGTTGAGCAACATAGCCGTAGGCCAGGTTGGTTCGATCCCCGCCTTCACGGTCATAAGCTTGCTTAGCCAATGCAAAACGGTCCCCAGACAATGCCGCCTGTTGCGTGACTGTCACGCCATAGAGTCGAGCATTGTTGCCGCCAAAAATTGCTTGCTTGACTGGGCCGTTGGCCGCACCTAGGGGAGCAAAACCATGCTTCTTTTGCATATCCTCTGGAATTTCTAGGCGGCGCAAGGCCTCGATTTGCCACTGCGGCGCACCAGTCCAAACCGCATCCGTGCCCCAGACTATTCGATCAACACCCAAACCTTTAATGAGTTGCCCCATCATCGCAGCACATAACCTGGGCTCGGCCACCGTGCTCTGGGCAAAAATCTGACCCAAATCACCATAGACATTCTTCACACCATATTTACCGGGGATTTCTGCCAAATCAGTGACCCAGTCAATTCGGCCGGTTTGGTCAAACTGCTCCATACCAACCGCGTAAGCGCCGCCAGTAAATCGAAATGCCGAGTGATAAATAATAAAGTTTAATTGTGGCCAGTCTTTCGCAGCCTTGGCCACATCTCGCACATCCGCATAATTCATCAGGTGAGGAAATTCTTTGGTAGTCGATGGAGGGAATAGGCCTTTATGGACGCAAACGTTCGCCAGACTTGGATTGATTTTTGAAGCCTTAGCCAATTTTTCGTAAAACGGATAGAGCAACTTCTCGTCGTCTAAATGCCAAGGATGGCGTGCCAAATGCTTATTGGTATTATCACCAATGGTATAACCCTTAAATGAATCAGGCTTCAGCTGCTCTAACACGCGATCTACATCGTCCATCCAGCCGGGCATGCCGGGCATAAAAATAGCGTGCGCAAACATGCGCTTGGTCCCGGCTTCTTTGTTAATCTTGGCTCGCGCATCAGCCTTCATCTCATTGGTCAGGAACCAATCTCTAGGTTCCTCCGAACCCGAGCCCGAAATCATTGCGATTTTAGTATCGGAGTCCAAGTATATCTCTTTGAAATAATTAGGAAATTTCAAGTCATCTATAGTCTGTGACTTGCCCGCTAACAGCGGGTTCCAGCCCGCTCGACCCACCGCCTCACGAGAGCGTATAAAGCCAGTTAGGCGCGTGTCATCACGCAGAAAATGGGTATGCATGTCCATGATGAACTGGCTCTTAAGGGCATTGGCACGCTCATTCGCCATATCGGGAGTGGCAGCCTCAGCACGGCTCACCGCATACAAAGGACCATAGGTTTCATTCATCGCTACAAAGGCAGCAGCCATACCTGCTGCGGTCTGAAAAAACCGCCGTCTCGGCACACCTTGCTTGCGCGCGAACTCGCTACCGATTTCCTTCACCCGAAATTCAAACTCACGCTGCTTCTCGGTTTGTGAGCTTGGCATATACTCATCACTGGAGATGCATTGGGTAGGAATAGGGGAAGGAAATACTGTGGATTCAGCTGGTACAACCTGGGCTAGTTCTTCTGGGGACAACATGCGCCTCTCCTCGTCAATAGAAATCGATAGGAACTCTAGATTGATATGTCATCGGTTGGGTCGCTTAATCACCACCACGACTGATTTTATGAAAATATAATTTTCTTGAGCCGAGTCCTCGACATTGTGCGATTGGATAGGTGCAATGTCAAACAGCACACTCTTACATTTACTTTAATAACTTATTGATTATATTAATAAATTAATGTTTCAACTCTGGTCGTCTGTAGGAGTGTTTGCTGTTAAATCGCGCTTAAAGCGCGGCCAGTCAAAATGCGGCCCAGGGTCCGTTTTGCGCAAAGGTGCTATATCTGCGTGACCAACGCTATCGACAATAGGGTAGTGCCGATACAACAGTCGCGACAATTCACCCAAACGCCGATATTGGATATCCATAAAAGGTAGGGTATCGCAACCCTCCAACTCAATACCAATCGCAAAATCATTACAACGCGTGCGTCCACGCCACTGCGACTCGCCAGCATGCCATGCACGCTGTGCACAAGGCACAAATTGCACAATCTCACCACAGCGACGGATTAAAAAATGTGCCGAGACCTTCAAGGTTGCGATGGTCAAATAATAAGGATGCGCATTAGGATTGAGTCGATTGAGAAATAAATCAACAATCGCCTCTCCACCAAACTGACCGGGCGGCAAACTAATGCTATGAATCACTAACAATTCGATGGCTGCAGCCTCAGGTCGTGAATCAAAATTGGGTGAAGCATGGAAAGTCACTGGGCTTAAGACACCTTGTTGATCCAAAATCATGTACCCACCCAATTACTGCTTAACATCGACTTTAATACCCAAACGTTGAATACGGTAACGTAGGGCTCGAAATGTGATGCCTAATGCTTTGGCAGCCTCGGTCTGGCTATAACGGTTCTCGGCTAGTGCATCTAAAATAGCTTGGCGTTCAATCGCCTCCAATCGCTCTGGCAAAGACAAGCCCTCATGTGTATTGTCTGCGCTATGATCAGGAAACCGCTCCCCATCCACTAAAACACTTGGCAGCTGCAAGTCCTCGACATAAATCTCTACCCCGTTACACATCGCCAAAGCACGCTCTAGTGTATTTTCTAACTCTCGGACATTGCCTGGGAACGCATACGCCTGCAATGCTACAATTGCCGCACCACTCAAACGTGGCGGCTGCTGCCATCCAGTATGACGCTTCAGCAATGCTATGGCCAACTCGGGGATATCGGCCTTGCGCTCGCGCAACGATGGAATCCGCAGCTCAATCACATTTAATCGATAAAATAAATCTTGGCGAAATGCACCTTTTTCCACTTCTGCGGCTAAATTGCGATGGGTAGCACTCACAATCCGCACATCAACCAATTCCTCCTGAACTGCACCTATCATGCGCACCCGCTTCTCTTGAATAGCGCGCAAGAGCTTCACCTGCAAAGACAACGGCAAATCTCCCACTTCATCCAAAAATAGAGTGCCGGTATTAGCCGCCTGAAAGAACCCTAGGTGATCGTTGGCAGCGCCAGTAAACGCTCCCTTCTTGTATCCAAAAAACTCTGACTCCACTAAATTTTCAGGAATAGCGCCGCAATTGACAGCAACAAATGGCCCCTCACGACGCGCGCTATGCTCATGGATTAAACGTGCAGCAAGCTCCTTGCCACAACCCGATTCACCACTAATTTGAACTGGTGCCTGACTACGCGCTAATTTTTGAATACGGTCACGCACAGCGGCAATCTCGGCAGAATCACCCACTAACTGTAAAAGTTTAGGCTCTTGCATGTTATTCGCAGCTTGCACAGGTGCAACCGCAACAGCGGTGGGTAACTTTAATGCGCTACGTACTAAATTCCGCAACTGCTCAAGAGATACTGGCTTGCTCAAATAATCAAACGCGCCTGCCTTGAGTGCGGCGACTGCGTTCTCTGCACTGCCATGGGCAGTAATCACCGCAACCGGTAGGCTTGGATAGCTCTTGGTAATCTCAGAGACGATAAACAAACCTGCATTCTCACCCTCACCCAAATGCATATCCGTCAAGCACAACGCGAAATCATGTTGAGACAACAGCGCTAAAGCTTCTTCGGGAGAAGCCGCTGAAAGCGGCTCCAAATCCATTCGCATAAGCGTAATGTCGAGCAACTCACGGATATCGGCCTCATCATCGACCACTAACACACGCTTACTCAAAGTCATGCCCTCATTTCAGAATATTTTAATTTGACTCACAGACCATTGAGAACCAAGCGCCGGCTGGCCAGTCAACATATTCCAACATGCCGCCATTGGCCTCACAAAACTCTCGCGCCAAATATAAACCTAAACCCGTACCGCCTACAGAGGTCGTAAAAAAAGGCTCGAATAATTTACTCCGCCACTCAGGCGCAACGCCACGGCCATCATCCACCACATTGATACGCGTTAAACTCGAGCGATTTGATCGACTCAATGATATGCGAATACTATGTCTTTTCCTGGACGAATAACGCAACGCATTACTACACAAATTCCATAATACTTGGTTAAACTGATTACGATCAAATAAAATAAAGGTGTCTACCTTGACCTCTAAATGAATCATCTGCGGGTCTAATTTTTCAGTTGCAATAAATTGCTCAATAAACTGTTTGATCTCGGTGAGCAAATGAATGCGCTCACGCCTTGACGACTCACCACGATTGAGCGCTTGGATATCATGCACCATACGATTTAAGCGCAGCGCATTATCACCAATAATTGCCGTTAAGCGGCGCGCACCATCAGAAAAACCAGGCTCCTCAGCCAATAACTCTGCGGCATGACTAATCGCTCCCAATGGATTACGAATTTCATGCGCTATATTTGCTACTAAGCGGCCCAGCGCCACTAACTTTAATTGGCGAGCCTCTTGCTTGACCCGGACTAAGTCTTCTAAAAATATTACCGCTCCAACCGCCCGACTGGTCGCAACAGGATGCAGGGTTACTCGTAGGTCTGCACCCATATCAAATACGTAGGGATTAGTCATCATATCTGCGGCCATTTTCCACGTATCAATACGCTCTTGTAAATCGGCGGCAATTTCTTTCAAGAACGTCACACCTGACTGTATAGGGCCAATGAATGTCTGAGCTGCTGTATTTGATTGACGAATCAAACTATTCTCGTCGATGACAATAACACCCTGTGTCATGTCCTGAATAACCAATTGATTAACCAATGACATATTGGCCAAATCAACTTGGCGCCGAACCGCCAAGGCCTCGCTAGCCAATGAACGCTTGACAAGCAGCTGTGCAAACCAAGACAAGGCAAAGTAACTGATGGCCAACATTGCACATTGACTATAGGTAATAGGCTCAGGCTTAAAATACAAAAACTCATAGGCTTGCTCAAACATTAATACAATCGACGCTAAAGCTGCAAAAAAAGAATTGAGCGCGCTGCGCCGAGCTAAGCTAACGGTGGAGAGGGAGACCAACAGTAATAGTCCCAAACCGCTAGAGACGCCACCGCTCGAGTACATCAATAACATGATAAAAATAATGTCACTAAACACTGACAGCGATAATTTCACGTCTAACGAGATGCGAGCACGAAGTGTCAAAAAAAATATCAGCGAAAACACCAGGTAGCCGAGTGTTGTCATCTGAAAAAAATACATGTCACGCGAACCAAAGTTTACATACCTAGCAAACCAAGTTGAGCAGACCAAAAATATACAAGCCATGACATAGCGATAACCATTGACCCAACTCATAGAGCGCAGCACAACATGAGAGTTGCTTTCGAGATCTACGGTAGAGCCGCCGTTATTTCGAGAAAATTCAGACTGAACCATGGATCACCTACAATAAGTCACCAAAGACATTGGTTAGCCTCATGATTGCGAATGTTCCGGCGAGCAAAAATACTGCCCTTTGATTTGAACTGCTTCGCTTCTAGGGCTTTGAATGCCGCACTGAACGCACTTCACCATGTCTTCACCCAGCGGATTTTGCGCACTGGCATTTAGCGGTACTTTTCGGGACTTTACCGCCAATCGGCGCTGCCGAATTAACCAATATACGATGGCGACAATAACTGCAATCATTAAAAATTTACGCATATTTACTCGCTTATGTAGCGATTCAAGCCCCTATTTGCAATGGGAACAGCAGTAGGTCCCAAGTATCATCTAGCATCAAATAGCACGCACAACAGTTACAAATCTAAATTAATGGGTCCGAGCGAGAAAATTCGCGGCTTTGGCCCGCTAAGATCTCCATCTATAAACACATTACTCTACCATTAATAACTGTTATTCCCTGCACTTTTCAATTAATAACCATCGCAAATCAAGAATTTACAGATCGGTCTCGAGAATTAAAATGAAAGGGGAATCATTAAAACATTGCACACCCTAAATAATAGTACTCAATCATTGATATTGCCAGCAATATTAGTCACTGAACGAACACTTTTATTCAGCCCAGATATATTTTCAATTTAAGATGATATGACCATTCGCTTAAAATTAATCAGCGCATTGCTCAAACAGACACCCAATTATTAACAAATAAAGCAACAACAATCAACGTTACAGAGTGCGCTTTATCAGCTAAGATAGCGCCAAATAATACGCGCCATTTAGATTCAAAAAAACAAATTACTCCAGTTTTTCTTCGTTGAAAGCAACCTAGTTATGACTGGATGCATGATTCATAAAAGTGGAAGGTTATACATTGTTAAACTTCTTTCGAAATCTAAAGAACTCCCTTTCTGGAATTAGGACAGCACTTTCGGATCAGTCATTTAGAGGTCAACTTGCGTTAGGCATGGCTAGCATTCCTATGATTATTTTTATAAGTACAGCAACGATTGGCTACAAGCTTGCTGCTATAGGAACATATATCTTTTTAGTTGCTATTGAACTATTAAATACAGCCATTGAAAGACTCTGTGATCGAGTCACTAGTGAACACGATCCAATCATAAAAGAAGTTAAGGACATGGCAAGCGGTGCTGTTTTTATTGTGTTAATACTGTTTCTAGCTCAGTTGAGTTGGATTCTAATATAGCGGCCATAACCTACAATGGCTATCAGGCGTTTTATAGATCCATCCATTAAGTGTTAATACATCAATCTTTGGGTTGCCGCCTCATCACACGTAGAATCAGAACCTATAGACTGATTGAGAATGTTTCTGAGGCTCAGAACCCACACGAAATCACCAATGATTCGAATGTTTTTTAATGTAAAGCCACCAACCCTGGCTACAACAACGATCAATGGTCAAATGCAAAAACCATAGCAGGACTATGCCGCAAAAAAACGCATAGTAGTATGATCTTTAAGAAAAGATTGGTCGGGGTGAGAGGATTCGAACCTCCGACTCCTGCGTCCCGAACGCAGTACTCTACCAGGCTGAGCTACACCCCGAACGGCAAGAAAGGCAAGCAGAGGTCTGATTTGCAAGTGAACTCTGCAGTGCTTTTTAGAGACATCTTCAATTGTAGCAAAAAATACACTCAATGAGGGGCTTGAACAGATAAAGACGCGTCCCGTCTCCAATACGAAAATAATGAGCTAACAGCTAACTTGCAGTCTAATCAAGTAAAAAATTACTCACTCATTATCAGTATATTAGCACTCTCTCTCAAGCGTAAAGCGCGCCAATCCAATTAAATACTCTCGACACTCAGACTCCGGCAAGGCCGCTAAGGCTTGGGTTGCTGCATCTACCTCTGTTGTAGCTAATGCGCGGGTATACTCTATCGCCCCTACACTGCGAATAGCCTCTATCACCTTAGGCAAACTTTGAATACTTTTAGATTTAATGGCTTCCCTGATCAGCTGCGCCTGGGAGGATGAACCGTTGCGCATCACATGAATCAATGGCAGCGTAACCTTACCCTCTGCTAAATCATCGCCAATGTTTTTGCCAATCAACGAACTATCACCCGAATAATCCAATACATCATCGACTAATTGAAAAGCGGTACCGAGATGCAAGCCAAAAGCTGCCATTGCTTGTTCAGCAGGCAAGGAAGCCCTGGCAAGTAACGCGCCGAGACGACCTGAAGCCTCAAATAGTTTTGCGGTTTTGAATCGAATGACCTGCAAGTAGCTATTGACATCCACATCACAGTCGTGACAATTCATCAGCTGCAATACTTCACCCTCAGCAATTACATTTGTTGCATCTGCCAGGGTTGCTAAAACTCTAGGCTCTCCAATATCCACCATCATTTGAAAAGCACGGGAATATACAAAGTCACCAACTAATACTGATGCCGCGTTGCCAAATAACGTATTCGCAGTAGCCCGACCTCTACGCATGGCTGACTCGTCTACGACATCATCATGTAATAAGGTAGCGGTATGGATAAATTCCACTACTGCAGCTAACTCATGATGCGCCTGCCCGCGATAACCTAAAGCACCTGCAGCAAGCAGCACCAAAGCAGGTCGCAACCGCTTACCACCACTACACACAATATACTCCGCGACTTGGCCAATCAAGGCCACTTCGGAATGCAAACGCCGCCTGATCACTTGATCAACGCCTTGCATATCTTGCGCTAGGAATGTTTTAAGTTTTTGCAGAAACACTGAAGCCATCCAAGAAAGGCCGTATCATACCAATTTGAAGCTCTTAAAATGCGGCGAATTAAACTGTTTTCCCATCAAGAGAGCTAAGTATCTGATTCTTTTGTATAAACCCCAGAATGTTGTGGTACGTTTTCCTTTGACTGCAAGCACCGTCAAATGTATAATCATCGGCTTTCCGAAGTGTGAGTAGAGGGGTTTCCCATGTATGCGGTAGTTAAGACCGGTGGCAAACAGTATCGCGTAAGCACCGGCACCAAAATCAAAGTTGAACAACTTTCAGCTGAAATCGGTGCCGAAGTAACGCTTGATCAAGTATTGATGATCGCCGAAGACGGCGCTATCAAATTAGGCACTCCATTATTATCCGGAGCCGCCGTGACTGCTAAAGTGCTCTCGCAAGGCCGAGGCGACAAAGTGAAGATCTACAAGATGCGTCGGCGTAAGCACTATCGCAAAAGTCAAGGCCATCGGCAAAACTTCACTGAGCTCGAAATCACCAACATTGCAAGCTAAAGTAAGGACAACCTAACATGGCACATAAAAAAGCTGGCGGCAGTTCACGCAACGGTCGCGACTCTGAATCGAAGCGACTAGGTGTTAAATGTTTCGGTGGGGAACTAATCCCAGCCGGCAGTATTATTGTGCGGCAACGCGGCACCCGTATGCACCCCGGCGATAATGTAGGAATTGGCCGCGACCATACTCTATTTGCTAAAGTTGACGGACGCGTGCATTTTGCTCACAAAGGGCCAAAACAACGCCAAACCGTGAGCGTCGTTCCCGCCTAATTGATCATGCACCACTAAAAAGGCCCTGTTGAACGACAGGGCTTTTTTTATTTTGGGAAACCTATGAAATTTATTGATGAAGCACGTATTGAAGTACACGCTGGCAAAGGTGGTGACGGCGTCGCCAGCTTTAGGCGTGAAAAATTCGTGCCTCGTGGCGGCCCAGATGGCGGCGATGGCGGCCGCGGCGGCAGCATATTTGCAATTGCTGATCGAAATATTAATACGTTGATTGATTATCGCTACGCACGCATTCATCGCGCCAAAAATGGCCAAAAAGGCATGGGAGCAGATTGTTTCGGACGGGCTGCTGCAGATATTGTGTTGCGTGTGCCAGTAGGCACTGTTATTAATGATATTGAAAGCGGTGAATTTATCGCTGACTTAGCGCAAGACGGAGAACGAGCGCTACTCGCCAAAGGTGGCACCGGTGGTTTAGGCAACTTACACTTCAAATCAAGTACTAACCGCGCTCCACGACAATTTACCTTTGGCGAAGCAGGCGTTTCGCGTTTTCTCAAGCTAGAACTAAAAGTGCTCGCTGACGTTGGCTTACTCGGACTACCCAATGCGGGGAAATCAACATTTATTCGATCCATCTCCGCAGCCAGGCCCAAGGTTGCAGACTATCCATTCACCACCCTACAACCTAATCTAGGCGTTGTGCGCGCCGATGAAAATCGTAGTTTTGTCGTAGCCGACATTCCCGGACTCATTGAAGGCGCGGCAGAGGGCGCTGGTCTAGGTCATCAGTTTTTACGCCACCTCTCACGCACTCGATTACTTCTGCATATTATAGATGTCTTACCGCCAGACCCTGATGCCGATATTGTGCGCGACGCTAAAGCGCTAGTTCAAGAGTTGAAGAAGTATGATGTAGCGCTGTATCGCAAACCCCGTTGGATTGTATTTAATAAATTGGATCTCATTCCAGAAGAAGAACGGTCTGCATTTATTGCCACCTTTCAAAAGAAGCTTGGCGTGAATCGCAAACATTTTAAAATATCCGCACTCACTGGCGAAGGTTGTAGAGACTTAGTGTTCGCCATTATGAAACATATCGAAAGTATTACTGCACAGACGCCTACCACCCCTGAACCTTGAGATCACGACTCAATGCGATGAATACACCAACTGCGCACCACTCTGTCATCAAAAATGCTAGACGACTAGTTGTCAAAGTCGGTAGTGCTTTAGTGACTAATGCTGGCCTCGGACTAGATCATCAAGCGTTAGCGGGTTGGGCTGAGCAAATCGCATCGCTACATCAAGAAGGTCGAGAAATTGTGCTCGTCTCCAGCGGCGCAATCGCCGAAGGAGTGTTGCGCCTCGGTTGGTCTAAGCGTCCAAGCGCTGTGCATGAACTTCAAGCAGCGGCTGCTGTGGGTCAAATGGGTTTAGTACAAGTCTATGAGACTTGCTTTCGCATGCATGGCTTAATTACTTCACAAATCTTACTAACTCACGACGATCTCGCACAACGTACTCGCTATCTCAATGCTCGCTCTACTCTGCGCACCCTCTTGAGTTTAGGCTCTATCCCAATCATTAATGAGAATGATACGGTTGCCACTGATGAAATTCGGTTTGGTGACAATGACACTTTAGCCGCATTAGTGACCAATCTCGTAGAAGCAGATGCACTCATCATACTAACTGATCAACATGGACTTTATAGTGCTGACCCACGCAAAGATCGAAGCGCGACTTTAATTCATGAGGGTACAGCAGGCGACCCCTATTTAGAAACTATTGCAGGCTCAACCGGTAGTGCGATCGCAAAAGGCGGTATGCTCACTAAAATATTTGCTGCAAAGCGTGCAGCTCGCAGCGGTGCCCATACCATCATTGCCTGGGGTCGTGAAACGAATGTGTTAATTCGCCTGGCTGCCGGTGAACGCGTAGGTACGCAACTTGTAGCACAACAAGCCACACTCGCTGCTCGCAAACAATGGTTAGCCGATCATATGCAAATTCGCGGCAGTGTCACTTTGGATGCAGGCGCCGTACAAGCACTGGTCGTTGAGGGTAAAAGCTTACTACCGGTTGGGGTATGCGGTGCATCTGGAGAATTCCAACGCGGTGAATTAGTGAGTTGCTTAGATCAGAATAATCGAGAAATTGCCCGCGGCCTAATCAATTACAATCATACCGACACACATAAGATTTTACGTATACCCTCTCATCAAATTGAGACTTGCTTGGGCTATATCGATGAAGCCGAATTAATCCACCGCGACAATCTGGTTTTAGTTTAGCTTTCTGTGCAAAAGCGATTCTGGATCAATGTAGAGCTCAAAAAAATCTAGCGGCCACCTCGGCGTAGAGACTGGACGATTCTGGGCGCTGTCCCTGCTACTGATTTTGAATCACATAAATACTCGCGGTACAAGGTACGATGAAAGTCATTGCTTGTTGTAATCAGAATTTTACGCCACTGCGGATTACGCGCCCGCGCCCAAGTGCCGTCAGAATGACCTAACGCATAATATTTATGCTCTACAGTATCACAGCGTATACCCTCAAAAGAAGTATTGATAGCACCGCCTGAAGTTTTAATCACTAAGGTGTAGCGCACTACCCCGTCAGATCCAACAGAAATCGACTCGGCATCAACAAACCCCTGGTGACTACTTACGCCATTTAACTTAAAAGGAATTAAGTTTTTCTCCACAGGAGGGCTTGGTATTTGCGACTGCAGTTCGGTCCAAGGTTTGACTTCGCGGTCGAAATCATAATCCCAGCCATCCCATTGGGCGCTAGCAGGCTGCGCTAATAATAGCGTTGCCATTGCCACCACAAACCAATTATATTTAGCCATGTTCAAATTGTAGTGCCTAAGCAGGGTCTATCCAATACAGTTTTTGCGGCTCGCACATACTCAGTGCAATCAATGACTTAAATCAGCCATCAACTGTGAACGCAAAGGGTCGCTAACCTCGGCACATGAAAAATGATAGTGAGAATGATCAACTCCTGCGCTCAAGCATGCCCCCCCTAGCAAAGCAATCTTCATCGCGGACGTTAGCTCGAATCGCAGAAAATGCACCGATGACGTTTTATCTGCATTCTCGCGCTCCAAGTCCTCATCTGCAATGGCAAAGACCTTTTCATAGCCAGCGACTTGTACCCAAACGCGATCTTCAACACCAATTAATTGCGCCAATTCAGTCCGACGCTGTTGCTCATCAGGATACTCAATCATCATTGTCGATTTCCAATTACTACCGTCCGGGATTAAGGGATTATAAGCTTGCAATTCATCCAAAATACCTTCTTCTTCAAAAATACGCTCCACTCTTAGCATCTCTTGTACTTGATATCGGATAGTCAGCTCATCTTCGAATAACAAGGTAATATGATCGCCTAAATGCAAAGCACGATTTTTCTTGTGGGCAATAACTTGCTCTCGAAATGCAGGTCTTTGTTTGGCATAAGTCTCCAGTGGCATCAAAGTGTCTGGACTAATTTTTTTCTTCATGTCTATTCCATCCCATACGCAATACGAATTAATGTAATTGGATGCTGCTTCTCAGCCTCACCGCCACCAATACCCTGCTGAATATGGCGACCAGCGATCGCACAATCCGAACTGATATAGTCAGGCTCTGAGTCACCCATCAAACGGAATACTGGTCTACCAATCTTCATTGACTGTTCGAAGAACTCGGTCTTCACGCCCCAAGTTCCATCGTGACCAGCACAACGCTCTACGGTATTCACCTGCGTCTCAGGGATCATCTCTAATAACTCACGTGTCTTCTGTCCCATATTTTGCACCCGCAAGTGACAGGGTATGTGATATGAAACTTTCCCCAATGGTTGTACAAAGTCTCTATTTAACAATCCGTCTTTATCTCGTAGCACCAAGTATTGAAATGGGTCATACATCGCAGCAGCGACTTTTAATACATCCGGATCGTGCGGAAACATCAACGGCAGCTCCTGCTTAAACATTAAGGTGCATGAAGGTACAGCACTTAGGATCGCAAAGCCCTCAGAGGCCAATTTAGCCAATACAGGAATATTGATTGCCTTGTTGCGCGCAACCGCCTCAAGATCGCCTAACTCTAATTTAGGCATTCCACAGCACGCTTCTTTTTCAACAATGATTGCCGGAATCTCGTTGTGTGCTAATACTTTTAACAAGTCATGACCAATACCTGGTTCATTGTAGTTCACATAGCAAGTTGAATAGATGGCTACCTTGCCAGGAGTGGTTTTGCCTGGTTTGGCCACAAATGTATTGTCAGCACGGGCAGTGCTGCGAAATTTAGCACTATCGTATTCCGGCAAGATGCGATCCTGATGAATACCCAACACACTATCCATCACCTTACGCACTGGAGCCGACTTATTTGCAGCGTTAACCATCTGCACTACCACTGGGATTGACGCCAATTTACCCAATGCATCGGTACTAGAGAGCAGTTTGTCACGAAAACTCACTTCGCCTTTGCGGAACTTAACCGCCTTAGCGCGTAGCATTAAGTGTGGAAAATCGACATTCCACTCATGAGGTGGCACATATGGACACTTGCTCATATAGCACATATCGCATAAGTAACAACGATCGATCACCTCCCAATAATCCTTCTTTGGAATACCATCGACCTCTAGTGTTGGGCTCTCATCGACCAAATCAAACAGCTTTGGAAATGCCGTGCACAAATTAACGCAGCGCCTGCAGCCATGGCAAATATCGAATACGCGCTCTAATTCATGCTCTAATTTCTGCTCGTTATAAAAATCGTCGGATTGCCAATCTAGGGGATGGCGGGTTGGTGCCTCTAAACTACCTTCACGTGTGCTCATGTCTATTCAATACTCACTAGTCAATTGAGTTCAAGAAAAAAACACCCAGTATTTCATTGCCACTAATAGAAAGAGGCGCATGAGCGCCTCTTCAAAACATCAGTGTCGCCTCGCTTAATCAGCCAAGCTATCTAACGCTTTTTGGAACCGATTCGCATGCGAACGCTCTGCCTTAGCTAGCGTCTCAAACCAATCGGCGATTTCAGAAAAACCTTCATCGCGGGCGGTTTTAGCCATGCCAGGATACATATCGGTATACTCATGAGTCTCACCAGCGATTGCGGCTTTGAGATTGTCACGTGTCTTACCGATTGGCAAATCAGTCGCAGGATCACCGCAGAGCTCCATATACTCCAAGTGACCATGGGCATGACCGGTTTCACCTTCAGCAGTGGAACGAAAAACAGCAGCGACATCATTTTGACCTTCGACATCAGCCTTAGCTGCAAAGTATAAATAACGACGATTCGCTTGGGATTCACCAGCAAACGCTGCCTTCAAATTTCCGTGCGTCTTAGAATTCTTAAGATCCATAAAAATCCTTTAAAATCAATTAGTTAATAAATAAAAGTGTTGAGTATATCACTGTCAAACGCTAATTTGAGCGGTTAGACACTCGCCAAACGGTAACGGTCTAGGCTTCGAGCCCAAGTTTAGACTGAGTCTAAACTTGGGCTAGAGTATAAATGTAATGTGTTTCACGCGTCAATATGTAGGCAACACCTAGATGGCCAGCCCTGTATCTATGCATTTTCACCGCGAGAGTTAATCGTTAGCAATTAGATTGGGCTTGGCGACCTCATTACGACGCAAATAACGTGACAGCTCATGCAATGCCTGACCATAAACCGCACGCTTAAACTCAATCACATCTTGAGTGGGCGCCCAATAGTCATGCCAACGCCAAGCATCAAACTCAGGCTTGTCAGTTGCGCGCAGACAAACATCGCAATCGCGGCCAACCAACCGCAACAAAAACCATATTTGCTTTTGGCCACGATAATTACCACGCCACTCACGCCGCAACCAACGCTCTGGCACCTCGTAGCGCAACCAATCGCGCGTACGCCCTAGAACCTGTACGTGCTCAGGCTTGAGGCCGACCTCCTCCTCCAGCTCTCGATACATCGCTGCCTCTGGCCTCTCACCACCCTTTATGCCGCCCTGAGGAAACTGCCAAGAGTGCTCACGCACCCGCTTACCCCAGAAAACTTCGTTTTTGGCATTGCACAAAACGATTCCGACGTTAGGGCGATAACCATCTCTATCTATCATGGACACCCCACAAAACTTAAACAATATGTGGATCATTTTTCCACAAATTGCAGGCTAAAGAAACCCCATTAAAAATTTTTACGATTCAAATCAACAGTCCCTCCGCATCATGCCGATTCATCGTGCGCAAGGCACTGACAAATGCTGAAAATTCTAAAGAATAGTGCTGCTCCAAGTCCGCAGCCTTTGCCTCTAAATATACCCAACTCAAGTCCAAAGGCTTGTCTCGAAAGGCAAAAACAATAATATTTCCGGGTTTATGAGCGGGCAAACACAATATTCCAGCTTTAAAAATCTCACCAATGCGCTTGAGAACAGCAGCAAACTGCCGATCTCCACTCCATAGATTAACAACTAATACACCGCCATTGGTCAAACCTTGCAGACAAGCGCGATAGAATTCTGTTGTCGTCAAGGCAGCCGCCTGTGACTCTGCATCATAACCATCAACCATCATTAGTTGCACCCGCACCTTAGTGTCTCCCATATATTGCGCACCATCGCCAATGACCACTTGCAAGCGATCATCACCACTGGGCAATAAAAAACACTGATGAGCAATCGCCAACACTTGCGAATCTATTTCAATCACACGCACACTAGCACGTGGCAAATGACGATAAATATACTTAGCCACTGAGCCACCACCCAGACCGATCATTAAAACTGCTCGTGGATCATCCAAAAACAGTAAAAATGCCATCATCGAGCGGGTATACGACAGCTCTAAATCATGCGGTTTGGCGATCCGCATAGCACTTTGTACAGTATCACTACCTATATGCAGGGCACGGACACCAAAAGTCTCGCTGATATACACCGTAGAAGCATCTTGGGCTGGCTTGCGTAATCGCCACTGTGGAATAAATTTCATACGTTGTTTATACGATCTTTACAAAGAGTGGATCAAGGTTGGGTAGAATAAGCATTTTATTAGATTGGGAATAGCTATGCGCGTTTCACAGTTCTTTATCTCTACCCTAAAAGAGGCGCCGGCAGAGGCTGAGGTCATTAGCCATCAGCTCATGATACGTGCTGGGTTCATCAAACGCCTGACCAGCGGCGTCTATACCTGGATGCCCTTAGGATTGAGAGTTTTACGCAAAGTAGAGCAGATCATTCGCGATGAAATGAACCGTAGTGGCGCGATCGAACTCCTTATGCCAGCAGTACAACCAGCCGAACTGTGGCAAGAGTCTACCCGCTGGGAACAATATGGACCTGAGCTATTACGGATGACTGACAGGCACGATCGTAATTTTTGTTTTGGTCCGACACACGAAGAAGTAATTTGCGATGTAGTACGGCGCGAAGTGAAAAGCTACCGGCAATTACCACTCAACTTTTATCAAATTCAAACCAAATTTAGAGACGAAATTAGGCCGCGATTTGGTGTCATGAGAGGGCGTGAATTCACCATGAAAGACGCCTACTCGTTTCATACCAACTACGCTGATCTAGAGCGTGAATACATAAATATGTATAACACCTATAGCCGAATCTTCACCCGTCTAGGACTAAAGTTTCGTGCCGTAGCCGCAGATACTGGTTCAATTGGTGGTACAGGCTCACATGAATTTCATGTGCTAGCTGACTCTGGTGAGGATGCGATTGCTTATTGCCCACAGTCTGACTATGCGGCCAATGTTGAACTCGCAGAAGCCCTAGCGCCAACTTCACCAGCTCCGTCCGCACAGAAACCATTGAATGAACAATATACACCAGGTGCAAAAACAATCGCCGAAGTGTGTGCTGTCTTAAACATCAATGCCGCTCAAACCGTCAAATCGATTGCGATCGAAGGACAGGATGGCAAACCTGTACTACTACTCATCCGGGGCGACCATGAACTCAATATCATTAAGGCCGGCAAGCTATCGCAACTCAAGCAACCTATCACATTCGCATCCGCAGCAATGATTCGTGAGGCCTTTAATGCCGACCCCGGCGCCATAGGCCCCGTCGGCTTTGCAGGACAGGTCATTGCCGATCGTGCACTAATTAACATGACAGACTTTGTCATCGGTGCAAATAAAAACGATTATCATTTTACTGGTGCAAATTTTGCGCGTGACTTTCCAAAACCACAATTCGTTGATCTACGCAATGTGACTGATGGTGACCCTTCACCTGACGGCAAGGGATCTCTTGAGTTATGTCGTGGCATTGAAGTAGGTCATATTTTCCAACTGCGGACTAAGTATTCTGAAGCTATGAATTTATCGTATCTCGATGAAGCCGGTAAAAAACAAATCATCGAAATGGGTTGCTATGGTATTGGTGTCACCCGTATTGTTGCAGCGGCGATTGAACAAAATCACGATGAGCATGGGCTCACTATTCCAGCACCTATTGCACCATTTACTGTCGTACTAATACCTATTGGATATCATAAGAACGAGCTTGTCAAAACTGCAGCTGATGCACTCTATCAGCAATTGTCAGCTGCTGGCATTGACACCTTGATTGATGATCGCAACGAACGTCCAGGTGCTATGTTTGCAGATATGGATCTCATCGGCGTACCGCATCGATTTGTCATTGGGGAGCGCGGCCTCAAAGAGCAACGCATCGAATACAAAGGACGCCGTGATACACGAGCGCAAGAGCTCCCTATTGCCGAAGTCATGACTTTCATTCAATCAAAACAATGCGCAGATTAGCGAAACAATTCATCAACCTTGCACTGATTACCGCCTCCTCGGCTTGCTACAGTGGCGCACAAAAATATGAGCCGCTCTCGACCAGCGTGCAAGCAACGCTACACCGCGCGATTGCCGATGAGGCTGCACCCGTTGTCGCATTTACTGATCGCCAAGAGGCTCGCCAATGGTTAAACACCATGTCTGGCCGCTTGGCAAAAAAAATCCCTGATCGCGTATCTCGCGATGAGTTTTTACTCACAGTACACTATGAAGCCAAGCGTGCCGGACTAGACCCGCAACTTGTCTTGGGTTTAATCCAAATTGAGAGTGCGTTTCGTAAATATGCAGTATCTAGTGCAGGCGCTAGAGGTTTTATGCAAGTCATGCCCTTTTGGACCAAAGCCATCGGCACTACAGATCATAATTTATTTCATCTGCGCACTAACCTGCGTTATGGCTGTGTTATCTTGCGCCATTACATCGACATTGAAAATGGTAATTTATTTAGGGCTCTCGGCCGCTACAATGGCAGTCTTGGTAAACCTGAATACCCCAATATTGTCCTGCAGGCATGGCATGGTCAGTGGCAATACACGCCACCAACCACAATTAGCCAATCACCATAGAGTAAAGTTTTGCTATGAAAGAAATTTTAGTTCTCTACTATAGCCAACATGGCACCACCTATGAGATGGCGACTCTCATTGCCCGTGGCATCGAACAAGGCGGTGCAAGTGCACGCTTAAGAAGCGTACCAAAGATCTCACCAGTCAATACCGCCTGTGCGCCTGAACTCGCTGAGAGCGGATCACCCTATGCCGAACTACACGACTTAGAAGAATGTATTGGTATTGCCTTGGGCTCCCCTACCCGCTTTGGAAATATGGCCGCTCCTATGAAATATTTCTGGGACTCAACAAGTAAACTCTGGCTCAATGGCGCTCTTGCCGGCAAAGCTGCAGCGGTATTTACTTCTACTGGCAGCCTACATGGGGGCCAAGAAACCACACTCATTACCATGATGTTACCACTGCTACATCATGGCATGCTGATTGTAGGCTTGCCCTACAGCACGCCTGAACTGCTCACCACTACGAGCGGGGGGACGCCTTATGGGGCAAGTCACCATGCCGGGGCAAGCGCAGACCTGCCGATCTCGCATCACGAACGCAAACTGTGTATTGCATTAGGTAAGCGCCTCGCCGAAACCGCCATACGCTTAAGTGCTCAAGGTTGATGTGCCGATAGCCATATCTTCACGCGCATTGCGCTACATCTGTTTAGGCTTGCTAATTGCACTTAGCGTGCTGTGTATCTGTTGGGAACTGTGGCTCGCCCCTCTGCGGTCTGGCGGCTCTTGGCTTGCGCTCAAAGCACTGCCGTTACTACTGCTACTGTGGATGAGTATACGTCAAGCGTCTATCTACGCTTATCGTTGTGGAACCTTGTTAATTTTGAGCTACTTTATGGAAGGTGCAGTGCGCGCTTATGCTGACCCACATCTCAGTGCAAGGTTTGCCCAACTTGAAGTTATATTGAGCCTAGCTTACTTTAGTTTTGCCATTGCTTACATCAGAGCCTACAAGTCCGAAACTAAAAAGCCATAAATTAAAAATCTTTGCGCTAAAAAAACCTTGAACTAAAAACCTTAAACCAGAAACTTTATACAAATACCATCGCACGTTGGACTAGCAACGGCGATGGTCAAAAAAAAGAACAGACCACTTGAGATTAACGATTAGATTTGCGGATTAAGTCGCACTGATTTGGCATGTAGTTTATTTAATGCATTAATGTAAGCCTTAGCGGACGCTACTACGATATCGGTATCAGCACCTTGCCCATTGACAATCCGCCCATCACGAGACAAACGAACCGTTACCTCACCTTGCGCATCCGTACCGGTAGTAATCGCATTCACCGAATACAGCAACAACTCGGACCGACTGTCCACCAATTGCTCAATCGCCTTAAATGCAGCATCTACTGGACCACTGCCTTGCGCATTAGCAGAGCGCTCACGATCCCCATCAATCATAATAATCTTTGCATAGGGCTGTTCGCCCGTTTCAGAATGTGCCGTCATTGAGACTAACTTATACTGCTCACTCTCGATTTGATCTAGATTCTCTTCTGAAATTAATGCGTGTAAATCTTCATCAAAAATCTCGCGCTTCTTATCTGCTAATTCCTTGAATCGTTTAAACGCCGCATTCAAAGCTTCTTCAGACTCAAGCTCAACACCGATTTCGTGTAAGCGAGTCTTAAACGCATTTCTTCCTGACAGTTTACCCAAGGTCAAACGATTGGTGGTCCAACCAACCGACTCTGCACTCATAATTTCGTAGGTTTCGCGGTGCTTTAACACGCCATCTTGGTGAATACCAGACTCGTGCGCAAACGCATTAGCACCAACAATGGCTTTATTAGGTTGCACCGGATAGCCAGTAATCCCAGATACCAATTTAGAGGCAGGCACAATTTGTGTAGCATCAATTCGCGTATCACAGACAAAAATATCTTGCCGTGTTCGAACAGCCATCACTACTTCCTCAAGCGAAGCGTTACCAGCACGCTCACCAAGACCATTAATAGTACACTCAACTTGTCGCGCACCATTTTGCACGGCGGCTAGGGAATTGGCAACGGCCAAACCTAGATCGTTATGGCAATGCACTGACCAAATCACTTTGTCCGCATTAGGTACACGCTCGCGTAAGTTTTTGATCAGCGCACCAAATTGCTCGGGTAAGGTATAGCCTACCGTATCAGGCACGTTAATCGTTGTTGCACCTGCTTTAATTACTTGTTCAATAATACGGCACAAAAAATCTAAATCCGAACGACCTGCATCCTCAGGTGAAAACTCAACACTGTCGGTATAATCGCGCGCCCACTGAATTGCCCGCACCGCTTGCTCAATGACTTGAGAAGGTTCCATCCGGAGCTTTTTTTCCATATGAATCGGGGATGTTGCAATAAACGTATGCAAGCGTGGTCGCGCTGCAACTTTAATGGCCTCACCACAGCGTCGGATATCACGTTCATTTGCACGAGCTAGGCCACAAATTGCACTATCCTTGATGACTCGCGCTACAGCTTGTACTGAATCAAAGTCACCATCACTTGCCGCAGGGAAGCCGGCCTCAATGACATCCACATGCATACGCTCAAGCTGCCGCGCAATACGCAATTTATCCTCTTTAGTCATGGACGCGCCAGGGCTTTGTTCACCATCGCGCATCGTCGTGTCAAAAATAAATAATTGTTCTTTACTCATCACAATAACCTCTGCTTAGATAGAATTGCATGCACATTATGCACTGAAAAATAACTTTTTTGGCTCATCTCGATGGGCCAAAAGGCAATAACTCTGAAATTGGAGGAGGTTTAGCGCGCGCGGCCGCGCAGCAGAGTCAGCTGGGCTTGGCGGAGGACTAATCCTCGAGCTAATGCGCACGCACTCGGCATTGTTTGAAGCGATTTAATACGTTTTATTTGAAACATTGTTGAAATATAGCGAGTTTATCGCCGCAACGCAAGTCATAGCCCTTTGTCAAATTATTTTGGATGACGCCGTAACTTCTCGTAAATAAAAATCACATACCCAGATAAAGCATATGTTGAAAAAATTGCCAATAGCAATTCAGGCAATGTTCCGGCGAAAGAAATTAAAAATACAAAGCCTAAGGCTATTGAAACCACCACAGAAAAAGAGACGCTTTGCCGTAAATTAATATCCTTACCACTATAAAATCGCAAATTACTGACCATGGTCAAACCAGCGACCAAGGTAATAGCCCAGGCTAACCACGTCACATCTGCACCGATTACTTCATACTCGGTCATGACTAACACAAAGCCTGCTACCACAGCTGCAGCCGCAGGACTTGGCAGACCTTGGAAGTATTTTTTATTAACGACATCAATATTCGTATTAAAGCGCGCTAAACGCAAAGCAGCGCATGCGCAATAAACAAACGCAGCTATCCATCCCAGCTTGGTCGACAACCAATGGCCAAGTAACGGCACTGTTTTCATAGCATCAAAATCTTTAAGCGTCCATACGTAAGCCATCAATGCTGGCGCCACCCCAAAAGATACCATATCTGACAAACTATCTAGTTCAGCACCAAAAGCACTTTGAGTATGTGTTAATCGCGCAATACGACCATCAAGCCCATCGAGTGCGAGCGCGACAAATATAGCAATCGCCGCTTGCTCGAAGTGCCCACTAACCGCTTGTACAATCGAGAAAAATCCAGCGAATAATGCGGCTAAGGTAAATAAATTGGGTAACCAATAAATTCCACGGCGCGCAAATCGGGACTTAATAAACAACTTATGTTCTTTGAGTTCAGCCATTCAAATTACCTCAACTCAAGTGAGCGTTATGATTAGAATCAGGCAAAACTAGCCAATACAGTCTCAGTCGCGCTAACAATATCACCAACTGCAACGCGTGCAATTGCATCTGTAGGTAAATATACATCAACGCGAGAGCCAAAACGTATAAACCCATAGCGTTCACCACGCGTTAGCAGCTGACCTTCTTTGGCATAACATAAAATACGTCTAGCAACCAAACCAGCCACTTGCACAGAAGTAACATCATGACCTTCACTGGTACGCAAATGAATCGCCGCGCGTTCATTTTCTAAGGAAGCTTTGTCTAGGGCAGCATTAAAAAACTGCCCCGCAAAATACCAAGTCTTCTCAACCCGTCCTGCAACAGGACTGCGATTGGAATGTACGTTAAACACATTCATAAATACACTAATCTTCAGAGCTTCGCGATCCAAGTAAGGGTCATGTGCCACTTCAACCTTGACAATTCGACCATCGGCCGGCGAGACCACAATACCTAACTCTGTTGGAATCAATCGTGGCGGGTCACGAAAAAACTGCAATACTACCAAGGCGATAAACCAAGGGAATGCAGCCCAAGCCCAACCTAAATAAATATGAACTACAATTGCGCCTATGAACGCCAATGCAATAAAGGGCCAACCTTCACGCGCAATAATGGGATGTGGATAATCACTCATGATCAGTTAGCCGCCTGTGTTTACAAAAATGAAACGGCAAAGCAATCAAGCTCTGCCGTTGCTCAAGCCCTACCTGCAAGTTAGTTTTTTGACTGGTCAACAAGACGATTTTTCTTAATCCAAGGCATCATATCGCGCAGTTTAGCACCCACCGTTTCCACTTGATGCGCTTGACCAATTCGACGCAAGGCTTTGAGTGTTGGTGCATTCGCTTTATTTTCAAGAATAAATTCTTTAGCAAACTGACCAGTTTGAATTTCTTTCAAGATTTTGCGCATCTCAGCACGAGTCTCGTCAGTCACGATCCGAGGACCGCGGGTAAAGTCACCATACTCAGCAGTATTTGATACTGAATAGCGCATGTTAGCGATGCCACCTTCATAGATTAAATCAACAATTAATTTAACCTCATGCAAACACTCAAAGTAAGCCATCTCGGGTGCGTATCCAGCTTCAACTAAAGTCTCAAATCCAGCCTGAATGAGTGCTGTTAATCCACCGCACAATACCACTTGCTCACCAAACAAATCGGTCTCACACTCTTCGCGGAATGAAGTCTCAATCACTCCCGCACGAGCTGCGCCAATAGCACCTGCGTAAGAGAGTGCAATATCACGAGCTTTTTTACTTGGGCTTTGAAATACAGCAATCAATGCAGGCACACCACCGCCTTGGGTATATGTTGAACGCACCAAATGTCCAGGTCCTTTAGGTGCAATCATGACAACATCTAAGTCTGCACGTGGTTCAATTTGCTTAAAGTGCACATTAAATCCATGAGCGAACGCTAAGGTTGCGCCCTTCTTAATGTTTGGCTCAATCTCATCGCGATACACATCAGCCTGCAATTCATCAGGCAATAACATCATTACAAAATCAGCCCCTTTAACGGCATCACTCACCGTTTTCACAGTGAGCCCGGCTTTTTTAGCCTTACTCCATGACGCACCGTCCTTACGCAAACCAACCACTACTTTTGCACCGGACTCTTTTAAGTTATTGGCATGCGCATGGCCCTGTGAACCATAACCAATAATTGCAACTTGCTTGCGCTTAATTAAGGATAAATCAGCGTCTTTGTCGTAATAAATCTTCATGTCTTCCCCTGTCTGAAACATCTACGGTCAAATAAAAAATTCGAAACTGAAATCTCAATCGAATCAACACATCTCTGAATAATATTGGTGGATGGTTCACACCATCTATCAAACCTTCAGCACTCGATCCCCACGACCGATACCAGAAGCGCCGGTCCGAACTGTCTCCAAGATGGCCGTAGGATCTATGGCCTTTAAGAAAGCATTTAACTTAGAGCCTGGTCCTGTTAACTCAATCGTATAATCAACATCCGTGACATCAATAATACGACCGCGGAATATATCAGCCATCCGCTTCATTTCCTCACGATCTTTACCTACAGCACGCACTTTTACAAGCATAAGTTCACGCTCAATATGCTCGCCCTCTGACAGATCAACCACTTTCACCACATCAACTAGCTTATTCAATTGCTTATTGATCTGCTCGATGACCTCGTCCGAACCGGAGGTGACTATCGTCATACGTGACAATGTCTCATCCTCAGTTGGCGCCACGGTCAATGATTCGATGTTATAGCCTCGCGCCGAGAACAGACCTGCAACTCTTGACAAGGCACCCGCTTCATTCTCTAAAAGAATAGATATGATATGTCGCATCACATTACACCAGTATCATCTCAGATAAGCCTTTACCACCAGGCACCATGGGAAACACATTTTCTTTTTGATCGGTAATAAAGTCCAAGAATACCAAATCTTTTTTACGCGAAAACGCCTCTTTAATAGCCGGCTCCACATCAGATGGTTTTTCTACACGAATCCCAATATGTCCATAAGCCTCTGCTAATTTCACAAAGTCAGGCAATGCATTCATATAAGACTCTGCATAACGATTGCCGTGAAAGAACTCCTGCCATTGCCGCACCATACCCATATAGCGGTTATTCAAGGTCAGCACTTTTATCGGCAAACGATATTGCTTACAGGTAGACAATTCTTGGATACACATCTGGATAGAAGCCTCACCCGTAACACAAGCGACTGTAGCTTTCGGATGCGCCATTTGCACACCCATTGCATAAGGCAGACCTACACCCATAGTGCCTAAACCACCTGAGTTAATCCAACGCCGAGGCTTATTAAATTTATAAAATTGTGCAGCCCACATCTGATGCTGCCCAACATCTGATGTGACGAAGGCGTCACCCTTAGTGATTCGATACAAAGTCTCGATCACAAACTGTGGTTTAATCACGTCGCTAGTGCGATCGTATTTTAAGCAGTCACGGCTACGCCATTCTTCGATTTGAGCCCACCAAGCTTTTAGGGCTTCGCCTTTTGTTGAACTGCGTGCAGCTTCAATCTGCCGAATGAGCTCACGCAATACCTCCCGCACATTACCAACCACTGGCACATCAACCTTAACCCGTTTCGCAATCGATGCGGGATCGATATCAATATGGATGATTTGACGTGGTTGCTCACAGAAATGCTTGGGGTTGCCAATCACTCGATCATCAAAGCGCGCTCCAACCGCGAGCAAAACATCACAGTTTTGCATGGCCATGTTTGCTTCGTAATTACCATGCATGCCCAACATACCTAAAAAGTGAGGGTCAGTCGCAGGGAATCCACCCAGACCCATCAAAGTATTGGTACAGGGATAACCCAATAGTTTTACTAATTGCGTGAGTTCTGGGGCGGCATCACCCAAAATCACGCCACCGCCCGTATAAATCATCGGGCGTTCTGCATCAAGTAATAATTTGACTGCTTTTTTAATCTGTCCGGCATGACCTTTAACTACCGGGTTATAGGAGCGCATAGCAATAGAGGAGGGATAGTCAAACTCGACTTTTTGCGCAGTAATATCCTTAGGAATGTCAACCACGACGGGCCCTGGTCGACCAGTAGCTGCGATGTAAAAAGCTTTCTTAATCGTGACTGCCAAGTCTTTAATGTCCTTGACTAAGAAGTTATGTTTTACGCAAGGGCGAGTAATACCTACAGTGTCGCACTCTTGAAATGCATCTTCTCCAATCGCATGGGTGGGCACCTGACCAGTCAGTACGACCATTGGGATTGAGTCCATAAAAGCCGTGGCAATTCCAGTAATGGCATTGGTCACGCCTGGACCCGAAGTCACCAACGCTACGCCCACCTTATTGGTAGAACGTGCATACGCGTCTGCAGCATGCAAGGCAGCCTGCTCGTGCCGCACCAGCACATGCTTTACTTTATCCTGCTTGTATAGCTCGTCGTATAAAAACAACACTGCCCCGCCCGGATATCCGAATAGATGCTCAACACCTTCTTCCTGGAGGCAACGCACTACAACTTCCGCACCCGTCAATTGCATGATTTTTACCCATGCCCGCCACACTTTCAGACGGGAACTTGAAAAGAATTAAACATGTAACCTTACCTTCACACGTCGCTCCGGTCAAGCAATATATCCTATTAAACAATGGTATACACCGCGACTTATTTCCACCCATACTATTGCTTATCAGTGTCGATTTGATAATATGCGGTGACTTTTGGGTCATCCCACGCAATATTTTGCGGATTCCCTTCTTCAATTACAAAGGCAAATCTCTGGCCACACCCAAGGAACTTGATGACTTTTTGGCTAGCGTAGAGCGCCGCGCCTTTAAGCGCGTCGCCTTTACCACGCGTGATGAGCATCAAGCACTAGATATCGTGCAAGAAGCCATGCTCAAGCTAACTGAAAAGTATGGCCAACGGCCTATTGAAGAGCTACCCATGCTGTTCCAGCGCATTTTGCAGAACGCTACCCGTGACTTTTTCCGCCGCCAAAAAGTCCGTAGTCTATGGATGTCCCCATTAAACACCCTCTTTGGTAATGCTGAAGAAGAGGAACAAGACCTTTTGGAAACCCTTGTCGTTGACAACCTCTCAAAGCTTGCTAACCGCCCTTCTGAGCAATTAGAGCAAAAGCAAGTGCTTGATATTATTGAAAAAGCCATAGAAACTTTGCCGCCACGTCAACGCGAAGCCTTTATGCTGCGTTATTGGGAGGAGCTAGACGTTGCTGAATCAGCCAAACTCATGGGATGCTCGGAGGGAAGTGTAAAAACTCACTGCTCTCGAGCGACGCATGCTTTGGCGATTATTATGAAAAATCAGGGAATTAACTTATGAGTCATCCAACACCACAACATTTACCAGCGCATGACTCTGAGCAACAAACCGCTCAAACCATTATTCAGGTATTGGATCAAAGCACACAGCAGATTCCCCCTAACACCCTGAGAAAACTAGCCGCGGCACGTCAGCATGCGCTTACTCATTACCCAGAAACCCCTACATGGGTGCCAGCGTGGGCGGGTCAATGGTTTACTTACTCCGCAGGACGCAGATCACATAGCTTTCGCTATGCCTTGCCGATGGCTGTCTTGATATTTGGGCTGTTAGGGTTGACCTACTGGCAAACCACAACCAGTTTGAGCAATGAGATTGCGGATATTGATTCCCGCTTACTCACTGACGAACTACCCATAGACGCCTACCTCGACAAGGGTTTTGATTCATGGTTAAAACGGCAGTCCAACTGATCGTATCTCTATGTTTTGCAGTCTCAGCCGTTGCGGCGCAACCCGCGAAGCAAGCTGCAAAACCTATACGACCAACCTGGTCTGAGCTCAGCCCTGCCCAAAAACAAGTTCTGGCACCGATTGAAGTCGAGTGGGAAGAACTGGACACCGTACGCCGAAAAAAATGGGTAGAAATCGCTAAACGATTCCCCAAAATGAGTAGTTCTGAGCAACAACTACTACAAAAAAGAATGAAAGATTGGGTTGCGCTGAGCCCTGCTGAGCGCCGAGTTGCGCGTGCCCGTTATGAGCAACTAAAAAAGCTCACCCCAGAGCAAAAAACCGCAATAGCAAAACAGTGGCAAGAGTATCGACGTTCGCTGGCTCAGTCGGATACCCCCTTTGACCCTGCTGTTGGCGACGCCGCCACTACGACTACCCCTGAGCGCCAGTGAGTCTTTTTTTAGACTAACCAAATTATCACGCTAGTGCCCGACCCCAAATTACCACTCCAGCATCCAAGCGCTTCTCTGCGTCAGCGACTGTGCGCACTCGTGTATGAGTCGCTACTGCTATGCGCTCTTGCATTACTGAGCGCAGGCCTAGGCACCTTTTTAGCCTACAGCCTACACTGCCCGCAATATATACGACCTCTAATCCAAATCTGTTTAGCCATCCTGATGGGCGCCTATTTTGTCCAACAATGGCGCACAAAAGGCCAAACGCTTGCCATGAAAACTTGGCGCATACGACTGGAGGATTCTAGCGGTCAACGCCCTAGCGTTCAGCAATGTCTATTGCGACTCGTATTGGCTGCTGTAGGCTACGCATGTTATGGGGTCACTATAGTTTGGGCTTGGCTGGATGCTGACCAGCAGTTTCTACACGACCGCTTATCCAGCACACGCTTAACAAGCCTGCCCAAAACGCCCCTTAACGGCGCTCCTGCCGCCACAACAGCATCCATGCCAAACCACCAAACAAAACCGTAGGAATCATCGCGCTAGCCGCTGGCGCCCAGTTGTTTAATAAACCCAAATGACCAGAGAGTCGATTCAGAAAGTGAAAAACCAAACCTAACATGATGCCATAGAATATTTTGGCGCCCACACCGCCTTGGCGTACTTGCGCATAAGCAAATGGCAATGCCAACACCATCATTACAATGATCGTGATGGGATATAACAACTTTAACCATAGCGCAATATCATAGCGCAGAGATTTTTGATTATTTTCTTTTAAATGCTCGCCATAGGAATACAAATTCCAGGCCGACATCTTCTCAGGCTTAATTAACAACATATTTAATAATCCCGGCGCTAATACCGAGGTCCATGGCATCGCATCAATTTGACTTATCACTGTATTCGTAGCATCGAAATGCGTCTGTATAACACCCTTTAATTGCCATTGTTGGTCACCTAAATACTGGGCGCTTTGGACGTAGCGCAATAATTGCAAGCGATAACGCCGATCAAAATCATAAATTCGCAAACCTTGTAACAAACCGCTAGGTGAGACGGTCAGCACGTTGACAAAGGTGGTGCCATCTTTGATCCATAAACCAGAGCGAAACTCTTGGGCAACAACCCCAGTCATCGCTTGTGAACGTAGTCGTTGCGCATGTTGCTCCGCAAATGGCGCTACAAAACTCACCAGTAACAAAAGCAATGGCTCCAAATAACAACCCGATAGAAGCAATCACCCCCACTAAATCAGAAATAGAAACTCCTGCGCTGCGCATCACCGCATATTCTGAACTAGCGACTAACTGCGACAGCGCAAATAAAGTACCAATTAAGGCCGCAATTGGAAACAACTCATAGACGTGATTTGGCGCTGACAACACCACAAATAAAGCAGCCTCTTTAATCCCATAACTACCCTGACCCAGTTTTCTTAACTCTTCGAGCAAATCAAAAAATGCAAACAATAACAATAACGCCACAAACACCAAAAGCGTGGCATAAAAAATCTCACGAATAATATATCGACGTAGCGTTTTCATAGCCACCGTCGCCATGAAAATACTACCGATCGACGCATAAACAGCAATACCAACAGTAACAGCATCACTAGATGTACACCGGATATACCCACCATCAAGTGCACCTTGGATTGACTAATCCAAGCCTGCGCTATCGATAATAAATTGTTATAAATCATATATACCGCTAATGCCAAGACAATATTTAGTGAGCGTCCCGAACGCGGATTTACAAACGCCAAGGGAATCGCCAACAAACATAAAATTAAAGCGCTCAAAGGCATGCCTAAGCGCCAAGACAACTCAGCCCAATGCGGCATGGTTGGCGCCAACAATAAATCAAGGGTGGGCGTCGCCTTGGTAGAGGGCGCTAATAACTTTACGTCCGCTGTTTCAATACGAATCGCAAAGCGTTCAAATTCTGAGATCTGGTATTCGGGATCGCCGGGCGCACCCTCATAGCGTCGCCCACCCTTGAGCACTAAAAACTGATCGCCATTTGCGGCCCGCTCCTGGAATCCAGACTCGGCAACCACCACACTAGGCTTATGATCTTGGGTTGAGCTGACAAACACATTAGCGACTAAATTATCTCGTCCTGCAACCTCTTCCACCAAATAGACTCTATCGGTGCTGCGAGACTCATGAAATACCCCAGGCCTGATTTGCACAACATCATTGCGCCCCTTCATCTGCTCACGAAACTCATCCGCTCTGCCTGCAGCCCAGGGGGATAACCAAAAAGAAATAAAGGCGATAATCAATGTTGAGGGAATCGCAAATGTCAGCACCGGACGAATCCATCGCGTCAAACCCAAACCACACGAAAACCAAACCACCATTTCAGAATCGCGATAACTACGACTAAGCGTCATCATCACTGCCACAAACAAACTTACAGACAATAAAGAGGGTAAAAAGCTAATGAGAGTAAAAGCCAGCAGGGCAACAACACCCAAGGAGGTAATCAAACCATTTGCCGCATCGCCCAGTAGACGCACTAACAAGGTGCTCAGCACAATGCCTAGTAAGGCCAAAAAAGTTGCGATCGCTGCAATCGCAAGCTCTTTGATCATGGCAGACTGAAAAATCATATGGAGATTTTACTTTTCAAAATAAATACTTGCATCATTATCATCATGAGGCATGATGGAAAATTACCCGTGTAATCAACGCACTTTAATACACAGATTAATTACTCTAATATCTAGACTCCAAATCCGCACCAAATATCTATACCAAACAGCAACAAAAGCCTTAAAATTCTTGAGTTCATCTTAAATCTTAATGAAATCTTTCATTTAATTTTTAATGAAATCTTACCTATCAATAATTTTGATTGATTGCCTGAAGGAGTCTAGACGTGGAATTTAGCATAAAAGCCCTCAACCCGGGACGAACTCCCTGTGACTGTATCGTGATCGGCGTTTTTGCCGACAAAAGCCTCTCCCCCGCGGGCGCTGCACTCGACGGCCTGAGCAAGGGCGCTATACAAAAAGTCATTGCCAGTGGCGACATGAACGGCCAGCTAACCCATACCTTGCTACTCCATGCTATTCCTAACGTTTCTAGCCAACGCGTAATACTGGTCGGTCTTGGCTCACAGAGCGAGCTAAACACCCTGCAGTATCAACGCATCATTCATGCAGCTGTTAGCGCTGTGGCTAAAACTGGCGCTAAAGACGTACAACTTCACCTCACCGACTTTGCCGTAGCCCAACATGATCTCGGCTGGCGAAGCATGCAAGTCGCCTCTGGTGCGAGTTTGGCGCTCTACCAATTCACAACCCTCAAAAGCAAGCCGTCAAAAACAAAAAACAAGCCCAAGCACTTCACTCTTGGGGTAGCTAAAGCAAGTGAAGTCAAAGCAGCTAGGGTAGGTGTTGATCATGGTCTGGCGCTCGCGCAAGGCATGTCGCTCGCCCGTGACCTTGGTAACCTACCAGGCAATATCTGTACGCCCAACTATTTGGCTGAGCAAGCACGCATACTCGCTAAGCAACACAAACTTAAAGTGCAAATTCTCAATCGTGCCGCCATGGCTAAGTTAGGTATGAATACCCTACTGTCTGTCGCCCAAGGCAGCGACGAGCCACCCCAGTTCATCGTGCTCGAATACTTAGCAGGCCCCAAGTCTCAAAAGCCCGTGGTTCTTGTTGGTAAAGGCGTGACCTTTGACACTGGAGGCATTTCTATCAAGCCAGCCGCTGAAATGGATGAGATGAAATATGACATGAGTGGGGCGGGTAGCGTTTTAGGCACGCTCAAAACTATTGCCAGCATGAAGCTCGCCATCAATGTGATAGGGATTATCCCCGCCACCGAAAACATGCCCAGCGGGCGGGCCACCAAGCCAGGTGATGTGGTCACCAGCATGTCGGGGCAAACAGTTGAAATTCTCAACACCGATGCCGAAGGCCGCTTAATTCTGTGTGATGCGCTCACCTACGCAGAACGCTATCAACCCGCAGCAGTGATCGACATGGCCACACTCACCGGCGCTTGTGTCATCGCCCTCGGTCACGTGGTTAGTGGATTATTTGCAAATAATGAAGCGCTCGCCCAAGAAATTCTGAGCGCGGGGCAAACTGCAGGTGATCGCGCATGGCAACTACCGTTGCTAGAAGACTATCAAGACCAGTTGCACAGTAACTTTGCGGATTTTGCCAATATTGGCGGTCGCCCTGCAGGTGCAGTTACCGCCGCCTGCTTCTTAGCGCGATTTACAAAAAAATATCCTTGGGCACACTTAGATATTGCCGGTACCGCTTGGAAATCGGGCAAAGAAAAAGGCTCTACTGGCCGTCCAGTACCCTTGCTCACTGCGTTTTTAATGCAGCGCGCGGGTCGCTCACACTAAACCAATGACACAAGTCGACTTTTACACGCACGCCCCAGATCGTCTCACCACTGCGTGTCGTCTTACTGCCAAAGCCCGCAGCCAAGGGCTACGGGTCACTCTGTTCGTACCCGACCCCACGCTAGCAGCGGAACTCGACACCTTGTTATGGACGACGCCGGCGGCAAGTTTTCTGCCGCACTGTGCCCCTACAGACCCACTGGCTGCCCAGACTCCAATCCATATTGATACCACGGGCGAGACGCAACACCACGACGACCTACTGATTAATCTACACAGCAGCATGCCGAGCACCTTTAGTCGTTATCAACGACTAGTGGAAATTGTCAGCAGCGATGAGGCCGATCGCGTCCAAGCGCGCGATCGTTACAAGTTCTACCGTGACCGTGGCTATGCCATCAAAACTCACGATCTCTCGGCAAAATAAGTTAATTTAAAATATCAATAAAATCAAATAGTTATATTATAATAGCGCGCTGTGCATAGATCACTCATTGAACAGCAACCCACCCTTTTGTCACAATTCGCTCCATTATGGCTGAATCTCCCCCCACAGAAACCCCAAACCCAACTGGCGATCAGCCTGGTCCTCAGGACGAACGCGTCCACTACACGCCAGTAGCGCCTGCGCACAACAGCAGCCAAGATATCGACTCCATTCCTATCCTCACCGATGTGGTGATCGAAGGATTACCGTTACCTAAACAACCACCAGCCAACATTCCCAACGCAAAAGGTCAGCAAAGCGGCGAGATTCTATCGCGCGCACGCCTGCAAAATATCGAACATGGCGTCTACCTGAAACTCAAGCGACGGCTGGACCAACAAATCGCTGATGTCGTGCGCGATCGCTACTTACCCGACATCAGCGCCGCATTAAATAAAGCACTAAGCCAAGTCACCGGGCAGCTCGAAAGCAATGTTGCGCAACTCGTCCACCACACCATCAACGAATCACTAAACAACCAATTCAAACACCTGGCGCTGCCGGATTTGGCTGCAACTACTAAAGCCACGGTCGAGTCCGACAACCCCGACGCCGATCGCAACATCACCACTACACCATCAGCAGCGCCAGCTCACCCCACTCAACCAACCCCGATCACCCCACTACCACTTAGACCCTCACCACATATGGAACTGCCTAAAAGTTTTGACCCCGCTACGATCGAATCTCATTGGTATCCACAATGGGAACAAAATGGCTACTTTACAGCCGGCACTGACCCTGCCAAAAGTGCTGCCTACTGCATCCAACTGCCGCCGCCAAACGTCACAGGCGTATTACACATGGGCCACGCCTTTAACCAAACCATTATGGATGGGCTCACGCGCTATCAACGCATGAGTGGCGCCAACACCTTATGGCAGCCTGGCACAGATCATGCCGGCATCGCCACTGAGATGGTCGTCACCCGACAGCTCGAACAACAAGGCGAATCCCGTAACCAACTCGGACGTGAAGCCTTCATCGACAAAGTGTGGCAATGGAAAGAGCAATCCGGCTCAACCATCACCCGTCAAATGCGTCGCCTGGGTGCCTCCTGCGACTGGTCGCGTGAACGCTTCACCATGGATGAGCCGCTTGCTAAACTGGTCACCCACACCTTCGTCAAACTCTACCGTGATGGCCTGATCTATCGCGGCCTGCGCTTATCGAATTGGGACCCGGTTCTACACACTGTCATCTCAGACCTCGAAGTACAATCCGAGGAAGAAGAAGGCAAAATTTGGGAAATCCGCTATCCGTTTGCCGATGGTAGCGGTCACCTCACCGTAGCGACCACTCGCCCTGAAACGATGTTGGGTGACGTTGCAGTCGCAGTCAATCCCAAAGATCCGCGCTATGCGGCGTTCATTGGCAGACAACTCTCGCTACCGCTATCGGGACGTAATATTCCGATCATCGCTGACGACTATGTCGATCTCGCTTTTGGTACGGGCTGCGTCAAAATCACCCCCGCCCACGACTTTAATGACTATCAAATCGGCCTACGCCACCAATTGCCGCAAATCAATATATTTACCCTCGATGCCGCTATCAACAACGACGCGCCAGAAGCCTATCGCGGACTCGATCGCTACGTCGCCCGTGAACGCATTGTTAACGATCTCGAGCAACTCGGTCTGCTCAAGTCCGTCAAACCTCATCGCATGATGGTGCCCCGTGGCGACCGCACTGGAGTGGTGATCGAACCCATGCTGACCAATCAATGGTTTGTGAACATGGAACCCCTCGCTAAGCTCGGTCTTGATGCCGTTGCTAGTGGTGAGGTGAAGCTATTTCCCGAACAATGGGTTAACACCTATAACCACTGGCTAAACAATATTCAAGACTGGTGTATTTCACGCCAACTGTGGTGGGGACATCGAATTCCTGCATGGCAGGACAGCGCGGGCAATATCTATGTCGCCCACGATGAAGCAGAAGCCCAACAACTCGCGGGTGGCCAAGCCTTGACCCAAGATCAAGACGTCCTAGACACTTGGTTCTCGTCTCAGCTATGGTGCTTCTCTACCCTGGACTGGACACCAGAGACGAGCACCAACAAAAACAACCCACTGCTCGATTTATACCTACCGTCCTCAGTCTTAGTCACAGGCTTTGACATCATCTTCTTCTGGGTCGCGCGCATGGTCATGATGACCAAATATATGACCGGTAAAGTGCCCTTTCATCATGTTTATGTACATGGTCTGGTGCGTGATGCCGAAGGTCAAAAGATGTCTAAATCAAAAGGCAATACGCTAGACCCTATCGACTTAATTGACGGCATTAGCTTAGAGGACTTAATCGCCAAGCGTACCACCGGGCTAATGAATCCCAAGCAAGCTGAGGCCATTGCCCGTCGCACCCGTCAAGAGTTTCCAAGTGGCATCCCAGCGTACGGCACCGATGCCTTGCGCTTCACGTTTGCCAGCCTCGCGAGCCTGGGTCGCGACATCAAATTTGATCAAAAACGCTGCGATGGCTATCGTAATTTCTGCAATAAACTCTGGAACGCTACCCGCTTTGTGCTCATGAATTGCGAGGGTCAAGACACCGGTATTGACGACAGCGCCGAAGTCTCGCTATCACTCATTGATCGTTGGTTAATCAGTCGCCTGCAACGCGCCGAATCCCAAGCGCAACAAGCATTTGCTGATTACCGCTTCGATCAATTGGCGCGCGCTATTTACGAACTCGCTTGGGAAGAGTACTGTGACTGGTATTTAGAGTTTGCCAAAGTGCAGCTCGCTAATGGCGATGCGGCGCAGGCCCGCGCCACCCGTCGCACCTTAGTACGCGTGCTCGAGACCATGTTACGACTTGCTCATCCGGTAATTCCCTTTATTACCGAAGAGTTATGGCAACGGATTGCACCATTCGCGGACCGCTCAGGCACCAGTATCATGCTCCAAGCTTATCCAGTAGCCGATCCCTCTAAAATCGACATCGCTGCCGAACAAGATATCGAACAACTCAAAGCAGTCATCTCTGCCTGCCGCACCCTTCGTGGCGAGATGAATATTGCACCGTCACAAAAACTGCCACTGCTCATTACCGGCAATGCCACACAGCTCGCACCCTGGATGCCACATCTGATGAGCCTAGCGCGCCTCTCAGAAGTGCTGATCGTTAATACCCTACCTGATGCAGATGCTCCCGTATCGATTGTGGGCGAATTCAAACTCATGCTCAAAGTCGAGATCGATGTGGCGGCCGAGCGCGAACGCCTTACTAAAGAGATTGAACGCTTAGATATCGAAACCACCAAGGCTCGCGCTAAACTAGAAAACGCCAGCTTTGTCGCGAAAGCGCCGCCTGCCGTCGTTGCCCAAGAGCAGGAACGACTCGCGCGCCATAGCACCACCCTCACCCAAATGCGCGAACAACTTGCCAAGCTCAAGGCTTAAATGACATCAGTTGCAATCCCGCGAATCGTCTTAACACCACACCGCATACCCCCAATCTGCGAATGTGATGGCTCGATTCGCGGGTGGCGTTAAGCATGGACTTTAGCCACACCCTACGCGCTCTACGCTATCGCAACTATCGCTTATTCTTCTACGGTCAGACGCTGTCGATTATCGGCAATTGGATCCAGCAAATCGCCATGGCATGGTTGGTCTATCGCATGACTGGATCAGCTTGGCTACTCGGAGTGACTGGCTTTGCTAGCCAAATTGCCTTCCTGGTGTGTGCGCCGTTTGGAGGGCTTTGGGCCGATCGCTTCAACAAATATAGACTCTTACTATCCACCCAAATCCTCTCTGGCATACCACCACTGATTGTGGCGATCTTAACTTACAGTGGTCACGTTGCCGTCTGGCACATAGTAACGATGGGATTGCTAGTGGGCATCGTCAACGCCATCGACACGCCTATCCGCATTGCGTTCACCAATGAAATGGTCACCGCTAAAGAAGATCTCGCCAGTGCGATTGCCATGAATGCCTTAATGCAAAGCGTAGGACGTATGATTGGGCCAACCATTGCCGGATTCCTACTCATGTTCTCGAGTGAAGCCTTTTGCTTTTTGTTGAATACTGCAAGCAAAGTCATGATTGTGATCATGATCTTGATGATGACGCTCACGCCCCGCCCTGGTCACAAACCCACCACCACCGCCTGGCAACAGCTCCGAGAAGGCGCCTACTATGCGTGGCACTTACTGCCAGTGCGTTGGTTGTTACCCATGGTAGCGACCATCAGCTTTATGGTCACTCCCTACCAAACATTGATGCCCATTTTTGCCGCCGAAGTCTTCAAAGGCGATGCCCAACTTCTGGGCTTTTTAATGGGCGCTGCTGGGTGTGGTGGCATTATTGGCATGCTGGCGCTGGCCTCACGCCGCTCCGTGCGCGGCTTGAGTCAATGGATTACCGTGGCCTCATTTAGCGCCAGCATCGGCACCATCGTGTTTGCCTTGTCCACCTGGCTACCACTCTCCTTACTCGCCTTAACAGCCGTCGGTTTTGGCATTGTGGTCAATGGCATGGCAGTCAGTACCGTGATGCAAACCATCATTGAAGATCGGATCCGCGGCCGTGTGATGAGTTTTTTCTCAGTCGCTTTTCTTGGCGTCTACCCCTTGGGTAGTTTAGCGGGAGGCGCGCTGGCCACCCTGATTGGAGCTCCGGCTACGCTCGCCATTGGGGGCGCCTGCTGCACATTAGGCGCTATCATCCTCTGGCGCCACATGCCAAGACTGCGCGAACACCTACGCTTAACCTACGACAAACTCGGCGTTGAGAAGTAACGTTGGAGCGTAAAGTTAGGCATTAAAGTTGGCAATGCATTCGCCGACGACTCCGAATTAATAATTCAATAAAATCAATTAGTTATATAAATATAAGCGCTCGCGAACAGTCGTCTACGAGACGCCAACACCTACTTTATTTTTTCTGCATCAAAAACGTAAATACCTGATCAGCAGTCTCGGATGACAGTAGCGTATTGCCGGTTTGCTTACAGAACGCCTGAAAGTCTTTAACCGAACCAGGGTCAGTTGCCATCACCTTCAGCACTTCACCAGTGGTCATATCATTTAACATCTTTTTGGTGCGCAATATCGGCAAGGGACAGTTCATGCCACGCACATCCAACTCTTTATCAATATTCATAGCGACCTCATCCTTGTTCTTAGTTTGGGGTCGTTATCGCAAAACAACCCCGCTATGCTGCAACCGCTTAGTAGACCCACGAATATAGGGGGAAATCACGAAATGCGCAATTGCGCAAACCGACCTAAATGATCACACCAAACCACCGCCCTAGAAACGTTGCGGTTGACGCTTCTGTTCAACCAACTGGCGGCGCAACTCGCGCAACCGCGATTCGGTGGCCGAGAGTATATAAAAATCACCGCCGCCGCTTTTGAGGGCAATCTGTAACTGCTCCACTGCCGCACCCAGCTGGCCACGCCGCAGATATGCCTCAGCCAGCGCCCGATGCTGCATCAAAGGTTTGCCTAGGGCGGCATAGGCCTCGGCCTGCAGCTGATACAAAAACGAATCATCGGGCCGCGTCTGTAAACCTTCCTCAATCATACTCAAGGCCTGAGCGGCCTGGCGCAGCCATAACAACTGCTCCAGATGACCGTAGAAGAGCGCGCGATAGTTGGGAAACAAACGCCGTGCCGCCACAAAACACTGTAGCGCGCCAGTCCGGTTACCACTGGCAGCCTCTAATTGACAGCCCAAGTTCTCAATAATCGGGTTCACAGTTTTGCGTAACCCCACCATCTCTTGCCGCGCCCGCGACCACAATTTATTACGTATTAGACTCGCCACCAAGCCATAACGACTAGCCAGCTCAGACAAATACTTGCGCTCACCGAGGCTAGACTCAAAAAATGCCAAAGCTTCATGCGGAGCACCGAGTTCGGCACGCAACTTAGCACGAATCAACTGAAACTCTAGGCTATCGGCAACTTGACGGTATGGCATGGACTCAAGCCGACTTTGAATATCAGCAATTCGCTCGAAGGTAAGCGGGTGCGTACGCAAATACGACGGAGCGCCTGTTTCATAGACGCGTGTGGCGCGCTGCATGCGCTCAAAAAACACCTCCATACCGCGCGGATCAAACCCCGATCTTTCCAAAATCTGCACCCCAACCCGGTCGGCCTCACGCTCATTAGAACGGGTGAAGTTGAGTTGATTCTGAATTGCACCTGCTTGGCCAAATGCAAATGCCGCCTCAGCCACCTGCGAATTGGAGCGTGCCGCCAACAAAGCCACTGCCATCGCCGCTAAGGACATCAGCTGATTATTGCCCTGCTGATTAATCATTCGCGCAATATGGCGTTGGGTGACGTGGGCAATCTCGTGACCTAGAACACCGGCCACTTCAGACTCGCTTTGCGCGGCCAAAATCAATCCTGTATGCACGCCAATAAACCCGCCTGGCATCGCAAACGCATTAATCTGCGGGTCACGAATCACAAAAAAATCAAAGGCTTGGCGGGTCTCGGCAGTCACACCCGAGGTCAAGCGAAGGCCTAAGCTATTGGTATAATCAGTCACTTCGGGGTCGTCGTAATACGCCGGGTCACGGCGAATCTCGCGCATAATATTCTCACCCAAGCGTTGCTCATCGGCCACCGAGATGGTAGCGGCAGAGACATCGCCAAGATCTGGCAAAGCTTGCGCTAAGACAGTGGGCACACCTAGGGCAGCGATGAAGAGTAAAAATCTGAGAATCATAATGCTATGATAAATCCCCAAGCTCTAGTTTGGGTAAAAATCCTCAGACCCTGCAACACCTTTCAGTCATTTGAAGCGCTTTTTCTATTGTTTCCTGTTTTCTCCTATTGTTTCCCATTCCCGCCTATTTCTGACTACTCTCTATTAGTCTGTATTTATCTATATTAATCTGTATTAATCCTTATTCATTACCCCGATTGTGACTGACAATGACCAAAGCCACCTCTAAACCCAAGCTTACCCAAGACCTCACCCACTTTGACGCTGCCGGCCAAGCGTGGATGGTCGATGTCGCCGCCAAACCCGAGACCGCCCGCCGCGCCTGTGCCAGCGGCAGTATCCAAATGCAAGCAGCCACCCTGCGCCGTATTTTGGCCGGAGACACCAAAAAAGGGGACGTGCTTGGCATTGCCCGTATCGCTGGAATTCAAGGCGCGAAACAAACTGCCAACCTCATTCCGCTATGCCATCCCATCAGCTTAACGCGGGTCAGTGTCGAATTCACTATCGCGCGCCGCACCAACACCATCCATTGCACCACCATCGCTGAGACGGTTGGCCGCACCGGGGTTGAAATGGAAGCGCTCACCGCGACAGCCGCCGTACTACTGACCATCTACGACATGTGTAAAGCCATAGATCGCGGCATGACAATCACTGCAGTGCGCCTACTCGAGAAGTCTGGTGGGAAATCTGGGCATTGGGCAAATACAAATAAGCTACTGAAATAATTGGGATTTTAGCTATCCATTGGCAAGCATCCGAAGGCCTACAGTGAGCCCGTCCGCCCATGCAATCCTAATATCGGCTAAAATTTAGGCTATTTTCAATCCACTCAAATCGTAGCGCGCGTAGCGGCCAAGCTGGGCTCTAAGCGCAGCCCTAGAATAACCCCACCGCGCCACCCACTTTTGGATGACCTATTGCCATGTCTACTTTGACACCCACCAACTTGAAACTTGGTATCGACCCTGCCCCCTACACCACGCAAACTGTCACAGTCGCTGGCTTACGTCTGAGCATCAAAGATTTCGGTAGCCCCGGCAAACCCGAAATGCTGTGTGTCCATGGTGGTGCTGCCAACAGCCATTGGTTTGATTTTGTTGCCACCGGCTTTTGCAATGACTTTCACGTACGGGCCATCGATTTGCGTGGTCACGGCGACAGCCAATGGGATCCCGCCGCCGACCCCGATTACTCCTATGAACGCTATGCGGCCGACATTCACGAATTGACTGAACTACTCGATATCAAAGACTTTGTATTGGTTGGTCATTCCATGGGCGGCATCGTCTCTAGCGTCTATGCCGGTACTTACCCAGGGCGTGCGAACACATTTATCTTGGTCGACTCTACCCTCAACCTGTCACCCGAACGTATCGCCGGCTTTAATGCAGTCGGCAGCCGCGAAGGTCGCCACTACGCGACTGAAGCCGAATTTATTGCCCACTACAAAGTGCGTCCTGGTGGCAGTACCGCTACTCCAGCAGTACTCAGCCACATTGCACAGCACAGTGGTCGTTTATTCGAAGACGGCCGCTGGCGCTATAAGTTTGATCGTAAGGTCTACGCCAATCGAAAAAGAGTCGAAATATTCCCGCACTGGAATCACATCACGATTCCGGCACTACTGGTCAAAGGCGACCGCAGTGGCCGCATTACCCCGGAGACTATCGCCGAAGTAACAGCACGTTCACCCCGCGTCTCAGTCACCGAAATCAGCAATAGCGAACACCATGTCACCTTGGACAACCCTATTGAATTTGTCCAAACTATTAGCGAATTTATTCATAAAAACAAGTCGTTATAGTTTAGTCATGAGATCTTGATGATCAGCTATTAATTATTATTATTATTAATTTTTTAATTTTTAATTTTTAATTTTTAATTACTGAACGCTCTGCGTTGTAGTCTACACACCACCCAAGCACAATCTGCCAGGGCAGTGTGATCAGCGCCATCATCTACATACTAGGGCGCAATCGTCATGATTCTGACGCGGCGATTATCGGCTGAGTGAGGGTCTTCTTTGTTGAGTAAATCACTAAAACCCTTGCCTACCGCGAGCAAACGCTCTGAAGCAATCCCATGTTTAGTGAGAAACTGCGCAACCGCTTGCGCCCGCTTCTCGGAAAGCGCTTGATTATATTGAGCGCTGCCTTTGGCATCGGTATGGCCTTCGACTTGAAAACGCAGTGTTTGCAATTGCTCTAAATTCATGGCTGTTGCTAAACGCAGTAGCTGCTGATCACTCACGGATTGAATGCGCGCAGAATTAAACTCAAACTGAATCACCAAATCAATGGTTCTCACCGGAGCCACGGTCAGATTACGCAAGCTACGCGTTGCCGGCGGTGCGGGCGTTAAGGCTTTTGCCAAATCCTCTACTGAAACATCTGCGGCGGGTTGTTGCGCACTGATTGATACGCAGTACACAAGGCTAGACAGTATTAACCCAAACTTACACCAAGACTTCATGGTATCTCCCGAATATCAATTAAAGTAGCGCTCATGGCCAAAGACCGACCGCGAACCCCTTTGCCCATAAAGAAATCCATTAAACGCGAACGACCTTTTAAATCGGCAATCGCATCGGTAAATGCACCACCACCGGCATTCTCATTATCCACAAATATCTTAGGGTCGCGCGGTGACTGGCTCACAATCACCAATAGTTTGTCTGTACCCTCAGGCCCGCCTGCTCCCACAGACCAACCAGGACGCGGCAAGCGCATAGCTTGATTAGCCTTAATACGATTGTCTCTGTCAATTTTATTGGGGAACAACAAATAAAAACTCTGCGCATCACTACCCAACAGCACCACATACACATAACCATCGACAGCTGAGTTCACGGTCATTGCCAGCTCGTCACGCCCAATACGCAAGCTATTCGAGGACACATGCACATTCAAACCACGGCGCGGATCGCGCTGCTGATAAATTTCATACATCGTCGCCAATGCACCCACTGGTTCATTGGGTGCGGGCTCGGCAACCGGTGGCTGATAGGGCGCTGCGAGCACCGGTGGTGGGCTGACGACTGGCAGCTTAGTCGACTGCGGCGCCTGAGTCAGCAAAGCATCCTTGACTGGCGGATTGAATTCAGTTGGCTGAGAGGCGGGGGGCTTAGAGACCGGAACCCCGGACACTGGTGCATTAATAACTGGAGCAGTAGGCTCGGGCGGGGTAGCAACGACGGTAACCAGTAGGGGTGGGGATGAATGCGTTTGCGCAATTGGAGGCGATGCTGGCGGTGGTGTAGGTGCAGTCTTAATAGGGGCATGCACCGCTTGCGATGGCGGCGGGGATGGCGGCGGGGATGGCGGCGAGGGAGGACTCAACACCGGCACTGAGGTGACGGTGAGTGTCGATACGGGTGCGGATATCGTTGTCAACGCGGTCACCATTGGGGTTGGCTTACTAGGCGCTGGCACGGCCACTGGCGGCACATAAGTTACTGTTGGCGCGACCACCAGATTACGATTGCCCGTAATTTGAATCGTACTGGGGTATTGTCCAAAGGGGGCATTGCCTGCCATGCGTTCGTTCACCTTCTTCTGAGCACACACTCGCACTTCGTCCAAAGACACCGCGCCGCTGCGATTAATGTCTTGCGAGTCGCCCAGCAAACATTGACTGACCGCCTTGGTCACCAAGCCGCCCTCACCGGTAATCTCCCAGCTCACCTCGTCGCGCTTAGCCGCTGCGATTTCAACAAAGTTTTCGCGATTAATTCCAAAACGACCCAACTCCGTGAGCAAGCTACGGGTGGTGCGATTATTCACCCCCTCGACTGAGCACATGCCCTCATTACTACTGGTGCGCGACACAAACTTTGCAACCAGTCCATTGGGCGGCGACTTCATGCTACGCGTGCCCGTGGCGACTACCCCACCAGAAAAACAGGCATCGATCATGGTGACTAATTTTTCAGCACGCTGACTCATCGGGCCTGTATATTGCGCCATGTCTTGATGATTTAAGACTTCATTGTCATATGTGAGATAGCCTTCCTCACAACCCGTATCCGTCGCTACCCGCGTACCATGCCCAGAAAAGTATACAAACACCCGATCGCCTTGTTGCACCTTACGATTCAGTTGCTCTAACTGACGTCGAATATTGGCCTTGGTGGCGTCTGCATTACGAAGCTCAACAATTGCGCCATCATCCACACCCATCGCATGCGCCATACGACGCGCGCTATTCAAATCAATCGTCACGCCATCGAGTTGTGCAGCACCCGTATCACTGGGATAGCGACTAATACCAACTAATAGCGCATGCTTACCCTCGGCAGCTAAGCCCGCGGTGGCATACATACTCCAAATCAGTGCCGTCAGTAACGCCACAATCCAAAGTTGTAGGCGCGATGGCGGCATTTGAGTCGATTCAGGAGAATGACTGGGTTGACACGATTTAAAGAGCGGTTGCCCGTTTTGTTTAGTTTTACACATCACCACAATCATCCAATCTAAGAACGAACGCTGCCCTTAATTCAAAAACGATTTAATTCCCGTATAAATTGCTGTCGCACCAGTCACTGCTGGCGTTAGCGTGCTCACCAAAGCGTCAATCTTCTTGGCTGTTTCAGCAATCCGTATCGTGCCATCACCCGCCCGTGTCACGCTCTTGGCTAACAACACAATCACGCGACTTGTCGGCGAAGCAACGCGTCGCCCTAACCATAATTGAGCCGCCATAATGCCGGTAGCAAACGCCAAGCCAATACCCAATATATATTCGACTAACTCTCGCCAATCGCGCGTGCTCTCTGGCCACAGCGGCACGTGATCTATACTTGCTGTCACCCACAGCATACCCAACACCGCACCACCTGCCACTACAAAACCGCTCGCTAGCGCCGACCACAACTGGCGCGGATGACGCATGGCCAGACACAAACCAAACGGCATCGGCATCAAGATCGTGGCAATCCGTAAATACAAAGGCTTCACATCATACAAAAACAACAAGACCCAGTGACTTGCCACCAACACCAACAATGCGGGTAACAACAAGACCAACACACTGAACCACGCACTATGCTCAACCAGAACCTCCTCAGACTGCGGCAAGCTATCCACTGGTAGCGCCGCACCTGCGTGGGCACTATTAATGACCTCTGCCAATTGCACGTAGCGCAACTCTGTTGCCTCTGCATGTTCTTTAAGCGTTTGCTCTAAGGCGGCAATGCGCTGCAACAAAGGCTTAAATAAATAGAGGTCGCGACCACAATGGGCGCACGCCAAAGCGGTATCGGGTATATCAGAAACGCAATAAGGACATTGCATAGTCACCTCAGTTTTGATCAGTTGTGCTCAGTTATTCTTGGTAGTGATGCAATTGTAGAATGGTTGAATAACGATCACGCTACAATTCAATCACTTCACAACCAATTTAAATTCAGCAGCACCTTGGCGACCCTCGTTATCCGTCACCGACACCCGAATTGGATGTTCACCCACAGGCGCTAATGCCGCAGGAATTTCTATGCTGCCGGACTTAATCCCCGGTTTCAAACGCTCCGTTAAATCAATCCCTGCACCTTTGAGATATTCAACCTTGATCGTATTGCGATCAATTTTCGCATCGCCCCGCGGCTCAAACACCACCTTAAACGGAAATGCTCCCGATACACTTTCGGGCGAGGCCATCTTGATACCAGGGCCACGGGTAATGGCGCGTGTGGCCAACTTAGTTGGCATCGGTGCCAACTTCGCCTCTTCCTCTTTAATCAATTGTAAAGACTCGGCACACACCCCTGAGCTTAACGCAATCAGCAACACCCCTAAAAACCACTGAACCATGATTCCACTCCTTTTCACAAAAGACATCTCATCAGCAATCACACCGCTAAGGGATAAAATAAAAATCTCCCAAGGCTTGATCATATAACGACGGTACTTGTTCGTGCCCAACCGATTTCGACAAGCGAACCACTTCACTGCGCACGCTACGTAAGACTCGATCAATCGGCGCGCTCGGTTTTTGCATTTCTTTCAAAAACACCCGAGTAAACAGACCATTAGGGTCTTTATCCTTATCGCCGAGCCGATCCAAAGCTTGCTGTCCATTACCCGCAGAAAAAATCACCATCTGACCGGTTGCCGCCGTAGTCGGTGCCAGACCGCGCCCACCCAAAGCGCGTCCCGCCGTTTTAAAGGGATTGTCTCGACAAGCATCAATCACCACCAAGGTAAATTTCGCCTTGCTATCCTGAATATCATCGAGCATCCGTTGAAGTGGAATAGCCTCATCCTTGACTTGATCTTCCGACTCACCACGGATATCCACCGGTAACAAATAATTCGAGGCACCCAACTGCACGCCATGACCAGCAAAGAAGATCACGACCTCATCGCCACCGTGGGTCTCGGCTTTGAAGTTGCGAATAGCCTCTTTCATCCCGCGCTCGGTCAGGTCTAACTTAATGGTCACTTTAAAGCCGGCCTTTTCTAAGGCTCCACCCATCGCACGTGCATCAGCCCGCGCATTGAGCAGCTTAGATACCGACTGATAAGAATCGTTACCCATCACCAACGCACGCCGGTTAGCATAAGCGGCTGGCGTTGGCGCCGCCACTGGCGCCGCTGTCTGGGCTTGGGACTGAGCTTGAATCAATTGCAATTGCTTACGCAGCTCAGCCATTTCCGCATTCACCTTAGCCAGCTCTAGCGACTCGCGACTCACTGTGGCTGGGGCCGCAACGGGTGATAGCGCAGGTGATGCTGACGTGATTTTTGGCTCCATCGGCTTGGCCGCAATCGTGGTTGGTGGCACAACAGATGGCGTGCCCACTCGATCTGTTTGGGCCACAGCCACAGGCTTAGGCTCTGGCTTTTGCGCCACGCTCGCTACCGTAGTCCACGCAGCAGCGGCCACGGCGTGATACGCAGGGGCTTTACCGTCTGATTTACCCTCAACATACGCTTGAGCCACCGTCTCTACATATTGCTCACGCCACGCTAACCAGCGCTTGGCCCAATCGGAGGGCGTGTTGGCCTCGAGGTTTTGCTTGAATACCCCCAACTTCTCGCCCATCGCTGCGGTATCTGCAAATAGATAGACATAAATCCGTAATTGATTAAAAGTCCCGATTTGAGATTCCATCAAGGCGACTTCGTCTGGCATCTTCTCGATAATCGTCGGTGTGAGTTTGCTCATAATCGGGCCCCACAGACTATTCTCGCGCCACCGCTCGTTTAAGGTATAACGAAAACGTCCAACCTGAAACACTTGCGAACAACGCACATGCAAACTGCTCTGGCTTAGGCCATGTAAGCTATGACCAAACGCGCCAGGCGTGAGCCTCTTTTCGCAATCAGTGGGGGTCCACCGGCCAGGTAATTTCTCATAGCGAGCCACAAACAGCTTCAGTGGTGACTGAGGATCACTATTTAACAACACCACCACACCGCGATTGGCAGGCGCCGCTTCATCAAATACATGATTGACCAGCCACTGCCCAGGCGGTAGCGGAATCAACTGCTTGGGGGCAAGCCGGAGCACATCGACATAGGTATCACCAACCTGGGGCAGGCCAACGCTCACCCGCGGGGCTGCACTCAAACCAGCACTGACCAACATCATCATGGCCAGCAAGTGATGCAAACTACGCATTAAAAATAGCTTCACAAATTGCTTCACAAAAAACCCTCACTCATTCATAGCGATAGACGACCAACAAGATAGGCTATCTGCAGAAGTTGCAACTTCACACTGGCATGACTGCTGTGAACACACAGAGATGCGCTAAAATGCGTCCGGTATTGGATTGTCTGAGGTGGCGTACGCAGTGCACTACACCGCCAGCCGCCGCGACTGAAATCCGATTACACTATGCCCATTATGACATGCTATCTACCCTCTCTTTGCTGGAGCCCGACATGAACCCCACCGCCGCCCGCCGTCAGTTTCTCAACCGTATCAGCCATTGGGTTGCCTTGGGGCTTGCCAGCACGAGTGGACTGGTCAAAGTCGGGCTGGCTTGGGCTGCCCCATGGGACAAGGCCACGTTTGAAACCAAAGCGTACGCCGATACTCTAAAGAGCCTGCAAATCAGCAACTTAATTGAAAGCCGCGACATCACAATCACCGCCCCCGACATCGCCGAGAACAGTGCCTTAGTGGCCGTTGCCATCAACAGCAAAATCCCCAATAGTCAAACCCTCTACCTCATTGCCGAAAAAAATCCCTTTCCTTTAGTCAGCCGCTTTGACTTTAGCGCGGGCGCTGAGGCCTACGCCTCGGTACGCATTAAGATGGGGCAGACCTCAACTGTGCGCGCCATCATCAAAGCAGACGACAAATACTATACCGCCGCGCGCGAAATCAAAATCACCGTCGGCGGCTGCGGGTAAACCCGAACATCAAATCTAACTATTTGAAAAATAAGGATATTTTATGTCAGAAGCAATGAAGATCAGCGCCCGCTTACAAGGCGACACGGCTGACGTCCGGATTCTCATGCGCCATCCCATGGAGACCGGCACCCGCAAAACCGCCACTGGTATCGTGCCCTTGCATTTCATCCAAAGTGTGATCGTCCAACACAATGGCAAAACCGTGCTCGATAGCCAATGGAGCCAAGCCATCTCGCGCGATCCCTTCTTAGGCCTGCGCATCAAAAATGCCAGGGCTGGCGACAAAATCACCGTCAACTGGTTAGACAACACCGGCGACAAGCGCAGCGATGAAGTCACCATCAACGGCTAACACCTACTTTGCGCATTGCGTTTTAGGGCTAATCTACAAATTTAACCCTTTAGCTATGACCCTTACTGCCAGCCCTTACTCCTAGCCCTTACTGCTAACGCTCACAACTAACCCTTACTGCTAACCCTGACTACTAACCCCACGCTGAGGCGCGAGCCCCACTTTGCACCGCCCTCCAGGAGCCTAACCCATGCTGCGATGCTGTAATCACGACTTGATGCACCGCCTCAATAGCCACACGCAACCCCCTAGGAATACCTCGCTGCTCGCACTGATCGCCCTGTTCATCTCTATCGTCATGAATTGCGGCCTCACCCCAGCATTCGCCCAAAACGACTTAAGTGTGGGTCGCAAAATGCTACTCGAAGACAACCCCGGTGAATTATGGATTGACGACGGCAAAGCGCTGTTCTTCCAGGTGCGCGGCCCCAAACAAGCCTCGCTCGAACGCTGTGACTTTGGCCTTGGCCCGGGCAAACTAGAGGGTGCGGCCGCGCGCCTGCCGCGCTACTTTGCCGACACCAAGCGCGTCGAAGATCTGGAAAGTCGGCTCCTCACCTGTATGACCCAACTCCAAGGGTTTGAGCGCAGCGCACTCGAACGCAATGCGATCTCCGAGCCTGCCAGTCGCGGCTCTGAAATCGAAGCCCTCGCCCTCTACATCACCTCGCGCTCCAATGGCCACCCCATCCAAGTTAGCCTCGATCACCCCCAAGAAAAAGCCATGTATAAAGCCGGTGAATACTTATTCTTCAGGCGTAGCGGGACTAACGACTTTGGCTGTGTGCAATGCCATGGCGAGCCCGATAAACGCATCCGCTTACAAGACTTAGCGCCGCTCACCACCCACCGTGGCGCACAAGAAGTCGCTGCCAGCTGGCCCGCCTATCGCGGCGCGCATTATGTGGTGCGCACCCTGCAATGGCGTTTGAACGACTGTGTCTGGCAAATGCGTCTACCTGATCTCAAATACGCCACCGACTACAGCATCGCACTCACCACCTACCTCAATCGCACCGGCAATGGTGCGCCCGTCCAAGTCCCCGGTTTCAAGCGCTAAGAGATCCAGAGCATGCACACCCCCCATCTCAACTACCGACCCAACTACCAACTCAACTACCAACCGAGCTCGCAACTCAATCCCCCACTCAAGCACCAAAACCACCAACTACGGCTGGCACTGTTTGGTCTCAGCCTGTGCTTACTACTGAGCGCTTGCGGCTACCCCGATGCCAACACCACCCGCGAACTCGCCGAGCGCATGGTACTTGAGGCCTTTAGTGGCTCACCCACCCATCTCAAGCGCATCGAACAAGACCCCTCGCAACAACTCTGCAGCCGAATCAATAACGCCCCCATCTCTGCGGCCGATGCATCTACCGTCCTCGAGACTGCGCGCGCCTCCATCCAATATCCCGCCAGTGGCGTGCTAATGGGCGACTGGAAAATTGGTGACACCCTCGCCCACGACGGCGCTGGTGATCGCATTCGCAACGGTAAGACCGAAGCCACTACACAAAATGGCGGTTTATGCCAGAACTGTCATGGACTCGCCCCTGGTGAAATCAACGTCGGCAACCTCGGGCCTAGCCTCACCGGCTACGGCAAATTACGCGGCACCGACCCCGCAATCGTCAAATACACCTACGACAAAATCTACAATGCGTGGTCTGTGATGCCGTGCTCCAACATGCCCAGACTCGGCGCTACGGGCCATCTCACCCCCACCCAAATCAGCCACCTAGTCGCCTACCTGCTAGATCAAAAATCACCAATAAATCAATAAGTTAAACCAACAAATCAGCCGTCCACCCAGCACTTGGAGCCGCAGCCCCTATGGCCTTATCCCGACGCGAATTTCTGCAGCTGTTAGCGGTGGCCGCGGGCCAAGGCTTGGCCCTAGCACCCGCCCAAGCCCAAAGCGCCGCCGATAACGGCCGCTACTACGATCTGGGGCGGGCCCGTGGCAACGTCACCCTGCTCCACTTTAGCGACTGTCATGCACAACTCTTACCGGGTTACTTTCGTGAACCCGACACCCAAATTGGCGTTGGTAGCGCCCACCTGCAACCACCCCATCTCACCGGTGAAGCCCTGCTCAAACACTTTGGGATTGCTGCCAACAGCCGCAACGCCCACGCCTTCACCCATTTAGACTTTGTTACTGCCGCCCACACCTATGGTGCGGTTGGCGGCTTTGCCCATTTAGCGACTTTGGTTGAGCAACTGCGCGCTCAGCGCCCAGGCGCATTACTGCTCGATGGTGGAGACACGTGGCAAGGCTCTGCCACCGCCTTGTGGAGCAACGCCCAAGACATGATCGATGCCACCCGCCAACTCGGGGTCGACTACATGACAGGCCACTGGGAATTCACCTATGGCGCGGCACGCGTGAATCAAGTCATTACTACAGACTTTCGCGGCCGCACCGAATTTCTGGCGCAAAACGTGCGCACCCTAGACTTTGAAGACCCGGTCTTTGCCGCCACCAGTCTGCGCGAAGTTAATGGCGCGCGGATCGCTATTATTGGCCAAGCCTACCCCTACACCCCGATTGCCAACCCCCGCCACTTTGTGCCGGACTGGACCTTTGGCATTCAAGAGGAGCGCTTGCAAACCCTGGTGGACGCTGCCCGCCAACAAGGTGCGGCAGCGGTGATTTTGCTCTCGCACAACGGCATGGACATCGACCTCAAACTGGCCAGCCGAGTCTCAGGCATCGACCTCATTTTAGGTGGCCACACGCATGATGCCGTACCCCAAGCCATCACTGTGGCCAACCGTCACGGCCACACCCAAGTCACCAATGCTGGCGCCAATGGTAAGTTTTTAGGCGTCGCCGAACTCGACATCCGCGCCGGCAAACTACACGGCTGTCACTACCGCCTGCTGCCCGTATTTGCCAATTTGCTACCGGCAGACCCAGCAATGCAGGCCTTGATCACCAGCCACCGCGCACCTTATCTTGAGCGTCTCGAGCGCGTGCTTACCCACACCAATGGTCTACTCTATCGCCGCGACAATTTTGGCGGCAGCGCTGACCAACTGATTCTCAACGCCCTACTTGCCACTCAAGACACCGAGATTGCCTTCTCCCCGGGGTTTCGGTGGGGCGCTACCCTGCTGCCCAACACTGCAATTACCGTCGAAGACGTCATGCGCTTAACCGCGATTACCTATCCAGCTGTCACCCGCAACACCTTCACCGGTGCAGCACTCAAAGACTTACTCGAAGACCTGTGTGATAACTTATTTAATCCCGATCCCTATCTGCAACAAGGCGGCGACATGGTGCGTGTCGCCGGCCTGCGCTATAGCTGTGCACCGCACCAAAACATCGGACAGCGCATCAGCAATTTGTATGTCAACGACAAACCCTTAGACCCTAATCGCGTATACACAGTCGCCAGTTGGGCCTCCGTTGTACCCGAGGCGCGAGGCACGCCAATCTGGGATGTGCTGGGTCAGTACTGCAGCGCCCATCAAACGCTACCCGTGATCAGCCCACAGCACCCAGCGCTCATCATGCGCTAGGCGTCTGGCGTATTCAGTCTATCGTGCTCTGCCGATAACATTAAACTATGGATTTGGATTTGGGTCTGGATTTGGGTCTGGATTTGGGTCTGGATTTGGGTCTGGATTTGGCAGCGGACTAGGGACAAACGGATAAATTGCCCCATGTGTCCAAAAGCGCGGGAATACAGGCACGCCCAAGCGCCCCTGCGACTGCACCGCTTCCCACATCAGGTCGGGCACTCGCCGAATCTCTGGTGACACACCGACAGCAATTGCCGCAAAAAAACTAGTCAATACCATAAACATCAGCGCCTGCGGCCGCCACGCCCAAGCCGACAGACGCAGTGGTGGTGTAGATTGCTGCTGCAAACAAAACCCTATGGCCCAGGCACTCAATACAGCTAAGCTCACCTGACTAACGGGCATCACCACCACGCCATCGACTAAGGCCTGCACCATTGCACCCACTAATCCCGCCAACACCGCCACCATAGTAAAGCTCGTGTGTTGTAGGCGAGTAGACGGCGCCCAAGAGGCCGTTTCTAGCGCCAAGGGTGATAAACCCACCCCTTGCCAGACAGCACGTCCAAAGCGCCATACGCCATAAACCGCTAAACCACACCACAATAAGCCGCCAATCAGCCCCCATTCAGCAAACCATTGCAAGGGCGCATTATGGGGATGATTCGCAAATTCATTTTGAATGCTGGAAAAATGCATAGGCCCAATACCCAACAACGGATTCGACTGCAAGGCCTGCACACTAAACCCCCACAGATGCTCCCGCGCGGACACACTGCCGCGGTCAAGGAGGTTACGCCCAGTAGTCAATGGCGTCGAACTAGGCACCGCCCCTTCAGGCCCAAGCCCTAAAAATTCTTGCGCTAGTGGTGATAACACCTTAGGTGCGGGAAACTGTTTGGGCATCCACAACATCACCACCACAAACGCAATAGCACCTGCAACTACAGCCAGCGCTTGCCAGCGAAACC
>Ga0114958_10000062_pt1 | contig 86611 bp, 85 predicted proteins | sample C_130208_EF_Meta_FD_89577 | JGI IMG/M metagenome (GOLD analysis project Ga0114958, IMG submission 89577) | Freshwater microbial communities from Lake Croche, Canada to study carbon cycling - C_130208_EF_MetaG | ecosystem: Environmental > Aquatic > Freshwater > Lake | place: Lake Croche, Canada...
ACAGACTATAGCGCATCAGGAGTCACTCCAGTAGCTAAATATAGCAGCGCTACACAGTATTCATGGGACACTACAAGCGCCACTAACAACACTAACTTGGGTGCAGGTGATCAGATTGCAACTTGTAGCCCTACGACAAATGCCTGGGCGAAATTGAATTTTGCCGCCACGGCAGCCTTAACGACCCCAGCTGGTATCTATACTGCATCTGAGAGTCTCATAGCCACGGGTACTTTTTAGGGAAATCTAGATATGTAAGATTAAACATGCGATAAAGTAAGCTGTAATGTTATGAGTTTTTTTGTTACAGTATAATCAATTAAAGGAGAAAATTGATGAAGCGGAGAATAGTATTTCAGATTGCTGTGATGGCTGGTGTTTTTGGGTTATTTAGCTCTTCATATATAAACGCGGCTTCAAATGTAGCAAATGGTTTTAGATTATCACCAGTTAGAATTGACGCTACTGTCGACAAGGGTCGTTCTGTTACAGAAAATATATATGTAACAAATGTAAACAATTATCAGATAACAGCAAAAGCTGTCATTAATGAATTTTCGGCCTCTAATGATGAGTCAGGTTCTCCTGCTGTAATTTTAGATAATTCTCAACCAGCACCGGCTAATAGTTTTAAAAACATTACGGCAACAATTTCTGACGTAACAATTGATGCGGGTCAAACGGCTACGGTTCCAGTAAAGATAACTATTCCACAAAACGCGAACTCTGGTGGTTACTACGGCGCGGTTCGGTTTGTTTCTACAAACACTGCATCGGGGCAATCCGTAAGCCTTTCCGCGAGTGTCGGAACCATTTTTCTTATTACCGTTCCAGGCAAGCTTACTGAGCAATTACAGCTTGTTGACTTTTCGGCAGCTAAAAATGGAAGTACTGCTTCATTTTTCACTAATTCTAAAAATCTTCAGATAGTTACAAGAGTTCATAATACCGGTAACATCCATCTTGCTCCCAACGGAAAAATAAATATAACGAACAGTAGTGGCAAGGTTGTTGAAACAATCGATTTTAATAATACAAATCCTCGAGGCGAGGTATTGCCAAGTACGATCAGGAAATATACGTATGATATTAAAAAACAAGATCTTTTCGGAAAATATTCTGCTACAGCATATCTCGGTTATGGTACGTCCGGCCAAGTAATGACAATCAAGACTAGTTTTTGGGTAATTCCATTCTGGCTTATTGCTGTAGGTGGCGTTGCAGTGGTATCAGTCGTTGGAGGAATTAGTTACGCTATCGTACGACGTCGTCATGCTCCAAGACACAAGGCTCACATTAAGAAATAAGGTATAAGGGCGGTAAGTTAATAGATGAAAAAAAGCCATAAACATATTCTTAATATCGCGCTATTGTCTTTTGCAGCCTTAATTATCTTCCCTAATCACAGTTTTGCTATAACTAATCCACAGAATAATGGGGTTGGGTTACAAGGTGAGGTAGCAGCACCAGCGCCAACTGTAGCTGCTTCTATCGTAAGTCCAGCAAATGGCGCAAACTTTACGGCCGTGCCCATAACACTTACCGGATCATGCCCCGCAAACACCCTGGTAAAGATTTTTAAAAATGGTGTATTCGGTGGAGCCGTTGCCTGTCAGGCTGGCGCTTACTCCATACAGGTTGATCTATTTAGTGGTCAAAATGAACTTAAGGCGACAGTGTATGATTCACTGAATCAAGCAGGCCCAGACAGTAAAACGATCACCGTCAATTACACTAATGTGGTTGCTAATCCCGCTCTCTCATCCCTGGTTACTTTAACTTCTAATTTTGGACAACGGGGTGCAAATCCTAAGCAAGAACTGACATGGCCAATAATCATTAGTGGCGGAAGTGCACCATACGCAGTAAGCGTTGATTGGGGCGATTTGTCTCCGGCAGACGTGTATTCGCAAACAGCGGTCGGACAATTTACCATTAAGCATACCTATCAGCAGGCCGGTTTATTCAAGGTACTTATAAAAGCAGTTGATCAAAATGGTGTTTCTGCGTTTTTACAATTATCCGGTGTCGCTAATGGTCAGGTGGTTCAATCTTCTGTAGCAGGTGCTTCTACGACGAAAACCCCATCAGTATCGTCAGTTACTTGGCAGGTTTTTGCTTTCTCTTTCAGTGCAATAATTGTAACTTTTTGGCTCGGGCGAGGTTTTGGAACTAAAACGGTTAAGTCAAAACTACAAAGAGGCGAGCATCCTTTCGGTGAGTAGTGTACACTAGTAGTCGATGAAAACAGTTTACGTAGGTCTAAGTGGTGGTGTGGATAGCTCTGTATCCGCTGCCCTTCTGAAAGAACAGGGCTATTTAGTTGTGGGCGTATATATGAAAAATTGGAGTAAGGATCTTCCTGGATTTGCTTGTCCTTGGAAAGAAGATTATCAGGATGCAAAAAGAATAGCCGTTCAACTCGGTATAGATTTCAAGATGTTTGACTTTGAAAAAGAATATCAAGAAAAAGTAGTCGATTACATGATCCAAGAGTATAAAGCTGGACGTACGCCAAATCCAGATATTATGTGTAATCAAGAAGTTAAATTTAAGCTATTTTTCAACACAGCAATCGAACAAGGTGCAGATTTTGTTGCTACCGGTCACTATGCGAGATCTCTTAATGGTCAACTTTTAGTTGGAAAAGATTCCAATAAGGATCAAAGTTATTTCTTATACAGAGTAAAGGAATCGGTTCTGAAAAAAACTATTTTTCCTCTTGGGGGCTTTACCAAGCCAGAAGTTAGAAAAATGGCCGATGAAAGAAACCTCACAACTGCCCATAAAAAAGAAAGTATGGGAATCTGCTTCGTAGGTAAGGTTGGAATCAAAGAATTTCTGCAGCAGTATGTGAAAACTGAAACAGGAGATGTAATTGATCAAAACGGAAAGATAATTGGGTGTCACGATGGCGCAATTTTTTACACAATCGGCCAAAGACACGGCCTGGATATCGGAGGAGGATTCCCGTATTACGTAACCGGAAAAAATATGAAAACAAACACGGTGTATGTAACGTCTCAAATTGACGATGATTCGTTATGGAAGGATACACTCAGCTTAACTGGATTACATTGGATTAATGAACCTCCTAAAATAGGGAAGGTATATATGGTGAGAACACGTTATCGGGCTCCACTCGTGAAAGCGCAATTCAAAGAAAAAGTGACGGAATTAATTCTTAATGATCCAGTCCGGGCGGTTACGCCAGGGCAATCAGTTGTTATTTATGAAAACGAGAGAGTCGTCGGTGGTGGGATTATTATTTAACCCCTATTAATCTGGTACAATATTAGCAATGAATGCACAAGAAATTAGAAAAGCTTATCTCGAATATTTTAAATCAAAAAAACATGTCATCATTCCGCGAGCTAATTTAGTTCCTCAAAATGATCCGACGACTCTCTTTACTGGAAGTGGAATGCAGCCACTCTTACCATATCTACTCGGAGAGCCGCATCCTGATGGTACACGGCTGGTAGATAGTCAAACATGTCTTAGAGCTGAAGATATAGAAGAAGTTGGGGATAATCGACATACTACTTTTTTTGAAATGCTCGGTAACTGGAGTTTTGGTGATTATTTCAAGCAAGAACAAATTGAGTGGTTTTTCCGCTTCCTAACAGAAGAGGTTAAGCTCGATCCTGCTAAGCTGTTTGTTACTGCATTTATTGGCGATAAAGAAGCTGGAATAGACAAAGATAATGAATCTGCAGAATTATGGGAAAAGCTTTTTAAAGAGAAAAAAATAGATGCAAAAGTTGTTAACCTGGGCTCAGAGCAAAATGGCTATGAAAAAGGAATGCAAAACGGAAGGATATTCTATTACGATGCAAAGAAAAACTGGTGGAGTAGAGCCGGCATTCCAAGCAATATGCCTGCAGGAGAACCGGGAGGCCCTGACACGGAAATTTTTTATGAATTTGAACACATAGAGCATGACACGAAATGGGGCGATAATTGTCACCCTAATTGTGATTGTGGCAGATATATGGAAATCGGCAACTGTGTGTTTATGCAATATCTCAAAAATGCAGACGGAACCTTCTCGAATTTGCCAAAAGCAAATGTCGATTTCGGTGGAGGACTGGAGCGAATTGCGGCTGCAAAAAATAATAATGATGATATGTTTAAAATTAGTTTGCTTTGGCCGATAGTCCAAGAACTTGAGGCGTTGAGCGGAAAGACTTATGAGCAGGAATTGACGGCAATGCGTGTCATTGTTGATCATTTAAGGACTGCAGTATTCTTAGCAACTGACGGAGTGGTGCCGAGCAATAAGACGCAAGGATATGTTATGCGTCGATTCATGCGTCGCGCTATTAGATATGCCTTTGGGTTAGGGATTGAGCAAGGGCTCTGTGAAAAAATAGTTCCAACCATAGTGAGTCTATATGAAAAAGAATACCCTGAATTAGCAGCTCAAAAAGAAGCAGTCGTGGCAGTTCTTGTTAAGGAAGAAAAGATCTTCCGCCAAACGCTAAGAAAAGGGGTAAATGAATTACGCAAGATAGCTGCCCAAGGTAAGCTTTCTGGGGCAGATATTTTTACTTTATATGATACTTATGGATTTCCATCAGAGTTAAGCGTTGAGGAAGCATTCGTGCAAGGATTTGACGTGAGCGAAGGCTGGAAAAAACAATTTGATGAAAGAATGGATGAGCAGAGGAAACGAAGCCAGACAGCTACGAAAGGAACTTTTAAGGGAGGACTCGGAGGGCAAACCGAAACTCATAAAAAGTATCATACAGCGACACATTTAATGTACCAGTCTTTAAGAAACGTGCTAGGTGATCACGTTATACAGCATGGAAGTAATATAACTGAAGAGCGTTTACGATTTGATTTTAGCCATCCTGAAAAGATGACATCTGAACAAATTAAAGAAGTAGAGGATTCAGTTAACAACCAAATCGACAAAGACTTAAAAATCACCTGGGAAGAGCATCCTACGAAACATGCAATTGATGATTTGCATGTACTTGGCGCATTCGGCGACAGGTACGGTGATATTGTTAAAGTTTATAGAATGCAGGCAAAGGATGAAAAGAAACCATTTAGTTTTGAAATATGTGGCGGCCCGCACGTTAATCACACAAAAGAGTTATCCGAAGAGGGTAAAAGATTTAAGATTACAAAAGAAGAGTCATCATCCTCAGGAATTAGAAGAATAAAAGCAGTGTTAGTCTAAAGCTGAGAGCAGTTTATAGCTGCATTAGCGAGTTTATTTATCACTTTTACATATGCATCAAGCCCTGAATCTTTGTCTATTAGTTGAGTTTCTTGTGTGCTCGTTAATAAATCAATCCCCAAATCCTCTACACACATAGAAAGATCTCTCTGGCCTGCGATAGTAATAAAATCTGTTTCATCTCCCATGCTTGTCGAGAGAAAGTATTCGTACATTTTTCTTTCGGTAAGCTCTTCGTCACCAGCATGCAGAGTCACAGATTTGTTTTCAGATGTTGGCCGTACAGTATTTATTTTCTGAACAACAACATTTTTATTTATTTGCTCACTGAATAGCCCAGTTGTTAATGTTTTAGTTGATTCTCCAGAATGTAGTGCAATCTGGCGACTTAAAATTTTAATAATTTCTACAGTTGAATAATCGTTTGCCGCTAATTCATAGAGAATATCTTCGAGGTGCAGGTTATCTATTCCTTCCAGTGCTTTAAGGAAATCTATTAAGTATTTTTCAACAAGGTTGGTATCAAGAATAATTTCGATTTTTTCTCCAGATTTTGAATCATAAACAGACATAGTATTCTGATTATTTGAACTTATATTAAAATCTAGTTCATCTACTTTGAAAGATAAAGCATAGAATGACTCTATTTCTTCCAGTGAACTTTCTGGGTTTCTATATTCAGACAAAGTTAAATTAATATTTCGAACATAAATCTTTTCAGGTAGATTAAATAATGTGTTTATTTCTTCAGGCAAAAAATTATCTTCAACCCGTAGTATCTTTGATTTGTAAGTATGCTCCCTTATGGACCAGTTATTATCGATAAAAAAATTAAATTCAGGATCAAACGCTAAAGACTCAATTATATCTGTCGAATTGAGATAATTAGAATAAAATTCTTCATCGTAAAATTCGGTAAAAAGACCATCGCGGTCAGCTGATTTTGACATGAAATATATTATATAATTAATTTCAAAAATAGTCAATAATCTTACCCATGGTTAATCCCTGTTTATGGTAAAATAAAAAGGATATGCTTGGTAAAATAAAACGATTTAAAAAAAATGAAAAAGCATCTAAAAAAGATGCAGACGAACAGTTGCTTGTTTCACTGGATATAGGCACGGAATTCGTGAAAGCATTAGTGGCTCGAATTACTGAAGAAAATGGCATTGAAATTTTAGGTGTTGGGCGGGCGCACCAGACACTGCACGATATGCAAGCGGGCGCTATTGCTGATATTGCCGGTGTTGTTGCAAATTGTGATATCGCGCTCAATCAGGCAGAGAAGCAAGCTGGTGTGAGCGCTCGTAGCGCAGTAGTTGGTATTGCTGGTGAACTTGTCCGAGGAAATACGACAACGGTTAAATTTTCTAGAAAAAATCCTAATAAAGAAATTGATGTTACTGAAGTAGACTCAATATTTATGCATGTTCAGGAGAGAGCGCTTGAGCAGGCGAAGAAAGAGTTGTCTATTGATACTGGTGGTAAAGAGATAGGCATAAAACTTGTTAATAGTGCACTTATATCTATTGAGATAGATGGCTACAGCGTAACGAACCCGATTGGTTTTCAAGGTAAAGAAGTAAGCGTGCAGCTGTATACAGCATTCGCCCCCCAAGTTCATTTTGGAGCTATAGAAAGGGTTGCTCATCAGCTTGATCTCGATCTTCTTACCGTTGCAGCTGAGCCTTTTGCAGTAGCAAGAGCGGTAATAGGTGACGACCCTAATGCAAACTTGAGTGCAATATTAATAGATATCGGTGGAGGTACGACGGATATTGCGGTAGTAAACGAGGGAGGAGTGGAAGGTACGAAAATGTTTGGCATTGGAGGCCGGAGCTATACTAAATCTGTAGAAAAAGAGCTTGGCACCGACTTTGAAAGAGCCGAATCTTTGAAGCTTGGACTCAGTAATGACCGGACACCTGAACCGAGACGCAAGCCAGTAGAAGGTGCACTTAGAAAAACACTCACTGTTTGGCTTAATGGGATAGAACTAGCCCTAGAAGAATTTCCTAAACTAGATCATTTGCCGCATCGGATTCTGCTTTGCGGCGGTGGAGCAGGGCTTGAAATGATAGTTGATGCCTTAAACAGAAAAGATTGGTACAGCGAACTTCCTTTTACCAAGAAGCCACAAGTACAGCTTATTAACCCAGAGCAAGTGGTGGGGATCACCGATGCAACTGGAATAATTGAAGATCACACCTATATAACTGCAATGGGATTGCTTCGCGTTGGAATGGATAGCTTGGTACAATATGAGAGTTCCTCGAAATCTGTTCGTGATCGATTGAATAGGATGCTTAAGATATGAAAAAAGATACAATATATATAGATAATGATGATGAAATAACTTCAATAACTGATAAAGTTCAGTCATCGGAAAGTTCAATCGTCGCTCTTATACTCCCTAAGCGATGCACTGTTTTGCAGAGCTCAATTAATATGAAAATACTTAACCGGGCAGCAAAAAGTGCTAAGAAAAACTTAGTTCTTGTAACGAACGAGCAGTCTTTAATGGCTGTCGCCGGAGCTGCTGGAATTATGGTTGCAAAATCCTTGGATGCACGACCGAGCATACCTACCGCTCAAAGCACAAAAAAACAACCTGAGGAATTCAGTGATGATGATGAGCAAGAGGATGACACTGATGAAGACGAGTCTACGGATGACGATGACAATATAGATCTCGATAAAACAAGATCTATAGGTGAGCTTTCGGATGACGATGTAATCACACTTGGATCAGAAGAGGAACCATTCAAGGACGATGAAAATGATGAAGATGAGGATTCTAAACCAAGTAAAAAAGAGAAGAGTAAAAAAGTAAAAGTTCCAAACTTTGATTCATTTCGGCTTAAGCTTTTTCTAATACCAACGGCATTAATACTGCTTATTGGTGGATGGTATCTTATGACTTACGTACTACCAAAAGTAACAGTAAAGATCACAACTCAAAATGTCAGCAATGTTGTGAATACCGTAGTCACTACAAATGCTAAGCAAACATCAGTTGATACCGACAAGATGATTGTCCCTGGTAAGCTTGATACCTTAAAAACTAACGCTACCAAAACATTCACTCCCTCTGGTCACAAAAATTTAGGAACTAAAGCGACTGGAAAATTGACTGTATATGACTGTAGTTTAGATAACCTTTTCCTTAAAGCAGGCTCGATTTTTACTTATAGAGGATTGAATTTTATTACCCAGACAGATATTTCAATTACCGCAAGTTCGGTTACGGTTTCTGGAGGTGTCATAAAGAAATGTTTTTATGATCAGCCCACTTCAGTGAATGTGATAGCCCAGGAGGGCGGCTCTAAATACAATTTAGGAGCTGCCGCAGACACCGAATCTTATATTTCGGCAGATTTTTCGGCGCTTACCGCTAGCGGTAGTTCTATGAAAGATGGATCAGATAATAATGTTACTATAGTCAGCCAGGATGATTGCACGAAAGCCGGCAGTGCAATCCTAAACGGCTCTTCTGATTCATATAAAACACAACTTCAAAATCAACTAAGCAAGGAAGGCTTTACACCGCTCTTAGATTCCTTTGCTGCTAATCCTGGCGCAGTAACTTGTTCTCCAGCCGTAGGCGAACAGGGCTCGACAGCAACAGCTATGATTGCTTATAACTCAGTAATGACCGGAGCGAGTACGGAAGGATTAAATCAGATCATTACAATGCTTGCTGGAAAAAATCTAGCCAGTACTCAAAGTGTATTAACTACAGGAATAAACAACGCTACTGAAACAATTAAGGATCAGTCTTCCGATGGAAATATAACTTTCAATATAAGCACAACGGCAACAACGGGAATTAAGCAAAATTCTCAAGCAATTGCTCAAAGTATTAAAGGAATGAAAAAAGGCGATGCACAAAATTATATCCAAGGACTTCCAGGGGTAACATCTGTGACGATTAGCTACAGTCCTTTTTATGTAACTACTGCTCCCAAGAATCTTAAGCAGATTAATGTTAGCTTTGTAAATAATGGCAATTAATAATGTACTTGGACTAGACATAGGGGAAAGTAAAACGGGTGTTGCTCGAGTTAATATGATCGCCAGACTTCCTCAGGTTGTTGCAACCTTGAAAAATGATAATAATTTTATTACTGAGATCACTAAAATCATTAAAGAAGAAAATATTGATGCAATGGTTATTGGTCTACCCCGTAACATGAATGGCGAGGAAACGGCGCAAACAAAATACGTAAGAGATTATGTAGATAATTACCTAAAATCCTTAAATTTACCAATCTTTTTCCAGGATGAGACATTGAGCTCAAAGGCTGCTGAAGTGCGTTTGGCGGGAAGTGGCTACAAGAAGACTGATATTGATTCCATGGCTGCAGTGGTAATTCTAGAAGACTACTTGGAGCAGGCATGAGATATTCAAGTACAGTTGGAGCAAAGCAACAAAAGACAAGGCTTAAAAAACTTATTGTTATCGCTCTCTCCTTGTCTTTGCCGGTTTTTCTGGTTCTAGGTATGTATGTATGGTACGAAAATGAATTGAGTCCTTTGACGACGAAATCAAATGCAATAAGTGTTACCATTCAAAAAGGTGCGACTGCAGACCAGATATCGCAACTACTTCAGGAAAAAAAGATTATAAAAAGCGCATTTGCTTTTAGTATTTACCTGAGGATTCATAACCTGAGGAGTAACTTGCAGGCTGGATCATACACACTTGATTCCTCGGCATCTATAATTCAAACAATTGGCATTATTACGGACGGAAAAATAAATGCTCATACTTTTACTATTCTGCCCGCTCAGCGTATAGATCAAATAAAAGCAGCCTTTTTAGATGCCGGTTACTCAAAGACTTCCATAGATAAAGCTTTTGATCCTAGGAGTTATCCTAATGAAGCAATTTTAAATTCTAAACCTGCAGGCGCTTCATTGGAAGGCTACCTTTATCCGGACACCTTTAGTACTTCTTCTACCACAACTCCTACGAATATCGTAAAACAGTCCTTGGACGAAATGGGTAAAGCTGTGACATCCGAAATGATAAGCGCTTATCAGGGGGAGGGTCTGAATGTTTTTCAGGCTATAACACTTGCTTCCATTGTTGAGCATGAAGTTTCAAATGATCACGATAGGCAAATGGTCGCTCAAGTATTTTTAAATAGAATTAAAATTGGCATGATGCTGGGTTCTGATGTCACCTATCAATATGCGGCGGCTATCACTGGACAGGCACCATCTCCTAGTATAGATTCTCCTTACAATACTCGACGGTATGCTGGGCTACCGCCTGGTCCAATTAGTAATGTTTCAAAGTCTTCACTCATGGCAGTAGCTTACCCTATTAAAAATAGCTATTTATTTTTCGTTGCTGGTGATGATGGCTCAATTCATTTTGCAAACACACAAGCCCAGCATGATGCTAATACGAAAGCATACTGCAAGGTTCTGTGCAGTACTTATTAACGGATGAATACTTTCGGCAAAGTTTGACGAACAAAGAGCTAAAAAGATATAATTAAAAATGCGATTTTAATCTCCCCATTGTCTAAAATGATTAAACCCAAAATCGCTAGGAGCTATTATCCGTAAAGTATCGAGTATAATTTTTAAAAAACCAAGTCGAGACGAACTAACCAATGAGTTGCTCGATAATGTGGTTGATGAAAAAAAACTTCTTAGAAAAAAGAAATTTAAGAAATTTAAGAAAAAGCTTTATAAAAATAGCTTCACTATAGTCAATGGCCTTTTGATTCTTGCTGTGCTCGCTGTCATTTCAATAGGTAAGCACCATCAGTCCGGTGGCGCCGCGCTCTCGATATTCGGTAACTCCAATAATGAATCGTCAGCTCCAATAGATAATATTTCATCTGCAGATATTGCGTCCAACATAGCAAACTTAACACATCTTCCTGAGGCAGTTGACGTATCAAACTTAGCCGATTCTCAAGATGCACAAATAGGTTCCGCTACAACTAGCCAAAGTATCATCACTAAACCACAATTTGTTAGCGGTGGCGCTGACTCCATTACAGCTATCAGAACCTATGTAACTGTTGCTGGCGATAGTGTTTCGTCACTTGCAACAAAGTTTGGCATTACTTCTAATACCATTATGTGGTCAAATGGCCTATACTCAGATGCTTTAAGCGCCGGCACTTCTCTACTGATTCCTCCTCGAAATGGTGTCATTTATAAAGTGGCCAACGGGGATACCGTTGCTTCTATTGCCTCAAAATTTGCTGCTGATCAAAGTAAAATAATTGCATTTAATAATCTGGAAATCAAATCACTAGTGCCAGGTCAGACTATTTTTGTTCCAGATGGAGCCGTGCCAGTAGTGACGAACACTGTCAGCTACTCTGCGTACGGCTTTTTGCCTCAATACGGTGGTAATGGCTATTCATTTGGTTTTTGTACTTGGTATGTCGCCTCTAGAATTAATGTTCCCCGCAACTGGGGAAATGCAAATACTTGGGATAATTATGCACCCTCGAGCGGCTGGACAGTGAGTTCCACTCCAGTTGCAGGTGCGATTTTCCAAACTGATGATGGGTGGGCAGGACACGTAGGAATAGTCGAGGAAGTGTATCCGAATGGAACTATGCTTGTTTCTGATATGAATTCATTCGTAAATGGATATCATGATAGAAATTTAACTGTTCCAGCACAAGGTGGCTGGGATGTGGTTGTCTATAGAATAACGTCATCTTCAGGATATCGATACATTTATCATTAATTAATACCGCCGAGGACGCTGGCAGTACATTTTTGAGCAGATGGAAAAGGAATATTAAATTTATAAATGTTAGATGATGACATGCGATTGAAAATCTGGCCGTAACAGATTAGTTGCCGATTATCCCTCTGACACCTATAATGATGTTTGAATATGTTTGTAGATAAAGTACAAGTTGATATTGTCGCAGGAAATGGCGGTGATGGTAAAGTTAGTTTTCGTCATGAAATCTATGTAGATAAAGGCGGCCCCGATGGTGGAGATGGCGGTGATGGTGGAAACGTTGTCTTGATGGCGAGCCGCAATCAAAATACGCTAGCGGCTTTTCGTTTCAAAAAATCAATCACTGCTGAACATGGAAATCCCGGGGATGGTGCACGAAAACACGGACGTAACGCTAAGGATACGGTAGTTCCTGTCCCTGTAGGAACGGTTGTTATAGGCGAAGACGGCACTGTTATTTTTGATCTTATTCAAGACGAACAAACCTTCGTTATAGCTAAAGGGGGTAAGGGTGGATTTGGGAATGCCCACTTCGTATCTTCAGTTCGACAAGCACCTCGAGTTGCCGAAAAGGGTGAAAGAGGTGAAAAGAAAACAGTAACCTTTGAACTGAGAATTATTGCTGACGGTGGCCTTGTTGGGCTACCGAACGCAGGTAAGAGTAGTTTCCTTGCAGCTGTTAGCAATGCTCGACCTGAAATAGCAAACTATCCCTTTACCACGCTAATTCCCCATTTAGGGGTAGTTGATGTGGGTGGTGAAGCGATTCTGCTCGCAGATATTCCTGGCCTTATTGAAGGTGCTAGCGAAGGAAAGGGTTTGGGCGATGAATTTCTGCGTCATATTGCACGCTGCAGTGTAATTATTCACCTTATTGACGCTGGCAGTAATGATATTGCAAAAGATTACGTTACGATTCGTAATGAGCTGGAAGCTTACAGTAAAGACATCGCTAAAAAACCTGAGATTGTTTTACTTACTAAAAGCGAGACACAACCTGAAGACATAATTGCAATGCAAGAAGATTTGCTCCGCGCAGTATTACCAAAAAAGACTGAAGTATTTGTAATTTCTTCGTTCGCGAAAAAAGGGCTAGATAAAGCATTATTTGAAATACAAAAAGTTATCGTAAAGAATCAAAATAAGATTGATAAACAAAAAGAAAAAATATCAAATGCTTTACCGGTTATTAAAATGGCAGATACTCCCGATCTTTGGAAAGTTACAAAAACTAAAAAAGGCTTCCTTGTAACAGGTAGGAAAATTGAGAGATTCGCCGAACGTACTGATTTTAATAGTGATTTTGGTATCCAGCGACTCCGCGATATTATGAAAAAGATGGGTATCTTAAATCAGTTACGAAGAGATGGTGTTGATTCGGGAGATAAAATTGTAATAGGGGATCCTTCACGTGGGGAAATTGAATACTAAAAGAATCCTTACTTTAAGCCAAAATAAAAAAGGTTCATGCGTGCTGTACGTAATGAGTCGCGACCAAAGAATTAAGGATAATCTAGCCCTTGCTGCGGCGCAAAAATATGCGATCGAACAAAAGCTACCGTTATCTGTTATTTTTGTTTTACATCCAGTTTCGGCAAAAAGAGCATATGAACATTACGAGTTTATGCTAGCCGGCTTAAGCGAGATTGTAGTGACTTTAGAATCTAAAAATATTCCTTTTATCGCTATGCATGGTGATCCGAAAGAAAAATTGCATCTTGCCTTTACTCATTTTAAACCAGCTGCTATTTTCTTTGATATGAGCCCTTTTAAGGGCGCTAGGAAGCTAAAAGAACAATTGTCTGAAGAGTGGCCAATCAGTGTCGTTGATACTCATAATATCGTACCTGTGTGGGAAGCTAGTGATAAACAAGAATACGGAGCACGAACAATTCGAGCAAAAATTCATCGCTTACTTGATGAATTTATTAGTGATGAATATGAAATCAGTGTTCATCCTCATACGTGGCCATCAAAGAACATTGTGCCTTATGAAAAAGTTAAAAATGATTTCCTAGAACAGATTAATGGAATCAAAAAGAATAATTGTAATTACGCATTTCTTAGTGGAGAGGCGGAAGCCAATAAAGCACTGCAGTCATTTTTAGATAATCGTTTTATGGGTTATGCGGAGAATAGAAATAATCCAGCGTTAAATGGATTAAGTAATTTGAGTCCTTATTTTCATTACGGGCAGCTTGCATCACTGACCGTCTACAAGGCTGCCTTCAAACGATTACTAGGAGACAGTTCACTTCAAAAAGATTTTGATGCATTGGTTGAAGAAATGGTAGTTAGAAAAGAGCTTAGTGATAATTTCTGCTACCATAACGATAGCTATAACTCTTTACTGGGCGCACCAGCCTGGGCCTTAGCTACCCTTTCAAAGCATGCTATCGATCAACGACAATATATTTATTCTCAAGATCAATTTGAAAATGCCCAAACACATGACCCTGCATGGAATGCGGCGCAAATACAACTGAGAAAACATGGAAAAATACATGGTTATATGCGAATGTATTGGGCCAAGAAAGTACTTGAATGGTCAACCTCAGCCGAAGATGCATTTAAGACTCTGGTTTATCTTAACGACTTCTATTCTCTTGATGGGGGTGATCCGAATGGATATGTGGGAATTTTGTGGAGCATAGCCGGACTGCATGATAGACCCTGGGGTGAGCGAAGCGTATATGGGACTATCCGCTGTATGGTATATGACGGACTTAAACGTAAATTCCCCATTGAAGAATATATTCACCAACAAGGTACACTGTAACAAGGAAGGTAATGCAGATGGCGCAATCATTTTATTTTTATGATCTGGAGACATCAGATCTTGATCCCAGAACATCACGAATAATGCAATTTGCTGGACAAAGAACTGATCTTAGTTTGGAGCCAATCGGAGAGCCGGATGATATTTTAATTAAAATAACTCCTGACGTCTTGCCGAGTCCTTCAGCAATTTTAATCACTGGAATTACTCCCCAGAAAACCTTGTTGGAGGGAATATCTGAAAAAGAATTTTTAGAATATTTTCATCAAACTATAGCAACTCCCGAAACTATTTTTGTTGGGTTTAACTCAATACGTTTTGACGATGAGTTCATCAGGTTTACTAATTACAGGAATTTTTATGACCCCTATGAATGGCAATGGCTTGATGGTCGAAGTAAGTGGGATATTCTTGACTTAGTTCGCATGTGCCGCGCCCTTAGACCTGAAGGAATTAAGTGGCCAGTCGGCCCTGATGGCAAATCATCAAATCGATTAGAACTTTTGACAAGTATAAATAAACTTCTTCACGAAAAAGCACATGATGCCCTCAGCGATGTCCAGGCAACCATAGCAATAGCAAGATTAATTCATAATAAACAGCCAAAGCTTTTTGAGTTTCTCCTGAGTATTAGAGACAAAAAAGCAGCCGAAAAAATTATACGCTCAGGAACGCCGTTTATTTATACTGCTGGCTCACTATCTTCTAAAACCGAAAAAACAACTATTGCGCATACCTTGTTTGATCACCCTAATCGGCCGGGCAACATAATCGTTTATGACTTAAATATTGATCCAACCCCGTTCCTTGGACTTAAAGCCAAAGATCTTGCTGAAAAAATGACATATAGAGTGTTAAAAGACGGTGAGGAGCGTTTCCCGACGTATCAAATCCAATTAAATAAATGCCCAGCCGTAGCACCACTTAGCGTAATGCGGCAAGAGGATAGTAAGCGACTTTCACTTGATCCTGAAAAATGCGAGGAAAATCTAAAAATACTTGAAAAGGAAAAAGGATTTTTAATAGAACTTGCTGAAGCGTTTTCGGTGAATGAAAAACCATTTCAAACATCGCTGGAAGTATCATACCAAGATGTAGATGGAATGCTTTATCAGGGATTCGTAGGTGATCACGATAAGCAGCTAATGAAAGATTTGCGAAATCGTAATGCCAGCACCATCGTAGATTTCCACCCTGAATTTAATGATGATAGATTGAGTAAACTGGTACTTTTATATAAAGCTCGGCAGTTTCCAAAAAGTCTTTCCCATGAAGAACAAGCAATCTGGAATGAATATATAAATCAAAGACTGGTGAGCGGAAACGAGAAGAGTCGACTCGTTCAGTATGCCCAACAGATCGAAGACGCACTAAAGGTTAGTGGGCTTACGAAAAATCAACAGTATCTCTTAGAGGAACTTTCTCTTTATGCACAAAGCGTAGTTCCGTACGACCTTTAAGTTTGACAATAACTTCTAGTGGGGTGTAATGTGAATTTATCAAGTTTTTGAATTAGTAATTAAAAAAATAAAGAGAGGAAAAATATGAAACGTTTTTCGGCTATGGGTGGGCCGAATATTCGAGGTTCCCTCGATGCAAATAAGAGGCAAAAAAGAATGGCATCAAAAGCATACGAAAATAGATTCGGCATATATCGACCAGCCACAATTGAAACTGAGGCATCATTAGGTGATTTTGCGCTAAGAGCTAGTATTGCTGGTGAAGATTTGCTATCTGAAATGCGTCCCGTCTCAGCTCCTTTAAAATTACTTGAAGATGGACATGGTATAACCATAGCACCAGTAAAAGTTATTAAAACTAAGCTCGCCTCAGCACTTCAAAATGGTTTTGAAATGCATAGCATGGTGACCGCGCTCGAAGAGCATTTCGTCGAAAGCCCACTTACGCTTGAGATAGGCAGAATTGCTTGGCTTGGTATTACTCCAGAAATGAAGAAAGATCGAAGAAATGTAGTTCTTGAATTTGCGGATACTGAAGAAAAAGAAATACTCGAAAGACAGTACAGCATAATCGCCCAGCAACTTGCCAAGAAAGGGCTATATCAGATAGTGAGTGACCCTAAGAATATGCACATGACTTTCTTAAAATATGGCCAGAGTGGCGACGGAATGACAATAGGAGCTCGGCATGCACATGAATTACTCGATGTATTCGAGGAAGAACGTGAATTAATGCAACTTTCTAAAGTGTCTGTCGAGCCAATTACTATTGGAAAAACCTATCATATTCCTCATCCTGCACTTGCGAATCATATGGGTGCAATTACTGCTGTCGGGGATCAGGTACAAAATTCTGAACAGTACGATTCATTCATAGAATAAAGAACTTCTCAAACACTAGAAAAAAAGGTCGTAATGCGCTAAAATACAGTGTTATATTATGCAAGACTTTATACGTATCCAAGGAGCTCGCGAGCATAATCTAAAAAATATTAGCGTAGATTTGCCGCGTAATCAATTAGTGGTCATAACAGGCCTATCAGGCTCGGGAAAATCGAGTCTGGCTTTTGATACTATTTATGCTGAAGGTCAGCGAAGGTATGTTGAAAGTCTTAGCAGCTATGCACGACAATTCTTGGGTTTAATGGAAAAGCCTGATGTTGATCAAATAGATGGGCTAAGTCCTGCCATCTCTATTGACCAAAAGTCGACTAGTCGTAATCCTCGCTCAACCGTTGCAACTGTAACAGAAATTTATGATTATTTAAGATTATTATTTGCGCGAATCGGAATTCCACATTGCCCTACTTGCGGAAAGTCTGTTTTTCGACAAACACCTACAGTTATCGTTGATCATGTTTCTAGAGATAATAAAGATAACAGGATCTCAGTACTTGCTCCCATTATCGTAGATAAGAAGGGTGCTTTTGAGCACATTCCGGAGCAATTCCAAAGAGCTGGATTTGCGCGCGTTCGAGTAGATGGGGTAGTCTATTCTCTTGATGAATTTCCTGAGCTTGATAAGGCAAAAAAACATAGCATAGAACTTGTTGTTGACCGAATGGTAGTCAACGCTGAGGGTGCATCTAGGTTAAGTCAGTCAATCGAGCAGGCTCTCGATATAGCAGAAGGCAGACTTCTAATAATAAATGCTGATACTAATGACGAGAACCTATATTCCCTTAATTACGCGTGCATCGATCATCCTGATATATTGATACCGGAGCTTGAGCCCCGAACGTTTAGTTTTAACTCTCCTCATGGTGCATGTAGTATCTGCACAGGTCTTGGTAACCGTCTTGAAGTTGATCCTGAAATGGTTATCCCAAACGGCAGACTCACTATCGCAGAGGGTGCAGTACGTCCTTGGAACAGAATTCGCATTGATGGCTGGTATCTAAAAAAAGTTGAAGTAATGGCTGAAGCAAACGGCTTTAGCACCCATGTTCCAACGGGAGAACTTTCTAAGGAACAAATGGAAAAAGTTCTCTATGGAACTGGCAAGCAGATTTATAAAGTTCCACTTGGTGGCGGGCGATCAGTCGATACAACTTTTGAAGGTGTAATCCCAAACCTTGAGCGACGCCACAAAGAAACTGATAGTGAATTTGTAAGAAAAGATATAGAAAAATTCATGCAAGAAAGACCTTGTCATGCATGCAGTGGTAAGCGTCTTAAGCCAGAAGTACTTGCTGTTACGATAGGTAATTTTTCAATTATAGATATTTGTGATTTATCTATTGACGATGCAGTAACTTTTTTCAAAAGCTTAAAACTTAATGATGTTGAAACAAAAATTTCCCATCAGATTTTAAAAGAGATTGATGCTCGACTTATTTTCCTTCAGGACGTTGGCCTTAATTATTTAAGCCTAGGACGAAGTGCAGTTACTCTCAGTGGCGGTGAGGCGCAACGTATTAGGCTTGCGACGCAAATTGGCTCAGGACTTACGGGCGTACTATATGTTCTTGACGAACCATCCATCGGCCTTCATCAACGAGATAATGAGCGATTAATAAAAACGCTTAAAAGACTACGAGACCTAGGTAACAGTGTAATTGTTGTTGAACATGACGAGGACACGATCCGCACTGCAGATTATCTTGTAGATATTGGTCCCGGGGCGGGTGTTCACGGAGGCCAAATAGTAGCACATGGAACACCAAAAGAAGTAGAAGAGCATCCTGAAAGCATTACCGGGCAATACCTTAAGGGTACTAAGAAAATTGAAACTCCAAAAAAGCGCCGAAAAGGTAATGGTAAAGAGATCGTTATTATAGGCGCGAGTGAGAATAATTTAAAAAATGTTGAAGTATCGATTCCTCTTGGTCAATTTGTAGTAGTGAGCGGCGTAAGCGGCTCTGGTAAATCGAGTCTTATTAATGATATTTTAGCCAAAGAATTGTCTGCGCGATTGCATAGAGCTAATACTGTGTCCGGACGCCATGACGAGATTCAGGGTATTGAAAATCTAGACAAGGCAATTATTATCGATCAGTCTCCAATCGGAAGAACGCCGCGAAGTAACCCCGCAACCTACACTGGTTTATTCACCCCAATTAGAGAGCTATTTGCGGCGATGCCGGAAGCGAAACTCAGGGGCTATGGTCCTGGTAGATTTAGCTTCAATGTTCGCGGGGGAAGATGTGAGAATTGTTCTGGTGATGGCATTATTAAGATTGAGATGCACTTTTTGCCCGACGTTTACGTCCCCTGTGAAGAGTGTCATGGAAAGAGATACAATCGTGAAGCACTCGAAATACACTATAAGGGTAAAACTATTAGTGATGTTCTTGCCATGACTTGCGAACAAGCGCTTGAATTTTTCGAGAATATCCCTTCTATAAATCGGAAACTTCAAACATTAGTAGACGTGGGTTTAGGATATATTACTCTAGGTCAGTCTGCTACCACTCTGAGTGGCGGAGAAGCGCAAAGAATAAAGCTAGCAACAGAATTATCTCGCCGCCCAACAGGAAAGACGCTATATATTTTAGATGAGCCTACAACAGGATTACATGTTGCTGATGTGGCTAAGCTTTTAGATGTGCTTCATGCCCTTGTTGATGCCGGCAATTCAATGGTAGTCATTGAACATAACCTCGATGTTATTAAGTCAGCTGATCATATTATTGATATGGGCCCTGAGGGTGGTGATGCAGGCGGGTACGTCATAGCAGAAGGAACCCCTGAGCAAGTTAGTAAGGTCACCGCATCCTATACGGGACATTTTTTAAAGAAAACTATTTAGTTTCTTTTTTCTTTTTACTTTTTCTAAGATGCCAGGCACTGGAAGCAAATGTGGCAAGTGTCGCAAGAATTATTGCAGGGAAAAGGTATTTATCTATATTAAAGAATTTACCAAAAACTTTTCCGGCCCACCAACCTATTGTTGTAACGCCTCCAACCCAGAGTAGGCCACTGAATAAATTATAGATAAAGAACTTTTTATAATTCATCTCAGCAATTCCTGCTACAAGTGGCGCGAAGGTTCTGATGATTGGGATGAAGCGGGCTAATAGTATTGTCTTCCCACCATTTTTTTCATAAAAAGCACCAGCTTCCTCAAGATATTCTTTTTTGAAAAAGAAAGAATCTTTTTTTACAAATAATTTGTGAAGTCCTCTTCTACCTATTTCATAACCAAGCATATTTCCAAGTACTGATCCTGCGAACATAGCAAGAAGTGCTGCTGTAATGCTTATTTTTCCTTGGGACGCAAAAAAGCCTGCTGCAAATATTAACGTATCACCAGGCAAGAAGAAGCCTACAAGTAGTCCTGTTTCAGAAAAGAGGATAGCAAATAACGCTAAAGCGCCACCAGTTTCAATAATTTTGCTAGCTTCTATATGTTTGGAGCCGTATGCTGCACCAGCAAGTAAAAAAAGAACAATCAATCCGATAATTAGTAAGTTTTTTTTCTTATTCACAATTTATTGATTATAGCATAAAGGCATTCTTAATTTAGCCATTCTAAACTATGGCTACCCCTGATATAATAGAAGTAGTGGAAAAGATACTTCTATATTACAAATTTACTCCGATTAAAGATCCGGACATGTTGAAGCTGTGGCAAAAAACATTATGCGAAAGCCTTATGTTAAAAGGACGTATTCTCATTTCAAAACACGGAATTAACGGTACAGTAGGCGGAGAAATTGAAGATCTAAAAAAATATATTAAAGAAACGAAGCAGTTTCCTGGCTTTAAGGGTACGGAATTTAAATGGTCCGATGGTGCACGAGATAGCTTTCCTAAACTGCAGGTTAAGGTCAGGCCTGAGCTTGTTTCATTTGGTGTTCCTGATGAGGTTAAGGTTGATCAAAAAGGGGTAGTCGGTACGGGTAAACATTTGAAGCCCGAAGAACTTCATAAGCTCATAGAAGAAAAAGGTGATGATGTAGTTTTCTTTGATGGTAGAAATGCCTATGAAGCACAAATTGGCAAATTTAAAGATGCGGTTGTTCCCGATACTCGTACTACGAAAGATTTTATTAAAGAACTCGACAGCGATAAATTCGATGCTATCAAGAATAAATCAGTGGTAACTTATTGCACTGGAGGAATTCGCTGTGAAATCCTAAGTTCTCTAATGAAAAAACGGGGCTTCAAAGACGTCTACCAGCTTGATGGTGGAATAGTTAAATACGGTGAAGCGTATGCAGATCAGGGCTTCTGGGAGGGATCGCTTTATGTCTTTGATGATCGTATGAATCTTGAGTTTAGTGAAAAGGCTAAAAAAATTGGCATTTGTATTAGATGCAAGGGTAAGACAAGTAACTTTGAAAATTGTGCATATAAACCGTGCAATAATCTTGTTTTGATGTGTGAAGCATGTCATCAAGCAATCGATACATGTTCTAAATTTTGTGCAGAAAAAAATAGTGCTTTGGTAGTAGCCTAAGGTTTGCTATGAACCCTAAGCTAAAAGAAAAATTAGCTACTCTTCCAAAAACACCGGGAGTTTATTTTCATAAAAATGCTGAGGGTCAGATAATCTATGTCGGTAAGGCTGCGGTGCTACGAAATAGGGTTCGACAATATTTTCAAGAAAGCAGATTTAGGGATACGAAAACTGATTTATTGGTAAGTGAAATTGATGATGTTGATTGGATTGAAGTTGACAGCGAAGTTGATGCACTATTTTTAGAAGCTGAAATGGTGCGCAGGTATATGCCTCGTTATAATATTTTGCTTCGCGATGATAAATCTAGTTGTTATATACGAATTTCATTTAAGGATAGGGCGCCGTTGGTTAGTGTGACGAGACGACCTTACGATGATGGAGCAGATTATTACGGCCCCTTTCTGCAATCAGGCCCTGTAAGGAAAGCTCTACGATATCTCAGGAAAGCATTTCCTTATTCAACTCACACTACGCTTCCCAGTAGAGCATGTCTTGATTACCACATAGGACTTTGTCCGGGCCCTGAAACTGATGACTATGATCGATCATTGTATCTAAAAAATTTAAAACGTCTAGTTGCATATATTAAGGGATCCCAGAATAAAGTTATCGGCGAGCTTGAAAAAGAGATGCAAAGGGCATCCAAAGCTCATTCATTTGAGCAGGCAGCTAATCTTAGAAATAAATTACTTGCGCTCCGCTCGTTAAGAGCGCAGGTTTTGTTTGGAGACAAAGAGGCATTAGACCTATCAAAGGATCATGCACTCGCTGACATGATGGATTTATTTAAGCTGACGAGCGCTCCAAGAAGGATTGAAGGGTTTGATATTAGTCATATGTCAGGAACTGATACTGTCGCAAGTATGGTGGTGTTTGTGAATGGGGTCGCAGACAAGCGTAACTATCGAAAATTCAAAATGCGTATTCCTGGAAATGATGATTTTGCTCATATGAATGAAGTTATTCTAAGAAGGTTGAGCGAAAAAAATGTATCTTCTTGGGGCTTGCCTTCAATCATGCTTATAGACGGGGGTAAGGGTCAGCTTGGCGCTGCAATAGCAGCACGGGATCAGCTCGGACTAAAGGTACCCATGATAGGATTAGCTAAGAAATATGAAGAAATTGTTGTTCACAAAGAAAAAAGCTTTGTTACGATAAATGATAAAAAACTGCTGGAACTGAGGGGTTTTAGGACTGATGAGTCAAATGATTTCGTGCGCTTGGATATACCCAATAATGCGAATATCGTGAAATTATTACAACGCATCAGAGATGAATCTCATCGTTTTGCCGTAAGTTACCACAGCGTCTTAAAAACAGGTCGGCAAACAGCTAGTATGCTTGATGACATTCCTGGAATTGGCCCAGTGACGAAGCGAAAACTTTTGACTCATTTTGGATCAGTTAATGGCTTGAAGATTGCAGCAGAAATTGAAGTTGCAGAAGTTCTAGGTAAGAAAAAAGCCCATAAATTAATGCCTTATTTGAAGGGATAAAAAATGAACCAACTAAATAATGAGTTTTTTACAGAGAATAGGCGTAAATTATCTGCGAAGCTTGGTGATAAAGGAGTAGTATTTATCGCTGGGAACGCACTTCTTCAGCGTTCAGGTGACACCAATTTCCCTTTTCGTCAGGAAAGTAATTTTTACTATTTAACAGGAGTTAATGAACCATCGGCATTTCTAGTGATGGACTTAGCTGCAAAAACTGCTTTTCTCAGCCTACCCATCAGGCAAGGTATCCACGCTATTTTTGATGGAACGCAGAATTTGCAGGGTATAAAGCACCAAAGCGGTATTGATGAAATCCTAGACATCGCAGATGGCTGGAAGCGACTCAGTAAACTTAATTTAAAAAAAATATTTTCAATAGTACCGCTAGAAGATGAAAATATTTTAGCAAACCCATTTCCTCGGATATGTCTTAAAACCCTAGAAAGAGATAATGTGAAATGTGAGGATATCTCAAAGACCGTAGCCTCAATGCGAATGATTAAAACAGCTAATGAGCTCGATATGATGTCACGGGCATCGGCAATAACCTACGCTACGCTTAACGAAATAGAGAATACTCTTGCCTTGTTTGAATCCGAAAAAGTTCTTGAGGCTGAAATAGCCAAACAATTCAGTTTAAGGGGAGCGGCGGGCCATGCGTACCAGCCAATTATAGCTAGTGGGCAAAATAGCTGCACACTCCATTACGTAAATAATAATCAACGAATAAAAAATGATTCCGTAATTCTACTTGATGTAGGAGCTGAAGTATCTAATTATGCAGCTGATATTTCTCGAACTTTTACTGTGGGAAAACCAACTTCTCTCGAACTGGACGTAATTAATTATGTAAATGAAGTTCAGCGCGAAATCATAAAAGAGATTATGCCGGGCATGACCTTTAGGGAATTGGCCCAATCCGCACATCATAAGATTGCTACTCAACTAGTGAGACTTGGTGCGATAGATGAAAAATATTCCAAAAAAGATGTATCAGATTTCTTTCCTCACGGAGTTTCGCATTTTATAGGACTTGATGTTCATGATGTCGGGGATTATGAATTACCCCTGGAAGAGAATATGACGATAACCGTCGAGCCGGGTATTTATTGGAAAGAAAAGGGTGTCGGCGCACGCATAGAAGACGATATCGTCATTACTAAAAATGGAGCTCAAATAATCGGCGATAATTCAATTTCGCTGTTATAATGGTTTTTGCGCATTATGAAAAAACAATTCTATACATTTATATTACGATGGGTCATTAACATAGGAGCCCTCTGGGCCTGTGCTTCTGTACTTCATTTCATTACTTCCATCGGCGGAGTCTACAGGATAATTATTGCAGCCTTAGTAGTGTCGATCCTAAATGCTATCGTGAAACCAATTCTTATTATTTTCACACTACCAGCAATTGCCCTTTCTCTTGGATTTTTCTTAATCGTTATCAATGGTTTTGTTGTTTACTTAACTAGCCTGCTCTACAAACCACTAAAGATTGACTCATTTTGGATTGCAGTTCTTGTCGGTATAGTGATAGCCTGTTAAACTATATAGTAACAGTAGCTACAGATTTAATAGGAAAAGACAATGCATAATTTATTCAACTACATAACTATTGGTTCATCAGTGTTAATGGCAATCTTAATTCTTCTACAGACAAGAGGGGCCTCGCTTGGGGCAGGGTTTGGAGGATCGGCTGAAGTTAATACTGTCCGTAGAGGATCTGATAAAACCATTTTTCAACTGACGATTATTGTGGGAGTTGTTTTTGTCCTTTCAATAGTTCTCGGAATTATTTCGAAATAATAAAATATGTCAAAACGTTCTAAGCGGTTGATTCTAAAAAAGAAGATACGTAACCAGCGAAGACAATTCGCAAGCTTTAGCTTTTCTGCAAATAAACAACTAGATAGACATGTTTTTAGGCGTTGGCAAAACGTAAAGTCATCTCAAAGATTTGCTACCGGCTGGATTAGTCTACTTGCCTTACTTATTGTGATACTTGGTGTTCAGATACGGTCTCTAGGAAGTTATTATCTGCAGCCAACGCCGGTTTCGGGTGGGCTCTACAGCGAAGGAATGGTTGGGACTCTCAGTAACGTAAATCCCATATATGCCAGTAGCGCAGTTGATACAGCAGTTTCGAAACTTATATTTAGTGGCCTTATTACTTTTGACGGTAATAACAAACCGGTCGGAGATTTGGCTCAATCTTGGCAAATCAATGCAAGCGCAACTGAATATACGATTATTCTTAAGCCTAACTTGTTTTGGCAGGATGGTCAGAAATTAACAGTAGATGACGTCATATTTACGTACCAGACAATGCAAAATCCTGATGCACAATCACCGTTTGTCGGAAACTGGAGTGGAGTAACTCTTACTAAAATTAATAGTAGAACAATCAAGTTTGTATTGCCGAATTCCTATGCTCCATTTTTGAATTCCTTAACAACCGGAATTCTACCTAAGCATCTACTTTCTAAGGTCGCGCCTACACAAATGAGGAGCATCAGCTTCAATACGACTAGTCCAGTTGGATCTGGTCCATTTCGTCTCAGCGCAGTAACGACGAATGCTCAAGGTCAAATTATTGAAATGAAAAAATTTGATAAATATTACAGGGGAGTAGCTAAACTAGATGCTATCACCATTCGGACTTATGGGAGCTCGGATGCGCTCCTTGCGGCGCTCAGTAAAAAACAGATTATTACAGCCGCAGGAATAGTCACCAAAGATAATCAGATAGCAAGTAAGTACAGTCTAACTAGCTTTAATCTGATGAGCGCGAACATGCTTTTTCTAAATAATTCTTCTCCAGTACTTAGTGACGTTAATGTTAGAAAAGCGCTAACCTCCGGAACGGATATTGGAAGTATTATGCAAGCGGTTGGCTATAAAGGTGTTCCCGTAAGAGAGCCTATTCTGATGGGACAGATTGGATATAATCCAATATACGCACAGAGCCCCTATGATGTGAGTCAAGCAAAAAATCTATTAGATAAAGCAGGCTGGACTGTTGTGCCGGGAAAATCATATAGGCAAAAAAATGGACAAGATCTCACGCTTAATATCACTTATCAACGGGATGATGAGCTTGCTCGTATTATAGACGTTGTTCAGAGTGAATGGACGAGCTTGGGCGTGCACGTTAACGTTACAATCGGACAAGACACTTCATCGGCGCCTAAATTTTTAGACACTCATCAATACGATGTACTACTTTATGGAATAAATATGGGAGCTGATCCGGATGGCTTCGCTTATTGGGATTCAAGTCAAATAGGAAAGAAGACCCCTATTCACCTCAACTTATCAGAATATTCATCAAAGGTAGCCGATCTTGCGATAGAGGGCGCGCGAATTAATACAGATATCGATTTGAGATCCGCAAAATACCAGCCGTTTCTACAAGCGTGGCAAAATGATGCTCCAGCTATTGGCCTGTACCAACCAAGATATTTATATATTTCAAACCAACCAATCTATGGATACGACGCCCGGACACCCCTCAATACCCCTGCTGATAGATTCGACAACGTTAACGAGTGGATGGTGAATACGGTACGGACAAAAGACATATAAATTCATACCAAACAGGTTTCCACTTATGGTATTATTAATCTGTAAATCGAGGGAAAAATATAAATGAGTAAGGCTACAGATTATCTACAGAATCATCTTGATGGAGAAGTTGTAGCTTCTGCGGACGTAAGGGACTATTTCTCAACTGATGCAAGTATTTTTAAAGTTACACCTCAACTCGTCGTTTATCCCCGAACAGAACAAGATATACGAAAAGTTGCGCGGTTTACGTGGCAACTCGCAGAGCGCGGTAAGGCAATAAGTATTACCGCACGGGGTGGTGGAAGTGACCTGGGCGGTGCAGCAGTTGGACGGGGGATTATAGTAGCGTTTCCAGCACACCTTAATAAAATATTAACGCTAGACTCTAGCAGGGGAGTAGTGACCGTACAGGCAGGCTTAAATTTCGGCCACCTTCAGCAGACACTTCAGACGCATGGCTTGCACCTTCCTCCAGCACCTGCATCCTTGGAATATTCAACTATAGGGGGCGCGCTTGCTAACAATGCATCCTCCGACCAATCAGTGAAATATGGTGTAATGAAAGACTATGTTCGACAGCTAAAAGTAGTTCTTGCGAACGGTGAGATTATTGAGACAAAAAAGCTTTCTAAAAAAGAAGTTAACAGAAAAATGGGCGAATCAACATTTGAAGGTGAGGTATACAGAGCGCTTACTGGACTTTTAAGTGATCACAAAGAACTTTTAAAGTCCCAAACCCCGACGTCTATTAATAATGCAGGGTATGATCTTAAGAATATAATGGGTAAAGACGGATCGGTTGATCTAAGTCCGCTATTCGTAGGCTCACAGGGGACGTTGGGCATAATTACTGAAGCAATAGTTGAAGCATCCACCTATAACCCAAAAAAGTCTTTAGCGTTAGGATATTTTGATGATTTAGAAAAAGCTGGACAAGCCGTATTAGAGCTCAAAAAACTAATACCATCGTCACTTGAAATCGTAGGCGGTAGTCTACTATCTTTTGTTCATAAAACTTCACCAAATCTTTTAAAGGGTATTCTCTTAGATACCGGAGCTCCTCAAGCAATTATTTTTGTTCAATTTGACAATAAAGCATCTCGTACGCAACATCTATTAATTAAAAAAGCTAAAAAAATACTTCAAAAATATGCCTATCATCAGCAGGTTTCTTATGATTTAGTAGAGCAAGAAAAACTTTTGAAGATACGTCAGAGTGCCTCGGCAGTGCTTTGGGAGTCAATGGGCACCAAAAGAGCCTTACCGGCAATAGATGATAGCGTTGTACCCCTAAAGTCACTTCCTGAATTCTTAAAAAAAGCGCAGGAATTATTTGTAGCAAATTATCTCGATGTACCCATGTGGGGTCACGCTGGTGATGGAAATATCCACATGCAACCCTTTTTTGATTTAAACGAAGTAGGTGACCGTCAGAAATTATTGAAAATAATGGAAGAATTTTATCAGCTAGTTGTATCGTTCGGGGGTTCAATTTCTGGAGGATATAATGACGGTAGAGTACGTGGCCCATATTTACGTCTTCAATATGGTGAAGAAATGTACCAAGTTTTTAGAAAAGTGAAACAAATATTTGACCCCTATAACACGCTTAATCCAGGTGTTAAGATTGATGTTCTAGAGAAGGATCTCATACAAAATATGCGGCAAAATTATTCACTTTCTCATTTCTTCACTCATTTACCTCGAAATTGATAACTGTTTACTTGAGTTTTAGGAGTATTTTAGGTACTATATGTCTCGTATCGCATTTTTTGCGCGAGTGGTGAAATTGGTATACACGCTACCTTGAGGTGGTAGTGGCCGCAAGGCTGTGGAGGTTCAAGTCCTCTCTCGCGCACCACGCGCTTAAATGATATGGGTGATTAGCTCAGTTGGCTAGAGCACCTCGTTTACACCGAGGGGGTCGGGGGTTCGAATCCCTCATCACCCACCATAATAATTCCACAATCTGTTGTGGAATTATTTTTTTTATCGTACAATAGCCTCTCTAAACACATGTACGAAACTATTCTTATTGTTCTTATTCTAGTTTTATTCTCAGCTATTTGCTCGGGGCTTAATGTTTCCTTGATGTCTCTTAACATTGCAGATTTAAAACGAAAAAAAGAACTTGGTAATGTACAGGCATCAATTGTTTATCCATTGAGAGCCAAACCACACTTAAGTCTTGCAAGTATTCTACTTACAAACGTAGCAGTTATATCAGCTTCATCCCTTGTACTAAGCCATCGATATAGTGGCCTAGTGGCGGGTGTAGTAAGTACATTATTGATAGTTGTTTTTGGAGAAATTCTTCCTCAGGCATATTTCTTAAAAAATGCATTATTTATAACCGCTCTTTGTGCTCCAATACTTAGAACTATGATTATCGTTACGTATCCGATAGCAAGACCACTTGCTGGAATGCTTGATCATTTTTTTGGAAAAGAAAAGGGAGCGCTTCACACACGTCGAGAACTTGGGCTTATTATTTCTGAACATTTAGGTCATAAGGAAAGCGAACTTGATGAGGACGAAGTTGAAATTATTAGAGGGGCATTAAAGCTAAGTGAAACTCAAGTTTCCGAAATCATGACACCGATTAAAAATGTTTTTTCGCTAAGGGAAAACAGTGTAATTGATGAAGATATGATTGATAAAATAAAAGAAGAAAGTTTTAGTAGAATCCCGATACTTGGAACTAATATTGATGAACCGGGCGGAATTCTTTTAATGAAAGATCTTGTAGATATAGATTTTGATGAGCGTTCGTATGAGGTGAGAGAACTTCCAATACATAAACTCCATGTTGTTGGCGCAAGAACTGCCCTCGATACAATGTTTAGAAAATTTATTGCCGCGCACACGCATCTGATGGCAATCGAAAAAAACGATAAGATTGTTGGAATTGTAACTATCGAGGATCTACTTGAAGAAATCATTGGACACGAAATAATAGACGAGTCCGATGTTGCAAGAATATAAAAACTCACTATAGCTTATAGTGAGAACATTATGGTGGCGCCTCCCAGACTCGAACTGGGGACACAAGGCTCTTCAGGCCTCTGCTCTACCAGCTGAGCTAAGGCGCCGCACAAATGCTTAATAATTGTACATAACAGAGATTATTTTAGCAAATCGAGCAAAGTGTAATCTTAAAATATGGTATCATTTTTGTAATAGGTAAATACTAAAAAATTCCCCAACCTAGGAATTAAAGAATAGGAAAATATGTTACATCACATTTCAATGCGGCAAAAAATATTTGTTATGGTTGCGGTTATGTCTGGGCTTTTTTTGGCTGCACTTGATCAGTCAATTGTTGGAACAGCGCTGCCAAAAATAGTTAATCAATTTCATGGGTTATCTGAACTCAGTTGGGTAGTGACTGCATATCTTCTGAGCTCAACGATAGCTATTCCGATTAGTGGAAAGCTATCAGATATTTTTGGCCGAAGAAAGATGTTACTCGCCGGTATTCTTATTTTTGTTATTGGCTCTATGCTCACGGGCTTGTCCTGGAGTATGACGTCGTTAATTGCTTTCAGAGCAATTCAAGGTATAGGCGGTGGAATTTTATTCTCAAGTGCATTTGCGGTTATTGGTGATCTTTTTACTCCAGCTGAACGACCTAAGTGGCAGGGAATTATCGGAGCAGTATGGGGCCTCTCGTCAGTTGTGGGCCCTCTTCTTGGCGGATTTCTAACAGACCATGCTTCATGGCGTTGGTGTTTTTACGTAAATGTTCCCTTCGGTATTATTGCATTTGGACTTATTTTTGTTTATTTACCAACTATTATTGCAAAAGGTGCAGAAAAGAAAATCGATTTTGGAGGAGCTACGCTAATTGCTGCAGGACTCGCAGCGCTTCTTTTAGTACTTAGCCTTGGTGGTGATAAATTTGCATGGGGTTCCATACAGTCCTATAGTTTATTTGCTCTTGGGTTTGCTCTCTTAGGTTATTTTGTATATTGGGAAAGTAAACATGAAGATCCAATAATTCCTCTCATGATTTTCAAGAACGGCATATTTAGAGTTTCAATAATTATGCTGTTCTTGGTTGGTATTGCAATGTTCGGTGCAATAATCTATTTGCCTCTTTTTGCGCAAGTTGTTCAAGGGGCATCCGCAACGAATTCGGGCATCATCCTTCTTCCGTTAGTATTCTCACTTGCGCTTACTAGTATCGCTTCAGGACAAATCGTAGCAAGAACGGGCAAGTATAAACAAATTGCTATTTTTGGGGCATTTTTGATGACTGGTTCACTATTTTGGCTTTCTACTATTTCAGCTACAACTTCCCACTTTCAGCTCGCTATTCGTATGATTCCACTTGGAATTGGTATTGGTATAACTATGCCGCTATTTACATTAGTTATACAAAATGCCTTTGAGCAGAAATTCCTTGGTGTGGTCAGCTCATCGGCGCAACTTTTTCGAGGGATTGGGTCAGTTGTCGGTGTCGCGCTTATGGGCACATATTTGAACCACCAGCTCAATACAAAGCTTGAAGCACTTTCAGGATCTAGTTTTGCTCAATCCATGAGTAACGGTGGTCATCCAGTAACGAATTTGAACGCAAATGGACTGCAGCAGTTGCTCTCTTCATCTAATCAGGCTGAAATACTAGGTAATATCGCGAAGTCTCCGAACCATACCCAATTAGCGGGTTCGTTTCAAAGTTTTATTGAATCAGCACGATCAGCACTCGCGACCTCATTAACTCATGTATTTTTTGTTAGTGCGTGCGTACTGGTTATTGCGTGTATCGCGGTATTTTTCTTAAAGGAAATTCCTCTTCGAAAACATAGCGATAGCAAGCCCACAATTGCTGAATAGCACTTGTGGTTGCAAGGGAAGGTTTATTTAGCTATAATCTACCCTTGTAATATGCGGGTTTAGCTCAGTTGTTTAGAGCGCTTCCTTGCCAAGGAAGAGGTCGAGAGTTAGAGTCTCTTAACCCGCACCATTTAGACCCAAACAATTCTGGAACAGTATAGTTTTAAACAAACGAGACGTATTTGGCTCGTTTTTGCTATCATTAGCTTATGATTTCTATTGAAGAGGCAAAAACAAGACAGGCTAGTCTACGAGCTACAGCTCAAGATATATTAGATCACTACCATATCGAAGAACTAATTGCACCACTTGGCGAAGTGCATAAAGTTGGCAGTTTTCAATATGGTTCAATGGTTAGACCAGATATTGATTTTCTAATCTATACCCTAAATCCAAGTATTGAACCACTACTTAAAATTGCGAATAATGTAATGCTTTCAGATGGCATTGGTAAGGTATCTCTTCACAATCAGTATGCGTGGCCTACAAATTCCAGTGTAACCAAAAGTATGTATTTAGGCATCAAACCTGTCTGGGATAATAGTTTTTGGCAGATTGATATTCATGTTATGAAACCCGAAAATCACGTTGATCAGGATAGTTTTTATCTTGGATGGGAAAAAGAACTAACACAAGAGCAAAAAGATACGATTTTACTTTTGAAGACAACCTTGAATGACAGTGGTCGTTATCCTAACGAGTTTAGTTCGGTAGATGTGTACAAAGCGGTATTAAATGGTGTTTCATCTATTGAGCAATTAGAGCAATTTACTACCTCAAAGGCTAATTAAATCGGGGGATAAACTAAATAGCTTTGTTAGATTTTCTAATCTCACATCATTAGCTTTCTCAACTGCAGATGTTTGCAATGCGTCAACTATGCTGCACCAATTTGTATTGCAAGAGTCCGAAAGGACTCTTTTCGTTTCCCAGTAAAGTCAGTTACGATGGCCTACAAATATTTTTTAATAAAGTACCAGCCGTCACTCGCCTGTTGATGGAAATTATTTTTAGCCTACGCCAAGCATAAGAGATTGGGCGTTGCCTTGATTGCATACTGTGTAAATTGAAAAACAATATCCATTATAAGTCCATGCTGGGGCAGCGGGTGGCGGAGGAGTTTGATAAGTATTGCCTTTTACGCCACCAATGCCAGTAAAGTATGTATCTCTATAAATAGTAAAAGTGTTATAAGGGCTATTTGCTGCAATATTTATAAATAATGCTTGATCATAGCCTACCGCTGAACCTGCTGGTGGAAGGGTTATGTTCGTTGATGGAGTGAGCTGAAACCAGCCAGTAAGTGCAATAGGACTATAGCCTGAATCAAGTCCAGGTTGAAATTGGAGTAGTTTGGTATAGCCAATTCGCGTACCTGCAGCCGTACCCCCAAAAGCAGTTTCATTATACAGAGCTCCAATGACATTTGTATTAGCTCCAAATCCGGTAATGTTGCCATAAAAATATGTGCTATTCCAAGGGCCCGTAAAACCGGTGTATAAGCGTAAAGCCAGCGCCTGGTTGACTGCCGCAGTAGATGTAGTGGAGTAGGTGACAGCAGTACCACCTGCAACCATGTATCCAATAGTCGGGTCTATAATTACAGGGTACTTAGCGTTATTAAGAAACGCCTGGGGGATATGTATTTCAAGATCATTTATTCCGTTCCAGTCTTTGTTGAATGCACACCAAACTTTTTTTCCTGTTGCATCTTTTGCCCACGGTCTGAATATGTGAAAAGCTTTCCCGGTCTTGTATTCATTGTTTGTCTTTGATTTATGATACGCGGCGTATGAACCAATTATATTATCGGGAACTCTTACTGTATCGTCTTCTCTTTCTCCAGACTGATAGCAAAAATCTAATTCCTTAGACTGAACACTAAAGGGGATTACATTTGAATCAGGCTTTGCGCTTAAATGAATTTCAAATTCAAAACCAGATTGCGTAACTTGGTCTGATATTGGAGGGAAATTATTGCGGAATCCGTTTTTAATCCAAGATTTTTGAGAAACAATTGGTTTTAGATAGGTGATCAGATCCTTCTCATTTTTTTTAAAAGAGTCTTTTTTTAGCGGTAATCCGTATATCTCGGAATACCTCTTGATGATTTTATCTACTATATTATTTGGTATTTTTGGATTTGCTTTTTTAAGACCGTAAGCGTGTTTGTCGTTTATATTTTTTTTAATTGATTTCTTGTAGTAATCATAAACTTTATTGTAATTGCAATCTAAATTAATGTAAGTTAAATACACTCCTTCGAAATATCCACCTGAATAAAACTTTACGTCTCTGCCTTGATGTCGAAAATAAAGCTTCCCACCTTTTTCTTTGCTGATGGTTACATATTTACTAAGGACATCTTTGGCTGCCTGCTTTAAAGCTCTGTCTATCTTGGGGACATCATCGCGGTCAGAATTGTAATATATCTCGATTCCTTTTAAACCTTTATCCATGTAAAAGGGATTCCAATTCATATAACCCGCGAGTCTACATTCTGGTATATCTATTTCATCTATATAGTCTGAAGTTTTAAAGAAGCCGTAGTACATCATCGCTGGGTCTGTAGGAGCATAGCTTACAATTGTTTGACTTTCTAAAAAAACATGCCGAAGCATTTCAAATTGCGCTGCCATTGTTGTCGCATTTCTATTACCAGGCTGTATGTAGCGGATACACATATTATCGAAACTGTTATTTGTTTGAATGGGGTAGAAATGAGCTTTAATTTTCTCTGACTGAAAAGTAACTTTGTCTCCGTTGAGTACGTGCTTTCCTTTTATGTTTTTAAGACCGAGGCTTAAGTTGACCTCATTTTGCCATTTCTTGACTTTGAATCTTGGAAAAAAGTCTGACTGCTTTTCGTCACCTACAATTGCTTCCCAGTCTTGATGATTAAAATAATGTGTTGTATCCATCATCTTAGGTGTAATAAATATTGTAATCTACTGTCGCCGTAGGCGCCACGGTACCATTTCGTAAAGTTGTGATTGCTATACTTATTCCGGAAGAAAATGCTATACCCTGTGGAATGAAAACGTTTGCTCCACCATTAGCAGGAATACCAAGAGAAAAAAATAAAGTTGTAGCTCCTGAAGTTGGCGCGCTTGCAGCATTGTAAAAATTCACATATGAAACCGCAGCATTATTGTTATAAATATACCAACCATAAACTTGGCCTGCACTTGCTTTAAGAACAGTTCCTGCGGATCCACCAATAGAGCCAGAAGACACAAGCAGTCCACCTGTGGTCGCAGGAGTTAAATTTACGGGCAGAGTGCTTTGGTTAGAGGCAATTACTACTGGCGCACTAGATGCCATAGATGCTTGACCATTAGGATTTTGAGGGTTGTAGCTCATAGTTTTATATTATATTCCATTTCGTTCCGTCACTTACGACTGAAACACATACATATTGTACTTGAATTACGGCAGAAGCACTTCCATCTATTGACTGGGAAGAAGTTGTATTAATGGTTACCGTATTGGCTGAGCTGTCAGTTTTCTTTATATTGTAAATATTGTATGTTGCTGTAGCATCAGGTAATACTATACTTACAGCACCATTGGTAGCATCCACTAATGCGGTTTGGCCAGGATTTAGCGTAAGAGTCGCAGGGCTACTTGCAAATGTTATGAGCCGAATTTGCGTAAGATAACCATTTTGGGCAGACGTAGTAGAGCCTGTGGTAGTGTTTACGAGTGATTGGGTCAAAAAAGTATTGAGAACGGTACCCCAGGCACCATCATCACCGCTTACCTGCGGTAGTCTTGCAACAATACCAGCCATTATAAATTACACCTCATATTGATTAAATTTTAACATAAGTTAAATGAGGTTATCAAACATTAGTGACTATGCTGTTCTCTATAGCACTGTAAGTTGTTAAGCATATGCACATTTGGTATGATTATAAGTAATTATTCAATAATCATAATTTTGGATAATGAAAATTCATTATGAAAAAATATTTTTTTATTATTCCTGCATTTTTCCTACTATTGTTTGCGCTACCCTCGACAATAGTTTCCGCGGCAACATCTACAACTACAATTAATGTTGCAGTCGCCTCAGTTATTACGATTTCCAGTGGCGGTACGTTGAATCTTTCAGTAACCCCGTCTGGGTCTGGCGCACAAACAGTAGGAAGCGATACAGTTACAATAAGTACAAATGATACCGCCGGATACACTCTAAAAATTTCAAATTCATCCGCCTCTACAGCAAACCTAATTTCTGGAAGTAATACAATTAGTCCATCAGCAGGAACACAAGCTAGCCCAACCGTTCCTCAATCTGTAAATAGTTGGGGTTACTGTGTCACTGGCGTTGGTGGTTTTGCGTGCCCGTCAGTAGCTTCTTCTAGCCAGGCTATTAGCAATACATATTCATTTGCAGGTACGCCACTTTCCGCTTCACCAAATACACTTAAAGCAACAGCCACAACTGCAACGAATGATACTACTGTCGTATGGTATGGAGTCAGCGCTGATACTACGAAACCGTCGGGTACTTATACTTCAACCGTAACTTATACAGGAATTGCCAATTAATGGATATCTTACTAAAAAGAAAAATAACGAGGGGTGGTTTTTTTGTTCTAATTTGTCTTTCTTTTTTGCTTCTATTGCCAAAAGTATTTGCGCAGTCAGCCACATTACAACAAAGTTTAACGTTATCGCCAACATCAAACATTCAATCTTTTGACAAAGGAGCTTCTTCAGACGGAACTGTGCAAGTTATTAACCAGGGATCCGCAGCGTATGATTTTTCTGTTTATGCAACACCATATAGTGTTTCTGGAGAAGACTACCAACAGGATTTTAGTCCAATTCCAGGTGCAATAAATATTGCCAGCTGGTTCAATTTTCCAAGCGCCACCTATCATATTAATCCGGGTCAAACTGTAGCGGTACCATATACCATTAATGTTCCATCCACAGTACTTTCGGGAGGATATTATGGAGTAATCTTTGCAGAAATTCAAAACCCCCAGGTGGTTAATGGAGTAACTATTAAAGACAGACTCGGTTCAATCTTCTATCTTACCGTCAATGGGCCGGCGGTTAATCAGGGAAGTTTACTGAGCTGGGATACAAAGCCCTTCCAGAAACCAAATTTAACAGGTTATGTTCGTGTTGCAAATACCGGTACACTCCATTTTTCTGCAAGTGTGAATGCAACAGTCAAAGACATGTTTGGTTTTACTAAACTAAATTTCTCGAGCGTTAAAGAAGTTCTTCCTCAGACTGTAAGGAGGATACCTATTGAGTGGAAAAATACTCCTTTTATGGGTCTTTATAAGATAAATGGATCAGTCACGTATCTTGGTAAAACAAGCACTCTCGGTACGAAATATGTGATTGTGATGTCGCAACTTGCTCGCTATATAATAGGTGGAATTGCTATACTTCTTGTGCTGATGCTCATAATTCATGAGATTGCAAAGTATCGAAGAAACAAGAAGAAGAAAAAGCATGGTCCAAACAAGAAGAAAAAAAAGTAAATCGGTAGCTGCATTTATTGGGATAGTTTTATTTTTAACAATTAGCCCTTTAGTAAAAGCTGATACTGCTGTTAGCGTAAAAATATGCCAAAAGATGGATACACCTACTTTTTCAAATGCTGATAAATCTTATATTCATACGGCCAGAAAATTCTTTGTAGTCGAGGGCAATAGCGGAGAAAAAGCTACAGTGAACGAAGTCGTTAAAAATAATGGCACCGTCATTTACACTGGAGACTCTTTAAGTAATGGAAATTTTAAACATGAGATTCAGCTTAAAAAAGGAGACAATAATATTACCGTTACTGCGCTTGATGCATGCGGTAACATCAAAACTTCTGAAGTGCTTCTTGTAAATAAGGACGATGGGCAAAAACCGCTATTTGTGTTGTCGGCGCTTTCTCGAAGCTTAACTATTGAAACGCATTTACTAACAAGGATGGTTTCTAAATTGTGATAAAAAAAATTATCATAGCATCCCTAGCACTATTTTTTTTCTTCATTCAGCCTACAGTGTTCGCTAATTCAACGTATGGTAGTGGAAATTATGGCGATTGCCAGTATTCTTCATGTTCAATAACAATAACGAGTAGTGCAGCTGTTGGACTTAACCTTACTCCATCTGGCTCGGGTAGTTGTGCGATAGGGTCAGATTCAGTTATCGTAACAACCCATAATACCAATGGCTATTTTCTTCAACTTAGCGCCACTACATCACAAACAAGCCTGAATAATGGCTCCAGTTCTATTCCATCTACATCGGGGACGTTTGTAGCCCCAACAGCTCTAACGACCAATACATGGGGGTTTCGGGTTGATGGGCAAGGGGGTTTTGGCTCAGGCCCGACCACTAATTTAACAAACCCAAGTCTTTCTACATTTTCGGGTCTTCCGATTGCGCCAGGATACACGATTATAACAACAACAACGCCAACGCCTAAAAATACTGGAGTAGATATCGGAGACACTACTGTAGTGTGGTATGGGGTTTGCGCTGACTCGAGTAACAAGAACGGCACATATTCAGATAGCATTACTTATACAGCTACAGCGAATCCTTAAAAAGCTTGTTGCCACTTGATATATGCTTATGGCGACTATATACTCTAAGTAGAATAAACAGTAAAGGATGTGCAATGTTACATAATTTCGCGATACTAGATCTAAATGCTCCAGAGCTTGTAATCATTCTTCTTATACTTATACTCCTGTTTGGTGGGAAAAAATTACCTGAATTATCTAAAAGTGTTGGTGAATCTTTGAGAGAATTGAAAAAAGGGCTTAACGGCGAAGAAGAAACCAAAACAACAAAAAAAGAAAATGAAAAAGCATCAAAAACAACAAAAACTGATAAATAATCCTGAATATCATCTTACTTTCTCAGATCATTTAGCTGAACTCCGCTCGAGATTGTTTATAGTTGCTTTATGCGTATCTCTCGCAACTTTGGCGGGCTATTTTGTACAACAACAATTAATAGGAATTATGTTAAGGCCCGCAAAAGGGCAGTCGTTTATATACACTTCGCCGACCAGTGGCATTAATTTCCTGTTTCAGGTCTGTTTATATTTCGGAATTTATGTCAGTCTTCCGGTCATTATCTTTAATGCCCTAAAATTCTTGCAGCCACTCTTTAATGCAAAAGTCGATAAACTAATTTGGCGCTATAGTCTGTATTCTTTCTTACTGGCCACCGTTGGGGTTATTTTTGGCTATTTTGCAGGTTTACCCTTTGCTTTACATTTTCTTGGAGCTCAATTTACTTCTAGTCAAATACAAGCTTTATACACTATTAACGAATATGGTGCATTCGTGTCATTTTATTTACTAGGGTCTGCGCTATTATTCCAGCTATTCTTAATTTTAATTTTAATTAATCGCATAAAGCCTTTGCAGCCTAAAAAACTTTTCAAATACGAGAAGTATGTCATTGGAGGAGCCTTTATCGTATCTTTTTTGATGGTGCCGGCACCAAATATAATGAACCAAATTGTTCTAGCAGTGCCAATTATCGTTATGTATCAGCTGGCGATTCTAATTATTACAATAACTAACAGAAGAAAAAATAACAAAACACTGTTTGCTGAAACAATCCTGGAACCTGAGACTAAAAGGGAACCGATGAAACCGGTACTTATAAGTGATATCATAAGAGCATGAGCACTGAGAAATAAAATATTTATGAGTAAACGACTGAATGAAATCATGGCCAAGGAAATGTCTCGAAAACAGTTTGTGGCAGTTCTTGGCGCAGCATGTTTGTCTATTTTCGGTCTCAGTGCAATACTAGATATTCTTTCTGGCTCTAGTAAAGTGCAACCTTCATCGAAATATGGATATGGTTCCGGCCCCTATGGTGGTACTAAAGATAAGATACCCCCACTACAATAACCTGCACATTGTTTTTTCTCTATAAATTATGTTACTGTATGCTCCATGCGAGATTCTAGTGAAGCAATGGCACACTATATTACTTTTGATGAAGTAGATTTCCATACTATTAACCAGTCAACTGTTAAGGAGTTTGGTGCCCAATTAACGGATATTTCCATGGAAGACCCTACTGACGGGTTTGTACTTATTCATGAAGCACTCATTAATAATCCTCATATCTATCCGTATATTGAAACATCAACTGTCATCGGTGGAATGGTTTCTTCTTATATGGACGGCCCCGAAACCGCGCGATCTGCGCTACTAAAAGCACTAGATTATAATTTTCCAGAAAATGAACCTATTCTACCAGCCAGATTATTCATGTCGTATTTCATGAAGAAAACATTAATTCGCAGACTTATCTCACCTATTTATGAGAATAAAATAGTAAATGTTTTGAACGTTACTGTTGAACCTCAGCAGAATTTTTAATTTATTATGAGCGAAAAAAGAATATTTCCTCAAGATTTTTTTTCTGAAAATCCTCCTGATAGAATTATTGGTATAGAGTCCGAAATTACAATTCAAATTCCTTCAAACAGTGATTCATATAATGATGAAAATAAATTTATGAATGATCAGGTTATTAACGATGCAGGTTTTCGGTGTGCAGGTTCTGGTTTTTTGGATACAGGGGGTAGGGCCTACTTGGATATGCAAAACCTTGAAATTGCTACTGCGGAATGCCTCGGGCCCAGACAGGCAGCCGCTGCAGATTATGCAGGGATTTTGCAGATAATTGATATTGTGGATGCATCTGAACTTGAACATGATGGTTTATTCAGAAATACTGGAACTGCAATCAAGGGAGTAGCCGAAACAACCGGTTATCACGAAAATTATTTAATCCCTCGATCTATTACTTCAGAAACCGACTTCAACACTCTTCTTCCTTCTTTCTGGGCTTCCCGCATGTGGGCAGGTGCTGGTATGGTGAACGATGGCTTTGAGTTATCCCAAAAGATTGCTGGGATTGGTTTTCAGACAATTACAAACGAGCTTTCTAATCGAATTACCCATGGTTCAAAACCAATGGCAATAGTTCCTCCAGAGGGAGCAGATCAGGATACGATTACACCTGGCGGTGATTATGCCAGGCTGGAGGTACGTTTTGCTGATGCAAATTTTTCAAAAACAATCAACTTCTTAGATTTAGCTGCTACTTCTTTGACTCTTAGACTTGTTGAGCATAAAGATAAGATTAATAATGATCTGCTGATTGCAAAATCTTTTGAAAGCCCAGGTTTTGCTGCACAATATTTTTCAACAGATCTTTGCTTTACTCGTACGATGGAGACACTTGACGGAGATACCATCTCTGCAATTAATTACCAGGAGCTACTCCTTGAACAAGCACTTGCGCTCAATGAAATAATCGAACTTCCAGATGATGAAAAAATTGCACTACCGTTATGGGGGCATGTGCTCGATCAACTAAAATTGGCTGATCTTAAAAAAAATGAATATGCAGGCCTTCTTGAACTTGCTGATTTTGCGATAAGACATTTTTATCTCATGAAAAGATTCGATGAACCGCAAATCAATAGCTATAACGCTGATGTTGTCGCTGCAAGCTTGGCCTGGGATAGGATCTCTCCGTCTGGGCCTGCTTTAAGATATTGGGATAAGATTGATTCACCGTATGTTTCATATTCTGAAATTTTAAAACTTTATGATACTCCCCCGCGAACACGTGCCGCTGCAAGAGGTAACTTGATCAGGGATAATCACGGAGAAAAAAACGCCTGTTGGAATTCCTTAAGAACAAAAAATGGCGAATACTACAGGTTCGATGATCCATATAGTGTAAATGCTGAATTGGAAGAGTTTTAGAAATGTTGTTTTATCGTCACGCATGTTCTCTGTTATAATTTACAGTGCTGGCGCCTTGGCGGAGTGGTTACGTGGAGGTCTGCAAAACCTTTTACACCGGTTCAATTCCGGTAGGCGCCTCCAATTGCTATACTAATAGTATAAATGGGCGAGTGGCGGAATTGGTATACGCGACGGACTTAAAATCCGTTGCCGCAAGGCTTGAGGGTTCGAGTCCCTCCTTGCCCACCATATAAATAACCTGGTTTTGACCAGGTTATTTTAGTTAAAAAGTTGTATAATAGAAGAATTAAATGGGTGAAATTTATGGCTCAAAAAAAACGCACTGAAAAAATAGTTAAAAAAAATCCCGTTTCCATTATTGGGTCTAGAAAGCTATTTAAAAAATCTTATGAAACAATAATACACAATAAGAAAAAATTAGCAGGAATACTATTAGTATATGCGGTATTATATTTTATTTTTGTAATGGGATTTTCATTAACGTCTAGCATGGGAAGCGCCGTGAATACTGGGGCTTCTAAAATAAGCCAGGCCAGCACCGCGCTTTCTTATGCAGTGAGTAATATGTATAACGGAAATAGCCAATCTGATGCAGTCGTGCTCACCCAGCTGCTGCTCTTTTTAGTTGCAGTAATGGCTACTATTTGGTTACTTGGAAAGCTTGATGAGGGAAAAGAAGTGAAAGTTTTAGATGCATTTTACGAAGGAACGGCGCATTTTATACCTACGCTTGTAGTAGCGACGGTACTAGTTATTTCATTAATTCCAGCACTTATTGCAGGTGCGTTTTTGAGTGTTGCTCTAAAGAGTAGTGGCTCATCGATGGAAACAACTATCGTATTTCTTCTTTCTGTCTTAGCATTATTTTTTGGATTAATCCTTTTTACTATGCTGTGGCCGGCTTTTTATATAAGTGCGACCACTCGTGTTCGCCCAATGAAGGCTTTAAAGCAATCAATTGCGCTTACAAAACTAAGAAGAACTAAAATACTTGGAAGAATAACGCTTCTTTTCACAGGCCTTGCACTATTATTTTTTGGAGTACTTTATCTTTTCGCTATGATTAGCACTGGCTTCATACCTTACGTGTTATTTATCTTAGTATTTATTATTTTCCTTTTTAGTCAGGTTTATTTATATGAGCTTTATGGGAGCTTAGAGTGAATGAAGTGGATCAAATAAAAAAACTTCGAGATCAACTCAATAAATATTCTTACGAGTACTACGTTCTTGATAAACCAACCGTCCCTGACTCTGTCTATGATTCATTGTTTGCTCAACTCAAAAAATTAGAAGACGAGCATCCGGAATATATTTCTATTGATTCTCCTACGCAAAGAGTTGGTGGACAGGCACTTGACTCATTTAAAAAAGTTGAACATAGGACTCGTATGGTTAGCCTTAATGATATTTTTGAAGATACCGAGATAAATAAGTGGATACAGAGAATCTCAAAAATTGAACCAGCATCGGAAACCTCAGATTTTTGGGGAGACATAAAAATGGATGGCTTGGCATGCTCTTTGATTTATGAAGACGGTATTCTGAAAAAAGCAGTAACGAGAGGAGATGGATTAATTGGTGAGGATGTTACAGCAAATTGTAAGACTGTAAAAAGCATCCCTCTTAAACTCATGGGTGATGATTTTTTTTCAAATGGCAGAACTGAAGTACGCGGTGAGATTGTTATGTATAAAAAAGATTTTAAAGAATTAAATTCTCATTTAAGTGCAAAAGATGAATCTACATACGCTAATCCTCGTAATTTGGCTGCAGGAACAATTAGGCAGCTTGATCCGGTGATTGCTGCAAGTAGAAAACTTTATTTTCGGGCTTATGATCTTCTGAGAAATAATACCTCTGATATAGTGACTCAGGAGGCAGCATACTCAGACCTTGGGCGACTGGGATTTTTAGTTAATGCTGATGCTTTGAAACTAAAAAACGTTGAAGAAATAAAGAAATTTATAGAAAAATGGCGTGAAAAAAGACATGAGCTTCCGTTCAACACTGACGGCCTTGTTTTTAGAATTAACAATAGAAATCTTTATGAACGCCTTGGCATAGTAGGGAAAAATCCGCGAGGGGCGATTGCCTTTAAGTTTCCAGCAGAGCAATCGACTACAAAACTAATCGACATTTTCATTAGTATTGGACGAACAGGAGCAGCAACTCCTGTTGCAGTGTTGGAGCCTGTTGTAGTCGCAGGCAGCACGGTTCAAATGGCAACGTTGCACAATGAAGATGAAATTGAAAAGAAGGATTTAAGAATTGGCGATACAGTTATCATACAAAAGGCAGGTGACATTATCCCTGAAGTTGTAGAAGCCATTACTTCGCTTAGAAATGGATCTGAGAAGGTATTTATGATGCCTGACAAATGCCCTGACTGTCACTCGAAACTCCTACGGCCAGAAAAAGAAGCAGTTTGGCGATGCGTTAATAATAATTGCCCCACTCGAACATGGAGACATATTGAACATTTCGCTTCAAAACAGGCACTTGATATAGATGGCTTGGGCGAAAAAAATGTCATTGCTCTTTTGGACTCGGGATTGATTAATGATGCTGCCGATCTTTATTCTTTAAGCGAAAAACAACTTGTTGCACTGAATCGATTCGCAGAACTAAGTGCTAAAAATTTAGTTATGGCAATACGTGAAAAAAAGAATCCGCAGGTATCCAAATTTATATTTGCATTGGGTATCCGACATGTTGGCGCCCAGACGGCAGTAGATCTCGCTAATCATTTCAGGAATCTTGAAGTAATATTGAGCGCATCAAGTGATTCGCTATCTTCAGTTGATGGAATCGGCGCAGTTGTTGCAGAATCCATTACCGCATGGGCAAGCGAGCAGTCTAATCGTGAGCTTATAAATAAGTTTTATAAAAATGGTGTCGTGATACAGGATGTTAAAAAGCCGATCAAAGGAAACCTGAGTGGTAAAAGTTTTGTAATCACAGGTTCACTTGAAAGTATGGGGCGTGAAGCAGCAGCAGATAAAATTCGTGAGCGAGGTGGAACATTTCAGGGTGCAGTCGGTAGGAACACTACCTATCTTATTGCCGGAGAAGCTGTCGGTGTAAGTAAACAAAAAAAGGCCGATAAATTTGGAACTAAAGTAATTGATGAAAAAACATTTCTGAACTTACTTGACAGCTGATTAGTATAAGCGTTATATAAGAGTATAAATCTCGCGCAGTCTGTGCGGCTTTAAAATAAAAACTATACCAAAAATTGAAAACGTTAAGGCCGCCGGGTGGGCCTGCGCGATATTTATCCAAGTAGAAAGAATTAAATTGAAAAAAATAATAGTAATAACTGGAGCTAGCGATGGTATTGGAAAAGAGGCCGCCCATCAGCTTCAAGCTCTTGGTCATCAGGTTGTTATCGTTGGGCGTTCTTCTGAAAAAACAAGAGTAGTCGCCGAAGCCCTAAGTGCACCTTATTATGTAGCTGATTTTTGCAAATTAGATGATGTCAGAAAACTCGCAAAGAATTTAATAAAAGATTTTGACCATATTGATGTTCTTGTGAATAACGCGGGAGGAATTTTTGGTAAACGTGAATTAACTGTAGATGGGCATGAAAAAACGATGCAAGTTAACCATTTGGCACATTTTTTATTAACTAATCTGCTAATCGATATTCTGGTTAAGAGCAAAGCTTCAATTATTAATACTTCCAGTATTGCTAACCGGGTACTCAGTGATTTTGATATTAATGACCTTGAATTAGCTAATAAATATACATCACAAAAAGCCTATGGAAATGCCAAACTTGAAAATATTCTTTTCACAAAAGAACTACATAACCGTTTCCACGATCTAGGAATTACTACTGCAGCTTTTCATCCCGGCAATGTTGCGAGTAATTTTGCAAATGATACGAACAATCTTATGAAATTTGCATATCACACACCAATTAAAAAAATATTTTTAATACCTGTATCCAAAGGTGCGGAAACCCTAGTATGGCTTGCGGATAAATCTGGAGATTTAGATTGGAAGTCTGGTGAATACTATATAAAGAAAAAAATATCGAATAAAGTTGATGAAAAGGCACTTGATCCGTCAATCCAGAAGTCTTTATGGAATCAATCAGCAAAATTTGCAGAATTAAAATAGGTATACAGAGTTTATGATTTACAAAAATATTATTACAAAAAAAGTTCGAGATACATTTTCAGATGTACAGCATCATAATTACGATGCTGTATTGATAGGGATTAATAAAAATGCGTATCATCATTTTGCAGGCAATCATGCGCTTGGTGGTACTCGTCACGATACCGATGCCTTAAGGAAGTGGTTTGAAAGATTAGGTAGAGTTTTTCCTGAACTTACATTTGAAGTTAAAGACGTTATAGTCAAGGGGATGCCGTGGAATACATTAGTAGTTGCAAGATGGGTAGCGACTACTAAGCTTATCAATGGTGAATCATATGTAAATCCAGGAGTTCATTTCATTTCTATCAGATGGGGTAAGGCATATAAATTTGAGGTATATGAAGATACTCAAGTAGTAGCAAATGGATTAGCTAAACAGGCTGAGTCAGGAATCAGAGAAGCGGTAGCTGAAAAAATAGAAAGTTAACAAAACGTGGTGGAGCATAAGGGATTCGAACCCTTGACCTCTTCCATGCCATGGAAGCGCGCTAGCCAACTGCGCCAATGCCCCGTGGTTTGTAATTATAGCTAAAGCAGGCCTCTCGAACAACACCACTCTAGCAAATAGAGAGGCTGATAGATTATACTAATGGTAATGCAAAACGTAACAAAAACTGAAGCAGAACGTATAATTGCTGAAGACATAAAAAATAGTAGTCGAAAAAGAATACTTTATCTTTTGAGTGGGGGCTCGAGTGCTTCAGTGGGTGTCGCAGCACTTGGAATTCTTGGCGAATCAGTTAGAAAAAAAATCTCTGTAGCAATGATTGATGAAAGATTCGTTCCCTATGATTCCGAGGACTCGAATGCATATCTTCTTAAAAAACTAGGGATACTTGATTTTATTTCTGTTTTCGATGAAGTTCTCGAAAATAATTCTGGGAGCGATCGGAATAAAGTAGCCCAAAACTATGAAAATAAGCTGGCGAATGCGCTAGAGAATTCAGATTATATTATTGCTGTTTTGGGTATCGGTGCCGATAATCATACGGCGGGAATTTTACCAGGTATAAACTTCAATGATTCTAATAATCTTGTTGTCAATTATTCCTCAGACACTTTTGAGAGAATTTCTATCAGCCCACATTTCTTCAGTTCTATTGATATGCTGTTTGTATATGTTGAAGGCGACGAAAAAGAGTCTGCCGTTATGGCGGTTTCCGAAGTTCATGATTCTGTAGACTACCCGTCACAACTAATCAAAAACGCAAAGCAATATGAGATACTTTATAACAAGGGGAAATTATTATGAAAATAGGTTTTGTTGGTCTTGGAAAAATGGGTTATCAGATTGTTAAAAAACTTTCTGAGGCTGGTCACGAAATGGTTGTACTTGACGTAGATCAGACTGCGGTTGAAAAAGCAGTGCAAAGTGGCGCAAAAGCTGCTGTGAGCAGACAAGAATTAGTAACTATGCTTGGAGTAAATCCGGTTGTATGGCTTATGATTCCTTCAAACTTCACTTCAGACGAAATTGACGCCTTCCTACCACTCTTGCCCGAAGGCGCTCTTTTGATCGATGGTGGAAATACTAATTTCAATGAAACCATTAGCCATGCAGAGAAGCTGGCAGCTCAGAATATAGATATGATGGACGTGGGAACAAGCGGTGGGGTTATGGGACTTAGTAATGGTTTTAGTCTGATGGTCGGCGGTTCTCAAAAAAATTACGAAAGAATGACGCCAGCCTTTGATGTTTTAGCAGCGCCAAAGGGGGCTCATGCGTATATGGGTATTTCGGGCCGCGGTCACTTCGTTAAGATGGTCCACAATGGAATTGAGTATGGTGTTATGCAGGCGATGGCTGAAGGGTACCAGCTTCTAAAAGAGGGCCCATTGGAAGGTCTCGATATGGAAAAAATAGCAGAAGTCTGGCAGCATGGCAGTATCGTAGAGTCGACACTCAATAAACTTATGGTTGAGATTTATAAAGAAAATCCAACACTTGAGGGTGTTGAAGGGTATGTAGCAGACTCTGGTGAAGGCCGATGGACGCTCGACTCAGCACACAAAAGTAGTATTAAGATGCCTGTTCTTGAAGATGCATTGAAGGTTAGGTTTGATAGTCAAAATGGCGAAGTATCTTACGCGACACAAATTTTAGCTGCTCTAAGAAATAAATTCGGCGGGCATAGTATTAATAAGTCCTAAAGAAGGGTTATAAGATGGCATTAACGAATAATTCAAACGGAACTGTCCTAGTAATTTTTGGGGCAACCGGAAATCTTGTTCAGAATAAATTACTTCCAGCGATATATCATCTTCTCAAAGGCAACCTAGTCCCTGATAAGTTTGAAATAATTTTCGTTTCTAGAAATCCTGACGTAACAAAAGAATCAATACTAAAGAAAATTGATGATGAACCGATGCGAAAAGGACAGCAAAATATACAAGAAATAACCGATCTTTTTAAGAATAGATCGAGAGTATTAACACTAGATAGTGAAAACCCCGAAGATTTCTTCTTATTAAAGAACGTACTTCAGGAGATTGATAGAAAAAATGGTGAAAAGTTAAACCATCTCTATTATCTAGCAGTTCCTCCATCGATATTTAAAAGTGTTATTACTTGTCTTGCAAACGCTGGCCTGAATAAGGAATCTGGAAAAACTTCCCGAAGAATACTAGTTGAAAAACCATTTGGTACTAATCTTGCAAGCGCTAAAGACCTAGTAGGATTTATAAAAAAATATTTTAAAGAAAATCAGGTGTATCGTATTGACCACTATCTTGCTAAAGAGACGGCTCAGAATTTACTAACCTTTCGGTTCAGTAATCCTTTAATTGAAGGAATTTGGAATCGTCAATTCGTTGACTATATTCAAATCACAGCATCTGAAGAAGTAGATATAGAGGGTCGGGCAGTATTTTATGAAGGGATGGGAGCGCTGCGAGACCTCATACAAAGTCATTTACTACAACTTATGGCACTTACAATGATGGATGTTCCTCAACCCATGAAGGCCAAAGATCTTCATAAGGAGAAGCTCCTGCTCCTTAAATCGGTCAAACCAATTAAAAAGAGACATGTTAATGAGATTGCCATTCGAGGTCAATATGTAGGATATAAAGATGAAGTAAAAAATGCTCATTCGAATATTGAGACCTATGCTGCGGTTCATCTTATGGTTAATAATTCTAGATGGGGAGGTGTACCGATATTACTCAGAACTGGTAAGGCTTTGAAGGAAAAGACCACTGAGATCACACTTGTTTTCAAAGACAGAACAAGACGAAAAATCACACCGAATATGCTAACTATTCGTATTCAACCAAATGAAGGAATCGGTATACGGCTACTTGCAAAAAAACCTGGTCTTAAAAATGAACTAGAACCAGTAGATATGGATTTCTGTTACGAAACTTCCTTTAAGGATATACAGCCGGACGCCTATGAACGAGTTCTTGTGGATGCCATCATGGGTGATCAGAGCTTATTCGCAACCAGTGATGAAGTGATACGTTGCTGGAAAATTCTCCAGCCCATTTTAAGCGCTTGGGAGAAAGATAATAAACATCTTTATGAATATGATAAAGGAACATGGGGGCCCGCAAAAGCAACAACATTTGCAAAAAGCCATGGATGTGAGTGGCTTATGAACACTTCTCATGTCTGTGAAATTCATCATCTAGGAAAAGTTAATGGATAAGAAACAATTGATTATTGAAAATCAATTAATTGCATACCATATTAGTGGTAAAGGCCCTCTTGTTGTCTGCTTGCATGGGTGGGGTGATGAAATGATAACTTTTGCTAATTTTGAAAAGAAAATGAATAAAAAATTCACACTCCTCTTTATCGACTTACCGGGTTTTGGAGGCTCGAGTGCACCCAAAACTGGCTGGAGTCTCAATGAATATGCTCATTCGGTAGCCTCAATAATTAGAAAACTAAATCTCGATAGCGTTTATGCATACATTGGACATTCTAATGGTGGCGCTATATTAATGTATGGTATAGGTAAAGGAATTCTAAATTCCAAAAAATTAGTGCTCATAGGATCATCTGGCATTAGAGGAAAGAATAAATTAAGAAAAAATAGCATTAAAGCGCTTACAAAAATTGGTGGTTTAGTAATTTCTCCTTTGCCCTCAAAGTACAAGTCTTCATTCAAAAAGAAACTATATGCTTCGATTGGATCTGATGCGCTTCTAAAGCCAGAACTTATTGAAACTTTCAGGAAAATTACTGCACAAGATGTTTTGCCTCAAGCAGGTAAGATAGAAAGTCCAACCTTACTCGTTTGGGGAGAGAACGATAAAGCAACTCCTGTTGAATATGGCTATTTATTTAATGCTGCAATAAGACATTCGAAACTTTCGATTATTAAAAACGCAGGACACTTTGTTCATCTAGATCAGCCTGAAGAAACTTTACTCCAGATTGAAGAATTTCTAGGGAAAAATGTTGATTAAATTTATGAAAAAATATTTCTCTCGTCTCTTTTTGTCGTATCCATTAATAGTAGTATATATGCTGCAGAGCACTGAGTATTCTGTTGCAGATTTTTTTGACTGGCATAGGAAAACTTCAAATTTTAAAAAGGTATTAAAAAGGGGAAAACTACATAAAACCAAACCGTTCGTTCTTTTGGCTTCGTATATGTATTTCGTGATATTTATTCTTTTGGTGGTCTCGTTCTTGTTAATCGGATTTGATAAAAACCTTATTACTAAAATTGTAGGTGGTATACTCCTTGTTCTTACACCAGTAACTTCAGTTTATTTGCTAGTAGTTCCTCTTCAGATTGCTCGTATATTGATTGTAAATCCAAGGAATAAATTGAAGTTAAAAAATGCCCAAGAAATTTTTGAAAGTCAAAAGGCTTTGAAGATAGCGATTGCAGGTAGCTATGGAAAGACATCCATGAAAGAGCTACTCCTCACCGTTTTAGGTGAGCACAAAAAAGTAGTTGCCTCAAAGGGTAACTTAAATGTTATGACTAGTCACGCACGATTTGCTCAATCTCTTAAAGGAGACGAAGACGTAATAATCGTTGAGTTTGGGGAAGGTGCACCCGGAGATATAGAAAAATTTTCAAGCCTATTCGTGCCTGACTTAGCCGTAATTACGGGTATTGCTCCTGCGCACATGGATAGTTATGGTTCCTTAGAGAATATTGCCAGAGATCTTTTTACTCTTCGAGAAATAGTTAAAAAAGGAAAATTGTTCGTAAACGGTGAATCAGCATATGTAAAAGATTTTATTGAGCAGGGCACTATTGTATATTCCGAAAAGGGTATTAGTGATCTAAAGGTTTCAGATATTAAAGTAGATATTCACGGAACCAGCTTTACGCTAAAGCATAATAATCGAAACATAGAAATTAAAAGCAGACTTATCGGTAGGCATCATGTTGGTCCACTTTGCCTTGCAGTTTTTATGGGATATTCAATGGGTATGGAAACAAAACAAATAGTTGAAGCCATAGCAAAAACTATTCCATATGAGCACAGGATGCAGCCATATCCATTAAACGGCGCTACAGTTATAGATGACACGTATAATGGAACAATCGAAGGAATGGCTGCTGGCCTTGCCCTTCTAAGTGAACTCCAAGCGCAAAGAAAAGTTTATGTTACACCTGGACTTGTAGAACAGGGCGCAGAATTTATTAATATACATAAAAAATTAGGTTCACTTATCGTCCAATCAAATCCCGATGTAGTGGTTCTGATGCAAAATGATGGAACAAAAATCATTGCAGATACTTTGCATAAAGGGAAATTCAAGGGTGACATCATCATCAATGATGAACCGCTTAATTTCTATAATAATCTTAATCTTTTTGTAGCTTCAGGTGATGTAGTATTGATGCAGAATGACTTAACTGACAACTACAGTAGATATTGATATACTTTCATTATGAAAAAAATCACTGTAGCAGTAATTTTCGGAAGTCGTTCCACGGAGCATGATGTTTCTATCGTTACTGCGATAGGTTCGATCATTAAACCTCTAGAAATAACCAAAAAATATCATGTGGTGCCGATTTATATTTCTAAAGAAGGCAAGTGGTATTCAGATGATAGATTAAAAAATATACGATTTTTTTCTGAAGACGGACTAGAGCAAAGATTGGCTTCTTTAAAACCAGTTCTCCTTAATCTTGATGGAAACTTCTCATTAGTAAAAGCTGGAATACCAAAAAAGACAATCACAATTGATATAGCGTTCCCTGCAACACACGGAACATTTGGAGAAGATGGTTATCTTATGGGATTACTTGAAATGGCAAATGTGCCATACGTGGGATGCGGAGTATCGGCAAGCAATATATCCATGGATAAAGTTACCGCAAAAAAAATTACAGAGTCTGAAAATATATTGAGTACCCCATGGCTTTGGTTTAGCAGTAGCGATTGCAAAAATAATATGGAATTAGTTTTGAATAAAATTAATACGAGTAATCTTACATACCCATTATTTGTTAAACCCGCTCATCTTGGATCTAGTATTGGTATCACTAAGGTTTCTGAAAAAAATGAGCTTCAAAATGCTATAGAAGTCGCCATATATTACGACGAAAAAATTATTATTGAACAAGCCGTAAGTAATCTTGTTGAAGTCACGCTCCCCATAATAGGAAATGAAACACCAATCGTTAGTTTTCTTGAGAGCCCTTTAACGCAAGACAACCAATTCTTTGATTTTGAAACAAAATATCTTGCAGGTGATGGAAAAAAAGGTGGAAAAAAAGGTAACACGGGCGCGCAAGGGTATAGTCAGATTCCAGCCGAATTGCCCAAAGATCTATATGAAAAGGCTGAGGCAATCGGTGTTGAAGTCTACAAAGCCCTGGAATGCTCAGGTCTAGCAAGGGTTGACATGTTAATAGATACCAAGACGGATAAAGTTTATTTTAACGAGGTCAACCCATTACCAGGAAGTCTTTACGCGCATAATTGGGCAAAAAAAGGCGTGAGCAATGTGATGCTTGTCGAAAAGCTTTTAGAATATGGTTTTGAGAGATATGAGCAAAAAGCAAAATTTCAGACTATCTTTCAGTCGAGTTTTTTGCAAAATAAATAGATTTTAGTGTTTCCAAGAAGTGTTACGCTATAATAAAAGTAATGAAACGTTACGATCCAAGAGCAATTGAGAAGAAGTGGCAAAAAGAATGGTCTGATTCAAAAATCTATGAAGCTCTAGATAATGATGCTAAGCCAAAGTATTACGCTCTATCCTTTTTCCCCTATCCTAGTGGTATCGGGTTGCATATAGGTCATACTCGGAATTTTACAATTACGGATGTAGTCGCAAGATATAAGAGGATGCAGGGATATAACGTGCTGCAACCGATGGGATGGGATAGTTTTGGCTTACCAGGTGAAAATTATGCGATTAAAACAGGAATCTCTCCGCAAATCACCACTAAACAAAATACCGATAACTTTAGAGAACAATGTAAGAAACTAGGACTTTCAATAGATTGGAGCCGTGAATTTGGTTCTACGGATTCAGATTACTATAAATGGACGCAGTGGTTTTTCCTGTTACTCCTAGAACGTGGTCTCGCCTATCAGCAGGAAAGTCCTCAATGGTGGTGTGATGTTTGTAAAACGGTGCTCGCAAACGAACAGGTAGTAAACGGCTGTTGCTGGCGACATGAAGACACCCCAGTGAGCAAAAAAGTGTTGAAACAATGGTTCTTTAAGATTACCGATTACGCTGATGAACTAGTTGCAGGACTCGATGATCTTGATTGGCCTGAAGGCATAAAGCTAATGCAGAGAAACTGGATTGGTAAAAGCAAAGGCGCCAAAGTATCTTTTGCTGTTGCCGAAAAAGATAAGACTATTGAAGTTTTCACTACTCGACCCGATACTCTTTTTGGAGCAACCTATATGGTGCTTGCCCCCACGCATCCATTAGTGGCTGAGATTACTTCTGACGAGCAGAAAAAGACGGTTGAAAAATATGTTGAAAAAGCAGCTCGAAAAAATGAAATTGAATTACAAGAAGAGGCTGCTAAAAAGAAGACTGGTGTTTTCACAGGAGCCTATGCACTTAATCCAGTAAACGATGAACGAATTCCGATTTGGATAGCTGACTATGTACTTATGGGCTATGGAACGGGCGCTATAATGGCTGTGCCGGCTCACGATGAAAGAGACTTTGAATTTGCAAACCAATTCTCGATTCCAATAATTGAAGTTGTTTCTTCGAATGCCGTCCATCATGGTGGATGTTATAGCGGCGAAGGCATAATGATTAACTCTGGAAAATATGATGGACTTCCCAGTACTGAAGCAAGAGAACAAATTGTTGCCGACTTAGTGAAGAAGAAGATTGGTGAAGAACAAGTAAATTACAAACTACGTGACTGGCTTATAAGTCGGCAAAGATATTGGGGCGCACCAATACCGATTATCCATTGCCCTAAAGATGGTGCTGTTGCTGTGCCTAAAAAAGATCTACCACTTCAATTACCTGTGATGGATGATTTTCAACCAAGTGGTGACGGTCAATCCCCGCTTGCTCGAGCAAAGGATTGGGTAGAAACGAAATGCCCTACTTGTGGTGGTCCAGCGCGCCGAGAAACTGATACTATGGATGGCTTTGCTTGCAGTAGTTGGTATTTTTTACGATTCGCTGATCCCCATAATGCTGAAGCACCTTTTTCAAAAGAAAAAGCAGCTTATTGGCTTCCAGTAGATCTTTATGTTGGTGGTGCAGAACATGCTGTGATGCATCTTTTATATGCACGTATGTGGACGAAGGTTATGCATGACGCTGGACTTATTAACTTTGATGAGCCATTTAAAGCTTTGAGAAATCAAGGAATGCTACTTGCTGCTGATGGACAAAAGATCAGCAAAAGTAAGGGTAATGATATTAAGCCTGAGGAAATTATCGAGCAAGGCTATGGAGCAGACGCACTTCGTTTGATCGTACTCTTTCTCGCACCATTCGATATGTCCACTCCTTGGAGTAACGAAGGATTAGCTGGTGTATTTCGTTTTCTTCAAAGAGTATGGACATTAACCCAAAGATATATTGAATCAGAATATAACGAAACAAATTCTGAGTCCGAGGGGGCACTTATGAGTGTAACCCACGGCGCTATCAAGAAAGTTAGCAGAGATCTTGAAGTTATGTCATTCAATACTGCAATTGCAGCATTGATGCAATTTTGCAATGAACTATATGTCGTAGAAAAAGAAAAAGGCTTTAAAGATAAAAAATCTTGGAAATTTGCGCTCAAATCGATGGCGCAGTTACTAGCTCCTTTTGCACCACATATTGCTGAAGAACTTTGGGCTGAACTAGGCGAGAAAGGTTCAATTCATATTGCTCCATGGCCAACACATGACGAGGCGTATCTCGTTAAGCATACTATAAAGATTGCAATACAAGTGAATGGCAAACTAAGAGGTGAAATTGAAATTCCGGCTGGTTCTGAACAATCTGTTATAGAAGAAGAAGCTAAATTAAATAAAAATGTTGCTGATTATTTGTCACCAGGTATACGTAAAGTGATCTACGTCAAAGATAAATTACTTAATTTTGTAGTTTAGCTTATTTACTACAATTGGTTGGACTTTGGTAGGTTGTAGAGCCACTTACGTTAAAAGTAAGCCCTTGTGGACCTAAAAAAACATTGTTATCGTTTTCTGCAATAAGGATTGGCTGAAGATCAGCAGGGGAAGTATGCAAACGATTCGCTGAATCTGATAATGCTTGAGTAAATGATTTGTTTGCTGGTATAGCTATTTCTGTTGATCCAAAACAACTAAGAGAATCGGTGCCAACATAGTTATTCGCAAAACCTTCGAGCATGCCCGCTCCGCATAAAACAATTGCAACAGCGCCAACGCGGGCAATAATTTTTTCACGATGATTAAATGAATTATAAGTGTCGATTGTTCTTGAGATAAAGTTTGCCATAAAAAGTCCTAGGGGTTGGAAGAAATAATTTCTGAAGTTCCGGCTGTGTGCTCTGATCCATCTGGTGTTTTGAACGTGTAATTTCCATTGCCGTCGCCTGTAACATTAATTGAATCATCGGGATTACTATTGTACTTAACGTCTATAGCTCCCTGATTTACTCGATTCATTAATTGAGACTCGTTAATCCACTGAATGCCATTCACTCCAGGCACATGAAATCCTTCCCACTGCTCTTCACCAGTGCTGCCAAAGGTTGTAGCGCTTAGCGGGTTATGGACAACAATTTTCTTTCCATTGGGTACCGTGTAGTCTATGTTAGTGTTGCCATCTGCGCTATCGCTAATCATGTGAGGAGATGTGTGGAGGTTGACCCCAGAATTAACAGTAATAGTTACAGGATCTGCTGTTGTGATCGGGGCCTCATTTGTTCCAGAAAGTTCTTTTGCACCGAGAACACCTATCACGAGTGCTGCTGCAGTAAGTGCGATTTTACCTCTAAGAGTAAGTCTAAAAAGACCTTCATTTTCGGTTCTCAAAAAATTTTGCTTTTCAACTTTCGAAAAGTTTTCTTGGTTAGTTGGGATGTATCGTTCATTCATAATAAATATTTTATAATATTGGTTACGTTTAGTCAAAATTTGTACATAATAACTTTTCTATTGAGTTTTTGTGTATCAAACTGCTATAATAATATCATTATTTAGTAAATGTTATATAAAACTTATAGGAGTTTGTACCTTGGGTAAACCGAAGAAAAGAACAACACCTCGCCGTACCGGTACTCGTCGGAGTCATTTGGTAGTTAAATTGGCGAGATCAGTAAACGCAAAATCTCCAGTTCATGCTTATACTACACGGCGTGAAAGTGGTAAGATTAAAACTGAAGCTGCTAGTAAATAGCGCTATTTTACAAAGTAACTCTTATTTCTAAGAGATTAAGGTACGAGACAAGATTATGGCATCAAATCGGCATCTTGGCAGAATTGTAGCTCTACAGACATTGTATGAGCAGGATTTTCGCGCTGAATGCGGGGATAACAGTTTTAATCTTGACGAAGTACTTGAAAGAAATATAGATCGCTACAGTGAGACTATTGAAGACAAGGAATTCATAGTTTCATTAGTCCACGGAGTGTCTGTTAAAAGCCAGGAACTGCTGAATACTTTGCAGCCAATCGCTCCTGAATGGCCATTAGCTCAAATTGCTCGTATAGACCGAATTGTTTTACAAATTGGCCTCTATGAGCTGAGCTTTGCAGCAGATGTCCCCCCTAAAGTAGTGATTAACGAGGCGGTTGAACTTGCTAAAGCATTTGGCAGCGAAAACTCCTCAAAATTTATTAATGGAGTGCTCGGAACCGCTTTGAGAAATCTTGAAGCTTCTAAAACTGAGCAGACTCCAGAGAAAAAGAAAGAAAAGAAATGATGAAAAGACCAGCCCCTTTGAAGGGATTCAAAAATTATTTAAATAAGCGAAAACCAGCAATAACAGAAGTAGTGCGCGAGCCAACTGCTGGGGGTGTTGTAGTACGACGTGATGAAAAGACAAAAGAGATTGAAATTCTCCTAATTCAAGATGCTAAAGATAGATGGACGATACCTAAAGGTCATATTGAGCCCGGTGAAGGCCCAAGAGATACTGCTGAGCGTGAAATCCGAGAGGAAACAGGACTTCAGCAGATGAAGGTTCTCTCGTGGCTTGGAAAAATTAATTTTCGTTACCGACGCCAAAATAGCCTTATTCTGATGAGTACGCAAATCTATCTTGTTGTCGCGCAAGGCGATTCAGACGATCTTAAAAAAGAAGATTGGATGAATGGCATTGACTGGTTCCCAGCTAAAGAAGCGCTTGAAAAAATTGAATATGAAGATATAGGTAAAATTATTCTCCTAGGGCTTAAGAAAGTTAGAGATGCAGGAATTTAGTATTTATCAAGATTTAGCGGTAGAAAAATTAGGTGGTAAATTTAATAATCCTGAGCTACTCGTAACGGCCTTAACACACCGTTCCTACCTTAACGAGCATAAAAAATCTGTTAAAGAACATAACGAACGACTTGAATTTCTCGGTGACGCTGTCTTAGAGCTTGTTGTAACGGAGTTCTTGTATAAAACCTACTCTGAACCGGAAGGTATCTTAACGAACTGGAGAAGCGCTCTTGTGCGGACTGAGAGTATTAGTGCTGCCAGCGAACGGCTAGGGTTTAATGAATATCTACGACTTTCAAGGGGTGAAAAAAGAGGTAGTGAACGAGCACGTCAACAAATTTTAGCTAATTGTTTTGAGGCTATTATTGGTGCAATTTATCTTGACCAAGGGTACGATGCTGCCGCTGTCTTTATTACGAAGAATATTCTCTCAACCCTTGACGGTATTTTAGAAACTGGCTCGTGGATGGACGGAAAATCAAGGCTCCAAGAAATTGCGCAAAGTGTTGATGGCGCAACACCTCATTACAAGGTTGTATCTGAAGAAGGCCCTGATCACGATAAGATTTTTACCATTGTTGTCATGGTTAATAATGTTACAAAAGGACAGGGTACTGGCCCAAGTAAGCAGATAGCACAGCAACGTGCCGCAGAAGCTGCATTGACGACTTATGAACCTAAGGGGTAAAAGGTTTGACAATTGTCAGAAAAACAGATAGAATAACCTATCAGAATATATAACAAGTTTAAGTGAAGAAAGACTAGACAAAAGATATGCTCGCAATCCGTATGCAACGTACTGGCCGTAAGGGTCACGCTCAATTCCGTGTCGTAGTACAAGATAGCCGACAGACACCATCAAGTGGCCGTGTTATTGCTGGACTTGGCAATTACAACCCACACACTAAAGAAACTAAAATTGATGCTGAAAAAGCAGCTTTCTACTTAAAGAACGGTGCTCAACCTTCTGATCGAGTGGCTGCAATCTTAAAAAAAGAAGGCCTTGAACTTCCTGCTTGGGTTACGCTAGCTTCAGATAAGAAACAGAAGACTATAAAAAATGCTGAAAAACTTCGTAAAAATCGACCTGTTGAAGAAATAGCCGTTGAAGAACCTGTAGTAGAAGAAGCACAGGCTGAATCCGAAGAGCCAGCAGTAGTCGAAGAAACACCTGAAGCGTAAAGCCTTAACTAAATTGACAAACTAAAACTCGAGCTTGACTCGAGTTTTTTTATTGTATACTTATAGTATTAACAGTAAATGAGGAGTTTCCAGTATGTCTAATACAACCATAGATGTCCAATTTGTAGAATATATCGTTAAATCTCTAGTTGGTAATCCTGATGCAGTTCAAATTGAACGAAGAGTTGATGAAAAGGGAGTTCTACTTGAACTAACTGTAGATCCAGAAGATTTAGGGCGCGTCATAGGAAAAAGAGGTGCTACTGCTCAGAGTATCCGAACACTCTTAAGAGCTCTTGGAACAAAGAATGAGGCTCGTTACAATCTTAAGATTGTAGATAATGGCGTCGGAGAGTATGCACGAGCTCCAAGAGAAGAAGGTGAGCGAGAATCATCCCATGCTGATAAGTCATATGAAGAAAAAGAAACTCCTAGCAGTGTTGTAAGTGACACTCGAAGAGAGCTCGAAGAACTCGACGATCTAGACGTTTAATTCATAGAAATAAAAAGTAAAGACTACTCTCTTAGGAGTAGTCTTTTTTTGTTGTATACTTTCATACATATGAGAATACAAGTAATTACATTATTTCCGGATATGTTTGGTGGTGTCTTTGGGGCTAGTATGCTTTGGAAAGCCCAAGATAAAGCTATCGCAGAACTATCGGTAGTAGATTTACGCCAATTTGGAATAGGTAATAGAAAGACAGTTGATGATACACCCTATGGGGGCGGTGATGGAATGCTACTGATGCCAGAACCACTTTTTGCCGCTGTAGAGCACTGTAAGAAAATATCTCCTGAGGCAAAAGTACTATTGATGACCCCTAGGGGGTTTGACTACACCCAAAAACATGCGCAGAATTATGCAACTGCAAAGCAGGATCTTATTATTATTTGCGGAAGATATGAAGGCTATGACGAGCGTATCACTTCACTCGTAGATGATCAGATTTGTATTGGGCATTATGTACTTACCGGGGGAGAGGTCCCTGCCATGGTAGTCACAGACAGTATCGTTCGATTACTTCCAGGAGTGCTAGGCGGCGAGAAGAGTGCCGAGATTGAGAGTTTTAGTGATGGAGTTAATAGGGAATTTCCTCAATACACCCGCCCTGAAGTTTTTAAGGGTATGGCCGTACCCGATGTTTTATTGAGCGGAAATCATGCTGCGATAGAAAAATGGCGACAAGAAAACAGCAGATAAATTTTGTTATACTGTTTATAAGATAAAGGAGTACTCGAAATGTTAAGAAATTTTCTAAAGCCTGTTTATGCACACTGTGATCTTCCCTGTGGCATTTATGAAACCGATACAATGACTCAGGCAGCAGCTACTTGCGCAAAAATGGTTGAGAAGATACTTTCATACGGAGAACTTGACTCTTTGGAAAAAAATAATAATTTCGTTCGTGCTATACAAATAAAAGAAGAACATGCTCAAAAAGTAAAAGATCAGCTATACATACTATGGAGTGACTATTTTAAGCCGGAGCATTTGGAGAAATTTCCTGATTTGCATACTACGTTTTGGCAAACCATCAAACAGGCTAGTTCAGTTAAGCAGCATGTAAGCGCAGAAGAATGTCAAAAGCTTAGTACTATGGTCGGCACAGTTGCAGCTATGTTTGCAGATTCAAAAAAATAGGGCAGCTATGCTTTTGGTTAGAAGGGTTGTAGGTGCATCTATGGAGCCATCTCTTTATGAGAAGGATATAGTTATTGCCTTCAGGAAAAAACCAAAAATAGGGGATATAGTAATAGTAAAAGTAGGTGACAGGGAAGTTATAAAAAGGGTAACTAAAATTTCGCCCCCTGCCCTACTCTACTTACTTGGAGATAATGGACAAGAAAGTACGGACAGCAGAAGCTTCGGATCCGTTCCCTACTCTTCCCTCCTTGGTGTTGTAATTAAAACTTTTAAACTTAAGCGGTAAAAAGCTACTTATTTTTTCTTATTTTCGATACAAGGTTACTAAAAAGGGCGTCAACTTGCGTTTCATATTTTTTGATCAAAGCCCCAATGGTTAGTAGCAGGACTGCTAGTATGGCTGTATTCACTACTAAACTATGTGTGATGATTGTAATTGAAGCTCTAATAGCTGCTGCTTGATCTGGGTTTGATGTGCTCACAAAAGACGGAATACATAGAACTGCTAGAAGCAGTATAAATAAAAGAACCGATGAGTAAAGATAGATATTGCTAAAGGTTTTCAGTCTTGTTCTGGATAAATAAACCGCAACAATTAGAGTTATTATCGGCAATATGATAATCACCTTTGCTATTAGTATTGTCTGCTGATAGTTGTGGCGAAGCTTATCAAGCCTTGAAGTGTCGAAATTTATGATACCAGTATTCTGTGAAACGTTTAATGAATCTGTAATTTTCCCAAGCCCCATCTTATTTAAATCAGCAACAGTCGAAACAACAAGAGGGTGGAAGTTAAGAATAAGGCCAGAAGAGTGAATATTTAGTTCATGCATGGTGGTTTTGTGAACCAGGGTTAGTGATCTTACTAAAACTTCATAAAACTGATTACTTGAAATAATTTGATTAACACCATTTTGTACTACCGGTTGTATCATGACTTTAATCCATTGAGGACTTATTATTTTAAATGGGGTACTCCCTATTAATGTTGTAGTGAGATCGTCAACATTTACATTGTTAACGATTGAGTTCGTGACAGTTTCGCTAGCATATTTTTGTACATTTTGATTTTTAGCAACAGGAGCAACTGCATTAATGAAGTTATTGGTGTTAGTGAAAGTGACGACTAACCATAAAACAAGTACGCTCGGAATAGCCAGTAGTAAAGTAATCAAACTAAAAATAAATGATGGTTTATTGGTTATTGTTATTTTTTTCACTCTTTAAAGAATAGAGTATATTGCCGGTATTGACTATCTTTATGAGCTTAAAATTTTAGCTTATCCCTGTTATACTAGTTCGAGTTGAGCTATTGGGAATTGGCCAAGCGGTAAGGCACTGGGTTCTGGTCCCAGGATCGGGGGTTCGAATCCCTCATTCCCAGCCACGATTAATGAGTTTTAAATAAATAATAAATCTAGCTACAATATAATTTAAAAATTCATCGCTGGATTACATTATTTTCAATAACGAAGGGAAGATGAATGTCTAAGATTTTAATTCTAGGTGGAGATGGTTTTTGCGGATGGCCAACATCGCTGCATCTTGCTGACAGCGGGCACAAAGTAACAATTGTAGATAATTTGGTCAGGCGAAGAACTGACAGGGAACTAGGGGTAAAATCATTAACACCAATTAAATCTCTAAAAGTGAGGCTTCAAACCTGGGAAAAAGTTGCAGGTAAAGATAAAGCAATTGATTTCGTAAAACTCGATCTTGCCAAAGACTATGAAGAGCTCGTAATGTTATTAAAGTCGGTAAAGCCGGATGTAATCGTTCATTTTGCAGAGCAACGATCAGCTCCGTACTCTATGAAATCTTCTAAAAATAAAAGATACACTGTAGATAATAACGTCAATGCTACACACAACCTTCTTTCAGCAATTGTTGAGTCGGACACTGATCCCCATGTAGTTCATCTTGGTACCATGGGTGTATACGGGTACGGGTGGACGGGAAGCGCACCAATTCCTGAAGGTTATTTAAATGTTAAAATTGATACGCCCGACGGAGAAATAACAAGGGAAATACTTCACCCTGCAAATGCAGGTTCCGTTTATCATATGACAAAAACACTCGATCAGTTGCTGTTTGCCTTTTACGCCAAGAACGATCAAATTAGAATTACGGACTTGCATCAAGGTATTGTCTGGGGAACTCAAACAAAACAAACTGCGCTGGATGAAAAATTAATAAATCGCTTTGACTATGATGGAGACTATGGAACGGTACTCAACCGCTTTATCATGCAAGCTGCCATCGGTTATCCACTCACAGTCCATGGAACTGGAGGACAGACTAGAGCTTTCATACATATACGAGATAGCGTTAAGTGTATTGAGATTGCCATTAACAATCCTCCCCAAAAAGATACAAAAAAACCGGCGATATTTAATCAAGTGACTGAGAGTCATAGGGTTATTGAACTCGCGAAGCTTCTCTCCGCAATGACCGGAGCAAAAATTGATTTCCAAGAAAATCCAAGAATTGAGGCCGAATCCAACGAATTAGTAGTCGAAAATAAGCAATTCCTAAAACTAGGATTGCAGCCAACTACTTTGTCGAAAGGTTTACTTGAAGAGGTGAAAGAAATTGCAGCGAAATATAAAGATAGAATAGACGAAACTAAAATTAAATCTACGTCTAAATGGAAATACTGAAATAGATTTTATTCGCTCGTTCTGATAACGATGGCTACTTAGGCCTATGCGGGCAACCAGCCCAGCAGCAAGGGCGACGCTTACCCATCATAAGTTCTGTCTGCGTTCGTTCGATGTGATTATTTCTTGTCTCTTGTTTTTTTGTTGAGACTACCCAACATATCCATTCATTGCGAGCAAGCGAGGTTAAGTCTTCCCATCGCTCAATTGCCGACTCATCCGATGAGAGAGCACTAAGCATATCAGCAGGGATTTCGTGCACCACTCCAGGCGATAATTTCATGAATTTGATCACTCCTTACTATTAAAGTCACTAGTTTGTAAATTTAAGAAAAACTTATAATTGCAATTCTAGCACAGGTGAGCCAAAGGCATTAGTGACTATTCTGCTACGCTTATGGTATTATTTTATTAGAACTTTTTTTGGGAGAAAAAAATGAAACAAATTAGAACTGGTAAATTTGTACTAACAATAGTAACTAGCTTTGGGTTAATTTCTTCTCTTTTTTTTCCGTCACTCGCTTTCGCCTATTCAGGCTATGGAATGGGGACTTCGCACGACCCGTATCTAATTAGTTCGTGTCAAGAGCTTCAAGACATGAATCAAAACCTTACAGGTTACTACACGTTGGTATCCAATGTAGATTGTAGTGGATTTAATTTTAGCGCTGTAGGAAATTTAGCAGCAAAGTTTAGTGGGCAATTAGACGGCGGAAGTCACACAATACTAAATTTAGTTCCTGCTGATGGATCATTTGCGATAGGTTTATTTGGTGCCACCGACGGTGCAGTTATTAAAAACCTAAAGTTAGAAGGTGGAACAGTATCAATAAGCCCAATGAACCCGTATGTAGGTGGTGTTGTTGGCTTTGCTCAAAATACAACATTGACTAATGTTCATTCGAATCAAACCATTAATTCTAACTCATATGGTTATCTGGGGGGTTTGGTAGGTTTTATTTATAATAATGACACTATAGCTGAAAGCTCTTTTTCTGGAAATTTATCTGGGACAGATACGAATAGCTATACGGGTGGTATTGCGGGCCTTATTGATGATTCTGCTAGTAGTATTACTAATAGTTATACTACCGGGACGATATACCCTCCCTCTGGGGGCCATAATATAGGTGGTATCGTGGGTTCAAATTTTTCCGGCGGCTCTATAACTAATGTTTATTCGACGGTTACATTCAGTGCGGCTGGTATAAACGGTGCAGGTGGTCTTATCGGCTTGGATGTTACGAATGGAGGTAGGCTCGAAAACTCTTTTGCGGCAGCAACAATTTCTGGCACAGGAGCAAATGTAGGTGCTGTCATAGGACAAAGGTATAACTCCACTCCTCTAGTTAATGATTATTTTGATCAGAGCAAGGGGCCAGTTAATTGCGTTGGATCAGACTTTAGCATTATTGCTCCAGAATGCGCTCAGGAGAATTACGGTAATTCATACCCTAATTTTTTCAAAAATAATACCACCAATGGTCCTTTATCAACCTGGGACTTTACAACAATTTGGCAACAGAATGCATCCTACCCAATTCTCAAGAATGAGGCTGACTTTGTTGATCCAACAGTGCCCAATAATGGGGACGCAAATAATGATGGCATGCAAGACTCATATCAAGCCAATGTAATCACTCAGGTTGATCCAACTACTGGAAAATATGCTGTATTCGAATCGAGTTGTGCCGTAAGCTATAATGTCCAAGTTGGAGGCGAGGCAAGCGGAAACAGTAGTGATGCCACCTTTGATTATCCAGCCGGTCTAATTGGATTTACTACGTTCTGCGCACCAGGAGCAACTGCGACGATAACGGAATACTTTTATGGTAATTTCGATGCTTCCAAATTATTAATGCGTAACTGGGATGGCGCAAACATATATACAACAATTCCTGGCGCTACACTGAGCAATATCACTATCGCTGGTCAACCAGTATTAAAAGTCGTTTACCAAATTACTGACGGAGGCCCTCTTGATAATTATCAGCCAGCAAATGGCGTCATACGAATGTATACTGGCCCAGGTTTAAATATTGTCCATCCACCGAATACTGGTTTCAACCCTCCTTTGAACAATAGTAGTAAACTACTAGAAGAATATATCGCCGTAGCGTTTGTGCTATTTGTTGCTGCTGAAGTGATTCGTAGATATACTAGGTAGTGATGAGAGTCAAGAAATATGTTCCTTACGTAATGATAGCTATTGGTTTTGGGCTTATTATTACTGGAGTGGTAGTTGCCTTCACTCAGCAAAAACAAAATGAAAAAATTATAAAAATAGCCTCAGCCGATGGCGTTACCTTGCCAACTACTAAAAAAATAACCGAAAGTGAATTTCAAAAACATACAGTCGCTGCATCACTGCCACGTTATATTTTTATACCGTCAATTAATGTTAAAGCAATTGTACAATCTGTTGGGCTTACCAAGAACAATCAAATTGATACACCAAATTCCATTTACGACACTGGATGGTTCAATCAAAGCAGCAAGCCAGGTCAAGCTGGTGCAACGGTTATCGATGGTCATTTCGGTACATGGCAGACAAAAGGAATTTTTTCAGGCATCAGCGGACTTAAGGCAGGCACAATTATACAGATCCAGAAAGGTGATGGTACGAAATTAAATTATTCTGTCGTAAGCGTCAAGACCTATCCGCTTGCTAATGTTGATATGAATGCGCTCTTAAATCCTGTGAATGCTAAAACACCAGGCCTCAATCTTATTACTTGTTCGGGCACGGTCGTTAAAGGAACTTATCAATATGATAAGCGTGTCGTTGTATTTGCGCAGCTCGTTAAATAGCAATCATTGTTTTGTATAAGAATAATATGTGCAACATATTATTAGCTTTTCCCTTGGGTTTTCGTGAATGAAAAACAGGGGCAATTATGGTATGATGCAATAATGTCAAAAAGACTACAAAATTTAAGTAAATATAGCTTACCAACAGTAAATGAATCGTTGGTTATTTTGTTTATTTTAGCTGTTGGACTTATAGCTTTGAATTTACCTAAGCCAGCCAAAAAACATATAGTAAGTGAGCAGCAGTATTACAGCCAAAAAACATCAGTGGTAATAAATAAACCTGCCGTAACCACAGGAAAGCCTCCAAAGGTTAACGTGACACCCAGTAATAATCCTGTTCCTCCAATTGTTGGTGGCTTAGCGCCCGTTATTAGCACTATTCCTACTCAAGAACCTGTCGTCTTTCTTGGAATTGACGATGGAGCCAATAAACAACAATTTGAGCTTACGATGATGCAGCAAAATAACATAAAAGCTTCGTTATTTCTTGCTAATATTTTCATCAAAGATAACCCGCAGTTTTTTGCTCAATTTCAAACCGAAGGCTCAATAATAGAAAATCATTCACTGAATCATCTAATACCATTCAATCACCTCAGCTATTCGGAGCAGGTGAGCGAAATTTGCGGCCAGGCAGATCTTGAGCAAAAAGAGTTTGGTGTAAGGCCAACGTTATTTCGTCCACCAGGTGGTTCGTACAATGTCGACACACAACGTGCAGCGGCTACCTGCGGCATGAAAGCAGTAGTGTTATGGATAGCAAAGGCAAACGGTGGGGCCATGCAGTATCAAATTGGAAAAGGCCTTCGCCCGGGAGACATTGTACTTATGCATTTTCGACCGGAATTTCAATCAGACTTGCAAGCCTTTATTGACGCCCAGAACGCGGCAGGCCTTCATACTGAGTTACTTGAAAATTGGCTGAAGTAGATTCTAGAACGAGAAATTATTTTTCGCTATACTATTTAAGTAATGTTGGATAATCTTTCAAACAAACGGATTGACGTTCTTACTTTTGAAAAACATGAGCACAAACTAATCACGTATCATCCAATGAAAGAATATGGCGTGGGTCTTGATCATATGGCAAAAGATGATCCGCTCCTAGCGTGCAAATTACTCTATAATATGCTCGTGAGTTTCAAGCATATGATGCCTGACGTCGTAACTACCACTAAATTCGGTGGTATCATTAAGTCTGAGCTTGACGGGGACAGTATTGCCAGAAGCGCTTTTTTACACAAACTTGATAAAACACTCAAGAAAAATGAAGAATTTAGTGCTGAGGCTATCGTTATAGGTTATTTTTCAGATGAATTTCGCACTAGAAAGGAGAAAGACAAACGCGTTTCCATGCCGGATTATGCCATCGATATTTCTAATTTCTAATTATCAATTCTATGGTTGCTTTTTTTCACTAAAAGCATAAGAATATAAGTAATCCAAGAAGAAAAAAGGAGGGTAAAAAGTGGATCCAAATTCACCTCTGCAGCCTATTGGTTCGCCAACACCAGCTGCAAGACGCATTGATGATATACAGCCGCCAAGGCCTTTTTCTTCGTCCCAGCCAACCACGCCATTAGTCCAGCAACCTGCGCAGCCAGTGACTCCTCAGCCTACCCCTACGCCGCCGGCGACCCCTTACTACCAAGAACCATTACCTCCAGTACAGGCCCAACCGCAGCCGCTCAACACACAAACCTTTTTCCAGCCCAGTCTTCAGGCTTCACCAATGACATCACCGGTTCAGGATACAGTAGAAGTTCAGCAAAACATCCCTCCCTTGGATTCCCAAGCTTCATTACCTCAGTCTCAAGTGAATCAAATGAATCCAGTTAGCGGTGTCGTTCCCGGATCTCTTTTCACACCTCCAGCATCTAGTTTTGATAAAGTTAGTATTCCTGAGCCTGTTGCCTCGAAAAATTCAAAAGGTGCTGGCCTTATAAAAAGGCTTATTATTGTCATAATAGGGTTGCTGATCCTTGGGGGTCTTGCTTTTGGAGTCTTTCTTTTCCTCGCTCATGCGAAGTCTGGCCCGGTTAAATTAAATGAAAGTGATCTGCAGGCATCATCGCAAAACGGGTTCTCTTATTCAGTACCTAAAAGTTGGGTGAATGCTACAAGTAAGCTCACAACTCTACAAGATAGCTTAAGTTCTTCTGGCGGAGTAGATAATGCAACTATTTATGTAGACAAACTGCGTAAAACCACTGATGGCAAGTATAGTCCAGCATACGCGTATCTACTTTCTGGCTCTAGTAATAGCGGTACTACTTTAACTCCTGCAGAATTTCAAACCACTATAAGCACGAATACAAAATTAAAAGATAGCTTTGAGCAAACTATTTCGCAACAGTTTACAGCAGAAACATTAAAATCTTATGCGGGCAGTAAGTGCAGTAGGGTGGATAATTATAAAAATAGCTACAGTTATAATACCCCAACAAATTTTGAAATACTTCTAGTAGTTAATGGTGATTGTATACTTAGCTCTGCAGATGCTAAGAGTATCGGTACTCCGCAAATACATATTGCAATGGAAATCGGCTTTACGGAAAAAAATATGTATATACTTTCATTAGCAGCTTTCCAGCAATCTTGGGATTTAAATCAAACAGTTTTTAACACAATGCTTTCAAGCTTTAAGGGGAATTAAATAGTATGGATGGAAACAACACACAGGATCAAAACACAACAAACAGTCAAAGTAAGGAGACCTCACTTTCATTACCTAGCCCAAAACCTATAGTTGAAACAGTTCCTGTAGCTGAAAAGAGCGTCCCACTGGCATCATCACCGGTATTGACAATTCCAACCCCACAAACCCAGCCGGTGCTCTCCACTGATCCGCCCACCTCATCGATAAACCTACTACTTCAGTGGCTTATGTATGCATTTTATGGTTGGTCGTTAATAGCTTTCTCCTACCTTATCACTGCTACCGTCTATTACTACCTTAACGGCAGGAGCTCAGATATTTACGGTTCCGCAGCTCCGTATGCAGTTGTGGCAACCGTTATTCTTCTTGGTATTGCCGTTGCTTGTAATAAATTTTATGAAAAACAAGAACCGCAACCTAAAAAAGGTCCAGCAGCAGTAATCATGATCATTCATGCAGTAATTTTTGCAATTTTTGGAATTATTGCACTTATTGCAGCAATTTTTGTTATTGTAGGCTATTTGTTGAGTGGAAGTGGTGACGGGAGTGTGGCTTGGGCTGGTGTAATTTCAGGATTATTAATATTTGTTCTATATACGCTAACTTTTCTCCGAACAATCAATCTCTCAAAACTCAAATGGTTTTCCAAGTTCTATATGTGGGGGATGATTGGAGTCGCAGCTATTCTATGTATTTTGGCATTAGTCGGACCATCAGCACGCGCCTTTAGGGGCAAGAACGATCAATTGATTCAGAATAATTTGGAGATAGTTACGGCCGCAATTTCTGATAAAACGAATACAGATGGCGCACTCCCAGACTCCCTAAATGCGCTAAGCTTGAGTGGCGATGCCTCCAAAATAGTAAAAAATAAATTGCTTACCTATACTCCAAACAGCCTCTCGAATTCAGATCAAAATAATTATTACTATGAAATATGTGTAAAATATGCACTGGCATCCCCAGGATATAAGGCTTCAATGGGAAAGAATCAAAATGCAAGCGAGGCAGCTAACTACAGTAGTTATCCAAATACTTACGATCATCCATCTGGTAATTATTGCTACTTAATTTCCATTTTGGGCAATAACTATGATGTTTATAACCTCAATACCTCCAGCTCATATAGTTATTAACAGTGAGATGTTGAAACAACATCGGGCGTGTCATATGGGCGTGCTCGTTTTAGCTCGAAAAAATGTGAGCTTTTTGCAAGTGTGCTAATGGCATCCCATAATTTTACTGAATCATCAATTTCGGGCAGATCTTGCAGAACGGGTCCAAAGAAGCCTTGTTTCTGTCCTTTTTCATTTTCAATGATTATTGTTGGAACGCCAATATCATCACCAACTATTAAGATCGCTTCGTTTATTTTGTTTTGTAAAATAGCGTCCCATTTTTTATTATCTGCTTCTTCTAGCAGTGTAACGGGCAAGTTGTGCTCTACCAAGATTTCTTGAATAAGCGCATTGGTAAATTTTTCTTCACCAAGATGATATGAAATTCCAAAACGCGTGTACAAATCAATCACTGATGCGCCATTTTCTGCCGCAGCTTCAATAACGCGAAGTACTCTATGTGCGGAAAGGTGTGATTTCGTGTAGGGAGTTGTTATGATTTTTGTGTCTAATTCGTTATTTTTTAGTGCAAGGCTAAATGGAAGCCACTCTATATTTAGATCTCTTTTATTCGATACCTGCAGTAGCCATCTGCTCGTAATCCAACAAAACGGGCAGCTTGGGTCAAAATAAAATTCTATATTCATAATCCAAGTATAGCACTAGGATTCTTGGGGCTCTAAATTCTCGGGTAACTGTTCGTCCTTGCCATTGAGGTGCGATTTTATAGAATCAGTAATTTTCATAAAAGCTAAAGGAGCAAATGCGACCATTGTGGCAGCGAGCGCTACCTTACCGATTCCTTCAGTAATTGGTCTTCTTGTAACTCCGATGGCGAGTGCGCTTAAACTATCTAATGCTATAAAACCTATGACACTCATTCTACTGATTTCTTTAAGATATTGTTCGTATTGATAGTCGACGGACTGTTCGATTTCTTGGCCTGCTAATAGTTCTGACATAAACCCTCTTTTTAATTATTTATTACCAATTTGAAGCAACAGGCATACCTTCTTGGTAACCTGAAGCTGATTGTACACCAACTACCGCTTTGGTTTGAAGCTCGGCAATAGAATTAGCACCAGCATACGTACAGGCACTTCGAACTCCGGCAATAATTTGATCAACAATATCCTCGACACCTGGTCGTTTAGTATCTATGAAGAATTTTGACGTACTGATACCTTCTTCAAATAACTCTTTTCTAGCTTGAGCTAATTCTACTTCCGTTTGGTTCCTGTTTCGTACCGCACGCTGTGAGGCCATCCCAAAGCTTTCTTTAAATAAACGACCGGTTTCATCTTTCATAACATCAGCTGCACTTTCAAAGGTGCCCGCTAACCAAGAAGCGAACATAACATTGCTTGCTCCCGCAGCAAGTGCAAGGGCAACGTCACGAGGGTATCTAATGCCACCATCTGCCCACACATGTCCGCCAAGTTTTTTCGCTTCTGCGGCACATTCATAAACAGCAGAAAATTGAGGTCTGCCTACGCCAGTCATCATACGTGTAGTGCACATCGCACCAGGACCAACGCCAACTTTTACGATGTTTGCGCCGGCATTAATGAGGTCACGCGTGGCTTCTCGTGTAACTACATTTCCAGCAACGATGATTGTATCGGGTGCTACTTTTCGGACTCTCTTAACAGCTTCTATCATTTTTTCTTGATGGCCATGAGCGGTGTCGAGTACGAGGATTTCAATGCCAAGGTCAAGCATTTTCTTTGCTTTTGCAACAACGTCACCATTGATACCAATTGCTGCGCCAACCCGTAATCTCTTGTTAGCATCTAGGTTGGGGGTATAAATCTCACTCCTAAGGCACCCTTTGGCAGTAACCAAACCAACCAGTGTTCCACTCTTATTAATTACTGGCGCTACAGTTAATCTGTTTTTCAATAAAAAGGCGTGCATATCTTGGGCGGTTTTATTTTCTTCGATACTAAGAATATCCCTGCTCATTACAAGTTCAATAGCAGCAAATCTGTCATATTGATCTGCATCTTTTTCAGTAAAAATACCGATAGGTTTATGAGCACTGTCAACCACAATAATTGCGCCATGAGCACGCTTATGAATAAGATTAAGCGCTTCTGAAATGGTACTTTCGGGGGTGAGGGTTATAGGTGTTTCAAAAACAGGATGGGCCTCTCCAACTGAATCTACGATAGCTTTCACTATTTTGAGCGGTACATCTTGAGGAATAATTGCGATACCACCCCTTCGTGCGATAGTTTCAGCCATTCTTTTCCCGGCAACCGCGGTCATATTGGCGACTACGATCGGAATAGTGCCTACAGCATCTGGAGTAGTCAGGTCAACATCGAAACGAGACTGGACTTCAGTTTTTTGCGGTACCATAAAGACATCGTTATAGGTGAGGTCATACGGAGGCATGACTGCATTTAGGAATTTCATAAACCCTCTTTTCTACAAGTTTTAATCTAGTCTTGATTCAAGCACTTGTCAATGTTTTTGAGGCAAAATGACTTGTTGTTTGCGCAGTGAGTCAGTAATAGTTCTCTTTGCGAATGCTTCACAGGCAGCTTTTGCATCAGCATACATCATTTGATCTGGTGGTGTTTTTTGCGTCCAAGCGCTTGGTCCTCTCAGGGCTCCAACTATGCCAAGTTCTTTCGCTACCTGAAGATAACGAATTGCATCTATAACCACTCCGGCGCTATTTTCTGAATCTTGAACAGAGAGTTTTATATCTATATCAACAGGAGCATCACCAAAGCCACGAAGTCGAAGATTAAAGTAAGCTACCTTATTATCTTTCAAATAGGGAAGATGGGTGCTTGGTCCAGCAAAGAGACTATGTTCTGGAACGGGAATGCCACGAATATCATTTTGAGCGCGGATGACGTTTTCTTTCGATTTTTTCTTTGATGCAAGACGGGATTGTACCATCATATTGTTGAAGTCAGTGTTCCCACCAATGTTTAATTGTTGATGAAAATCAACGACAAAACCTCGATCAAAAGCAAGTTCTTGCAAAACTTGCGATAGAATACTTGCGCCGAGTGCGCTACGCATATCATCTCCAACGATAGGTAATTTTGCATCTATAAATTTCTTTTCCCATTTTGGATCACTAGCAATAAATACTGGAATACAGTTAAGGAACGCAACTTGCGCATCGATAGCAGCCTGAGCATAAAATTCCGTAGCTTTTTGTGATCCAACAGGCAGGTAATTAACAAGAATATCTGCACCTGAGTCTTTTAGTAATTTAACAACGTCGACAGGCTTCTTATCGGCAAGGCGAAAACCTAATTCTGCTGGTTGGTTAAGCATATATTCCGAAACACCATCTAGCACATGGCCCATTTGCACCGTTGGGCCATCGGGGACGTCCTTAAAAAAAATGCGAGCACAATTAGGCAATTCAAATATTGCCTCCCCAATAGGCTTACCGACTTTTCTTTGATCTACATCGAAGGCAGCAACAACCTCAATATCGGTTGGAGCGTATCCTCCAATATCTTCAAACATTATTCCAGATACGGAGTTATTTTTATGTGCCTGATAATAGGCAAATCCTTGATAAAGCGCGGAAAAGCAGTTCCCGACTCCAATAACTGCTATTTTAATTTTTTTCTTTTCGTTTGTATTTTTCATATCGATTATTCCTATATTAGCATAGTATTTTACTTAGAATGGTTGTTCCTTGAGGCCAATTAGCCATGCAATAATGGTTGAAACTGGGTGTAAGATGAACCATACGATTCCTATCATGACTATTTGACCAAAGGATAATTCAACAAATATTTGGCTCGCAAGTAGCCCTCCGATAATATAGTCAATTTGATCGAAGGGAAACCAAGTTTTTCCTGAGTTGATATTAAATTGTCTCTTAAAGAAGCTTTTAATAGCATCCCCAAGTAGCGCGCCTCCCCCTAATGCAACTCCGGCTAGTAATGGATTGATAGAGCCGTAGGGAATTGTTTCAGATATACTTCTAATCCATGCACTATGATGAAAGGCTACAACTTGCAGCCAAAATACCAACGCGCCCATTACAATACCAGCTATAAAACCGCGGATGGTTTTATGGTTACCAGTTATTCTTTTACCGCGAAAATGTTTTCCTCCATCGATAGGGATCGCCAGCCATTCGCTACCAGGAATTTTATTTGCAAAAACGGGTGCAGCATTAGCAAGACCTGCGGGCAAAAAGAACCATAAGGCAAAAAGAATATCTTTCATTTTTTAGTTAGTAATAGATTTATTTTTCATGTTGAGCTACACTTGCGACCACTTTCACTAACCGTTGCAAGGCGGTGAAGGTGCTTATGATAGCTATTATAGCAATAGTTTGGGCTGGAACGTCAAAAAGTAGTCCGAGTACGAGGATGAACATTCGTATTTCAAACCGCATAAGTCCATCGGCAAACATTTTATTTTTTACCTGTGCTGCAATGTTTGTGTCATTAAGAGCGGATTCGCCTTTTGCTTTAATGTAGCTAATACAAAGCGAACTTCCTACGGCTATAACCGCCCATACCGCGTAGCCACTGTAATTATGGTTGATGCACCAGTATGCGAGGGAACTGTAGAGAATTACTTCTTTCATTCGATCGGTCGAAGCGTCGAGCACCATTCCTGCCAAACTTTCTTTACCTTGGAGGCGGGCAAGCTCGCCATCTAACGTATCAAAAAGTCCAAATATGATAAGAGAAATAGCGGCAGCAGTTAATTGGCTTTGAACAATGAAGTAGGCAATCAAAAGATGCATAACAAGTCCAACTACTGTAACAATATTCGGCGTTACTTTTCCTCTCGAGATCGTATGAGTTGCCCAAGCAACTTTTTTCATTACTTTTCGGACTTGTTTTCGCACGGGATCGATTATTTCGTTTATCATGGAAAATACCTTAATAGCGAAACTATTTTTGGTTGCCAATAATTTCTACCAATCATAGTTTCTGCTTTTGAGTTAAATTTATTTGCTTTAATAGCGATGGTATACAGACCCGATTTATTAGCTCCCCATATGTCTTGAAGCGGACGGTCACCAACCATTGCTATATTTTCAGGCTTAAGTTTGGCATGTGCAAGTATTTTTTTATAAAAAGCTTTTTGCGGTTTCTTGATTCCTTCCTGAACGGTGACTATCCCATTAACACTTAGTTTTTCTCCTATCACATCAAGTGATCGTTTTGTGTTTGATGCAAGAATAATAGTAGAGATACCTGCCTCATGAATTTTTTTAGTAAGTGTATTGGCGTATTCTGTATCAATATCCATATGACCGTGATTAATTAGAGTGCCATCAACATCAAAAGCCATGGCTTTAATGTTGGCGGAGGCTAACTTTTGATAATCAATATCTAAGACTGAATCAGCGATATAGTCTGGTCGAAAGCCATTACTTTTCTGTGGTTTAGTGGCTTGCATGTATGGTTTCCATTATACCTAATTAAACATTAAACATATAGCAGTTGCATCACAAAGCATAAGCCTGTTGCCAAATTTACTATATTTTTTTTATGAAAAAGGCGTACAGTCTGAAGTGTACCCTAAACATTAAAAGGAGAAAATATGAGTTCAGTAAATGATTGGCTAGCACTTGGGGTAGTCGGAATGACTGCCGGAAGTGTTATCCTCGCCCTAATCGGTGTAACGATGCGAAAAGAAGATCGTCACCATGTGTATCTAGCGATGGCAATTACACTTATAGCAGCAACAGCATACTTCGCAATGCTACACAATCTAGGTGACATTGTAGTGGGTGGAGTAACAGTACAATTAGCTCGATATGCAGACTGGGTTATTACGACCCCTCTTCTACTTATTAGCTTAGTATCTGTTGCATTACCATCAGGTAAGTCAAAAGCTAAAACGAGTCTTCTGTGGTCATTGGTGGGACTTGACGTCTATATGATTCTTACTGGCTTATTCGCAACACTGGTTGATTCAAATAGCCGATGGTATTGGTATGCATTTAGCTGTGTAGCGCTTCTCGGCCTCGTTTACATGCTGTACGGCACCGTCATGAAAGAATCTAAAAAAGTTGCTGGTAAAAAAATATCACAACTTTATATGTATCTTGCGCTTTACTTGTCTGTACTGTGGGTTGCATATCCAGTTGTCTGGTATTATTCAGGAGTTGGCGCAAACAAGATGAGTTTTGCTGCCGAAAACTATGCTTACGCAGTACTAGATTTACTCGCTAAGGTAGGATTTGGAATTCTAGTTCTTGTTAGCGTCAGTCGACTTGCCGCTTCCGCTAAGCCAAAAGCTGGTGAAAGCTCAGTCGAAGCAGCATCTAAGTAAATTAAATCATTAATTTTAGGTACAAAAAAGGAGCCCGCGTACGGGCTCCTTACTTTTTGCGTTACAATATAAAGAAATAAATAGGATGATAAATGAAAATAGCAATTATCGGCGCAAGTGGTTATATCGGGTTGAACCTCATCGGACAGTTACTCAAAAATAATAACGAAGATGTTTTGGTTGCTGTATCGACGCATGCTTCTTCAATTCCGTTATCTGATAATAGGCTTGAGAAAGTCAATTGTGATATCTTGGCAAGCAAGGATATCGCTCCCATACTGGAAGGCTGTGATGTGGTTTATTATCTGATTCATATGATGGCACAAGATAAGATGGACTTCGTGAAGGCCGAGGAGCTATCAGCTCAAAATTTTGTCCACGCTGCATCAGTTGCTCACGTAAAAAGGATTATTTATCTCGGGGGTCTAGGTAATGACAAAGATCATCTGTCTCGACATCTCGCAAGCCGTCATCACACTGGCGAAATTTTGCGATCAGGCACTGCTGAAGTAATTGAATTAAGGGCTTCAATGGTAATCGGCGATGGAAGTATATCCTATGACATTATCAAGAGATTAGTCCATAAATTACCAATACTTACAATTCCTAAATGGTCTAAGACTATGACGCAACCGATAGGACTCTCTGATGCATTGGATTATCTAACTGCCGCAAAAACCGTTCAAATAGAGCATTCAGAAATTGTTGAAATTGGTGGACCAGAGCAAATGAGTTACCGTGATTTAATGGAACGGTATGCCAAATGGGAGCACAAGAAGGCGATTTTTATCTATTTACCTATCATTCCAATCGGTATATCTGCATGGTGGCTTAATTTATTCACACCAAAGAAGCACGCCAAAGTGGGGAGAGTTATGGTTGAATCCCTGGTTAACCCAATGGTTGTAACAACAAATAGAGCAACTCAGCTTTTTCCGCAGATAAAGCCCAAGTTGCTCGAAGATGTTTTCGTGTAAGGAGTTATTACTTGTTTACGAAAGTAAGCGCGTAACCAACTCGTCCAGCACGTCCAGCACGTCCAATACGGTGAGTATAGTCGTCGTAAGTGTTTGGAGTTGAGTAATTAATTACGTGTGTAATGTCGACAACATCGATACCTCGTGCCGCAACATCAGTTGCAACAAGAAAATTAATTTCATTAGTCTTGAAGCGTCGTAAAGCTTTCGCTCGTTGTCCCTGAGACTTGTCACCATGTAGTGCATCAACCTTAAATCCGCGACTTTGTAATTCCATTCCGAGCTTTTCAACTCCACGTTTGGTCTCATCAAAGATAATCGCTTTTTCAACGCCAGCCGTTATAAGAACGTCATGTAATTTATCTAATTTTTCAGAAGAATGATTGTAGAAAACAACATCCTGGTGAACATTATCACTATTTTCACTTGTTCGAACAGAGATTGTTACTGGATTTGTAAGGAATGAGCCGATAAGTTGTTGAATTTTAGGGTCTAGCGTAGCTGAAAAGAAAAGACATTGTCGGTCATCGTTTGTTTCTGAAAGAATAAATCGAATATCGTTAATGAATCCCATGTCGAGCATACGATCAACTTCGTCAAGAACAACAATACTGAACTGAGAAAGATTTAATGAACCACGTTCTACGTGATCTTTGATTCGACCAGGTGTGCCAATGACAACGTTTGGTTGATCTCTAAGGTCTCGAAGTTGTGGGCCCATTGCTGCGCCACCAATAAGAAGTGCACCACTTAGTCCACTTGCTTTTGCAAATGAACGGCACTCTTGCTCGATTTGTTCAGCAAGTTCTCGGGTTGGAGCTATGACAATAGCTCTTTTGGACTTGTCGTTTAGCATGATGTTAAGCATTGGAAGTGCAAAGGCAGCTGTTTTACCAGTACCAGTATTCGCAATACCAACTATGTCTTTACCCTCAAGTGCAGGAGGAATCGCTTGATCCTGAATAGAAGAAGGAGTGACATATCCCTTGTCATCGATGTTTTTCTTCAAAAGTGCATGAAGATTGAAATCGCTAAAGGTGTTCGTTGGAACATACTGTTCAGCCTCAACGGGCTTTGCAGCTTTAATAAACTTTGAATGATGAATGTTTTGCTTTAAGCCTTTGCGGCCGTTAGAGCGTCCACCACCATATCGCGTGCCACCAAATGATGCTGATCCGCCTGATGAGCGAGATGAGCCACTTCGTGGTCGAGAAAAACGTGAGTTATTTGAATACATAAAAAAAGAATCCTTTTTGTAGTTAGTTTGATACTTGATTGCAGTCAATGAAATCGAGTACCAAGCGACCTAACCCGGATTCATTAGAAACAATTACACAAATAGTAGCATAAAAATGAAGATTGGTCAAGCATATAAAGTATTGTATTAAGCATAAGAATGATACAATTTTATTGAGATATTAAATATTATGGCGAAACAATCCAGAACAAGAAAAACGATAAATCAGACCGAGAAACGAATTGTTAAGACTGAGAAAAAAGCACGAATTCTTACCAAAAGCTATTTTAATTACAAGCGCTTCAATCGCTTTTTGAGAATATTAGGCCCAGGAGTTGTTACTGGAGCTGCCGATGATGATCCGTCAGGAATTGCTACCTATTCTCAGGCTGGAGCCATGTATGGCTTTGGCTTACTTTGGGCAATGCCGTTCATGTTTCCGTTACTCCTTGCCGTGCAAGAGTCTTGCTCACGTATTGGTGCCGTAACGGGTAAAGGACTTGCGGCAGTTATTCGCGATAATTACAGCCGCAAACTCCTTATGGGTTCGGTGCTAATCGTCTTTGTCGCGAACACTATTAATATAGGAGCTGATTTAGGTGCGATGGCGGCTACGATGCAGCTCTTTTTTCATATTAATTTTGCTGTACTGACAATTGCATTCGCTGTACTCATACTCATGCTGGAGATTTTTGTTAAATATAAGACGTATACAAGAATCTTAAAGTGGCTAGCTTTGATGCTTCTTGCTTATCCGCTCACAGCAATACTGGTTGGACAAAATTGGTCACAAGTATTTCATGCTACCATTCATCCAAATCTACATCTTAATAAAGATGTACTTTATATATTAGTGGGGCTACTTGGTACTACCATCTCTCCGTATCTGTTTTTCTGGGATACTTCTGAAATAGTTGAAGATGAAAAAATGACCCACCGACTCGGTGAAAAAGGCCTTAATGAGCCAAAGCTCACAAAACATTTTCTCAGAAGTGTAAGAATCGATAACTTCACGGGGATGCTCATCGCAACGCTTGGTGCCTGGTTTATCGTCTTGACCTGTGCATCGGTCCTCAATTTTCACGGTGTAACTCAAATTAATTCTGCGGCAGATGCCGCGAATGCGCTCCAGCCGCTCGTTAAAAATTTTCCACATTCAGGTTTAATTGCGAAAATAATTTTCTCTACCGGGATTATTGGGCTTGGCCTTCTTGCAGTGCCAGTTCTTGCAGGCTCCTCGGGATACGCACTAAGTGAAACCTTTCGAATGAACGAAGGTTTACATAAGAAATACAAAAAAGCAAAAGGCTTCTATTTCTTTATAATCTTAGCGACTTTAGCAGGCCTTGGAATCAATTTCATCGGTATTAATCCTATTAAGGCATTAGTGTTCGCGGCAGTTTTTAATGGAATTGCAGCAGTCCCATTACTCTTTTTGATAGCGCGGGTTGGTAATAATTCAAACATTATGGGTGAGCATAAAAATGGATTACTTTCCAATGTTTTCATTATGCTTGCATTCTCAGTTATGCTCGTCGCAGTTTCATATTTATTAATAACAACCTTCTTATAAGCTTTTTAAAAAATAATCTTTTCATGTATCATTAAGATTAAATGTTTGGAAAAGAATTTATAAAAAGATATAAAACGCTTAGTGCCGTTATCGTAACGCTCATAGTCGGGCTTATCCTGTATTTCTTAGAACTCAAGATTATAGCAAATGTAGCGTTTACCGCTATGGGTATTTACGTAGTTGTACCAATGGCCAAAGAAATGCTCCAGTCAATTAAAGAAAAAGAGTATGGACTTGATCTTTTAGCTCTGACTGCAATTGTTGCTTCACTTTTAATGGGAGAGTTTTTGGCGGCCATAGTTGTTGTACTTATGATAACTGGTGGTGAAGCACTTGAGGATTTCGCACAAGAGAAGGCAAAAAAAGAACTAAATGAACTTTTAAAGCGAGCACCGAAGGTAGCGCACAAAAAAGTTGGCTCTTCTTTTAAAACTGTCGCTGTCGATACAATTAAGAAAAACGATATATTGTTAGTCAAGCCTGGAGAAGTAATTCCGGTTGACGCAATTATCGTTAAGGGTGTCACTTCTCTTGATGAATCTGCACTAACTGGCGAAAGTCTTCCTATTGATAAGAAAGTCGGTGATAAATTATTAAGTGGAGCGGTCAACCAGCAGGCTTCAATTGAAGTTAAAGCCCTCAACACGTCACACGATAGTCAATATGAGCAAATCATTAAGCTCGTTTCGGAAGCTGCATCAAGTCGTTCACCGATGGTGCGACTTGCTGATCGTTACAGTGTGCAATTTACGGCAGTTGCATTTACGCTTTCTGCTATTGCATGGATTGTGAGTGGCCACCCACTAAGAGCGCTTGAAGTACTAGTGGTTGCAACACCATGTCCACTTCTTATCGCTACACCTGCCGCAATTGTATCTGGGATGAGTCGGGCAGCATCACAAGGAATTATAGTAAAGAATGGGGGAGCATTAGAGTCTCTTGCAGAGCTGAAGGCGATAGCATTTGATAAAACCGGCACCCTAACCAAGGGAGTTCCTGAAGTTAATAGAGTAATTGCCTTTGGAAAAAATATTACGCAAGAAGTAGTTCTTGGCTATGCAGCAGCTGTCGAATCTCATTCAACCCACTCTTTGGCTCGGGCGATCTTGCACGAAGCGAAGTCCCGCAGTATTAAAGTTATGGCTGCAGTTAAGGCAAGTGAAACAATTGGAAGTGGTGTACGAGCAGAGGTGAAATCCAAAAAAATACTTTCAGGTAAACTGGACTTCCTCAAGGATGCCGGGGTTAAAGTACCAACAAATAAAGAACTTGGAAAAGCACTTGAAGAAACAGCAATCTTTGTTGCAGTAGATGGGGTGTATATAGGCGCAGTAACATTCACTGACGTGCTTCGTCCTGAAACGATAGGAACAATTAAGCGCTTACGTCAAGAGTTTCACTTGAAGACCATGATGCTCACTGGTGATCGGAAGGTGGTTGCTGAACGAATTGCAAAAGAAGTAGGAATCTTAAAAATTGAAGCGGAATGCTTGCCGGCAGATAAGTTGAACCATCTTGCATTATTTAGAAAAAAATATGCACCGCTTGCTTTTGTTGGTGATGGAATAAATGATGCACCATCTTTATCTGCAGCAGACGTCGGCATTGCCCTGGGGGCTAAAGGGTCAACAGCTGCGAGTGAAAGCGCCGATGTAGTTATAATGCTTGAGGATTTCTCAAAAGTTGCTGATAGCATTCATATAGGCAAGCGAGCGGTCAAGATTGCTAAACAAAGTATATTCGTTGGAATAGGGCTCAGTATAGGTCTCATGATATTTTGTGGCATTACGGGAGCTATTAAGCCCGTATACGGGGCATTACTTCAAGAGCTTGTAGACATTATTGTTATTCTAAACGCACTCCGCGCTCACCAAAATAGATAATTTAAATTTGGTTAAATGAGGCTTTGCAAACCTGGCACTTTTCTTCTTTTTCTTCAGAAGTGAGCCAGATATGCAGGGCCTTTTTGTAACCCAATATATCGCTATATGCAACGAGATCTGCTATCGATCGAATCAAGGAGGCAATAGGGCCGGTTAAAACAAATTTCCTGTACTGAAAGACTGCCCATTTTTTTCCAGCTGGGATCGCAGTTGCGGGCACCAGAGGTTTGTACCCTGGGCGTCTTCTCGAACCCTTCAGCTGACGCTTAAGATCTTTATATACATATCCAGCATTATCGACCGCAGTTAAACCCAAACCACTATAGGGGGTGTCGGCGTTATCTCCAATTACATATACGGCGTCATCAACCATAAGGTGATTGTCGACAACAATTTTACCCCTAGGGTTGAATGAGAATTGGGCTTCATTTTTTTTGAAAAATGGATTATTAGTGACGCCCGCTGTCCAAATAACTGTTGAGGTTGGTATTTGCACACCATTAACTTGAAGAAAATCGGGAGTCTGTAATTCAACTTTTTGATTGAGCATAACTTTAACGTTTAATTTACGCAGTCGTTTGAGTGTTTTTTGAGAAGCCTTTTCATTACTAATTGGTAATACTCTTTTCTGAGCTTCTATAAGATTAATTCTAAGTTTAGTGGATTTAATCTTATGCTTTTTTGCAATAATTTTGATATATGAAGTTAATGCTGCCGCGAGTTCAACTCCAGTTGGGCCAGCCCCGATAACGTTATATGATTTATCGAGTGAATTTTCATCAATCATTTCTCGGTGTAAGTGAGCCCTGAAATGGTGTAGTTCAGAAGTTGTTTTAATATTGTATGAATATTGATCAATACCTGGAATACCGAAGTAAGAGGTAACCATTCCTAGCGCAAGCACAGCGTAGTCATAATGGAACTTCATGCCATCCTTGGTGCTAATAATTTTCTTTTCTCTATCAATATGCGTGATAGTTTCTTTTATGAAATTAATATGAGGATTATCTGAAAGTATCTCGCTGATTGGAATTATAGCTTCATGTTCCTTGTGACCTGTTGCTGCACGATACAGCGCTGCACTATAGCGAAAAGTAGTGATGTCTGAAATTAGGGTAACTTTCAATTTTTCTTGCGGATATTTTTTAAGTTCACGAGCTAGCTTCATCCCTGCCCAACCGCTACCGACAATAATGAGATGTTTTTGCTTCATATCCAAATAATTGTAACAACAATTAATATATTGCGCTTGTGTTTTTTTCAGGTTACTCTATATGGGATGGAAAATCTAGAAATCAAAATAAAAAATCTTGTTAAAGGCGAAGTTGATGCGACGGAAGCGACCCGTGAATTTTATAGTCATGATGCAAGCATGTTCGAACTTAAGCCTGATGTAGTTGTCTTTCCTAAAGATAGCGAAGACATTCAAAAAGTAGTTCGATTTGTTAGCGATAATAAAAAGCAGAACCCACATCTCTCGATAGTAGCGCGGAGTGCAGGAACGTGCATGTCAGGGGGAACCGTAGGTGAGTCAATAATACTTGATATTTCAAAACACATGAATAAGTTCTTAAGTGGTTCAAAAGATGAAGCAACAGCAGAGCCAGGAATGTATTATAGGGATTTTGAAAAGGAAACACTTAAATACGATGCAATAATGCCGAGTTATCCGGCATCCCGAGATTTATGTGCAATTGGTGGTATGGTTGCCAATAACGCTGGCGGTGAAAAATCCTTAGAGTTTGGCAAAACCGAGAAATTCGTAAAAGCCTTACGTGTGATATTTGCTGATGGAAATGAATACGAGGTGAAGCCACTCAACAAAGCTGAACTTGATAAAAAGATAGCCCAAAATGACTACGAAGGAATTATTTACAAGAAAGTATTTGATCTTGTTGAAAATAACTATGATCAGATCAAGGCCGCTAAACCGCATGTAAGTAAAGATTCAATGGGGTATCACTTATGGAATATTTGGGACAGAGAAACGGGCATCTTTGACATGACTCAAGCAATCGTTGGATCACAGGGAACGCTGGGTATGGTGACAAAAATAACTTTTGGATTAGTGCCCGCTCCCAAAAATTCTGGAACCCTTGTTATTTTCCTCCGAAAAACTGATGATCTCGGAAAGCTTATCAATAAAGTACTTGAACATAAGCCAGCAACATTTGAAGGTTTTGATAACTACACTTTGATGCTAAGTTTCAAACTTTTCCCTTATTTCCATAAATCACTTGGTTGGTTTGGTATGGCAAAGCTCGGGATTCAATTGATTCCTGATGCAATAAAGCTTTTCAGAGGAATTCCCAAGATGGTACTACTCGTAGAGTTTAATAGTCCGACTGCTGAGGAAACTAAGCAAAAAGTAGTTCAGCTGCGAAAAGACCTCCAAGAGTTCAAGCATGAAGCACTCTTTGAAAATGATGAAACAGAAGCAAAGGCTAAAAAATTCTGGATTATGCGTCGAGAAAGCTTCCAATTACTCAGAAGCAAAGTTAAAGATAAGCATACGGCGCCTTTCATGGACGACATGATTGTGCCTCCAGCAGTTTTATCCGAATTCTTACCTGAAATTAGGCAGGTGATTAACAAATATAAATTACTTGCTACTATTGCGGGACACATGGGTGATGGTAATTTTCATATTATTCCACTTATGAAAATCGAAGATCCAAAAGAGAAAGCTAAGCTAGAGCCAGCGATGAAAGAAATTACTTCCATCGTATTGAAGTATGGAGGAAGTCTGAGTGGGGAGCATAATGATGGTATGATCCGTGGCCCTTGGCTTGAGGCAATGCACGGCCCTGAAGTCTTTGCTCATTTTAAAGAATTAAAGCATATCTTTGATCCTGAAAATATCTTTAACCCACACAAGAAAACAGATGCAAATTGGGAGTTCAGTATGGCACATCTGCGGGAACATTTCTAGGATTTTGCTATACTAGTTTCTATGAAAGAAAAAGCCCTACTACAGTTTAAAAAAATAGATGAATATATTCCTTATGGAGTGTGGGCTATAAGCACACTTTCAGTTTTTGGAAGCCTTTATTTCTCAGAGATAATGAACTTAGCGCCTTGTAAGTTATGTTGGTGGCAAAGAATCTTTATGTACCCAATCGCAGTCATTCTGTCTGTCGCAATACTTAAAAAAGATAAAAAAGCTTTTATATACGTTTTACCTCTTAGTATCCTTGGATCTTTACTTGCTTTTTATCACACACTTTTACAGGCTGGGGTAATAAAGGAAACACTCATAAGTTGCACCATTGATGGAGCAGTTTCGTGTGCAAACAAACAAATCAATTGGTTTGGTTTTATGACAATTCCGTTCATGTCTATGGTTGCATTTCTTGGGATAACTGCCCTATGTGGTATCTGGTATTACAATCAGAAAACCCCGACTAAAATTACTAAGAAGTAGTTTTTTCGAGAATATTGGTGAGTTGTTTTTGTTTTGTAACGTAATCTAGATATTCTTGAATTGTGGTTACGAGGATAATCATAATAACTGGTCCAATCACAATTCCTAGAAATCCAAACATCTTAAGGCCTGCAAAAACTGACAATATAGTAAGCGCCGGATCAAGTCGAGCCGTTTTTGGTACCAGTTGAGGACGCAACACGTTATCAATATTAGTAACAATAATGATGTGCCCAAGGATAAGCAGTAAGCCTTCCCAGATATGGCCTGTTAGTAGAAATACGAAACCAACAGGTAGTACAATTATTCCTCCGCCTAGGGGAATTATTGAAAGGAAGGTAATGAATACAAGCCAGAAGAAGAAATAGTGTACACCCACTATATATAAAAGAGTACTATCGACAAGTCCTTGCAAGAATGCAATGATGAATTGACCTTTAACCATTGCTTTTGTCATAGCTGAAATCCTAGATAAATAAAGATTTGCAGCGCGGGTTCCCAGCGGGTTGATCTGCTTTAGGATTGAGATAATAGTTGTTTGGTTTTTAAGTAGTGAAATGAAGATGAAGATAAAAATAATAAATTGTGAAAAAATTGCCGTAAACCCTCCCGCAAGGGATAAAAGATAATTAAGACCTGTTTTGGTCATAGTCGCAACATATGTTTTCGCCCAAGCGGACACTGAATCAAGACCGATGGTTGTATCGTTTAAGCCGGGAACGTGGTGAATGGTGGTGTTGAGCGATTCAATAATATTGGCAATAGTTTGATGATTGGCTACCGTTGTTGTGTTACTTTTAATGCTTGCAATAAAACTCGCAGCTTCTTGAGCAGTTATAAAAAGTAACAAACTGAGCGGCAATAGGATAGTAACGGTCGCGAAAAGAATCGTCAGGGCTATAGATAATCCCGAGTTACCTTTTGTTCTTTTGAGAAACCATTTGTAGCTAGGATTGTATAAAAATGCCAGGAGAGTAGAAAATGCTATGATAATGAAATAGCTACGCAGAAAATACGCTGCAAAAATAAGCGCTAAAGATACTGTTACAAGAAGAGTTCTTTTTTGGTTATTCATATACATAGAATAACAGCAGCGCCCCCAAACATCAAAAAAGCTTGACCTTAGAAATGAATGGGCATACAGTGAAAATATACTAATTAAAGGAGTATAGGTATGGCAAGCAAACAAGTATACGTCTTCGAAGAAGATGATAAAAGTGTATGGTGGATGTTCGTACTGGCTGGGTTGGTATCGGTAGTGTTCGGATTTGTGGCAGTTATTTGGCCGCATTTAACAGTTGGAGTCCTAGCACTTCTTCTGGCGGTATTTATTGGTATTAACGGTGTAGTTGATCTATCTCGATCAATGAGAAAAATGGTTCACAGTGCTTTCGCCGGAATGCTGAGAGCTTTACTTGGGCTTCTTGAAGTTGGAGTCTCAGTCTATCTGCTTCGGCACATCGGCAGTGGTCTTGCGATTGCGACTTTAGCGCTCTTTATTGCAATTAGTTTTGTAACAAGAGGAGTTATAGGAATCGTACTGGCCTATGATGCTAAGGTATCTGATAGCGTGCGGATGTATCATTTTGTCACAGGTGGCCTTGCGGTTCTAGCCGGCCTCGTTGTGGCATGGTATCCGGGCCCAGCAACTCTAACATGGGTGTGGGTAGTCGGCTTCTTCGCCCTCGTGAGCGGTGCAATGGAAATAGCACTTGGTTTCATGGCAAAAGAAGCGCTTGAATCGAAATAAGTTAAATTAAAAATTAATAAAGAAGACCATCTATGAAAATAGATGGTCTTTTCTTTTTAACTTATTTCAATATACTTATGCTTAGAACTAACTTAATAACAATATAAATAGAAGGAACATATCTACGATGGGCAAGATATCTAACAA
>Ga0114958_10000063_pt1 | contig 85939 bp, 86 predicted proteins | sample C_130208_EF_Meta_FD_89577 | JGI IMG/M metagenome (GOLD analysis project Ga0114958, IMG submission 89577) | Freshwater microbial communities from Lake Croche, Canada to study carbon cycling - C_130208_EF_MetaG | ecosystem: Environmental > Aquatic > Freshwater > Lake | place: Lake Croche, Canada...
TCAGCGGACCTACAGGACCTACTGGCGCTTCTGGACTGAGCGGTCCTACAGGTCCTACAGGTGCTTCTGGACTCAGCGGTCCCACCGGACCTACTGGCGCTTCTGGACTGAGCGGTCCTACAGGTCCTACTGGCGCTTCTGGACTGAGCGGTCCTACAGGTCCTACAGGTGCTTCTGGACTCAGCGGTCCCACCGGACCTACTGGCGCTTCTGGACTCAGCGGACCTACGGGACCAACTGGAGCTAGCGGGTTGTCGGGTCCCACCGGTCCTACTGGCGCTTCTGGACTGAGCGGTCCTACAGGACCTACTGGAGCTAGCGGGTTGTCGGGACCTACAGGACCGTCAGGAGTACAGGGTGCTACAGGTCCTATTGGCGGAAGCAATTCCCAGATTTTGTTCAACAACAGCGGAGCAGTCGGTGGAAGTTCGGCACTGACATACAATGCTTCATCTGGTGTTACAAGTATTAGTGCGCTGACTCTTACCAACGGTATGTCTGGAAACTTGAACATGAATCTCTACAATATCACGAACATAGGCAGCAATGGATTCTCAATGAATGCTGGAGTTTATACATTAACATTCAGTACTCAACCTTCATCAATTGGAACAAACGGTACCTATACCTACTTCGTATTGGCAAGTAATACAGTGATTACACCAGCGTCAAATCTAACGAATGTGAAGTACTTTGCAGTTGCGGGTGGCGGAGGTGGTGGAGGAAACGGCGGTGGAGGTGGAGGTGCGGGTGGCCTGCTGACGAACGATCCCTCCTTGAATGGAGTTGTTCTTTCATCACAATACAGCAGTGGCGGATACCTGTCTTTAGGGACAACATCAACTTATTCCGTTATAATTGGAACAGTAGGACTCAGCAGTGCTCCGTATATTGTTGGAAGCAATGGAGGCAATACGACTTTATCTGTCACTGGAAGTACGGTACTCGTAACCGCATATGGGGGAGGAGGAGGCCAAGGTGCTGGCGGAGGAAGTGACCAATATCCTAAAAACGGTGGATGTGGCGGTGGTGGAACTGGATATGGAACGGCTACAACGGGAAGTCAAGGCTATGGAGGAAGTACAAGTAGCCAAAATGGAGGTGGCGGAGGTATAGGATCTGCCGGATCAGGTACAGCTGGGGGTTCAGGGGTTACGTATCTGGGTACAACATACGGTGCCGGTGGATCGGGAAATGGTACAGGTACATCTGGGGGCAGCAATACTGGAAATGGAGGTAACGGTGGATTCACTGGAGGGTTAGGTGGTTCTGGAATATTCATTCTCTCCGTTCCGACAGCACAAGCACTGGTTTCCCAAGCAGTTCAGTTCGGTTCGATGGGTCTTAACTCTGGAAGCAATCTCCAAATCTCTGCAACGTCCAACATCTTACTTGCTCCCTCTTCTGGAGGAGTAACGATTTCAGGTCTTACATCCAATGTATACACTGGCAGTGTCCTTTCCTACAACAGTGGAACAGGTGGGGTAACATATAGTTCATTGGTAACCGCAACAGGTCCAACGGGACCAGCAGGGGCAACGGGTCCAGGAGGTCCGTCAGGTTTATCAGGACCAACGGGTCCAGCAGGGCCAACAGGGCCAATTGGGGGAAGCAACACCCAGATTCTATTCAACAATAGTGGAGCTGTTGGAGGAAGCTCCGCCCTGACGTTCAATGCTTCTACTGGGACAGCGACAATCGGGGCGCTCAATGTCACAAACGCAACCTCTCATACCGGAAATGTAGGGATGAATCTGTGCAATATCACAGACATCGGTAGCAATACATTTTCCATGCTTGTAGCACCTCCTGGTGAACTCTTTACGGTAACATCTGGAACCCAAGGAACTGCCTGGACATCGAATATTACCGGAGGAAGGAAGTACTATACGTTCTATAGCAATTGTACGATCACGGCGGCGGCATCTACGGGTGCGGTTGAATACTTTGCGGTAGGTGGCGGAGGTGGCGGTGGATCGAATCAGGCTGGAGGCGGTGGAGCTGGAGGTCTTCAGACAAACAGTACAACATACGCATTTTCTAGTCAGTCTAACGCAATACCGTCACTCACAGCAAACTCGAATTACACGATAGTGATTGGTGCTGGGGGTGCAGGTGAGACCAACGGCAGTAATACCACAATTACTGGAGCGGGAATATCTATTAATGCTTCGGGCGGTGGTCGTGGAGCAAATGCTGGTGGCACATCTGCAGCCACTGGAGGATGTGGTGGTGGAGCTACCAACGATACATCCTTTACTCCTGGAACAGGCTCTCAGGGCGGAAATGGAGGGGGTCCTGGTACAGTTTCCGCTCGTCAGTACTTCTTGGGTGGAGGGGGTGGAGGTATAGGTGGTAATGGAGTTTCTGCGAAAAATGGCGCACCCGGCGGCGACGGTGCAAATGCGTGTGGAGCAGGCGGAACAACTCTTACGTATAATGGAACCGCATACGGTGGTGGCGGAGGAGGAGGAGGACAAATCGCTCCAGCATCTGGCGGAGGTGCGGGTGCGGGTGCAGGAGGACTGAACGTGCCAGGAGGAAATGCAACTCCAAATACAGGATCTGGCGGCGGTGGAGGTTCTTCAGGAGGTTCGGGAGGGTCAGGAATAGTTATCATTTCCTATCCATTCTCAGGCGGGGCTTCAATCGTCACTCCACTTGCATCTATTGCAATGAACGCAAACAGTAATCTCCAAGTATCTGCAAGCTCCAACATTGTGTTGGCATCCTCTACTACTCTATCAGGAACACTCATACAAACATACTCTGGATCGAATTCAGGGTATACAATTGCTGGAACTGATACAAGGGGAGGGGCAGGATACGCGAACTTTTTGTATGCGTCCAATACCTATTCTGGAGCTACAAATCCAACGAAGACATTCCGACTAGATTCTGCAGGGACGCTACAGATTTTGAACAGCGGATATTCGGCTGCATTGTTGAGTTTAACAGACGGAGGTGCTTTCACATTGAACAATACATTGCTTGTGACAACAAGTTCCTTATACATTAGCGGCAATGGCGGGACACCAACTACCAGTTACGGTGGTCTTACTGCTATGGGAACCGGCGAGTTTGATTTATGGTGGGGGTCTACCGGTACAGGTGGAGTAAATGACAGGCTGTGGCGATTTGCATGGCAGAACGAACGTAATGTCGTAATATACACTGGAGCAACTGCAAACTGGTCTACTGGAACATCCACCTCTGACGGAAGATTGAAGACTAATGTTGTCAAAACTACTCTAAGTTGTACGGATATTGTGATGACCACGGATGTTGTGGATTTTCAGTGGAGAGATGACAGCGATATTGCGGATGGTGGAAAAACACATACTGGATTCATAGCCCAGGATCTTGAAAATAGAGTCCCAGATGCAGTAAAAGATGTAGGAGGAACGAAACTTTTACACAAGGAAGAACTCGTCCCAATTCTATGGAAAGCCTTTCAGGACGCTATCAACAGAATTTCGGTATTGGAACAGACAGTTTCTTCTCTTCTCTTACGTCGCTAGATTGTCTTTGTAAGCAGGATACAGCTTGGAGATGAGATCTTAAGTTTACTTACTCACACGAATACTTAATGTGGTATCTGCAACTAAACACGAAATCTTCATTCCCTGGAAATTTGATTGAAATAAATCGAGTTGACTGATCACGTTTTGACCTAGCAGGAAACAAATATATTCATACGGTGTCCGTTTGACTCCGTCTGAACATAAGGGAGGGACAGTAAACTGAACGGAAAAGATTGTGAACGGACTTTGGAATCCCGAGCTTGCCCAACGGGATAAAGGGCCACTGAAATCAGTGGGGGTGATAAAAGGCTGAAGTCCCGCCCGGTCAGTTTCTTCCTGTTGATGAGCGGTCGTCTGATTCTGCAGAAGATCGTCCATCGTCGCAATGTAGTTGTTATCTGACATTTTTGTTTGTTTACTACTTCGCCAGATTGTCTTTGTAAGCAGAATACAACTTGGAGCTCACGACCTCCTGCATCTCCAATGTGAATGAGAAATTGCCGAATGTCTGGAGGACTCGGCCGTAGCAGTCGGTTAATTTGATCTTGAGAACAGAGACGTTCTCGGGTTCTGCCAAAATTACCTTGTTGGTAATGGTGTCGACGCCACTGTAAACAAAGCTGTTCTTTGTTGCTGAAACAACAATCTTGGCAAACGCCGGGGTCGATGTTCCGTTGAACGAAAGATGATCGATCGCCTCGTATTTCTCAAGACTTAGGAGAACGTAGGTGTTTCCGTAAAGATTGGGCAAGGTTTCGGACGTATACGACGAATTGCCTGAATACGTATTGCTCGTAAATCCTAAGTAAGATCCAAGACCGGTATCGAATGGCCGAAGGTTGGCTTCACGAGTAATACAGCATACATTCCCCAGAACAGGCGTGAAATCCATAGTGAACGCTCCTGAGGCCGAGATGGTACACTTCGTAGTTACTGAATCAAATCCGATGCTTAGAGAGATGGTGGACGCTGCCGCAGACACCATAGCCGCTGCGAGAGTTGTGGAGTTATAATTGCCATCCGAGATCGTGCACTGGACACCACTCACAGTAAAGTTCGTGTTCTCGAGATTGGCAGTAAAATCATACCATGTATTCGGCAGTTCAATACTGGAGAGGCGGAGAGATGTGATGTTCTTGTACGTCCTGGGCAAACGGATGGTGCAGGCTGAAGCACCTGTGATGGTCGGGTTGTCACGGAAACGGGTATCGACATTCACGATACGAGACACAGATTCAGTGCCGTAGACAGCACCGTAGGTCGTTCGATCTTGGAATCCGCCGATAGGTCGCATAACAGGTCCGCTCATCTATTATAGTTTAATCACTACGGAATTCTTGGCGGATTTGCGTTCCGATCCGCCCGACCGCTTCAGTACGGACTTGCGGGCAGGTTGAGGAGGAGGAGGACCGCTGGCAAACGTCATCGGGGCGGTAGCCGCCTGAGTGGGTGGGAGAGGAGCAGAGTTTCCGGCGACGACTTTCTTCTCCTCCTTATTGATCTTGTTCAGGATATCCCCGATTCCAAGACCGGTCGCAGACGGCATCTTCATTTCACGAGACGGAGCCTTCAGAGGGATGGTGCGTGTCGGTGCGGGAGGAGCCTGCTGCTGGGGAGGCGGAGTGTTCACACCTCCGAGGAACGACATCAGACCGGCGAGGGGGTTATCAAAATTGGAGGCAGGCATCTGCGCCGGAGGGGGAGCTGGGGCGGAGAAACCGGAGCCCTGGGCGGAGGAGGGGAACGTCGGAACGGTCGCACGCTGCGACTGCTGCCGGAACTGTTCCGTCTGTCCCTGCATCGCCTGCGCTGCCATCTGACGGGCAATATCAGGGTTCTGGCGGAGGATCTCCTGGATATTCGGGACCGGTGCCTTCATCGCCATCTGATTCGTCAAGTGAACCATGTAGACCATGAAACACGTGCGCATGGGGATACGCACGAGCGGGTGCATCCTCATCTGGTCCCCATACAGATCATACAGCTCCTCAAAATCCTCTTCTAGATCGCCGACATTCATCTGGGCGCTCTGGGACAGACCATCCAGCTGTAGACCGAACATCTTGAGCATTCCGACGTTCTTGGATCCCCACTCCATCGCCGACATACCCGTAATGAACCATTCGGAGAACTGCTTGATGGTGGAATCCATGGCCTTCTCCTTGCGCACAAACTCCAGCTCCATCTCCATCTCATCCAGGGGCGAATCCATCGTGAACCGTTTGCGGATCGGGACACCGAGCTTGTTGAGGCGCTCGAACTTGCGCAGCATCTCATACTTCTTCTTCATGATGGCATCCTCCGACATCTTGGGGGCGACATTGACGGGCTTGAGGTAGGCTTCGGCGTTCAGGTTCTCTACGCCATCCCAGGTCTTAGTAGCACCTACATCCTCAGCGGACGGGACGAGGCGAGGCGGGGCGGCGGGCTCGGAGGGAAGGTCTGTGAAGTCCAGGTTCACAGACTCCATCTCGGGAAGCTTGGTATTTGCGGCAGCCATTGCCGATGTATTCATTAAGAGATCAGCGCCGGGAACGTCCATTCTTACTATTATGTCTCACACGCATCCTCTTTGTAAGATGTAAACGCGAACGCCGCGAACGCCGCATATGCCGAGTCTTGCGCCCGCCTTTCAACTTCGCAAACTCCCTGCCCTCCACGATTGTCTTGTACTCGCCCATTCCCGACCTTGAACACCCTGAACAAATATACGAACGATTTCCACTTCCAAGATCCGGAGCACTGGGTTCGTATTTGCAGACACATACAGCAGGAAACTGCACGGGTGGAGGGCGTGGGGCGGATGCTGCCGCCACTGAAAATGAAGCGGGGGACGAAGGAGGAGACACACTTATATCCCCCACTGTTCCAACACGTGGGCGTTTCGTCATCAACTCTTCGGCGGCAGATTTCATAGTTTCTTTGGCGGTGGTTTTGAGAACGTCTTTCACACCTTTCATGAACTGCGAACGAAGAGCGGGCCCGAGTCTGGACATCTCCAATACTATTATACTGGATGCTCTAAGAAATACAAGCCCTGGAGAAAACTATCCGATAGGTCATCCTTCTTTTTATGAGAGCGGAAAAACGAGATGTTCGCAGGAGGACACAAGAGTTCACAGTGCGTGATCCCCGTCTTCTTGCGGCCACGATACGTTCCCGTCGCATCGGCGACACATACGATATTGTCCAGTTTATGGATAGCAGATACCCCCTTTGTCCGGAACCCACGGCAGGCAAAATACATATGGAGCATAGCTTGGACTGCGAACATCCTCCTATCCATCTGATTCTCAAAAATGATGAGATCCGCACCCTCCCACCAATGTTCACGCCGACCAAGTGAGGCAATGATATCACCCACCAGATCCAAGACTCCTCCGCCAGGAGCACGGGCATTCCCCTTGAATTTCGTCCATCCCGACGCCAGCATCGCAGTTGAAATATGAACGACCAGATCTTTCTTGGTAGGTTTACCAGTATACCCAGGTGCCATCTCCTGTAATTCTGCGATCGTCTTCTTCCCCAGTGCAGTCTTGGTCAGTGTCAAGTTCTTTGGACGATGACGGGAACATGCCTGCGTTCCAGTTCCAGCCTGGCTCCACATGGCAGGTTTGGCACACTTGAAGCAGGATGTGCGGGTATGCCCGTTCTTTTCCCCGACTACATCGATCACATCCCAGTGAGCAATACACATATCTTTCCTAGACGTTCCTTCCAGGACACATACGGCTAAATTCCGAATTCCAATGTCAAAACTCACTAGTTTCATCTCACGACGCTGCTTGTAGGAGAGAAATTAGTGTCGACTTTTTATCGCTCTTACTATACGGAATCCCCTTCGTTGTAAGCATCTCACGAAGCTGGACTGCCGTCTTTCCACCCAGCGTGGCCATATCCTCGCCCATCAGCTCAACATCCTCATCTTCATGAACACTCACACGGTCATCATGCTCGGCCTCAGCCTGAGCCTGAGCCTCGGGGGCAGGGGCAGGAGCGTGTAGTTCATCTTCATGGGAGACTTCGGGCTCCGTATCCTGCTCCGGCTGGGACTGGGACTGGGACTGTCCAAATGACGGCGGCGGGGCGGTGATCGCAATCGCCAGAGCATTGATCGCCTGAGCCATACGGGACTGCTGGACGTACATCCACGCAACCAGACCAGTTAGAATCAGAACAATACCGGCAACGAGGGCTACGACACCATGAAAGAATTCCATGCTAGTTTACCTTGTTGGACACTTAAAAATCGTCAGAATCAAACTTGATCGTCATGTCCTCCTTCCGGGCGCCCACCCCGGCCTTGGAGTAATCCGATACCTTGCGCTCAAAGAAGTTGCCCTTGCCCTCCATCGAGATCATCTCCATGAAATCAAAGGGGTTCTGAACATTGTAAATTTTGGAGATACCTAGCTGGACGGCGAGACGATCGGCCACAAAGCGAATATATTGAGTCATGAGGTTCGAATTCATTCCGATGAGAGAGCAGGGCAGGGACTGGCAGATGAATTCAGTTTCAATGTTCACGGCAGATGTGATAATTTCCTGGATCCGTTCGGCGGGAATCGTAGATTCAAGGCGGTACATCTCCACCGCAAATATGGTGTGTAACCCCTCATCCCGAGAAATGAGTTCGTTGGAAAATGTGAGACCGGGAAGAAGACCACGCTTCTTCAACCAGTAGATCGCACAGAACGCCCCGCTGAAAAAGATACCCTCGACACATGCGAATCCTACGAGACGAGTCGCAAATGATTCCTGACTATCAATCCACTTGAGTGCCCACTCCCCTTTCTGACGAATACACGGGATCGTATCGATGGCCCGAAATAGATGAAGCTGTTCGTCCTTGTCCTTGACATACTTGTCGATGAGGAGGGAATAGGTCTCCGAGTGCACGCCCTCCATCGCATTCTGGAAAGCATAGAACAGCCTGGCAACAGGGCTCTGAACATCTCGCTGGAACCGGGTCGCCAAATTCTCCTGGACGATCCCGTCGGCGCCAGCAAAGAATGCTAGGACCTGCTTGACAAAAAACTGTTCGTTCTGGGTCAGGCTATCCCAATCATTCCCATCCTTGGAAAAATCAATTTCCTCGGGCGTCCAAAAAGATGCCACCGACTGCTTGTAAAGTTGATACAGCTTGGTCTCGTCGGACTTGATGGGAAATAGCGTATACCGGTCACCGAGGGTTGTCATTGTGATGTATATAGGACGCAGAAAGTAGTTAAATCCTTTCCGCCTATTAAAAACAATACGATACGATGAGCGTAGCACCGCCACCCGCAACCTATACTGCGACCAATGATCTGAATATTTTGAAGAACATTTTTGTTCCTCAATATAAACTTAGCAATGGGTATTACCATGCGTCTGTGAATAGCCAACTACCCGGAAACGTGACCGTTGGAGATACAACGACAAACTTTGCGATTACACTGAATGGGGCTCGTGTGACGACGTTGTCGGATGTACAGACGTGGGCACTCTGGCGTGCTTCGGAGAATCTCAATATGAATTCCAATCTCGTCTACAACGCCTCAAGTCTAAAGTTTTTGGGAGGAAGTATCGGGAGTCCGTATACGATTGATGCGACGACCGGAACGATCAATGTATCGCAATATTGGCTGAAAGGTACGGCGCTCACACTTTCGGGAGGTCTTCCTGCTTGGTCTTCTTACACTGCACTGACCAACGTGAATATGAATACCAAATCCATTACGGCAGTCGGATCCATCTCCTTATCATCCGGCGGAACACTCTTGAGTCCAGCATCGAATGTGATTGCCTTCTCCAATGCTTTTGGTGAAAAGATGCGAATCACGGCATCGGGATCCCTCAGCATTGGAACAACCGTTGGTATCTCGGGATATTCACTGAATGTGGGCGGGGCATCTATGTTTTTGTCAAACATTGTGGTTGCTGCTGATCCCACCAGTAATACTTCAAATGCGTTCTTCGTGAATATTTCCACTAACGCCGGAGAAGATTTCGATACACGTATAGGCGCAAGAGGTGCGAACACAAACCTAATCCTGTGCACAGGAATTGCCAACACAAACAAGGCACAAATTAGTGTGGGTGGAGATTTCACCCTGCTAGAAGGAGCGTTCACGACAACGAAACCGGAGTTGGCCAGCTCTATAGGTGGAGTTGCCCTCCAGAACTCTTATGTGACCTCACGACTCAATATTTCGCTGATAAGCAGCTCAACCCTTACATTGGCTTCGGCGACGCAGGCTACGACGTTCTTATTGACGGGTAATACCACTAACCTAGTCCTTCCCGGGGCAAACGCTTCTCAGGGAGTGTATTGGGCAATCAAGAATGTATCGTCTGGAAGCATGAATATTACTCCGGCAGGAGGAAGTATTCTGAATATGCCATCTCCGTCATTCGTAATGTCTTCAAACGTTCTCCTGACCATCGTGTATTCTGGAGCAAATAGTAACTACTATGCACTGTAACTCTGAGGTCTAGCGTTCTTGTATGGATGTCCCACCGGAAGCTGGCTCTGAATCCCCCATTTCCATGCGAGATACCCTTCTACCACGAATCTCTGGCTGTCCGTGAAATACTCGGAGAAACACAGGAACTCGTGGAGGTAGAAATCTTGCAGTGCTGGATTTGTTGCGATATACCCGATATTCCACGGAGACTGGTCTGGAATCGATGGTTGCCACACCGTTTCGGTGCCGTTAATAATCTCCTTTTGGTTGGCAGGCGTTGCGAACCCGTAGCTTCCGTCGCCCGTTCCTCCATTCGCATCCATACGAGCGAAAATAACAGTCGGTTGGGAAACTGGCTTCCCAGGTAGTGGATTTCTATTCACTCTGTTAATGCCTTGGATAGGAGATGTAATACTTTGATCGACCGACATCAATCCGAATGAATTTCCAAAAAGGGGAGTGCCAGCCACATATCCTCCAGTAAAGACTTGGGCATTATTCCCAATTGTCGCAACCACGAAACACGATCCAACCCCGCTTCCGATTGCCGCATCTACGGTTCCACGGAGTGAATTCTCCCATAAAAAGTAAACACCGGGAAGGGATGGACTACCCGCAGTTATGTAAATCGGCGCTCGATCCAATATAAATGGTGTAAATTTATCAGACGATGCAGATTTATCGGTCCATTGTGTCACTACGACTCCGTTATCGAGAATAGTAGCCGAATCCGCTGCATCCAGCCATGTCGTCAGACTCGCAATTTGGGCGGGGATGTTGAGTGCTCCCGTTTCCGATACGGTAGCTCCTATCGGCGATTCCTTAGAAAATGGATGGCTTTTTGGAAGTTTACTCACAATTGACCATTTCCACGCAAGGTATCCTTCGAGGAGCTGGCGCTCTGATTGTTCAAAGTATTGGTTATAAACTACAAGTTCTCCAAAGTTCATGGCTGGAATATCACCTAACGGAACATTCGCTCCGATATACATGGTAGTTGCACTCCCAGGAATCGCATTTGACCCGACTACAGGAGTTCCACCATTCACAGAAAGGTAGAAATTTGTATGATCCCATGCGAAAAATACGAGATTGGTCCCCGTGGTCATTGGGAGAGTTTGGGCCTCTTTATCTATCTCACTTGTTCCAAAATTGTTTTGGATGACCAGGGTTTCTCCTTTGTTGTATAGAAGAATGGGTCCATATGGAGGAGTGCCAATAGACGCCCCCCAAGCAACAATCGGAAGTTTGGGACGAGTATCTGTGATATTGAATACGAAGAGGACAGACCCTTCGGCTGTAGGAGGCAGGCTGTTTTTATACAGATAGTTATTGTTCGTTCCAGGGAAATACAAGGTTGGAAGATTGTTGATGTTGGATAACTGGAACCGATTGCCTCCAAAAGAATTTACTACAAAAGACCCTCCAGTACGATCGACAATGCTGGTTGTGGTCTGTCCTGGATACGTCATATCCAGCCACAATACAAGTCCCGAAACGGTAGTGGGGAGGGTTGGTGGGATCCATTGATCTCCCGAAGGCTGGAAATTCTTGTAAGGGTGAGAGGATGGGAGTTGCTCCAATAATCCCCATTTGTCGGCAAGGTATCCTTCCACTTCCTGGCGATCTGATGCTGATAGGGCATTCGACGTGGCAATGAGTTCGTAAAGAATGAAATCCCCCGAGGGGTATCCTGTCAATTGCCGTCCTAGTATCAGTGATGTATCTGTAATCAAGTTCTTAAATGCGACTGCGTTCATAGATTCATCATTGAACCCTGACATCCCGGTGATTGTATAGGGTGCTGTATCATACGACGCAAACGCATAACTCTTGGCAGTATAGATTGAAGGTGTGAATATGAGATCATAACCGTTTCCGTATTGATAAGGGGAATACAGTATACCGTCCGCCTGACATATTCCAAATGATCCACCAGATACACCAGTTCCCAATCCGATATTCATGGATGCTCCTGCACCCGAGCACTGATACACTGCCATCAACGTCTTTACAGATCCCAAGCCCGGTAGATTAGATGATACGGCCATGTATCCAGGAGGAAACAGGACCCCGGGATTCGTATATGTTGTCAATGAGGGCGATAGGGTACGGGATGTATACGATACCGTGAAATACACATAGCCAGTGGCACCTACACTTGCTCCTCCTCCGACAATAGAGGTAACACCTGTGAGTGTATCCGATCCTCCCTTTCCAGGAAACCCAGCACCAATAACGTTACAATATCCCGGGACTCCAGGTTGTCCTGGCTGTCCTCCGTATCTAGTTCCACCCCCGCCAATAGCTCCTGGAATCGAAACATCGGCATACGATCCTCCGCCACCTGCTTCAAGAGTAGCTGGCCCACCTGTCAATTCAAACGGTTTTATGTATGTTCGTCCGCCGGGAATCGATCCTGTTCCTCCAGCGCCTACAAAATATGTAAGTGTCCTTCCAGAAGGAATAGTTGTAATGTATTCTCCCTTTCCACCTTTTCCTCCTCCTCCCCCTCCGTTGACAGTAAATGTATACCCCCCAGATACCTGAGAAATGAATGAACCAGCACCAATATCCGTAATGTTTTTTTCAGGGTATGTGATGATAATACCCGTAAATGCGGCAGTTCCTATCGCCGATATAGTGGACGATGGAGGTAAAGAGCCGCTATAAAACCCCATGCCATCTCCACCATTTGCTGATCCACCGTTAGTTCCACTATTATCACTGCCTCCTCCACGACCAGAATATGTGGCTCCACCACCACCACCACCCGCTCCGATTATACCCCCACCTGGAAACAGCAGAGCCGAGGACCCTCCACCACCATTACCCCTTATTAATCCATTTCCACCACCACCACCTGCTCGAAGGCTAATATTCCGTGATTCAGTAAGACCGTAGATCGTTGTTGCAGCACCTGGTGATATTCCATTACCACCCGCACCGATAGTATACTGATATGTCGTTCCCGGTATGAGTACTGTATAGTATACTCCCTGACCCCCTTTTCCACCACCACCACCTGCACCATTGACAGTGATAGTATAGTTCACCCCATCATCGGCTACGAACGAACCGTTTCCAGGAGTTGTGTACTCTCTGGAGGTTCCACGAGGATCGGCAATGAATCTTATATAACCATAACTGCCATCATCACCACTGTTCGTGCCATTCTGGGGATTTCCTCCAGAACCACCATAGACAACCTCGGCGGCAGGGATTACAATATCTCCACCGTCCAGTTGGCCAATCACAGTATAGGAACCATCACCACCAGCCGGTCCGGTGAATCCGTCAGTGTCGGGCGCCACACCGCCAACACCGAAACCACCTCCGCCGCCATCCCCGCCGCCACCACCGTCGACAAACATTCCGTCTGAAACGTATTGGTAAGCACCTCCACCTGCGCCTCCCCCTGCTACTATAGTTACATAAGAGCCCCGTTGATTAAGGTACCTTACGCTAGAAGATCCCCCACCACCAGCACCGTTTATATTACCAGGTTGACCATCAGGTCCTCCTCCATCTCCAGCAATGATATTATCGTTATCAACTGATCCTTGAGACTGGCTACCCTGCCCTCCTGATCCTACAAGGTATAAAAATTGTGAGTTAGGAGGAACATTATGTATAACTGCGATAACCACACTACCATTTCCACCCTGATTACCTCCAATACCAATGCCGTCATCAAAATTGGGGTCGCTCGATGAGGACGAACCTCCCCCTCCACCGCCAGCCGCTATATAAATTGTTAGAGTACAATAATAACCCGGTGTTCTCCATTCGCCATCTCCATCCCAAGGGTACTTTGTTATGGAATAGGAATCAGGTTTCTGTATAAATATACTCCCGTTCATACCAGACGCCGCCCCTCCTCCAGCAGTTCTTGTGAATCCTACAGCTGTTTGATATGTAGTATTGTTCGGATATACAAATCCAGCATCGCCGTTCGTGCTCTGTAGTCCACCAAAAGGTAATTCGGCAGGTAAGCCAACTAATCCGTTGGTACCGGGCTTATACCCTGTTCCTCCCACCTGACCACTTGCTGGACTTCCTACATACAATGTATACGTACCTCCTGGCATATTCCCAGTATACACAAGCTTACCTCCTGATCCATGTCCACTCCCCCCACCTGCTGCGCCATATACAGTAATTGTAGCACTGGTGGTTGTGGGGATAGTAAATGAGGTAGTTCCCGGTGTGAGATAATTTGATGGTGATGGTGCTATTCTTATACTTCCGTTGGCTGAATTTGTGCCACCTCCTCCAACAGTATAGCTGAATCCAGATGGTGGGGGTGCTATGCCAGTATTGTCATTATAGTAAAACCCCGCACTGCCATCTGAATTTATCGCACCTCCAAACGGTTGTAAAGCAGCATTTCCTCCGTAAATTTTAACACCGCTTCCACCGCCTCCAGCTGTAATATTATTACCGCCAATTGTCAGACTTGAAAATCCTCCTCCACCAGTGGGTCCGTTTCCAGATGTACCGGCCTCTCCTACCGTATACTGAATCGTGGTGTTCGCAGCAACGTTTTGAAACGTATATCCCGCAAACCCTCCGGGTCCTCCACTAGCAAACGCAGTTCCTCCACCTGCACCATACAGGCTGACAGTAACCACTGAATTATACAGTGAAGATGTTAGATATGTATAGGAACCTGCCACTGGTTGACTTACCGTGTAATTCGGTGGAATCAGGTCAGGAACTGGCTCGACGGAAAAATTGTTTCCATTACTCGACTTATCCTTCAATGTAACGACTTGCGTCGTATTTCCAGACAATCCAATCGTAGTTGAATCTTTAGCATCCAACCATACTGCCAAGTTGGAGAGTCTGGACGGATTGAAGCGTTCTTTATTTACAAGGGATATTGACATCTTATCTTATTATACTCCATTCATGACTTTTTGGATCGAAACAACCGATACCCCGGAGTGCTTGGAGAACTCTTTGAGCATTGCCCGGGTCTCTGCCTTTGAGAGTCCTTCGCACAGAACTCGGGCGATCATTCCTGATACCATGACTTTTGGTGTATGTTCCAGTTCCTCGTCGGGGGATTTGAAGATATGCTGGATAGTTTCCAAGATCTCTGTTCGTTGGTGTTCCTGGATCGACAGGCCGTTCATCATGCGCTCGGCCAAGGAGAGCTGTGTTTTGAGAAGCGGGTTCTCTTCTGCCTGGATCCCGAATGTCTGGATTGCTTTGGAGAGGGCACGAGTGGACACATTGACAATTTCCGCAATTTCCTCGTGGGTTCTGGATACACCCATGCGACGACAGGCTACAAAGAACACTGCACCCATCAGAGCCCTCCTCGTCTCCCCTCTGAGTTTCAGGGCATCCTCCTGGCCTCGAAAGAGGGCACAAGCTTCCTGAAGAATAGCTTTCGTGAACCCGTTGCGGTAAGCATACTGGTTCAGAGTTTCTAGGGCAGCCAACCACGATCGCTCGGAATGGGATGCGAGGGACCATGCCGATAAGCGCTGAATGCTCTTGAAAGCAGGAGACGATGTTTTCTTGTTCATGGCCATAGACCCATACGATGAATCGGGGAGCAATTGGTTGATGGTTAGACCGACACGAGTAGGATCTTCATTACGGTCTTCGGCTCCGTAATATCTCCACTCCGCACCCTCATCAATCGTTTGCTCCATAATCGTTCCACATGCCGTGCACACTCTCTGACCCTCTTCTACCCGAATATCCTTCTCAGAGTGTTCGTCACACATGGTTGTGTTTGTGGTCCAAGACATCCAAGTATCTCAACGTTCGTTTTTATCTGTTCATAGAATGACGCAGGAAATCCATGGCCGAGTCATCGTAGACGAACGGACGGTAATCTGCCCCTGATTTCGGAGGAGCACGCAGCCTACTAGTTTGGGTCTGCGGTTTGATCCATGAAATCACGAGAGTCAGAGTTGGTGTCATCCATACATGGAACCCCTGTTCTACGAGGGCATCTCTAACATACTCTACAGCCTCACGGTGGTCGTAAAGAGGATATCCAAACACAAACGAAGGAACATCGTATACAAAATAGGGAGCAGCGGGGTTGTGGATGGCATAGGTTTTCAGTTGGCTGGATAAATTGGAAAGAACTGGGCGCATAGCCTGCATCTTGGCAGTTTTGCGTTCTTCTTCCTGCTTCCACAGGTCTTTGGCCCGAAGCATTTTCATACACGCAGAAAAGAAGCACCAATGAAATACACGGGACTAGCTTTAAACGGTGGAGGAATGCGAGGAGTTCTTCAGGTTGGAGCACTTCAGGCACTTTCAGAAGAAATGAACGAGAAGTTTCTTCACAATATCTTTACAGACGGGGTTTACGGTATTTCTATGGGTGCCCTAATTGCGACCTTGATAGCATTTGAGTTTTCGGTGGATGATCTGAGCGTTCTCACAGAATTACTTGGAAATATGCAGGATGCGTTCCAGCCTCTGCGTCTCCAGGCTCTCTTGGGACTTACCCAGACAAACGGAATTGACGATGGGTCCAAGATCTACACACTTCTAGACACAGAGTTCAAGAAGAGGGGACTTGATTTTGGGAACCTTCGGATCGGAGATGCAGCGATTCCGCTCCGCATCATTGCCTCTGATCTGTCGAGTCTGAAAGTCGCAGTATTTGGTCAGACAATTAAGGTATGGGATGCCTTGCGTGCTTCCTTTTCCATTCCCTACATCTTTACGCCACACACGATTGAAAATAAACTGTTTGTAGACGGAGCGATTCTGTGTCGCCGTATTCTTGATGTTGTTCCCCAGAAAGATCGGGAAAACACCATGTTTCTCATGACGGCTCAGACAAAAGAGATTACGATCGACAATTATATGTCGGCAGTCCCTTTCAGCCGAAGTATCAAAGATACGTATTCTGTGAAAGACATGTATCCCCTAAACACGTGTCTGCTGATAGAAAACAGCGCACAGATGTTCACGTTCTGGGAATCGGCGGATATTGTTCGGCATCTACTCAGTGTCGGTCGCACCAGCTACCATGAGTTCAGGTCCGAGGGCCTCCACGAGAAACTCACGTAAGACACTCACTTTCGGAGGACCCAAGTATTCAAATGTTTTCGAGGATGTCTTGAGTTTGTAGGATGGGTAGGAATCCACCTTGTATTCCGAACATTTTCGGTCTGTCTCGCAGTTAATATATTGAATATCAACCTTCTTGCCGCCGTATGTGCGGTCCTTGACAATAGATTCCAGACTCTTGACAATCGGCTGGGCCTCTTCAGAGTAAGGACACCATTTCGTAAAGAAAAAGAGAAAGTGGGCTTTGTCGTCAGGGATTCCGATTTCTTTAACTTCTTCCACTAGCATTCGGCTGGCCGGGGGGTATCCACGAATAGCCCAGTAGATCCCGATAAAGACGAAGAGGGCGACTAATGTGACGCCACTTGCGATCAATCCAGTCTTGAGGACGTCCATCTTATCTATTTATTAGGATAGAGAATAGACGTTATTTTCCGTTCACGAGCATACCATTCCCTATATGCTTGTTGCTGAGGAGTATCGGAGGCCAGTGTCCACATGAGTGCATGTGTTTGGCGCTCGGGTTCACCCAGTTTTGGTTTCACAGTATACCACTTTCCATTATAGCGGAACATTTACATGTATGGGGTCGCCCCCTTAAAACTTCTTAGAAGCGGGCGGGGAAGCCGACCAGGTTGGCGCCAATACCGAAGCCGGCACCCGTGCGGGCCGAGGAGCCGACCGAGGGGGCATAGATATCGAGGATGGCGAAGACGGCGAGGGCAGTCAGGGCGATCGTGCCGATCTCATCGACACGGAGCTTCTTGCCCGGGAGCAGGTAGCAAGCCACGGCGACGGCGAGGCCCTCCAGGGCGTACTTCACTAGGCGCTTGACGAGGTCAGCGACGTCAATTCCGGCGGCGGGGGCAGGGGCGGCCTTGGCAGAAGGATCGGACATTTGTTTATACTTGATGAAGGAGAAAAATTCAGGTGACTTGGGATAAGCAAGGAATGTTCTCATCGTATGTGGTTATTATCCTGTATGTTCTAGCCATCGTGTCCCTGGAGACATGTGCGATGAGCTGTTTCAAGACGTCCATTGACGACTGGCGGTTTTTTCTTCTTGGCGTGTTCTTCTATTCGCTGGTCGGACTGCTTCTGGTTCAGACGTTCAAGCTAACCGGCATGGCGTTCACGAACGCACTGTGGTCGGGCCTGTCGGTCATGGCGACGACGACGGTGGGAGTCCTCTATTTCAAGGAAAAACTCCACCTCCACGACTACCTTGCGATTGCGATGATCGGCGGAGGCGTCCTGATATTGAAATTCACTGACTAGAAGAGTAATGGATAAGTCACTTGCGTCTATCTTCTTCCTATCGGTTGTAGAAATCTACGGCGACTTTGCCCTGCGATTCTACGCCCAGACAAACAACGTAACCTACCTGTTTCACGGCATCGCAGGATATGTGGGTGTCGTCTTTTTCCTGATACAGTCGCTGCGAACTGGAAACGTTCTTTACGTGAACGGCATGTGGGACGGCATGTCGGGTATCCTTGAAAGCCTAGCAGCATACGTGGTTCTCGGAGACCGTCTAGAGAAGCCGATGCAGTATGTCGGACTTGTCTTGACGTTTGCGGGGATCCTGCTGATGAAAGCATAATTGTGTTTACTTGTGTCCGACAAGCTTCCACACCATCTTGTGGGTGAAATGCCAGGCAAGGCCGAACACTGCGGCATGGATGAGGTTCACCGTCATCGTGGACGCCCCCGGGGGGAGACGGACCAGGACGCCGGGGGTCAGGAGATAGAACAGCACAGCAGCATATACAGCCATTCCCCACATTTGTTTGTTTATATATCTGCGTGAAAAAACCATTTTGAGACTGGGGTCCAGTAGATATAAATGAGCTCTTCTTCGACTCGCCAGAAAGTTGAACTCCCAACGCACGAGGATGGCGAGCTAGTTGATTACCTCGAGGAGGACCCCGAGCTGCCCAACCAGCGCTACTGTATTGTGTCCTTCATCTCGCCTGAGAAGGTGATCGAAAAGAAGAACGACTTCTTCTTCCAGAAGTTCATTCAGTGGATGGACTATGATTGGAAGGTCAAGGGTCTTGAGCATTTTGCTGCCTATATCTCCCAGAAGTATTCCCTGAAGGTGGATGATATCATGAAGGATATCCATGAGTTCGAGAAGACGCACCGTGAGGACGTGAAGAAGACGGATGTCCCCGAGCAATACCAGGTATTCCTCCTCAAGCACGAGAAGGAGGTTCAGGAGGCGTTCGATAAGGCCAACAGCTTTCAGTGTAATATCCGTGGTGTCAAGGTCCGCCGTGCATTCCCATCGTACGAGGAGGCGCAGCTGTGGTGTAAGGTGCTCCAGCGCAAGTATCCCAAGGACAATCTGATGATTGGGCGTATGGGTTGCTGGCTGCCGTGGGAGCCGTCCGAGCACCTGATGGAGAACGTGGAGTATGCCAACTCCCAGCTGAACGAGATCATGCGCAAGTACAAGGAGAACGAGTCGAACCGTGAGCTGTTCTTTGCGGAGGAGCGTGAAGGGGCGATGAAGGCACAGCGTGAGGAGAACGCTAAGCGCCGGGCGGAGCAGGCTCAGCTGAAGGCGCTGGAGGCCCCTATTCACCCGGCGGAGGGCGGAATGCGGGAGTAAACGGGTTACGTCCCCTGTTTCTTCACCCATACCGAAGGACCACGACGACTAGAGGCAAGTTCCGCATTGTAATCGTTGGCGGCAAGCATAGTTGACATAAACGGTTTGTTGTCAGCCCACAGGGAATCGGCACACATATGAAACTGCGGGTGATCGCTGGCCTTATACCAAAACACCTGATCTTCCAACTTGTTTGAGACGGATGAGTTACATATGACAATACATTCGTAATTCTCTGTGCACTGGTCCATGAATTGGCAGAACATCTCAAAGGAGGGAAACATACCTGCGTAGTTTTCGTAGATACGTTTTCGATTTCCAATGATGTTTTCACGCAGAATGAACACAAAGTCCACGTTCGTGCGGAGAGAGGGGGGAATACCGAGAGGGTACTGCATAGTAATCATGGTAGACAAATCGACGTGACGACCGTTCATGAAGACGTAACGTGTAGATTCCTGCTGAATCCAAGTATTGTCGAACAGACAGTCGTCAAGAATCAGGAACGCACGAGGATCTACGTTGGATCCCGATCCACTATTACCACGCTGCTGTTTGAGCGCCAACTGACGACGAATGACGTTCATGATAATTTCAGGTTTGTATTTGTCATGAATGAGTTTGGAGGGGACCATATCCTGGAAAAATCGATTGGCTACCTCCGTTCCCGAAATCACTGTTCCAATGGGGAACGCATCCTGATTGTGAAAGAGGATATCACGGACCAAGAAAGACTTTCCAGTATCCTTCTTGCCGATGATCACGATCATAGGAGATTTGTGCGAGTCCATGGCACACCTCTCCTTGATCACGTTCATATTGAATTGCCGAATGTTAAAGTTCATTCTACCCTATACTCATTTCTCAGAAGATAATAAGATGGCGAAACACGCATACGCCTACAATATCCACAGCATCCATTTATCGACGGGGGATTCTATGCGTGTCACTGCCAATATTGCGATTTTTTCGGTTCTATACGCACTTGCCGGAGGATTCCTATCGTTTGTGCTCTACTACCTATTTGATACGTATGATCCAGAATGGGAATCCAAGGGTCTGACCCATCAACTATTGGATGTTGGTCTTGAAATAGCTGTCATAGGTCTTGTAGCCTTTTGGTTAGTATATTTCATCAACGTAAGCACTCCGATCATTCCTGTCCGCAAGGGTCTGGAAGATTTCGTGGATTCGTATACGAGCGGTCTGTTCTTCATGTTTGCCATCTTCATCTTCCTGGAAGGGTTCACTAGCAAACTGAAATACTTGTTCAATCATATGCTGGCCTCTCATTTCGACGTGATTTTCCCTGCTGATGGATCTATCATCGATGGATCCCTGCGGTATAGCAATGAGCAAAAAGCAGGGAAGTATACATAACGGGAAACCGAATGCCTAAGCCAACGCCGGACTTGCGAACATCCAATGTCCATCTGGATGTTCAGAAGTGTTCCAACCTCCAGGGTCTTCAGGAACAGGCCCAGAAATTCTGGGGTCTTCGCCGCATCCAGCCTTACTTCCCTTCCATCCAGAAACTGTTCAAGCTGGAAAATGTTCGAATGCCATACCATTACGGCCTGAAACTACGTCTGCCGATCCAGACAATCAGTAGCGATTCAGCCGTCTACGTCTCTGGTCGGGAAGTCCCGATTCATCTGAAGAAGACTATGTTGTATTCTCCTTACCATGTCATGCACGGAGAGTATGCGGGAACGGGTCTTCCCAATACGGACGACGTATCTGCCGAACCTCTGCGGATCCAGAACCCCTACAATGCCGCCTATGTCGGTTCTCTGGCCTCTCTTGTTCTGTCGGAATCGGAATGCCAGCATTTCCCACGTGTCTACGGGGTATTCTCTGGGATCTCCGAGCGACATGTCCTGGATATTTCAGACGATTACGAAGATCTTTGTGATCGCCCGTGGTTCTCCCAGAATATTGGGCACTTCTTTGATCTGCGCCTGCGCAAACCCGAAGTCCCAGTTCTTGAACTTGCTGAGTCGTCTGAGGATATTGATCTGGGAGCAGTAGATTTGGAGCCTATGAATATCCCTACCCCGCCAGTTCTTCCTTCTGCATACGACGGAGATACGGAAGAGACGCCGGAAGAAATGGGTGAATCGGATAGCTGTTCTACCGATTATATTTTCGGAGTCCGGTCGTGTGGAAGTGATAGCGAAGGGGAGGACGGGGACGACGACGAAAGCGAAGAGACTGGGTCTGGGTTCTCCCAGGAAGAGCATGACGAGGCGTTTGCCCACGCCGTATTCAAGGATGCCCCCATTCAGATCACGGTGATGGAGAAGTGCGAGGGGACGCTGTATACACTCTTCAAGGAGACTCCCGAGACGGAGAAGCGATGTGCATGGATTGCCCAGGTCATTTTCGCACTGGCGTTTGCCCAGCGGACATTTGCGTTTGTCCATAATGATCTTCATGTGATGAATGTCATGCACGTTCCTACTCCCCTGGAGTTTTTCTACTACAATGTGGGTGGAAAGAGTTACCGAGTTCCCACGTATGGTAAACTCATTAAGATCATTGATTTCGACCGGGCATCGTTTTCCGTAAAAGTCCCAAAGATGAAAGACTCAAAATTCTTCATGTCTGACCAGTTTCACCAGGACGAAGAGGCAGGGGGACAGTATAATGTTGCCCCATTCTACAACCCCAAGTATCCCGAAATCAAGCCGAATCCGTCGTTTGATCTAGTCCGTCTTGCTACCTCTCTGTTCTGGGACTGTTTCCCGAACGGACCTGATGACAAGTATATGTCAAACCCACTGTTCAAGATGTTCATGACATGGCTCACACTTCCCGATGGGAAGTCTATCCTGTTCCGTGATCCGGAGAATGGAGACTTCAGTGAACGATACCGGGGATTCCACCTGTATAAGGCGATTGCCAGGTACTGCCGAGATACGGCAGTGCCTCGCAAACAAATTGAAAAGTTTGGAGCCGTTTATGTTACAGATAAAGTTCCAAGGGGAGAGGCGTGTCTAGTAATTGAGTAATTACTTCTTCACGCACTTCTTGGCATCCTTATCCCAGTGTTCACCATCCTTACAATGGTGCTCCATTCCCTCCTTTCCGCCGTAGAGAACGGACCAGGCGGCGGCGTGGGTGAAATGGTAGACCAGGGCAAAGACAAGACCGTGGGTGGCGGCAACGACCAGCTTAGATCCACCAGGGGGGAGGCGAAGGAGAACGCCGGGAGTCAAGGCAACGAACAAAACTGCGACAAATCCAACCATCAGCCAGTGAATCATAGTGTTTTATATACATTGTATATTTGATTTAGAACGACGGCTTGCCGACAAACATATCCTGGACGGCCGTGGACGCAACAGATGCGGTGGCTACAACAGCCTCGGTGTCTCCTCCCATGGCAAAGAGAAGTCCGCCCGCACCGGCTCCAGACAGCAGACCAATCTTAGACGCATCCGCCCAATCAACCGGCTGCTTCTTAGTATACCGCTCGGCAGCATACACTGCCATTCCTGCGAGGGCTACCAGAACAATGACAATCAGAAGATTCGTGTCCAGCATTGTTCTATTTGATAGGTTCGGGTGGATTTGTTTACAGCTTTAGAACGAGCTCTCCGTCCTTAGCCTCTAGCTTGACCTCCTTCTCTTCTTCTTCCTGAATTCCAAGATCGATCTCGGCGGTCTCGTCGGACAGCTGGAGCTTAGGGTGGTCCTCATCGTCGGTTCCAACATCGTCGTCGTCGTCCTCGGATTCTTCTACTTCGAAGGCTACCTTCTTTTCCTCAGGAGCAGGAGCAGGTTCGGGGGCAAGGGCAGGGGCGGGAGCGGGAGCGGCCGCAATCTCGGTTGGCTGAATCACATCCTCGGCCTTCTGGGTCGCATCCTCCACCGAGAAATACGTATTGACAATCGACTGCCACGGGAGGAAAGAGTCCAGAACGGTATCAAACGCCGTATCTAGAATCACATCAATCTCCTTACGGTTGCGTGCCTGCTGCTCGGTGGATACACCGACCGTGCGAAAAAGGTAAGCGTGTTCCCATGCACGACGAGCCACCTCCTTGTAATATTCGTGGACGAACTTGGGCAGGGGCGGACGCTCAAACTCTACATCAATACTGTCCTGGGTAGAACGGTACTGGATCGCAGCAAATGCACGGAGGTAAGTCAGGAGAACGCCGGTCAGAAGCTCTTCTAGATACGAACACTTGGAGGCGGTAATAATGCGCTTGACTTCGGCCTGGAGAACGTCTTCTGTCCATACGGGGATACGGGTTAGAAGGTTCTGGAACGTCTTCAGAATCTGATCAGTCTGATTATTCTTCTCGCAGATGGTCTTGGCGTTGTCGTAGACTGACCAGATTCCCTCAGCGACATGGGGGAGGACCATAAGCGAAAAACGGTTGCGGATATGGCGCTTGGCAAATTGTGCCTCTTCCTTGAGTGACATTCTGATTTGTATTGTTGGTTCAGAACTTTACGTGTATAATGAACGCCAGTTTTCTGGCAGAGTAGTATTGAAATCTGTCAAGACCGTCTCTACCATCTTGCGGGTAAGTTTCATGGGGAATGTCACGGGGATCCAGAACTTGTATGCCTTGGCGCTCTCCTCGTCGGAGATGCGGATAAGGTTGACACGAGCAACGACGGCTTCCACGACCCGAATGAGGTTGCGCATTCCCGCCTCGTTGTTGGAGTATTCCTTGATGATGTATTCTGCGGCCTCTTCGTCGGCCGACAGATCTTCTCGGGAAATCCCAGCGTGGCGAAGGATATCGGGCCAGATATAGTTGGCGACAATCACCTTCTTTTCGGCATCCTTGTATCCTGGGATATTGATGACCCGCATACGATCCTTGAGCACGGGGTGGACCCGCTCCTCGTCGTTGAATGAGAACACGAAGAGGCACTGAGACAGGTCAAAGTCAATTCCAGCAAAGTAGCGGTCGTGATACTGAGAGTTCTGGGACCGGTCGGTGAGATGGATGAGCATGGAGATGATTTCTTCACCGTGGGGAGTGCCGCTGACCTTATCAAGTTCGTCAAAGTAGAGGACAGGATTCATGCATCCAGCCTGGATGATCGAGTCGACGATACGGCCCCACATCGATCCCTCATACGTATACGAATGACCGGAGTAATGTGCGATATCCGATGCGCCACCGAGGGATGTGAAGATGAAGGGCCGACCGAGAACTTCGGCGATTCCGTTGCGGGCGAAGGAGGTCTTGCCTACACCCATAGGTCCACGCATGGCAATCACATTGCCGACGGAGGTAGGATTTGAAATCCACTGGGCGAGTACTTGTAGAATCTGGGTCTTGGCAGACAACATTCCGTAGGTGGCCTTGTCCATCTTTGTCCTGGCGTCTTTCAAGAACATCGAACACTTTTCCGGTCCGTCCTTGATCGTCACAGGAAGGGGCACATTCTTGCCGAAGGGAACACGGAGCACACCGTCGATCCAGTTCCGGAGTTTCTGCGATTCGCCATTCTCGGACCCCATGCGGTTCATGGCGTCTACTTTGCGGATGATCTCAGACTGAACTTTCGCAGGCATGTCAATATCCAGAACACGGAATTTGTAAGGGATCTCGGATTCGCCGAGAAGATCAGATACAGTTTTCATCTTCTTGAGTGCACTTTTCTTTGCCTGTTTCGTCAGACTCTCAAAGTAGTCGCTTTCACGACGGGAAAGACGGATTGCCGGTTCATCTTTATCGTTCTTCTTCTGCTTCTTCTTGTCATCGTTGTCCCCGGAAATGGTGAACATGGGATGGTTCTTGAGCTTGCTGGCAAACAAATTTTGGATGAATGCGTGAGGAATCTCATCGTCGTCTTCCTCTTCGTATTCTTCACCGTATCCATCCTCATCCTCATCCTCATCGTCATACTCAGCTTCGGCGTCCACATTTGCATGGAGGTGGATTTTTACGGAGACTGGCATATTGAACGGGACCTTGATTCCATGGATGACCTGATCCTCCTCTTCCTCCTCCTCTTCTTCTTCGTCCAGCTTCAGCCCAAGCTTCGCTTTCGTCTTCGTCTTTGTCTCTGGCTCCGACTCGTCTTCAAACTCAGAATCTTCTTCGTCGTCGAAGAGCGTATCATCATCTACCCACCGCACGCTCTCTACAGGCTTGTCCTTGCTGCGTAAAGGGTATCGGTTGTTCTTGTTCTTCTTGGGCGACTTCTGCTCCGGCGGAGGTGGAGGAGGAGGAGCAGCTTCTCCGCTCTTCGTACGACGACGGCGGGCGGTCTTGATTTCGGACATATTACTCTTGTCCGCCAGAAGAAAGTTTGGCAGGACAATCCATTTTGTCGGATATGTATAAGGAATGGACGCCGCTTTCATAAAGAAGGCACAAAACATCGTAGATTACGAAGTTGCGCACGACCCGAAAGTCCGTGAGGTTCTTCAGATCGTCAAAGAATTTATTCAGTCAAAGCGTGTCCTGTGTTACGGCGGAACAGCGATCAACAACCTCCTGCCGAAAGAAGATAGGATTTATGATCCCAACTACGACGTTCCAGACTACGATTTTTACAGCGAGAAGCCCCAGATCCATGCCCTAGAACTCGCAGACATTTTCTACTCCCGTGGATTCCGAAATATTGAAGTCAAGCCGGGTGCGCACTTAATGACGTTCAAGGTGTTTGTAGATTATACTGGCATAGCCGACATTACCTATCTGGAGACACCGATTTTCAAGCATCTCTGGGATGAGGAAATCATCAAGGGTGGAATTCATTATGTGTCCCCGAACTTCCTGCGGATGTCCATGTATCTCGAACTGTCTCGTCCCCGTGGCGACGTCTCTCGCTGGGAAAAGGTCTACAAGCGTCTCATGCTCCTGAACAAACATTACCCCGTGGGATGTAAGGCTCACCCAGAAAAGGGATATGCGATAGTAGGAGACGCCGAACGAAACGGGATTGAAAAGCTCCTCGTGACCAAGAATATTGTTCTCTTGGGAATCCACGCCCTAGATCTTCACTCAAAACTACGAAGCAATGTATGGCAAACACCCATCGATGTTCTGGCCGACGATATGTCAGAGGCAATCAACCAGTTCATGAACGTTCTGGGAGAGGGCGTAGATGTCCAGGAACGGCCAGCCTACGCTGAACTCCTCCCTGCCCACGTTGATATTCTTGATAAGAAAGGGGACCTCATCGTGCGTGTGTTCAAGACATTTGCGTGCCACAGTTACCATCTCCTCCAGAACGGGTTGCGAGTCGCCTCTATTCCCACCCTGCTCCAGTTCTTCTTTGCGTTTGTCTACGCCGACGCCCATTTCATTGAGGGTGGGTACGACCAGGATCGTGTCATCTGTATTTGCCAGCGCCTGATGGATCTTGCGGCCTCGACCAAACGCAGGTTTGAGCTTTTGACACCACTAGATTGCCTGGGACACCAGGATACACTCACGGAAATCAAGAAGAACAAGAGCGATCTCTTTGAAAAGACTCCCAAAAAATCAAATGAGTTCTTGAGGCTCTTTTTTGCCTATAAACCTGGAACACTGAATAAGACACAGAAGAACCGGATAAAAACTGTTCTTCGGAAAACGTCAAAGGCAACCCACGACCAAGATCAAGATCTAGTAACGGATCAGACTAACTGAAACTCGCAGGGTGCTGAAGGGAGTGAGAGACCCCGTGCCGCAGGGAGAGCATTGAGGGACCTGGTAACCACGAGTCGACATAAGCGCATTCGACGGACCATACGACTGAGTGGTATGGGCCATATCTAGAAGATCTGTGTGGGAGATGCCGCCGATGGGTGACTCTTTTTTTCCCGTCGAACTCAGATTCTGGTAATTACGTTTCGCACCCTGCTGACGTAGAAGACGAGTCACGTCCGAGGCATCACGAAGCTGAGTCACAAAGTTTGCGCTTGTATCCTTGCCAACACCATACGCAATAGAGCATGTGGACATCGTATCTTTATTGATGGCTAAGAATAAAGTAATACTACAATGGAAGACCTCATCCTGCTTTTCCTTGTGATTGTTCTACTCGTCGCAACTGTAGGGATGACTCAGGGGAGGGAACATATGACAGAAGAAATCAAGCCTCCGACCAAAGAAGAAAGTTACAATAAGGTTGCAGCTGCGTTATCCAAGTTCGGTCCTTCTGGAACATACTCAGCCTTCGATACCCAACTAAAAATGCAGGAGGATGTCTTGATGCGTAGCGAAGAAGAATAAGAGTAAATGTAATACCTATACAATGAAGTCTTATGCTTATCTCCTCGTAGGGTTTGTCCTTCTAGCGATGGTTGCCGTTTCGATGTTGTCGCACCGAGAGCGGTTTGGTCTGAGTGATATGGGAGCAATCGGTGGAATCAAAGATCGCCTCACGGCTATGGAGAATAAAATCAAGGAATCTGACGATAAGCGCAAGGAAAGTGTAGGAACACTGAATTCAACCCTCCACTAAGAATAATAATAACGAACGGATGAAGTCTTATGTCCTCATAGGATTTGTAATGCTCGCAATTGTCGGTCTGATATTTATCACACGACAGCAACGAGAACGAGAGCGGTTTGATGTAGATCCTACCCTTGCCCAAGAACTAGCGCCCCAGAATACTCGGCTGGCGATCATTCAGAAGAAACAAGAGAAGGCCCAGGATGCTATTAATGCTGGAGCAGGAAAAGCGAAGATGGATGGTATTTAAGAGTTTACTGGTGACTTCCGATCCACCAGTCGGTGGAGAGATACGAGGGGTAGTACTGCAGAGTATCGGCGCTGACAGACGGCCGAGTATTCGCAAGGCTGCGGACGGCGTCGGGAGACAGAGCGTAATTGTAATAGACTAGGCTTCCAATCTGACCGTTCCATCCTCCGCCACCGGCAACGTAGACCGGCTGCTGATTCTGTAGCGGGAGTTTCTTCATGGTTACGTGACGGTAGAGGAGTCCGTTCACGTATACATCTAGGGAAGTCTGGTTCACGCATACAGCAATATGGTTGAGCTTACCAGCAGGAAGATTTCCGATCACGACCTTTTCAGGGTGAGACTTATCATACGTATCCTGTGTCACCGTAATCTGATTCTTTCCACGGGTCATTATGACGGACGGAGACTGTAGAGAAAGATCAGGGCCGCCCTTTGTAAACAAAATAGGGTTATTCGGCGGATCAAAGTCGTTAATCTGGATCCAGGCGGCATACGAGTATTCAATGCCCTGATCCTCGTTGTTAGAGAGAGGCAGAAGTGCGTCAAACTCCTGACTTGTCTGTCCGTCCTGCAGCGGCCCTACAATGGTTACACTCGTCATGACTGGTCGGAGTCCACTCGGTGTTCCAGACCAAAACCCGTAACTAAACTCGTATGCGAGAAGAATCATAACGCCAATAACAATGAGCGTCATCAGTGAAATGAGGATGGTCCGAGTATCCATTCCTTGCTATTATTTAGTAGGTATACTTGTTTAATTCCTGTCCTGCCGGGTCAACCACGGCCAGTTTGACAATGTATGGCTGGGTGGGTGTATTTGCCGTAGAAGCAGTCTGGGAAACAGCAGCTGACGGGGGGCCGGCCTGGTAGAACGCCATAGCCATCGCAGGATTCAGGGCACCGGCATAGAAGTTGAGTGCAGCCAGATTTCCAGAGAATCCGCCGTTGGTCATGACACCGCAGTCTCCACCAGGGGCCTTGGGGACAGCGGGGAGCAGGCACGAACGTACGAGCATTCCGTTGAGGTATATATCTACGTTGCGATTGCTGACCGAGAGTGAGACACAGAACCACGACTGGAGAGGGACGTTCTTCACCTTGCACGTGTAAGAATCATCCGTGGAACCACCGGTGTATCCTACCGGCGCAGGACTGCTTGATCCTCCAGACCCCGCCGCACCCGCCATCAAATTGATCTTGACGTCCAGGGTGTTCTCAACGGGGTCGAGGAACACGTAGGGGTTCAGTGCTCCAGCGGCACCTCGGGTGAGAACAGTCTTCTCCTGTCCGAACATGTAGTTCCAGTCCTGGATAAACATCCACCACTGCACACCGTAGTTACCACCATTGGTTCCGACCGAGACGGGGATTGACGATCCAGGAATAACCATGGACCGGTTGGTCGTAACACCTGCCGCCGGGGTCACTGTCCCCGACCAAGTTGGCGCCTTATATGTTCCCTCGTAGAGGAAATACGTTCCGTAGATCACAAGAGCCGCCAGGACCGTGAAGATAGTGAACCACATAGCACGGGACTGGAACGGATCGGTTGAGCGACCAAAGTAGTAGTATGCCAAGCCAATTTCCACAACTATAAAGACGATAGTGGCAATCATAGGTCCAACCATGAATGTCATAGAAATACCGTTGGCGGGTCCCGCTGTCTGAGTCGGTGGCTTAGCGTTCGGGTCTTTGGCCGCCGCCGCCGCCACAGCTGCTGCATTCGGATCGGAGGTGCTCATTCTTATTGTTTAGAGAAGAGGTAAAAACGGAAGGAGAATTGTCTTGTTGGCAGATAGACCAATTGAACTGAAGATGACTACCCTAACAATCTTCTGTAATAACTGCGGACAACGAGGGCATACATTCCGAGACTGCGGCGAGCCTGTCCTGTCCTGCGGAATTATCCTAATACGAAACTTGACGAATCCAGGCGACCCATCGTGTCTCCCTCTTCCCCAAGAAGATGTAGAAGTCTTGATGGTCCGACGCAAGGACAGCATGTGTTATACCGACTTTATCCGTGGAAAATTTGATCCCACCGACAAGGCGTATGTTCGCACACTTCTCGACAATATGACACAGCAAGAACTCTCCCGTATTAATTCTGAAACGTTTGAGGCGCTGTGGTCACGGCTCTGGAACAATTCAGATCGGCACGAATACGAACTCAAGTTTGCGAAAGAGAAGTTTGAGTCTGTTCGTCCCGAGATAGAATCGTCAACGTCGGTCTATACAGAACCCGAATGGGGGTTTCCAAAAGGCCGGCGCCTGAAATGCGAAAGCGATCAAGGTTGTGCAGAGCGTGAATTCTTCGAAGAGACGAATATCATGCGGTCGTCGTACACGATGGTGTCGGGGATTCAATTGGAAGAGACGTTTGCCGGAACCAATGGAATCATGTACCGCCATAAATATTTCGTCGCAGTGATGTCCCGGCCCGACCGCATTGATATTCATCAACGGTTCACTAATATGCAGAAGCGGGAAATCTCGGCGATCGGATGGAAGACGATGGCGGATTGTATGCACTTGACCCGACCACAATATACGCAGCGACACGAGATGCTCCAAACACTCTCTCAACTCGCTGAAACGCTTGAAGTTCGTCTCCCGAAGGAATAATAAGAGATGGCCATATTTGCTTTGACAACAGGACGTGAATGGGGAATTATGATCGGCGTTGGACTCGGCCTGTACGCATTCTTTTTCCTTCTTGGATTCGGATTTTCAGCAGCAGCTACATTCCATAGCTGTGAGAAAGTCGACGCCGCAAAGAATGCTAAGCATGGAGCCATCTGGGGTGCTTACCCCGGTATCGCATGGTTCATTATCCGAACCTTCGAGATTCTCCGTGTCCAGTTTGACCGGTTCTATCGCAGCTTTGATTCTACGACTGAAGGGATTGAACGGGCAGGATGGATATCCATAGGATACTTCCTTACCCTCGCATGTGTGGTAGGAATATACGGCCTTGTCGGAGACTCTATTACCGATATTTGTATTCCTAGCGTGGATGAAGCGACACAGTTCAAGCAGAACATGCTCGATCAGAAAGCTAAAAAGGATGCAGCCGTCAAAGCTGCCCAAGAATCAACACCGGCTGTCAAACCGGTAGTAGATAGTGGACAATCAGGTAAGAAGCAATAGCCAGCATAATGATCCACCACCAGAGGGGAAAGACCGTCGAATCCTTGCGCCCCGCACCAAACTCCCGAACCCGTCCGCCATCAAAGACGAGGGCCGGACGGAAATACAGCAGGGCAGACACTAGAAAGAGGTAGATAGTGACCATCCATACACGGGGGTCTCCGTCCAAATTCATTGTATCATGAACGTATTTTATTTACGTTGTTGATACAATATGACCTCGGCATTCGTATTGCCGAACCGTAAAGCTTTTGCCGATTACATTGCCCGAATCTACCTGAAATACCGGAAAGATCCCGCCCCCGACGACGAGGGCGTTGACCTATGTCTCCAACAAACCGGAAAGACGACTCGGGAACTCCTGCCCTACCAGAAACTCGTGCGAGACTACTTGTCCATTGAAACTCCGTATCGTGGTCTCCTAGTCTACCACGGTCTTGGATCGGGCAAAACATGCTCGGCGGTGGGAGTGGCAGAATCCCTCTTGTCGAATAAGAAGGTCTGGGTCATGCTCCCCGCCTCTCTCCAGGACAATTTCAAGCAGGAGATCCGTAAATGCGGAGATGCCATCTACGTTCAGAACAATTTCTGGGAAGTGCGTATCATTCGCACAGAAGCCGACAAGACCCCGGCACTCGCTCTTGGTATGTCCCCCGAGTTTTTGAGCAAGGGACGGTATTTCGTCACGGTCGCTGGCAAGGAGTCTAATTATTCAACACTGCCACGAGATGCTCAGCAGGGGATTGATGCCCAGATCGATGACCTTATCAAAACAAGGTACAATTTCATAAATTACAACGGTCTTACCGGCGAAAGTGTTCGACGTATTGTCACGGATGACGACCCACTGAAATCCAACCCTTTCGATAACTCAGTAGTCATTATTGACGAAGCCCACAACTTGATTTCACGAACTATCAATAATTCCGATATCGGCAAGCGTCTGTACGACTCGATCTACTATGCCAAAGATTGTAAAGTTGTGGCCTTATCTGGAACTCCCCTCATCAACCGCCCCAATGAAATCGCCTACCTCCTCAACCTCCTTCGTGGACCCATCGAGCGTATCGTGATTCCCGTGAAGGAACTCCCGACATGGGACGAAGCGGGAATGAAAAAGTATTTCCGTAAACTGCCCGAAGTAGATACCGTAGAATTCAATAGCGTGAAACGGTCTATCCAGATCACTCGTAACCCAGGTCATTTCAAGTCGGTCTACAATAACGAGGGGGACCGTATTGCCGTGCAGTATGATGAGGCAGTGACCTACAAGACTCCGGGGGATTGGGTGGATACGATTCGTGAATCGTTTGCGGCCACATTTCCCGGTGGAGTCCTTGCGGCTCGTGAAAATATTAAGCGTGAAGCTCTTGAATGCCTGCCCACCGATTTCGCAGAGTTCATGAATACTTTTGTCGAGGGTCTTGATGTGAAGAACGCCATCCTCTTCCAGAAACGTGTACAGGGACTCGTGTCCTACTACAAGGGATCAGATGAACGTATGCTGCCCAAACGGGTGGACGACGACAAGATGTTGGAAAAAATTGAAATGTCTGACGAACAGTTCAATCGCTACCTCGAAGTCAGGTGGAAAGAGATCCAGCAAGATTCCAAGAAACGCACGGGGGCATCTGCGCTCAACGAAGATATGAAGACCTATCGTGTCATGTCCCGCCTAGCATGTAATTATGCCGTTCCACCCGAATACCGCCAACTTGCCGGTGAACAAGCAGCAGAAGACGATGACGACGAAAAGAAGGCCCTGATTCTTGCCAAGTTGCGTGAGAACCCCGACAAGTATTTGCGTGATGAAGGACTGGCCACGTATTCCCCGAAAATGCGCAAAGTCCTAGCCAATGTCCGTGCGACTACTGGGGCAGAAAATTTCAAGAATCAGTTCGTTTATTCCCAGTATCTCAAGCTGGAAGGACTCGGAATCTTTGCGGCCATTCTCGATGCCAACGGATACCAGCGTTACCGTCTCGTGAAAGAGGGAGGCAAGTATCGTGAAGCTCCCGATATGGATCCTGCCAAACCCGCATACTCGTTCTATACCGGAGGAATCGATAAGGCCGAGTTGGGAATTACACTTGCGATGTTCAACGAAGATTATAAGGGACTCCAATCCGTATACCCCGAACATGCCCAGAGTATGAAAGATAGTATTCTAAAACGGGGAGGCAAGAAGCTCTTGTGTATCCTGATGGCTACATCCAGCGGCGCTGAAGGCATTAACTTGAAGAACGTCCGACATCTCCATATCATGGAACCTCATTGGAACCCTGCCCGCCACGATCAAGTGATTGGACGTGGTATTCGCTTGTGTTCTCACGCCACCCGTCAAGTGTTGACCGCAGACTCTATTACCGTAGACACTGTTCCACTGGAAGACAGGACAATCCGCATCTCGTTCTATGTCTCTGTATTTGCAGCAGCTCAGGCAGCATCCAATACGGCTTACAATATTGTCCCGATTCGACGGGCGGATACAGGCTCCAAGAAATATGATGCCCCAGAAGGAGCGAGGGCACCTGAAGCGTTCATGTCTAGCGACGAGTTCCTGTATGAAGTCTCCTATGAAAAGGAGCGCATCACTGCCGGGATTACTCGTCTTATTAAACAGGCAGCCGTAGATTGTGAGATCCACCGCAAACTCCATTCTCGTGAGAAGCCCGTGCTCCAGTGTATGCGGTTCGACAGCACGGCCAAGGGTGAGGATCTCGCATTCAATCCAAATATCAAGGACGATGAGCGAGATGCCTCGTATCTCAAAAACATGATGAAGCGGTCTCGTCGTCTCCAGAAAGTCAAGATCAAGGATTTCTTATTCTTGGTCGATCCGGATACTCACGAAGTCTTTGACGAGTCGGCGTTTGGAGATAAACAACGACTACTCAAATTAGGGACACTCAAGGAAGACCGGATTCAGTTCTTTACGTATGATTAAGTTTAGGCTTAATCTTTCTTCTCGAGGATACTCTCCAGGAAGTTGTCACAGATCTTGGACCACGGGCGAGAACGGGCCAGGGCCACGCACTTCTCGGACGTCTCACGACCCAGCATCCCAACAGCCTTCTCTAGACCCTCGGCAACACTCTCGGCGGTCGCAGTGTACTCCGTCAGACCGACGCCCGCCGTCATCTGGAGATACGAATACGACGTGAGCGGCAGACGCACGCTCGTCTCGTCTGTCATGAATGCCTTGTAGCATTCCAGGTCTAGAACGACCTGGGGCGCACCCGTCGCCATATGCTCAAGCTGGCACAGACCGAATCCCTCGCCGTTCGACGTGTTCACACCTACATCTGCGATGTTGTAGAGCTGGTTGATGGCCTCATCGTTGAAGTAGGCAGTGGGGGGCGTCGTATCTACGATCGAGACACGGGTGCCATACTTCAGATTGTCCACACCCAGGAGCTCGAGCTCGTTGAGGTAGATCTGGAGAGGCTGGTAGAATGCACCTCCCTCGGGCTTGACGCCCGTAACCATCAGGAGATGGTAGGGAGCATCGGGGAACTTCTTGAGTAGGCGAGCAAAGCCCATGATGGTGAGATCCAGACGCTTGCGCTGGGAGTTGCGGTTCATGTTTAGGAATACTCGGGCATTCGGGGGAATGTTCAGGTTCTTGCGAATACCCGCCCGCTCCGAATCCGACATGGGCTTGAACACGAGGGTATCTACACCATGCTCCATCACATCAATCTTGATATTGGGCGTGGTGAGACGGGTCATGAGGTGCTGCTTCCACGTCTCCGTGAAGCAGATGATACGATCGGCGGCGTTCTCAATATTGCGAAGTAGACCCATGTCCGCACCCTTGTAGACCTGGTCCAGGTAGACCCAGAGCTTCCACGTCTTGGTGACATCCTTCGTCTGCTGAATGAACTGGTTGATGATGATGGGATCGTTGTAGATCATGATAATGTCGGGGTTCACCGTCTCGACATACTCACGGAACTTGTTGAAGCCGAACCCCTGCTCCTTAGGGTCCTCGTTGGCGGCGGCATCATACTGGATCACACCCTTGATTGGGCGGGCAGGCTGAGGGAGGCGGGCGGGGGTGCGCTGGAACCCGAAATGAAAAATCTTCACAAGCGGCTGAAGAGTTCCCAGCTGCTTGAGGAGGTTGTAAGATACCTTGGAATATCCCGTAACCTGCTCGGTATGCGTCGAAACGAGTAGGAAGCGAACAGGGGGTGCCATTTGATTATTAACCTTTTCTATCTGTAAATACAATAGCCATGACAACTCCTATCCTCCCAAGTCAGCAAACACGCTTCAAGAGTGCGTCTGAAGTGACGACTATGCGCAAGCGCACGGTTGTCAACAACTACTATGGAAACTACCCTCAGGACCAGAAGCGGGCATATGCGTCTACCTACACGACATTTCAGGCTGGAGCGGTGGCCAATGATATTGGAGAATCTGTAGTCTCATCGATCCCGACATGCACGACAAACAGTCGAGGATTTGTACTCTCAAGCAATAAAACAGTAGTTCCTACAGGTGAGAAAGCTACTCCGAACATGTATGTCTCTTCAAGGGCGTATATCAACAATCCTCAGTAGTAGGCCACTCCTGGTGCCACCATATTCTCCTTCATTTTGGGGATCTTGGTGAACTCGGAGAACCTGTCCATAAACGGAATGGGGGGAATCGGATACAATTGGTGGACCGAGTTGCCCGTATATGCCTTCTGAATCACCCTGCGTGTCTGTGTCCCAATCCAGTCGTATCCGTAGCGAACGCTCATATACGAGTGAATCAAGACAAGGATCACAAGGCCGCCAATAACGATATACGGCAAGTTCCGATACATTAATCATATCGTATAAGATAATATAGTATGCCGGGCGGCCTCATTCAACTCACTGGCTTTGGTGCCCAAAACGTCTTTGTCAATGGAAACCCTTCCATGACCTACTTCATCAAGATGTACAAACGCACCACCAACTTTGCGATGGAGCATTTTCGGCTGAGCATTGCCAATATTACGGACACGACACTGCCGGCTGCCGGAAAGAAAACGTTCAACTTCCCCGTTCCTCGCTATGCTGATCTTCTCCATGACTGCTACGTATGTGTCCAGATCCCCGATATCTGGTCCCCTCTCTCCGGATACGACCAGAACACATCCGAGGCATACGAGACAGCTTTCCAATGGTCCCGCAATCTCGGCTTCAATATGATTGATACTGCTTCAGTTCTCTTCAACGGAAACGTAATATGTAGTGTCACAGGTGAATGGTTGAAAGTCAAGAGTTATCTGAAGAGCAACAAGACGCAGCGTGACAAGCTAGATACCATGGTCGGGAATACGCCAGATATGTATGATCCCGCCAATGCCCGTGGCCGTCTAAATCAGTATCCCAACGCCATCAATGTTTCAGCCACAAACACTGCGCCTCCTGCCCCCTCTATTCGTGGTCGCCAATTGACGATCCCACTCTCCTTCTGGTTCTGCGAAGAGATCGGGCAATCACTTCCGCTCGTCAGCCTTCCCCAAACCGAAGTCGTCATCCAGATCACATTCCGTAACATCTATCAGATGTTCACGGTCCTTGATACTCGTGGAAAGGCCTCTACCAACCCTACGTTCCAGACTCGTATCGTAGGAAACCCGGGAGATTCATTCCTTGGAATCCAGAATTATCTGTCTTACCCCGACACGAATGGAAATCCTACGAACGCTTCACTCGTCACCTGGAATCTTGATCCGTATATTGAAGCCAACTACATTTTCATGACGGATACAGAGCGTGCGCATATCGCCGCCAACGAACGCTCGTTCTTGGTCACACAAGTTCGCTCCGTCAAAAACCATAATCAGTACGGTTACAATGATGTCGTTATCCCGATGTACAATCTGTGCACTCGTGTCATATTCTTATTCCAACGGGAAGACCGAGTGCTCGTGAACGATTGGGACAATTACACGAATTGGGATTCAATCTTTTATCCGCCAGTGCAGACATACCCCAGTGTTCTACCGACACTGACCAAACCTGCTACACCCGATCAATGGTATTCCACTGGAATCCAATTATCAAATTCTATGAACAACCAGGATATTTTGCAGGAAGGGAATCTAGTCTTTGATGGAACCGACCGGTTCGTTACCAAAAACATCAACTTCTTTCGCAATATTCAGAACTACCGGTTCTCTGAGGGTGATACGTCGTCTCTTCCGGGAATTAACCTCTACTCATTTGCCCTCGATCCGAATACAATTGCCCAGCCTTCGGGAAGTGCGAACGGTTCTATGTTCAACAAGACATCGTTCAAACACACACTCCTAGTTCCTCCAGTCGTTCAGACTGGAGCTGTATCCCAGATCCCAGTATGTGTTGTCAAGGATACTGCACTCAGTACGAATCCTACCCCTGTTCCCAACGGCGCAACAACCTCGGCAGCTCCTGGAATTCCTCCGCTCATCCAGCCAGGCCAAACGTTGACCGTCTACCCCTCCCCCACCAATCTACAAATTCAATATAATGGATATTCATCCATAATCTATGTTGAATCGTACAACTTCCTCAAGGTTACAAATGGACAAGCAAATCTTGTGTTCAATACATAATAGATTCGTATGGCAGACAATACCGACGACCCCGTTGCCGATGTTCCTCCGGAACAAGTAGCTACCGAAGCTGCTGGACCAGTTGTCAATTCCGCAAATGGTCTCCTGCTCTTTATGTTCACCCATGTCCTGATCCTCATATACTATCGGGCGGCATGGTTTGCGCTTGAATCCTTACTCTTTGAAAAGTATCCTGCGATAGGGGCATATTCTAAATTTATCATGATCCCGTTCCTGGTTCCGATAGCCGGTATGTTTGCTTCTATCGTGAACCCATCTGCGGGAGGTCTCACAGCATGGACTATGAGTGTAGTGGGAATAGCGTCGTCTATCATGATCGCTGCTCTGATCTACATCATGGTCTTTGATCTCCCACCTGCTACAATTGAACTCGCCATGAACCTGTTTAAATCGGGGTCTCCTCCCGCTCCTGCAGCAGCGGCGTAGACGCTTCCAATGTATGAAGTTCGTCCATCGCCTGCCCCGAATTCTCAAAATTGCGAAAGAGGATCTGGTTCACTTCAGCAGGGCTCCACTTCTCGTCCATTGCCGGATCATCAAACATGGGATGGGTCACTCCACCCTCAATGTCGTAGAACCCTTTAATCATCTCTTTCAGGACAGTCCGAGAACACTTCTTGAAATGGACGATCATATCAATACGACCGGGACGAATGAGAGCACGGTCAAACCTCTCCGGGAAGTTGGAGGTAAACACCATGATGCGGCCGCTCGACTCGAGAGTTCCGTCTAGGAGATTCAGGAGGAAAGAGAGATCAATGGGGTCCTTGATAACGTCGTCGTCTTCGGGAGCAAACGGATCCTTGGGTGCCTGCACGGGCTCAGGACGCTTCCACTCCCGCTTCAGGAGCACATCTCCCATGGCGTCGGCGTCCTCGATGATGTAGACACGCTCGGAGATAGGAATCGTATACTTTTCCAGAGTCGTTCCGTTATACACGTGAATATCGTCACTGAAAAACAAGTGACGTAGCTGGGTCTTAGTCTTGATTTCCGAAAGCTGGATATTCACAGGGTGACGACGGGCGACATTGGCAATGGCCTTGATCTCGGACGTCTTACCAGTTCCAGGGTCTCCGTGGAATAGGAACCCCAGAGTATACGGAATACCCTTGCGTTCATACCACGACCGCTTCTCCAGGAAAAAATTGACACGCTTCTTCACCTCGGGCTGCTGCTCAAAGTAAACGTTCTCAAACGTGCGGGTCGTGGAAAACTTGTGCTTCGTGTAGACGAGGAATGTGTTGGGCAGGGGGTTCTGGTTGGTCTTGCGTTTCTTATTATCCACCATCTGGTCGAAGAAATACAGATCGTTCCCGAGTTTGTTCAGCATCCGGCGTTCGTAGTCCTGGTTGCAGGAGTCCACAAACTTCTGGAGGGTCTGGATCGGGTGGTTGTAGCAGAAGATCTGGAATTTGATGTTCTTAATGTTTCCGTCGTCGACATCCACCTGCGTGAGCTTGAAGTAAATATCCTCGTCCAGTCGCACGGAGTCAAACTCGTAGGGGAGGTAGTCGTGATTGGCGATGGAAAGCAGACGCTTGGTAGCAGGGGAGCAGGCGACGTAATGAATAATGGCGTCCATGCGGGTCATGAACAGGGGAATACTTCCGTTCTTGGTTTGAGGAGGCGATCCACGTTCACATTGGATGACAGCCGACGGTTTACGTTCATTGGAATCCAGAGGCTGGAAAGACGCCTGGATATTGGTAAACCAGGGGTAAAGTGAGAGTCCACGTTCGTAGAGGGAAATACCAAGAAAGGCAATGAGTGGACGGAAACTATTTCCTGTTGTCGTCAAGACTTGGAAGAGCATTGACATCTTCAGGAGTTCGCCGAGAGATGTCATTGATTGTTTGAAATATTTCATCGTGGAGAGCCAAACGCTGTGAGGCACTTGTCCAGCGTGGGAATGCCTTCGTGGACAGGCTTGGAACGTTTGAGGCGGAGCTGCTGGGAGGCCTTGTTGACAGTTTCGTTGGAAAGGGAGACATAGGACTTGACGTCACGGACAGATGATTGGGTGTTCACGGAGGGCATGTATAGCCGGACAGGCGGCATGGCGAGTTGTAGCGGTTTCGTACAATACTGAATGAATTCACGATACTGTTGGATATCCAAGTTTCCTCCAAACATGCGGAGGACACGCTTGTCGGGTGAGGGCTGGATATCACGGTTCACGTAGAGAGAGCGGTATACCGTGCGTAGCAGCGAGTGACGAAGCCACTTGTCGGATTCAGTGAGTCCAGATTCCTTGTAAATATAGGACAGGGCACACTCTGGACTACAATAGTTCCCTTCGGCGGTATACATGCTCGTATACACGTCATAGTGGGTTGGAATAACAAATGATTCTCCAGGAAAGGAGTGGCAGCACCACAGACATGCTGCACCTGGTGGGTAGGACGTTTGTAGTGAAAACTTGGACATCAAGTCGTGAACGACTGACTCATCAAATCGGCGCTCCTGTGTTTCCGTCTTAAGAAGAATATCCGAGTATTCCGTACCCCCTCCCGACGGCATCGGAATATCCACCCTCTCCTCTTCGAAATCAAAATCCTTTCCGATCCGCAGGAAGAAGATGACGGGTGGAAGCTCCACCGTCGGTTCTGTCTTCTTTGCCTTCTTTCCTCGAGCTGGGGGCATTTACATGAATATGGATTTTGTGTGTAAAACGGAATGGACTTTCTATTATAGAGGGAGGAGCACACAAATGGCAGAAGCATACAAGAAGCACACCCACCGGGAGCACATTCTATCACTGCCCGATACCTATGTCGGGTCTATCGAGACATCGCACGAGGACATGTATGTCGTGGAAGACGAAAAGTTCATCCTGAAGAACCTATCCTTCAACCCTGGATTCTACAAGCTGTTTGACGAGATTGTCGTGAATGCTCATGATCAGGTAGTCCGCATGCGCCAGCGTGCTTCACCCAATCCTGTCAAGAACATTACGATCGAGATTTCAGAAGATAACCAAACCATCACGGTGGAGAATGATGGTGAGGGTATCACGGTGGCCGAGCATCCCGAATACAAGGTGTGGGTTCCTCAGCTGGTGTTTGGCGAGCTGCTGACCTCCACCAACTACGACAAGGACGAGAAGAAGCTCGTGGGCGGTAAGAACGGCTATGGCGTAAAGCTAGCCAACATCTTTGCGAAGAAGATGACCGTGGAGACCGTGGATGCCGTGTCGGGCAAGAAGTATACCCAGACGTGGGAGAACAACATGACGGTGGTGAACAAGCCGAAGATCGTGGCATGCAAGTCCAAGCCTTACGTTAGTGTCTCATGGACCCCCGACTTTGCTCGGTTCGGTCTGACCGAGATTACGCCAGACCTGCTTGGTGTATTCCGTCGGCGGGCCAGCGATCTGGCAATGACCGTGGGCAAGGACGTCAAGGTTCACTGGAAACATACGGGCGACAAGGTGATGATCAAGTGCCGTGATCTCACGACGTATGCCGCCGAGTTCGTGGACACTCCCACAGCTGCCCATTCCAGCGATCGCTGGAATGTTGTGGTCGCTGATGCTCCCGAATCCTTTCTCCAGGTCTCGTTTGTGAACGGGATCTGGACATCCAAGGGCGGGACGCACGTAGACTATATCGTGAACCAGGTAGTGAATCATCTCGTGGAGTTTCTGGAGACGAAAAAGAAGATCAAGGTCAAGCCATCCCTGATCAAGGACAATCTCGCAATCTGGGTGACTGCTTCGATTGAGAACCCGTCGTTCACGTCGCAGACAAAGGAGGCGCTGACGACGAAGAGCACGGCGTTCGGTTCGACCTGTAAGTTGCCAGAAGAGTTCTTCAAGAAGCTGCGTTCCAAGCTGGAACTGGTGGACAAGCTGGTGGTGGCCCAGAAAGAAAAGGACGAGAAGGAGAACAAGAAGAGCGATGGACGGAAGAGTTCTAAGATATACGGTATCCCGAAGCTCGACGACGCCGCCCTTGCCGGCACAGCCCGATCCGCCGAGTGTACCCTCATCCTTACAGAGGGAGACTCGGCAAAGGCAATGGCTCTCAGCGGCCTTACGAAGAATCAGCGCCAGACTTTCGGAGTGTTCCCACTGCGGGGGAAAATCATGAACGTCAAGGATTCGTCGTCGTCCAAGGTGGAGCTGGCCAAAGAGATCGCTGAGCTGAAGAAGATTGTCGGATTGGAGTCCGGCAAGGTGTATGACAGTCTCTCCACACTCCGCTACGGCCGCATCCTCATTATGACCGATCAGGATTACGACGGGTCTCACATCCGTGGCCTCCTCATCAATCTGTTCCACGAACTCTGGTCTGAGCTGTTTCGTATCCCCGGGTTTCTGACCTACATGGCCACTCCGATTGTCAAAGCCACGAAAGGCAAGGAGTCTCGGACGTTCTACACGCAGTTCGAGTATGATCAGTGGAAGAAGGACGCCAACGCTGTCCGTGGCTGGGCGATCCAGTATTACAAGGGTCTTGGGACATCGACACGTGAGGAGGCCCAAGAATATTTCAAGAACATGAATATCACACAGTTCCGCTACGCTGCCGTCAATGACTCCGAGGCAATTGACTTGGCGTTCAACAAGTCTCGGGCTGATGATCGTAAGGTATGGCTCCAAGGCCACGATGCCGCAAACATCGTGGTTCCCAAAACTGACAAGACTCTGCCGTATTCCGAGTTCGTCCACCGTGATCTCATCCACTTCTCACACTACAATCTCGAGCGATCCATTCCCAGTGCGATCGACGGTCTCAAGACGTCTCAGCGCAAGATCCTGTTCGGGTGTCTCAAGCGCAAGCTAACGGACAAGGTCAAGGTCGCCCAGCTGGCGGGGTATGTCTCCGAGCACGCAGGATACCACCATGGCGAAATGTCGCTCAACGAAACGATCATCGGTATGGCTCAGGACTTCGTGGGTTCGAACAATCTGCCGTGGTTGGTCCCGAAGGGTCAGTTCGGAACTCGGCTGGAAGGCGGCAAGGATTCAGCTGCGTCCCGTTACATCTTCACCTACCTCCAACCCTACATGCGAGACCTCGTCCCTGCCGACGACCTGCCATGTCTCAAGTATCGTGACGACGACGGGCTGTCGGTCGAGCCCGAGTGGTATGCCCCCGTTCTGCCGATGCTCCTTGTCAACGGTGCACGTGGCATTGGCACTGGCTACTCCACCTACATCCCCTCCTACAATCCTGTGGCACTGAAGTATGTTCTGCTCCGATGGCTCAAGGGAGAGGACGATACGATTCTGGAGACAGTGGAGTTGTCCCCCTGGTATCGTGGATTCAAGGGCACGATTCTGCCGTGTGCCGACGGATACGATGTCACGGGCAAGTATTCGTACAACGCAAAGACCAAGACGATTTCCGTCCAGGATCTGCCCATTGAATACTGGACGTCGGATTTCAAGGCGTTCCTCGATGGACTGTGCGAGAAGAAGGATATCAAGGATTACACGGATACGTCGACGGATGTGGACATCAACTTCGAGATTGTCCTGAAGGAGGACATGACTCCCGAGATGGTGAAGAAGCTCGGTCTTGCGTCACGAATCAAGATGACCAATATGCACGCCTTTGACCGGCACGGTAAGATCCGCAAGTTCAAGACAGTGAATGAGATCCTCGTGGAATACGCTCATACCCGTTTGGCTCTGTATGCCGACCGCAAGACCAACATGCTCGCCGAACTCCGTGCCAAGCTTCCATGGCATTCCAGCGTCGTGAAGTTCCTGACGTTGATGTGCGAGGACGCCATCGACCTGCGCAAGAAGCCACATGCCGAGTGCGTCAAGATTCTGGAGGGCCACGAACTCACCGATATCCCTGATCTCCTGAAGCTTCCGTTCAGCAGCATGACTCTGGAGAACGTCCAGAAGCACCAGGCGGAACTCGACCGGATCCGTGCCCGTATCTCCGAAATCGAGGGGACGACTCCATCGCAGTTCTGGGTTCAAGACTTAGAGAATCTCATCGTCTAAAAGAGTAAGAAGAAGATGGATTACCAACGACTGCGTGCAGGAGCAGATGCAGAAGCACGTGACGAATACGATTATGATCCACGTGTTGCTTTTCAGGCGACATCCGTCAACCAATCTGAAGTCATTCCTCACAATCGTAATGTACATGTTCCTACCACAGGAGGTCAGGCAACCATAGCAGAGTTGAATCATCCTGAACTTCAACATACACTCACCCTTCCCGTACAGTCTGCCCCCTCTATGGTTTCGAAAACCCGAAATATCATTATTGATTCTGCCCGACGAGATTGGACTGTACAACCAGACGCATACTCGAACGTTTTTGCGTTTGGAACACAGTCTCCTTCTCAATCTGGGGGTCCGCAGAGTCCTTTCTATTTTAACAACCCTACTATCCCGCTGGCCGCATGGGAAAGCCCAGTCATACCCGCAAAGGTCGGTTCTGGATCTCTTTCCATAAACCCACAGACTCCTAATTCCCGCCCTCAAACGTTCCCACCTGGAGTGGCTCTTCCATCTTATCTCAGCAGGGTCAATCAGGGTCTTGTTCGTCCAACATACGGATGGAAGATTGTGCTCTACAACGGACGTCTCGTTCATTCTCCGACAACGGTAGTCTACACAGACCCTTCAACCAAAGTCTATTTCTATCCTGTTTATGACTCTGCAGAACCCCTAGGTGCTCAGATCGGAATTGATATTCAGCCTAAACAGTACGGTACAAATACATATACGTATGCTACCCAGCTCGCTCTATCCAACGTATCTGAAATCAAGTTATCACGTGCGATTCTCCCCGTGCGAGCAACACAGCCGTACCTCCCTACGACCTTCTCGTCAGTCATTGATTATCCCATGTCGTTTCATTCACAGCCATACATCCTCATGACAATCCAGAATCTTAAAGGAGGATACCTTGGTGGATCGCAAATTGTCCAGCAGTCATTCTCGGTCCTCACCCAGAACACCCGTACTTTATACGAGGGAACAGGGAACTATCCCAACCAGTTCTCAGACTATTACTCGTGGTCCAATGAATCGTATACATTCGATCCTCCTATTGCAAAGTTATCGAATGCAAATATCCAGCTATGGAATCCTGTAGGCGACGTGTTTTCCCACCTTGACAATCTGAGTATAGTTGACTTTGCGATCGATACAGTCAACATCGGCAAGGTGAAATTCTTTGTCACTCAGACAACAACGAATTTATCGTTCGGTGACTGTAATGCGTTCTTGACTACCGATATTCGGGTAGGAGACGAAATCGCATTCTATGCCCCTGCTCTAACCCAAGTATCCTCGGATCCGTCGAGTGGAAAACTATCGTCGTTCTTCAATCTGATGTCGAATAATTTTTTGGTCACTGATGTATGCGGAACGGACTTTGTGGTCCCACACACGTCCCCCCTATTCAGTGTAGGAACATCATTCACTGCAGTTCCAAAGGTAGCAGGGTTTGCCGGAATGTCGAATGCCATTGTTACACTGTGTAGTGTTCTACAGACAATTTCTAGGGTATGTCTCCAGCAGTATCCCACTGCTCCAGCCGGAGTTCCATTCGCAAACCGTCGCACTCTTGCCAACGATTATGCGATCCCCCTGATGAACTTGAACGCCCAGGCAACATTCGTCCTCGAAGTGACTACCCTTGAACCAGACACGACAAACATACAAAAAATCATCCCGAACTAAGGATAAGAAACGATGGCCGCTCCTCAGAATGGTGAAATCTATCCCCGTCGAACAGGCGATCTCAACCAGTACTATGTGGATACGGCGATCCGCAGTGCGCCGAAACATACTGGTTTTGTGCCTAATCTGGCCGACCCCGAGACACAAGCTACACAGGCATTCAAGCTGTTTTCTACTCACCACGAAAACCCAAAACTTGCCTATGGTTCTACGTTCCAGCAACAGGCCACGATTCGTGTCCACACTGCCACACCGCTCAATCAGGCTTTCTTTTCCGATTCGAATATCCAGCACCTCCAGGACGAGATTCGTTACCGTGTTTGGGAAAAGAGTGGACGGAAGTATGTCATCGATACCCAGCGCCCCGACGACCTCAAGACGATCATGCGTGCATACTACCTCCAGTATCAGATCAACGTGGAGGCCAATGTTTCCAAGGAGCTCAATGACCTCAACGAGCGTGTTCTCAAGTACTGCGTGGACGATGTTCTGGGCTCCATCAACATGTATATCTACAACCGCAACCAGATCCTGAACTACCCGGAACAGATCAGCCGGCCCATTAATCCCCACATTTATGGAACCAAGAGTGCGGAATTCAAAGCCTTCTTTTAGAGTAGTGTGTAGTAATGATCGCACGGTTCGGCGACCGAACATACGGAAAAGACGGGAATAAACTTCTCGTATGGGATTCAGGATGGGATACATTTCGTCCCGTTGACAAGATTGTATGGAACCCGGTGCGCAAGGATGTACAGTTATTGTATGGCCAACTATGCTCTGAACTGTTTGATACGAATTATGGATTTGGAGATGTTCAAGATGAATGTGTAGAGTTCACGGACAAATTCATTTCGGATATCGAGAGTGCTCCTGTCCTTGAAACGATTGATGAGTTCTGGGCCTGGACAGGGCAACCGACGGAATGGTTCTATGATCGTCAGATCGTTCTTCATCCGTGCTCGCAGAAGAAGCCGAGCCGGGCAGAGTATCTCCATATCATGAACCTGCGAGCCAAGACTGCGAAACGTATCCCTCGTCAAATCAGAGGAACACTTAAACGAAGGAAACAGTAAGAGAACAATGCGAGTCAATATTGTATCGTCCCACCGTAACCAAACTGGTCTTGCCCAGGATACAGATATTTTACAAGGTATCTGGTATGCCTCGGACGAGACTGTCAAGTTTCGCCGCATTCTGCATGCTCAGCCAGAATGCGAGGAAGCCGAAATGAATGTGTTCCTCGAAGTTTTGGCGCCTTCGCTGTTCACATACGCTGCCAAGAACGTATTGATCCCAAATCCTGAATGGACGTATAAGTCTTGGATTCCCTACCTTGCGTCTCTCGATGAAATCTGGTGTAAGACGCACGAGGCCGTAGATCTATTCAAGGATCTTCACCCGAATGTCAAGTATATTGGATGGACGTCGATTGCCAAAGGTATTCCAGAAAAGAAGAATTTCCACAAGGCGCTTGTCGTGACTGGAAAGAACATTTTTCGTCATCCCCAGTTGATTGTAGACGCCTATGCCCTCGCCAACGTAAAGGACGTGAAACTTCCCGAGCTGCACATTGTGTATGATGGCAACCGCTTGAAGCTCGATGTCCCTGAGTCTTTGTCTGGTAAAATCATAACCTATCCTTCCACTCTGAAACAGGGAGAATACGATGCTCTTGTCCAAGAATGCGGGCTGGCGATCTGTTGTTCGGCAGCAGAAGGGTTTGGTCATGCCGTGAACGAAGCAGCATCTACTGGGTCTGTTCTTCTATTGAACGATATCCGTCCGTTCCGAGAGTTTGGGTATGAGGCAGTATGGGTGAAGGCAGAGAAGGTCGTTCCCCACCCCGAATGTCTCGGAGACCTTTCAAAGACAACACCCGAATCGGTGGTGGAAGCACTGGAAGAGTATGCCGAGATAAAATTCAAGGATCGCAAGACGATGGGTGCTAAGAATGCGGATGCGTACATTGCTCGCCAGACGAAATGGACGGCAAGTATGCAGGATTTCCTGAAAGCGTATAAGACTGAGGATGTATACACTATTGAAAAAGATGCGATTCCTGAAGACGAGCTGCCCGGAGTCACGATCGTCACACCGACCCGTGATCGTCCGAAGTTCATGGAGATCTGTGCGGGAGCAGTAGACTCCCAATGTTATCCGAAAGATAAGTTGGAGTGGATCGTGATTGATGACGGCAAGGATACATGCGATGAGTTTGTCAAGCATCTTCCCTACGCCCGCTACATCCTGGAAATGGCAGGGAAGACAATCGCATGGAAACGGAACCTGGGGGCCAAGCTTGCAAAGTTCCCCGTTATTATCCATATGGACGATGACGACATTTATCCCCCGAACAGTATTCTGTTCCGTGTATCTATGATGCTGCGTGCCAAGAAAGAATGTGCGTTCTGCACCACTCTTCCTTCGTACGATATTGCCAATTACACGTCGTTCGTCAATGTTCCACCTATGCGCCTACCGCAGAGTATGCGGGTATCAGAAGCCACGATGTGTTATACGAAAAAGTTTTGGGAAGAGAAGGGGTTCCCAGACGAGACTCGAATTGCTGAGGGACACCTATTCATCCAAGGACGGGAATCAAAGTGTATTGAACTGTCACCACAAGAAATCATTGTGAGTCTCGTGCATCCCCGAACAACATCCAGCCGTCGTATCCCCCCGGGAATGGAACCCAATGGATGCCACTACGGATTCACGGAAGATCTATTTACGATGCTTTCGACGCTTGGTGAGTTTCTTAAGCAGAACCCGCTGACGCCGTGAACGACGACCGCCCTTCTTCTCCTTCTGTTTCTTCTTGGCTTCTTCGAGTTGTTCCTTGAACGAGTCTACAACGTGAACGTAATCGATCGGCGAACGAGGATTCTTTCCTTCTTTCACCATCTGGTCTACTTTTGCCTGGTGATACTTGACTGTGGCCTCCAATTCTTCTACACTGGGATCACCATACCGGGAATCATCCGACGCCCACCCCGTTGAACTTGATCCACGACGACGAGACATTTCACTTGTTCATAACCTACATTTTTAGCGGAAGCACGAATGTGCGTCCTAAAGAATGTTAAACAGGTATTCCTGGTTGCTGCTCAGTGGTGGCGGCGGCGGCGGCCTCCCAGCTTCTTCGACAGCTTCAGCAGGGCCTTGGCGACGCGCTTCGCCTTCGTGGCACGCTTGCGGCCACCCTCGAGCGTTGCCGGGGCACCCGCAGTGACAAGCTCACCGGCAGCCTGCGTGATCTCAGCCGGGGGAGGGGCGACATCACCACCACGGCGGCGGCGGCCTCCCATGAGCTCCTCACCTCCACGGCGGGAGTGGCGGCGGCGACGGCCAGCAACCATCTCCTCACCACCACGGCGGGAGTGGCGGCGGCGGCGGCCACCGGCGGCAGGGGCACCAGACGCAAAATCAGCGGGGGACAGAGAGCTGGTCATTTGTTTTATACTTCATTGGAGAAAGATTTTACGCAGAGCAGGTGACACAGTCGGGCTGAGGACGAGCCTCTGGTTCCACAGTGAACTTTTGAGCCGAGGCGACAGCTTTGGTTCGCAGGTAATAACATCCGGTCTTAAGTCCCTTTTCCCACGCATACAAGTGCATGCTGGAGAGACGAGAATACGACGGATCAGCAACAAACAGGTTCAGGGACTGCGACTGGCACACAAACGGAGCACGATCAGCGGACATGTTAATGAGTGTCTTCATAGGAATTTCCCATGCCGTGCGATAGCGTTCCTGAACATCTGGGGGCACACCCTTTACGCCGAGGACACTTCCATTGTTCGCAATAATTGCCGTTCGCAGCTCGGGGTTCCAGATACCTAGATCGACCAGCTCAGAAATCAGATGCTTGTTAATCACGATGAAATCTCCGGCCAGGACGTGGCGGACATACAAGTTGGAGGTGAACGGCTCGAAACATTCGTTGTTCCCGAGAATCTGGGACGTGGACGCTGTGGGCATAAGGGCGATGGATAGAGAATTGCGCAGACCCTTCTTGACCTTCTGGCGCAGACCCTGCCAATCAAGCTCCGATAGAGGATTCACACGCCACAGATCACACTGGAGAATACCTTCCGATGCAGGTGAGCCCTCAAACGACGGATAGGATCCCTTGTCTACGGCTAGATTGTAGGACGTGTGAATCGCAGAATAGTAAATGGTCTCAAAGATCCGGCGGTTGACGATTGTGGCTTCGGGGGAAGTCCATGAGAGCCGCATCTTCGCCAGAACATCGGCGAGACCTTGGACACCGATACCGATGGGGCGGTGGCGGAGATTGGATTCCCGGCATTCGGGCGTGGGGTAGTAATTCCTGTCAATCACAATGTCCAGATTACGGGCTAGAATAGACGTGTAATGGCCCAGTCCGTCGTAATCGTAGCTTCCATCCGCCTCCACAAACTTGGTGAGGGAAATGCTGCCTAGATTACACACTGCCGTCTCGCCCGCATCCGTATACTCCATGATTTCCGAGCACAGATTGCTGGACTTGATGGTACCCAGGTTCTTCTGGTTGGATTTGTAATTTGCCGCATCCTTGTAGCACAAGTAAGGAGTCCCCGTCTGGATCTGGGCGTCCAGAATCATCTGCCACAGCTTCTGAGCAGGGACCGACTTCCTACCCTTACCCTCGTCTTCATACTTGCGATAGAGAGATGTAAACTCCTCGCTGTGCACATCAGCCAGACCTGGACACTCGTTGGGACACATAAGGGTCCAGTCCTTGTCCTCCTTCACCCGGCGCATGAACTCATCGGAAATCCAGAGTCCGTAAAAGAGATCACGTGCCCGGTCCTCCTCCGCACCCGTATTCAGTTTCAGACGAAGGAAGTCCTCAATGTCTGCGTGCCACGGCTCAAGGTATACGGCAAACGAACCGTTGCGCTTCCCACCCTGGTTCACGTACCGAGCCGTATCGTTGAACACCTTGAGCATTGGAACAATACCCGTGGACGCCCCGTTGGTTCCCTGGATCCGTGAATTCTTAGCACGGATCTTGTGAATAGCCAGACCGACTCCGCCAGCCCACTTGGAAATCTGGGCACAATCACCCAGTGTCTCATAGATCCCCTTGATGGAATCCTCCTTCATATCCAGAAGGAAACATGACGACAATTGCGTGTGGTTCGTACCCGCATTAAAGAGGGTAGGAGTCGCATGAATAAAGTAACCCTTGGACAGAGCATCATACGTCTCTGCGATCCTCCGCATATTGGGAACATACTGCACAATGCCGTAATGTTCAACCATGTATTCATCCGTGTGGATTTCAACAGCAACTCGCATCCACATATGCTGCGGGCGTTCTACCACCTTTCCATCCACCTTCTGGAGATAACTCTTCTCCAATGTCTTGAATCCAAAATAATCAAAGAGCTCAAAATCACGTTGATAATCAATCATCTCCTGAATTCCCTGCATACGTGATACATCACAGATCTTCTGTGAGACAATCCCCTTAGAACACAGAAGCTCCGCACATTCCTGAAATGTTGCGGGAGTATTCTTGTGGTGGTTATCAATCGCAATACACGCAGCAAGCTTACCGTAATTTGGGTGGGCACGACCCACCATCATCGCTGCCGTCTCTGCCGCAAACTCATCGAGATCGGCCGTCTGAATCCCGTCGTGGATCTGAGAACAAACCTTCTGTGCGACCAAAACAGGGTTCACATGGTCTAATCCTTTCGCAAGGGTCTGGATACGATGCAGAACCTTGTCAAATGAGACCTCTTCCTTCCGTCCGTCACGTTTTACGACATACATCTTCTTACCTATATCACCCGTCATACTCTTAAACGCCTACAATATTTGTGCGAATGTGCATCGACTCGAGCTCCTTGACGTAGAGGGACATGGCATACGGCATACGCAAAACTCCAACTTCACCCTCTCCAGTGCTATCAAGTAGCCCTGTTTCCTTCTGGAAAATCACCTCATGCTCATCCGATCGCTTCATGAACGATTCTTCGATGAACCCTGAAACTCCGTGGGCTATGAGAGCATCACGCTCCATTTCTCCGATACGCAGACCACCCCCGGCGGACCGTCCCTCCAGCGGCTGGTGAGTCAAGAGAGTCTTGGCCCCAGTATCACGGTAATTGATCTTGTCTTCTACCATCAGCTTGGAGCGGATATAGTACGTGGCTCCCATGAAGATTTCCATCTCCATCATTTCTCCAGTCTGACCGTTGTACATGATCTCCGATCCCCCAGATTCCAATCCGATCTTGCGCAGGAGTTCACGGTATTCTACTCCTTGATCACGTGCACAGAAAGGGGTAGCATCCACCAGCGTTCCAAGAGCAGTGCCAATCCGAGATGCGGCGGATTCCAGCAACTGTCCGGTCGTCATGCGAGATGGCATAGCGTGAGGGTTCAAGATAAGGTCCGGGCGCAATCCCCGTGCAGTAAACGGCATATCACACTCCTTCATAATCATTCCGACCGTTCCCTTCTGGCCAGCACGGGAACTGAACTTGTCCCCCAGAATCGGAGTACGGGCTTCAGCCACACGGATCTTTACACCGTTCAACGAGATCTTGTTCTTTCCACTGCCGTGCGAGAGTGTGAACATCTGGATTCCGTCCACCCGTCCCCGCTGTCCCCGCTTGGCTATTTCTGACTTATCCGTCTCTCCCGAAATGACCCCGACTAGGACAGTATCCTCATTCACTTCCGCCCCTAACCGAATGATTCCGTTATCATCAAGTTTCGAGTAATCTTTATCCGCCTTCAGTTTGAGTCCCTTCTTTGCCGGATTCCCGAAATGCGTATGAAGACCCTCCATTTCATTCGTCATTTCTTCCACCACATTATACGAATGGAAATACGTGGTTCCAAACAGACCACGTTTCATAGCAGATTCATTCAAGATCACGGAATCTTCCTGGTTGTATCCGCCATACATGGAGATTGCCACAATGGCATTGAATCCGTAAGGCAGGCATCCTCCCCGCCCAAGAATATGGGGATACATCCACGTCTCACAGATCGGACGCTGAGGAGAGTTCAGAATCAAAGTGATCGTATCAAACCGTTTATTGAAATTTGAATGATACCATGATGCTCCCTGACGGCTCTGGGCACACGAAAAAGCAACACGAGTTCCCGGGTTATGATCGGCAAACGGTATCACCGAGGAGAGGGGTGAAAGCATAAATATTCCGTGGATCTCGGACGGTTCGCTCTTGGAGAACGGAGTCATAGAAATCTTGATTGTGTCAGATTCGTCGGCATCCACGAACTCAAACACATCTGCGAGCTCTTTCCAGGTCTTCTTGGATAGCACCATATCGGGTGTCACGCCTGGACGATAAATTGGGCGGCAAGGACGACCCGCATCGGAATACAGCATCAACTCGTTGTCTGTGCGATTCCATGCAACTGAGATCCCGGGGTTCTGATGGCGGTATCCTATGAGATCGTCGTATACTGCCTGCGTCTTTTCCGTGATTGCTCCATACATGTCCCCGTTCACAAACACTTTTGTCCATGAAGTATTCCATCGGGCAGGGTGGATAGTGGATATACGGTGAAAATTAGTGTGTCCAACCAACTTTGCTTTGAGTTCGCCAGTATTCCCCTGGGTTGACACAAACGCAAGAAGGGCAAGATGTTTTGTCATGCCGACATTGCGGCCATCGGGGACATCGGAAGGGCACGTGAACCCAAACGAGCTTCCGTGGAGCCGACGAGCACCCAGAGCCTTCACCGACGGATCCATCTGAAGAATTGAACGACGAAGCATGGATACGGTTCCCAACCTGGAAAAGCGGCTCAAGATCTGTGAGACACCGTCGGCACCTCCCCACTTGCCCTTGAATGATTTAGACATTTCATTGAGGAACGTGTTCATCTTCCAGTAGTATCCGATATTTTCACGCTGGAGAAGAGTCGCAAGGTTCTTGCCCGCATACGTTCGCTCCTCGAAATGGACACGGGTATCCATCGCAAGCGTCATGGCTTTTGCGACCTCCTTATAGATCCGTCGGAACTCCTGGAAACACAGATCCCCTGAAACATCAAAGCGCTTGAAGCGGAAATGATCCCGATCCGACGGTTCACGAATCCCAATCGCATTTTCCACGGCAAGACGCATGAGGTATCCCAGGGCATAGGCCTTGCGACGATAGAGTGCACCCACATCGTCCTCTTCAATATTGGGAAACAACATAGCTTGGAGATTGTAAAATACTTCTTCCTGGGTGCGGGTCTTGGTAGCAATACGTAGAGTATCTATATCTGACTCAACATCATGACTGAGAATAATCTGCATGAAAATATCGTCATAGACGGTGCGATCAGAGTCGGGGATACCGACAAGCATAGTATCGTAAATCTCCTTGTCGGATGTCAGTCCCAGTAGATGGAAAACACTGAGGATCGGGACAGGGATCTTGAACCCTGGTAACGTCACAACCGGCATCCCACGAATACGGGTAGATCCGTAATCTTTGATCTCCAATTTGGTTCCAGCCCTTGCGGCTATTTCTGCCATAGATACTTCCCTACGGGCCGGGGGAATCACAAGGTAATGCGAAAACGGTCCACGTGCACCGTCATCAGAAATAGCACGGAATCCCGCATAGTATTCCTTGTCCTCCCCCTTTTCCTCGGTCTTTCCCCCCTTCTGCTCTTCTTCTACAACCGAAACAATCGCCCTCTTTCCGGCGTAAAATATATTGTTCCCCAGCCGTTCCTGCGAGAGAAGAACCCGCTCACTGCCACCAACAACAAAGTATCCGCCCGTCTCGTGGTAATCTTCACCTTGGGCATACGATTCCTCGGGAGTCAGCGCAGACAAATGACAGAACTTGGATCGGATCATGAGAGGGATGCGAGCAACAGTCACTTTCTCGAACTTGGTCGTCTCTACATCTGCTCCGATCTGGTATTCTACTTCAATATCCGCCACACAATCTAGAGAATAGGTCTTGTTCTCAGTGCGGCACGTATTGGGCATAATGGCATAGTCCAACTCGTCAAGTGGGGGACGGTATCCCATATTCTCCCCAGTCTTGCCACCAATGAATACTCGGATCTCCCGGGCATCACCAAGAACAAGCCGGATAGGGTTGGATGCTTTCAAGAAGAGAGGGATACGCCGTTCCACGAAATCATTGTAAGAATCAATGTGATGCTGAACGATTGGGTTCAGTGTGGTTGTATAATACGTATTACATACGTGGCGACCAGCTTCTACACTCATTATACTCTTGTTAATAAATAGAAGAGAATGTCTACGCTCTCATGCTACGCATCGTATTTCAAGCAAGCATTCACTGGGCCGTTCACGAACTGGCTCAGTCCTCAGTTCGCACCCACTGGGTGTTCGGATACGTTCCGTTTTCTCAACGGACTGTTCAAAGACCTGTTCGTGGTTGGAATCACGCTGGGCGTCTTTGCACTCTTTGCTTACATCTACATTGTCAAGCTCCAGCCTATCATATACGTCAAGCGAGTGACGAAACTGAATCCCTGTCCCGACTTATGGATATTTGATGGGGAGAACTGTAATCCTTCCTATGAGACCCAATGCAATCCGTTCAATCCCAAGAATTATGAAGGACACGAATGTGAAATCGCCAAGTCATGCGGAACGGGATGGAAAGGACTTTGTAAGTAGACGTATAATAGGGTAATGTTGTCGGAAACGTTTCGACCTGAAACGTTTGGAGACATTATAGGACATACAGAAGCCAAACAGGTTCTATCTTCCTATCTCCGTGCAAACACTCCAGGCAAATGCGTTCTGATCTGCGGGAGTCCTGGAATAGGAAAAACGACCCTGGCCCTCACAGCCGCACGGACAATGGAACACGAACCTCTGGAAATCAATGCTTCCAGATCTTTGCGATCCCACGACGATGTCACAACACTTCGTGATTCGTGTATGGCTCCAGTATCGTTCACCTCCTTCGTCAAGTATACCGATAAACCCCGCAAGACGTGTGTGATCCTAGACGAAATTGATGGGAGTGATCCGCATGCCCAACGAAAAGTCCTGGAATGGATCCGAGATCCAAAACGAGTTGTTCCGATCATATGCACCTCCAACGAAATCCCCGTGATTTTTAAACGGGCAACCGAGAGCGTGATTATTCATAGATGTATGCCCTTGAATACCAGAGACCTCTATGAAAACTTACAAAAATACACACCCACACCATACACCGAATTTCAAACGATAGTCAAAGAGTGTCAGCACGACGTGCGGAGATTAATGAACAGGTTTCAATACGGGCAATCCGATATACTGAAACAGGTTCCCGTAACGGGAGATATAATCGCCGATCTTTTTAAGCATCAAGAAACGTTTTACGGAGTACGGCCCACATACTGGGATCTTTGACCCACTGGAACCGCACGAGGTTCTTGGCATTGTCCGAGTTGTGGATACGACCTCCGAACTTTCGCTGGTCTTCGAAAATCTCACTCTTGTTCACCGTGTTATGTGCATGACCGATGACCAACAGAATATCTTCGGCGGGCAACATAATCATTTCCAGGGTCCAATCCCGAGTGAATGTCCCCTCTTCTGCCTTGTTGGCCGTTTCCAGGAAATAGCGGGTCTCGGCGCACTTCGCACGAAAGAGGTATGTTGCCGCCGTTGCGTGGTTGTGGCCATACGGCCCCACATCCATCAACACATTCTCACGAGTGAGAAAGACGGTCATCACAGCACACCCGATAATATCGTGCTGTGGGCTCTTCTGGAGTGCCTCCACCGATACTCGGATCCGCTGGGGCATATAGTAATCATCATCATCCCAGAAGGCAATGAATTCGGGCTTGAGCTTCAGGGCTTCCTTCAAGCAGACATTACGGAGAAACCCTACCGGCTTCCTAGTCTTGATATGATGGTAAGTGACCTTGATTCCCTCCTTCTCCTGGATGCCTGACCAATCCTTCTCAGGATCATCAGAATTATCAACGATGATCCAGTGAAGATTGGGATACTGCTGACGCTTGAAACACTCCACGGAAAAATCTAGACAGAAGCGGCGGTTATACGTTGGGGTGCACACCACCACCAGGGGGTTCGCCGCCGGGGACTGTTGCATTTGTAGTAGTTGGGGTCAGTGTTCGTAAATCAGCACGGCAGACTGGGCACTTGGTACTGATTGCGAACCACGACTGGGCACACCGCCGATGGAAGGGGTGATAGTTCGTGACAGTTACGCCATCGCCTAGCGGCTCTCCAGCACACAGAGTCTGAATGGCTGCTTCCGTTGTAATGCCGTCCTGGCAAATACAGCACTGATCCTGCTCCGCTACATTTGGGGGGTTCTCATAATTCCGAGTCCCTGCCGCAAACTGTTCGGGCGTCAGACCCACGACCACATTCTCCCAAAAATGAGGATTGCCCTGTCCCTGTCCCTGTCCAAGCCCCACAGTTGCACTCTCCCCAAACAGTAGCCGAACAAGGTTGATAGGAATATCAAAGTTATGTGCCAGGGGAGTGGGAGCCGCAGGAGCAGGGGTAGAACGAAGTTGAGTGAGGAGAGTGAGCATCTGCGCCTCGTTTGCCAAAAACTGGCGCATAAGCTGGTATGGCACAATCGAATGCCGACGGTAAAAAGATGCCCGGGCATACGTTATATCTGCCAGAATTTCTATAATAGGATTCATTTGTATGATAAATCCACCTGCTTCTAAATGTTTCTTTCTTTCACTTCTTGAACATCGACGTCAGTGTCCGCTGCCCCTTCTTTTCCTGGAGAGATTCCTGAATATAATCCGCCTTGAGAAACAGCAGGGAATCTAGCTGCTTCTCCTTGTATTTGAGAACGCCCAGCGTCGCCTCTTCGTGCTCAGTGCCGTCCGCAATGAATCCGTCATACATGGACTTGTAGGAAGGTCTAGGTTCACGGTATCCCTGCAGACTCTCGATACAGAGAGCGAACAGTTGAGCTACGGGGTTCTGGATCTGATTCGTGATATAGAACGTGGCATCCAACTTGAGTTTGTTGGTTTGAACATAGGCGATATCTTCGATCTTATCCGCCTGGAGTTTCTTAGTGCTTTGGATGTGGACATAGCGCACCCGCTCACCTACGGCTGGAGCATTCCCCGGATCCCGTGCCGTCATGCGATCTGCCAGAATTCGGTGGGCGGGAATGGTCGCATGGCCCGCATACCCTTCCTTCATCGCCTTGTAATCGTCACGCAACTGTTTGGTGATGGCAAACTTCTCGATCGGCAGTTCGTTCTTCATGACCTTGAGAAGCATCGTTTTCACGAAATCAGCGGCCTTCTTGACGTTGCGTTCCTCCAGAATGATATCGAGGGCGCCGCCGTATACATCCTTGACAATAGGCGCATTATCTCTGCGTTTCAGCACTATCCCCATGGATGCCCGTTTACACTTCGTCGGGCTCGGATCCTCCTCATACTTCATCCCGACGTAGCGCTTGCGACAGAAGAGGATGAAGGGGTAGAACGTCTTTTCATACCCAATGACGAACGCCTTGTGTGGACACAGGGACGTAATCTTCTTTGCCGCTTCCTGCCCGGCCCCGATAGCACCTGGCAAGTCTTTTCCGGGAAACTTCACGAAGATGGAATCCGTGTCGCCATACACGACCTCTGCCCCGTCGGCCTCGACAGTCGATTTGGCAAACAGCAGGGAACGCCTACCCACGGCCGTCGTGCAAGCAGCAATACACATCTTGCGAATCGGTGAAGTCCTTGAACCCAGCTGGCCGTAGATCGAGTTGGCGACGACCTTGTAAGCCAGCTGAAGACCGTTGTACACCGACTTTTGGGCATCGTCCAGTTTCGGATCTTCCATCTTCTTCCTCGCCTCCTTTCGCTTTGCCAACATGATTTGGAGTGCCGTAGGAATCAGGCCAGTTGAGAGAGGCTGATCGGGTGTGGTCTTGATATAGGTGCACTTACACGTCTGTCCGTCCTCGGTATATGACACCTCCCGAGTTTCCACCTTGAGGTTCTTGATCTGCTCCGCCGTCATACCCTCCTGTGACTCCAGTTTGGTGCCGATATAGTTCTTCTTACACACCAGTGTATCAGGCGAAAGGTTCTCGCCAATCATAGAGGAGGGATATAGACTGTTGAAATCTAGGACAGCGATGGGTGTATCGAGATACATCCCAATCTTTGGTGAGATGACGATCGCACCCTCATACCCTATTCCCTCGCCATCCAGAGCCTCTTGTGTGAGAAGGATCTGGTTCCGCTTCGAAGCCTCATACGCCACTCGTGAGAAGATCTTGATTCCCTGCCCACGTAGGAAGAGGAACTGAAGGGGGACAAAGCATACATCTGCCATACCCCGAGAATTCGTGAGCGTATCGAGTTTTGCCATCAGGGTTAGAACTAGATCGCAATCCTGGATACAATACTTGGCAACAGTTGCCCGATCCTTCGGTGTCCCCCGGTGCATGCGGAAGATATCCTGGGGAGTAATATCGTCCTTGGTAAACGACCATTCCAGAGTCTTTTTCTCGTCTGTCGTAAGATCGGCAAACAGATCCTTCTCCTTTTCATCTAGAACAATCGTGTTGTGCGTGAGAGACCGCACCAGGAACTTGCGGCCGTCCTGGTATGGATTAGAGGTATTTCCCACAAGATCGAAGCAGACATAGTTCCCCGCAAACAGTCCACGAGTCGTCTTGGTGTGAACGGTGTTCCCCTCAAACTTCAAGACCTTGTCTCGCAGGAACGTGGATGCCACGTTATCGAGCTTGTAGGAGTCCAGAGTATGCTCACGACGCATCGAGAGCAGGAGATCGATCGTCAGACGGCCCGGGGTCTTGAGATATTCCACCTCATACTTCCCCGATGCCAGGTCAAATGTCTTCTTCTGAAGAATATCTCCCCATATCTGACCTCGGGCTAGATTGAGTTTCATACCGCAGATCTTGGCCCGAGTGGCCAGGAACTTGTCATCGAAGCCATACGTATTGTATCCGCAGATGATGTCAGGGTTCTCCTCCTGGACATACTCCATGAATCCCTCAATCATATCCGCCTCCGTTCGATATCCCCGGAACTCCACCGACGGATCCTCCGACTTGTCTACCGACGGCCACACAAACACCTTGCGGGCAATAGATTTGGTCATAGCATTGGACCACCGAGTCGTGATCCCGATTTGGATGACCGGATCCTTGTCGGGAACTGGGAACTGACCGCTCTCGGACATACACTCAATATCGTAAGCTGCCACCTTCAGGGGTGTATCTGCGCTCGGCTTACTGCGGATGTTTACAAGATCCACATACCACGACTTTTCGAGCCCCTTGATTTTCTGACCAGGGATGAATGCGACGGGAGAAGCAGGGAGGATCTCGTGGTCGTGGTAGAAACGGAGAAGCGGAGGGAGGTTGGATTCGTAGACTGTATACAGAGACTTACCTTCCTCCTGTGCGTCCTTGGCATACTTGGTGACTGCCTTGAAATCCTTCATAGAATTTACCTCCACCTTCTGGACATTGGTCGTCTTAAACTCGTTGAACCCCGCAAACACATCATACTTCTCCATCGTAGTCACCTTGATGTTTGTGATTCCGTGACTCTCGCTTGCGAAGTCGTAGTCACCGCCTACATAGAAATACGGCTTGTATCCCCGAACCCGGATCATCGCTGCCTCACCTTCATCCGTGCGGCCGTAGATATCAATGACATACTTTCCAAATTCGTCGTGGTCAATCCAGTCGCACGGACAAAGGATAGACATGTTGTAATCTTAATACTCACAAAGAGGAAGCACGTAAAGTTTATTCGTTTTAGATAATAAGCAAAGCATGACGTCCCAGGAACCACAGACAAACAATCCGCAGCAGTGGTTCTATGCCCCGACTCGTCAGAGGAACGATACGGTGCAGCAGGATTACAATGCCCGTGACAACAAGAGCCAGCAGGATTACTACCTCTCCACAGCTCGCCCTGCCGAATCCTGCCAGAATTTTGATGCGATCGCAGACTTTGCGTCGTCGTTCGTCACGATGAATTACACGGGCAACTTTGGAAATACGGCGGGTGGTGGGTGCGACGTGGATCTCTATTCCCGTCTAGCCCTTGGGGATCCGGGGACGCAGCGCCTCAAGGGACACCAGCAGACGTTCGCTCGCCCGTGGGCTACCACACCCAACATGGGAGGCGGTCCCTCGGCGGCCAACAAGGATATTGAGAGTCACCTGATCCAGAGCGCCCCGATCCGAACCCGCAAGGAGTGTTCGACTGTCTCCGACAAGTTCTTCCCCCAGCAGTTCGACCCCCTCCTTCAGAGTGTTCGTGACGACATGAAGGAGGCGAGCGGGTTTGTCCAGACTTGGTCTCGTGGCGGCGATCCCACGCGTCTCATCCGTAATAAAGCTGTCTCCGAGTAATCTAATAAATAAATGAGGGTTGTGTTCTTCGCACAACACATGCCAGATCCGTGTGGAGCATTTTTTCACGACATTGTATTTGCCAAAGAGCTACAACGTCGTGGTCATACCGTGAGTTTTGTGCTGACATACAACAGACGGGGAGCCGAAAAGCAGGGAGTATACCGTGGTATTCCGTGGAAGCATTTCAGCATCTCGGAACGGGAATTGAATGGTGCGAATATTTGGTGCTCTCCCCACTTCCCGTTTTTAAATATCGTGAGGAAGCTCAACGAGCGGTTCGAGAAACCCATACTTATCACCATGCACTTTGGGGAGGACAGGGACAGTATTTCTCTAGACTATCCCCGTCTTGGAAAATGGGCTGAAATCCTGTGGATTATTTCAGACCATATCAAGAATCATATTATGGAGACCACATGTCTATCCTCATCCATCAAATTGTGTGAGAGCGTACGCCCGCTTATGATTGAGAATGAAGTCAAGTTTCAGGAACGTGGAACTCTTCCTCCAGGAGACTGTATTACCCTCGTAAACGCCAATCTTCTCAAAGGTCTACCGATCTTTTGTGATCTCGCACTGCGGTTTCCTGAGAAGAAGTTCTTGGGCGTCCGACCTTACTACAACCGGATCAACGTCCCCGAAAATGTTCCAAATATTGAATGGATCGATGTCCAAGATGATATACGAACTGTTCTTCAGCGGACACGTATTATGCTGGTCCCTTCTCAATATGAGAGCTGGGGACGTGTTGCGTTTGAGGCCATGTATAACGGCATTCCAGTTGTTCATACGAAGCCGTATGATCGTAAGGATTCGAGGGCTCGTAAATCGGGATCATCGGAAGGAATGCAGGAATGGATTCAGGGAACCCAGCAGGCGTGTGCCTACGACAAGTTTGATGAATGGGTAGCGGCTATTCAAGCACTTGATGATCCAGAGACTTATGCGGAATATTCAACAAAGGCATATGACCGTACATATGAGATGGATATATTCAACGATTTCACAAAGGTTGAGAAGAAGCTGGTAGATTACGCAAACATGTATCCTCCTCCGATAAAAACTACGGCAGCGGCTGCTCCTCTGGTAACGCAGCCAATTTTGCAGCTCCGGGCGCCTGCGGGTAATGCGATGCCTTTCCGCGGAGGTCGTTTCTCGCTGAGGCGCTAAGCATGTCTGCCATAATCCGTCCCTGGATAATCCGCTCCTTTGTCTCGGCATCGTGACCGTCGTTGACAACTGGGGTCGGAGGAATATACTTGGTTCCCGAGATCTTGGGTGCAACGGCCAGTTCCACGAGGGCAGAGATTACATCTCCCTTCTCTTTGATAAGCGCCGCCTCAGCGACATCCCGAGACACTCCAGAATAGTCGATAACCGTCTGAATCTTCTCCGGGGTAGTCATATTTTATGTATACTACATAAAGCACGAAAATGAAATTCATCGAGAACCTCTGCCCCCCGGCTCTCCTGTATGCTCTCTTCCTTGCCATCCAGCTCGGATTTGATGTGGCTGATTTTGCGTGGATTACGGCTGGCACCAAGCTTCTCTTTGGTGGTGCCACTATCTTTATCCTCGACCTCCTCTGCCGCCTTGATCTCGGAATTGTTGCGTGGTTCTTCATGGCTGGTCCGTTCATCATTACTGCCCTTGCGACATCCGTTGCGATGGGACTGGAGATTGACCGTCTAACCTTCACACAGTCGTTCTAATTTACACAATGGTCGAATAAACTATAAAATGCAGCACGTTGTTGAGAAGGTTGGCACCTATATCATTTACGGCCTCGTAGGAGTCTACGCAGCGGTAGAGCGGTGCTGTGCTCGTCGGCAAGTAGTCTATGAGACGATGACCTGGCAGGCGATAAACCTCGACACGGGGGTTTCGGAGTATGCCGAAGAGTTTCATGAGCTTGATCGTGTGGGTGCCGATGTTGTCCTACACCATATCCGCAAGACTCATGGACTACACCAGAGCCACAAGACTGTGCTTCAGTGGACGAACGAGGCGGGTCAGGGGTACTCGCTTCCCGATGTCTTTGAGCAGGCAGTGGCGCCCTGGTTGTTTGTTGGCTACATCGGGGACGATGGTAGGGCGGTGGACTGCACAGAAACTCTGGACCATATTGTGGTTTTGGGAAATCGGGTAACCATCCCGATTCTTCGTTCGGTGGTAGACTGCCCAGCGGAGAAGTGGGTCTACATCAACCCCAAGACGTTTGACCAGGTGGAATTTCCATCCGAGGGTATTCTAATTGGCGATGTCGTCCCGTCACCCGCAGCCACCTCCTCTACGAAAGATGATTGACCACGACCACGCAGCAGTCGTGTGGAAATACATTGCCCTGGACAAGAAGGTGAACCCTGCTCCGTTCATGGAGCATATGTCTTTATATTCCAACCTGTTTATTCAGCCGGTGGGGCACGTGCTCTTTTGGGGCTGCTACTTCTTTTTCCCAGTTCTGTTTGAGTATTTTGGCGGGAAGGTAGATATGTCCACCTTCTCTATCCTTTTTTACGCCGCCTCTTCTCTCCAGGTTCTCTGGAGCGCATTCTCGTCTTGGAGCGAGGTGATAGAACACTACCATCTCGGCACAACCCTCTACACGTGGAAAATCCTGACCCACGGCCTCGGTCTTCCACTTATTACAATTAATTCAGCTGATCGCAACCATCAATATTTCAAGTATGCGGCAGCCATCTCACTGCTTCAGAACCTCAGTTAAATTGCCACCGAACATTCCCTGGAAACTCTTGACGAGTTCTGCGCCCTGCTGGACCTGAGGTCCCAGGGCAGAGAGCGTCTCCACAAGCTGTTTCTGAGTATCCATGAGTTCTTTCGTATCGTCACGCATCTGCAGAACCTGTTCGGGGTTCAGTTTCTGGAATGCGTGCAGAACCGTGGTCCCAGCATCAAGATGAGACTCCTCGATCTTCGCCGACTTGGAATCGGTGTGAGGTTCAGGATCCTTCTTTTCGTGCTTCTCCTTGTCCTTCTTCTCATCGCTCTCAGTAGGGTTCTCGTAATTCTCCTTGAGAGCCTGCCCCGAAATCAGGACTACACCTGCAATTGTAGCGATTCCAAGAGTTACGGCCGCAGTCAAGGGCATGCGAACGCCGTATCCGACTACAACTGTAATCAGCACAAGCCAGACGGCGAGGTATCCTAGCTGGCGCTGGACAAGGAATACGATGGTCACCAGCAAAAGTAGAGAAGCGACAGCAGTATCCACGTTTGCCTTCATTGATTCTAGGGTAGAATTTAAACAACCGTTACGGGGCTTCCAACCGCAACCGTATCGGCCGTTCCGGCAACACCCGAGCCGTTAAATGTGTATCCCGCCCGAGGCTGCTGGAGAGCGAGATTGCCTCCACGGTAACGACGACGACCCGCCGTCTTCTTTCCCTTTCCACGGCGGCGACGACCGCCCGTCATATTATTTCCGCCACGACCGGCAAGATTTGCCCCGCAATCGCTGCCCGCCTGGTTGTTCCAAAGTGCACTTCCAGCATTCGGAGTTCCGGCATCAGACAGAATAGATCCGCCGAATCCGTATCCGCCTCCACGCTTGACCGAACGACTACGACGGCGACCAGCCTTTTTCGTGTGTTTACGACTACGAGCCATTTGTATTGGACAGAGACTAGATTCTAGATTCTCGGTGTCCATGTCCCGTCTTCATTCTGGACGCACTCCAGTGTGAACACCGATCCCAGACTCCGAAGATGTCTGGAGAGAGCCAGTGTCTGTACACGCAAATATCCTACATCCGCAACTTTATACACGTCAGGAATATCCGTAGAAACGATCTCATACTTGTCGACCGGCGTTTCGGGCTTGATTTCCACGAAGATCCCCTTTTCGCCATGAATATCCGTATAATACTCGTATCCACGAATATCGGTCGCATTGTCTCGGTGCTCAACCCTGCGGGTCTCAAACGCAGGGCACGGAGTGTATGCCGCCATCGCCAACTTCAAGAACTCGTTCCTCTGTGCGAACGACCGTGTCTTGAACATAGGGGTTCCATTCCACATCCACACATCTGCGATATACATATGTGTGGAGGTGTATTCAACTCGCAAAATTGTATCCTCAAAACACCGTTCATCCCAAACCACCCTGAAAATCTGAGGGATGGCATCGGGTTTCCTGGGGACCCAGTAGGCTACCGGTGTTGACGATTCGTCACGGGTGAGACACAACCACCCTGGCATTCCGCTGGTTTGCGGGGATTTGCAGGTGAATGCCGCCACTGGTCCTTGACCTTGACGAGTCATACGAAGAGCCGAATCCCATCCGTAGAGTGTTTTGAGTCTGTTCATATATACTATCAATCATCCACCGTCAAAACCACTCTCACTCGGGTTCCCTCGCTCGTTCGTATTCTCCTACTTAGCTGGCGCTCCACCCGACGCCCCTGACCATCCTACCTTCTCCATTTCACGTGTATCGATCGGAGGAGGGAGTTCAGGCATCGGCTGAGCAGCAGGGGGAGGCATTCCAATAAAGGTAGGGACACTCGCAGTCTGCTGGCTTTGAGGCGGCTCTACCCTAGGAGGAAGGACAACCTGTGGAGGTGCCTGGGCCTGAGGAACTTGAAGCTCAGGAATGAGAGCGGGAAGAGGGGTGCGGTCGACATAGACAATCTTCGGCTTAGGCGCCTGAATCGTCCTGGAAATCCAGAATACACCAATATGAAGAACTACAATCACCATGATCGTCGCAAATGCAAGGTATACAATATCCGAGATTTCCATGTTATTTTATGTAAAGTTTTGTAAGACCTAAAATTAAACACAGCATGTCTGAATCCTCTGCCGTCCCCGTCCCCGTCCCTGCCGAGGTCGTAGCTGTGGCAAAGACTGCCGTCATCGACTTTGCCAACAAGTCCGAACTCCTGAAGTTTGTGATCAAGAAGGTTGCAGAGGTGGAGATCCTCGCTGATCGCTCGGACGAGGACAAGGCGAAATTCATTGTCGAGGAGGTGAAGAAGGCTATTCGGGAGTCCCCCCTGTCAGAGGAGCAGAAGACCGAGCTCGCTACATGGTGCGACGTTGCGCTTCCCTACGTCATTGAGACCGTTAAGCTCGTGAAGGCCGAGGCTGGGAAGGTCGTGGGCGTGGCCCTTGCCGAGGTCCGGAAGTGCTGCCCTTCTTGGTTTGCGAAGAAGGCGTGAACAGATCATCGTTCTCCGTGAACGAACCGTCCTGCCATACCGATACCTTGACTGTTTCCGAATAGTCAATCCTGTCCAGTATATTGGGATACGGATGCGTTTCAATGTTTACCATCCCGTCCTTCTGCGGGTGGAATGTTCGACACGTCTTTTCGTGTGGATTCAGACACTGGAGTCCACACCAAAGGAACGTCGTTTTATAAGTTTTCTGGGGAACCGGGCGGGATTCCCATACCTTGGAGAGAGTATACATTGTATCTCTACTCATAATGTGCCTAAATATACATCAGACCAAGTGTGACAGCAAAGAAGACGGCAGCGTGGACAAGCAGACCAACTCCAGTCGGGATACCGTTCTCAAACACTCGAGGACCGCCTACGGAGGTAGACAGACCATCTACAACCCGGAACGTGATCGGATTGGCCAGGATGTAGAACAGAAGACCCTGGAAGGCCGAGATCTGGAGCTTCTGCGTGTTGGTGGGTTCAGGCATCGTATGTATTATTCTCTAGCTTGGAAAGTATTGCGAGTGGCTTGTATTGTTTCTAGAAGCTGGGGGATCTTGTGGAGCACTGCCGAGATTTCTAGATCATTGCGTTTGGCGGGTTCACGAGCATCGAGGGTTTCAGTGACAAATACAACGGCCGCCAAAAGAAGCGACTGACGAGGCTTGGACATCTTGGGTTCCCATCGCAAACAATACAGTTTATATAGGGATTCAATATACGTGTTTGAATGAGCATTCAAGACATCCCAGAACATCCATACCATCGCCTTGGCAAATTTAGAATTCACGTAAGGATTGCGGCGTTCCGCACAGAGAAGAGGCTGTTTCGTCCGTTTCTTCTGTTCACGGGCATACGCCAGTATCCATGACATCCAGTATAGAGCACGCAGAGTATCACGAGTCTGGATAGAAAAACAAAATTCGTTAAATGGAATCTTGAGCTCGTAAGGATCGTCGGCCTTGACGAATGGCAAGCATGCCGCCTGTGATGTTGCCCGTAAATTTTCCCGAACGGTTTCCGGCTGGAAATCGTGAAGGGGTTTGATAGTGGGAAGCGCAATCGGTTTCTGTTTGCGGGCGATTGCCAAGGCTACAGCCGTTTCACATACCAGTGCCCTCGCCTCTTCATGGTTACGAATATCTGTCATTGTATGAATGCTGAACCGATCTTCGATAGAAGCAAATCGTTCATACTGTGATGTGAGGTAAGTGAACATATTGGGACAACGGTGTACGTAAAGTGCTCCAGCTTCAAATAGAGTATTCCACAGGGAATGGACTAGACCCGAACACAGAAGTTCCAACGTCCAGTAACACGCATAATCGGCATGCCCCAACTGAATGCTTTGGAGGAGGGATTTATGGGCGAGAGTGCGGGCATGTCCCGAGAACGTAAACGTTTGGAAATCTGCGACAGTTCGGTTATCGGTGATCCTACTCATTGTTGATGGGCTGATAGTTTAGAATGTGTAATATACCGAATCGGCTCCAGAATAGATTAGAGTCAGGCCGTTTCCTGCTTGGAGGTACATATTTGTTATTGGTGACACATTCAGAAACCCTCCAGTGCACGTCAGGGTATAATTCACCGTAGAATTGTTCTTAATGACCCAGTAACTTCCTTTGATGGGAGTTGTTCCTGGAAGACTAATTGTGATCACTGTAGACGTTCCGATAAGGTTGAAGTAGGTAGAGTAATTTGCCGGTGATAGAGCAAAATTATCCGTGCTCACAAGAGATACATTGATGGTGTTCACGATATTGGACGTTGTCCTGATCGGTCCAGCGACATCCAGGGCATATGCTCCCGGGACACGTCCGATTCCAACGTAATTGTTTGAGGTGTCTGCTTGAATAGTGGGAGTAGTCGTAGAGGTCGAGTAGACCAGGAAGGTGTTGGGTGCGCTCGCCCCCGAACTCGTTGGGCTCGGATTGCTTCCGATGAACGTGCAGTTAGAAAAGGCGTTTGCGTGTCCAGCCTGGTACCCGAGACCAGTTGCGTATGTTGCAGTATTACCCGAGAGGGAGTTGGATCCCAGACCAACAACAGTTGAGTTTATCTTTATGTTGGTGGTAGTCACACTACCGGTAGTCACCGATTGGGCATTCAGGCTGACAACATTCGCTGTTCCTGAAACATCCAGTGCGTATGCCCCTGGAACCTTTCCAATTCCAACGTAATTGTTCGAGGTGTCTGCTTGAATTGTGGGAGCTACGGAAGTGGAGTAGACTAGGAATGTATTCGCTTGGGTGGCCCCCAATCTTCCGGAACTAGGGTTAGTTCCGATGAATGTGCAGTTTGAAAAGGTATTTGCGTACCCAGCGTTGTATCCAAGAGCATTTGCGTATTGCGCAGTATTTCCCGAGAGAGAGTTGTATCCTAGCGCAACTACGGATGCAAACAGCAGTTTGCCGGCACATAGGGTATTTACGTTCACGGTCCCAGCATTCACGGTCGCTGCTGACAGTGTAGTGTCCGTTAGGGTTATACCCCCGATTAGGTTGCTCGTAGTGTTAGTGGTTATGATGTTGGAAGCACGTAGAATACCTTGGACGTCAAGCTTGTATGGATTATCCGCTACTGCTCCAATTCCTACCCTAGAGTCGGCGATGTAGATGGGACCAATTGTATTGGCGGCTCCTGACGGAGTAAAAAAACCACTACCTGCAATTCCTCCACATACATCAAGAGCATATTCTGCCCGAGGAACCCGACCGATTCCAAGTAATCTGGCTGATACATCTCCCTGTAGGAAAGGCACTGCCGCACTGGTAGAATATACAATAAACGCATTGCTTACACCAGGAGTATACCCTGGATTGCTTCCAAGGAATATCATATTATTCGTTGTTCCACCCGACCCTGCCCCAGTTCCAAAAGCGACTACGTTTGAGCCCGTGTTTCCAGATAGAACTCCCGATCCAAGTCCAACTTGTTTACTGACTGATACGAATACTGCCGACACTGAATTGAACGATACAATTCCTGACAAATCGTACCCAGATATATTTACGAATTGAGTTGCTGGGAAAGTTGACCATGCAACAGCTGACCCTGACCCAGGAGGCAGCCATTCTACAGTTGAACCAGTATAGGTAGGGACTGTTCCATACCCTGGTACAGATGAAGTCCATGGAACATCATTGAGCCTGCCAAGAGAGACATTGGATGCCTGAATAGTTCCGGATACGTCCAATGTAAATGCCTCTGGAGCCTTGCCAATACCTACCCGATTATAACTCAAATCTCCTTGGATCAATGGAAGTGTGGACAGGGAATACACGACAAACTGATTGTCTGCCGCCACCGAATATCCTGGGTTGCTGCCAAGGAAGATAGAGTTGGCACGAGTATTGTTGGATCCAGCATACTGACCAATATAAATACAGTTATTCGCACTGGCGGAAACACCGGCGTTGTAACCGATACCAATCGTAAGAGTCCCACTATTGTCCACGAGAGACCGATACCCTACTGCGACGTTGCTTGCCCCCGACTGATTCGATCCAGCCCAATCTCCTATACTAATATTGTTATCTCCAGTATTGTTCGAACCAGTGTTCGAACCAATAGCTATCAGATTCGAACCTTTGTTACCTACACCAGCATTGGCTCCTATAGCGTTTAAGCTATCCTTCGTGTTTCCCGACCCAGCATTGAACCCAAACGCATTGACATACCACCCTGTATTATTAAAAGCTGCATTGGAACCGAAAGCGTTGACTGATGACCCAGTATTATTCATTCCGGCACTGGGCCCCATGAAGTTCACAATCGATCCCGAATTATTAAACCCCGTCCGACTACCGAATAAGTTTACACTGGTCGGTGTTCCGATCTGGTTATTGGACACTCCAACAATAATTTGGAAGGGACTGCTTTGTATGGTTACAGAAACGCTATTGATGGCAGTAAGCCCTGTAACACTCGACAAAGTTACGGTCGTAATAGTCGCTGTCGGTGCTGTCAAGTTTCCTAATACTGCGAGGTTGCTGTTTGCCGTAACCGTGCCAGACAGGGTGCTGATTCCTGATACCCTCAGCGACGTTGCCGATAGACTGGTTGTGGTCGTGGCAGACAGTGCGGTCAATCCCGAAACATTCAGATTGTTCTGGATGGTGGAAGCAGACACAGTGAGAAGTCCACTGATGGTCGAAGCATTCGAGACTTGGAGTGATGAAATAGTTGTGATCGAAGCACCCCCAGAGATATTTCCGACCACAGTGAGGTTGTTTTGGACAGTGGCAGCTGAGATAGTGAGGAGTCCGCTAATATTACCAGAATTCAAGACTGTGAGCGATGAAATAGTCGTTGACCCAGCTGAGATAGTTCCAGATACTACTAGGTTGTTTTGAACTGTAGCAGTAGATACAGTCAGAAGTCCACTGATAGTCGTAGCATTCAAGACATTGAGGGACGAAACCGTTGTGGTCGCCGCCGCTGCTGAGATGTTTCCGACTACTGTGAAGTTGTTCTGGATGGTGGCAGCAGATACAGTGAGAAGTCCGCTGATAGTCGTAGCATTCGATACGTTCAGAGATGAAATCGTTGTAATCGCAGTCACTGTAAGATTATTCTGAATTATCGCAGAAGACACTGTAAGGAGTCCGCTGATAGTTGTAGCGTTTGAGATGTTCAAAGACGATAAGGTGGCGACTGAATTCCCTGCTGATAGTGTAGTGCCCCCGAACGTGATATTGTTCTGGATAGTGGCAGCGGACACTGTAAGGAGTCCACTGATGGTTGTAGCGTTCGTGACGTTGAGAGACGAGATTGTCGTCGCAGCATTAGCAGCCGAGATGGATGTTCCACCGATTATGAGATTGTTCTGGACGGTGGCAGCAGAGAGAGTAGCCAGACCACTGATATTGACAACGTTCCCGACAGAGAGAGATGATGCGGTTACAGTGGAACTTCCTGCTGATATATTTCCACCGACTGTCAGAGAGTTCAACACCGAGGCAGCAGAGAGAGTCGCAAGACCACTAATATTGATAGCGTTCCCAATAAAGAGAGCCGATGCGGTTACAGTGGAACTTCCTGCCGAGATAGACGTTCCTTGGACTTCCAGCGAATTCAGAATTTTGGCCGCAGAAATGGTAGAAAGTCCGCTCACGGTCAGAGATCCCGACACCGCTACCTGAGAAAGAGTAGCCAGTCCTCCTACCGAAAGACTATTACTCAGTGTGACCGCTCCCGATAGAGTTGAAACTCCAATTACAGTAAGAGATCCAGCAGAGAGAGAATTCTTAATAACAGCAGACGACAATGTTGCCACGGCCGAAACGGCAGATATGGAGGTTCCCTGTACCTCCACGCCACTCTGTGCTGTGAGTGTATCTCCGACGCTGAGTTTTCCTGATACGAACCCTTCGACCAATACGTTTAAGGCATAGACTCCTGGTGGCACACCAATACCCAGAGCAGAGTTCGAGAGGATATTTCCAGCTATAAAACTTGAATCGCTCGGGCTCGGAGCGTTTATGGTTCCGAGGTTCAGTGTCACTCCACCAAGAGTAGCCTCCGCCGCATTGCTGACAGCTCCGGTTGAAGTTACTAAAAATTTAATACTATCACTACTTGGTAGATATATATACGAATTTGACAGGGCAACTCCTCCCACTGTGTTCGAGGACGAATCGGCATTGCTGATGGTTCCATTTGAAAGAATGATTCCGCCGATAGAGTTAGATGTACTATTGGAGTTGGATATATTGCCAGAGTCTTGCACGTTGAAGTTTGAGCCGTTTGATAGTGTATAATTCGAAATAACCCATCCACCGATAGAGTTCGATGACGAACCAGCATTGCTGATGGTTCCATTCGACAGGGCTACTCCGCCAATCGTGTACGAGTTGCACCCGAAGTTCCCTGAGATGTTTCCACCTACATTCAGATTGTTCGTTACCGTGAGGGCAGACATCGTTGTGATGCCAGTTGCCGACGCAAATGTTAAGGCTCCATTTCCAGCTGCGCTCGTGCCTCCATTGTTATAGAGGATCTGACCGGACGATCCAGCAACAGGGCCGGTAGGACCTGTTAGACCCGTGGGACCAAGAGCACCCAATCCACTGACGTAGTAAAGCGTCTTTCCATCGCCCGAAAGCGAGAGAAAGTATCCAACCCCCCCAGGACCCGGCGGAAATACCTGACCGTTGATCTGGTTTACATTCGATAGTGAATTATTGGCCATATTCAGGTTCGCAACAGCGGGGGTCGTTCCGAGAGTCAAGGAACCACCTCCGATATTCTGTAAGTTTTTGGTGACCCTACTCATTTCGTCTTACCTCTTACTTAGAAAAGTAGACAAGATATTGATACTCGTAACCCACAGGGGTCATGTCCACCATCTCATGACGAGTAAATCCGGCTGATTTCACAATATCCAGCATCGCTGGAATCGTCGGCATCGTCAGCTGATGAATGTTCTCACGATAGGAGTGCTTCGGCTTGTCAAATTCAAAGACCTCTTCGAACCGGGCTTTGTCCGTATCAGGATCCTTGACAAAACGGCTCTTATACTTGAACTTGTCAAAGAACACATCAGAATCAATGACCCGCTCCGTGCTGTATTTCTGGACAGAGAATGGGCCAAACGGCGACGCCGCATCTAGAATCGGGTCAAACTTGTTGGGGTCTACCAGATGAATAACGAAAATACCACCCGGGCGTAGCCACGAGTAAATGTTATCAAGGATCATCTTGGCGTTCTGGAACTGGTAGATGGAGAAATAGAGCATCATGGCATGCGAAAAGGATTTTGGCGCAAACGTTTCCGCCCGAGCCACATCTCCCTTGTAAAACCGGGCGCTCTTACACTTCTCTCGGGCCTTCTTCAACATTGCCTCGGATCCGTCCAGACCTACAATCTCAATGCCTTCCCGGCACAACCAGTCCACGTGCGGTCCCGTTCCGCAGCACACGTCCAGAAGTTTGATTTCTTCCTTCGGCCATTCGGCCAAGGCATACTCACGGATCGATGCCTTTTCAAATGAGATACGTTCAGGGGTTGTGAATAGCTTGTCGTAGACGTTGGCGTAAAAGTCGTCATAAATCTCAGAATAGTCTTCGTGTGTATCCGTGTCACCATTCTTCTCCTTTTCATTGTCGAATAACTCACGGTGAACAGTATGGAGTTGCGACAACAACAGAATCGCAATAGCCACTAGGGCAATAAGCCAATATGCTAAAGATCCGTCCATCTCTCTCTTGTATCTATGTAAGAAATGTGGGAGCTGCTTCCAATCCAGCGAACACCGGGGAGAGCAGGGACAATGCTGAACCGTGACTTTGTTTACCCCAATTTTCCCGATGTAATCACCGAAGTATGGAAAAACGTGCCCTCCAATGTCAAGGAATGGAGCATATCTATTTGGAAAGACGAGTTTCAGGTGAGACGGCCGTCGATGGGCGACACTGATCTTCTTGCCTGGGTTCCCCGTATCGGACTTCTTGCGGCAAAACGAGGATGCTGGGTCGGGACACACAAATCGTCCATGGCCGTTGCTATGTGCTTTAATTACGTAGACAGGGGTCATCGTGAACAGGGTTGGTCAGGGAAAATGATCATGTCACTCTGTAGGAAGGCGACAGATACATGGGGACCGACACCATTCATTTTTGAAATACAGTTCAGTATTCCTCGTGGACTTCGACAGGTTGATCCGTTCTTGGCGTTCACGTATACTTGGATACCTTTCTTATCCGTCGAAGATCCTCCCAAATGGACACCTATTTCAATCGCCAAGTTTCAGACCATCAGGGGGTTTCACACGGTAGAGACAGAAGGGTATCTCGCATTTCAAAATGGGGATAACGGTAACAGGATCCTTCTGGATCCTCATAACGATATCGTGTTCTACGACGACCTTCTTTCCCTAGCCTCGTTTGACGGCATTCCGTTGCCAGGGGCATACTGCCGAATGTTCCATCCGCTCGGCCAAAGCAAGATATACCTTGCGAATTTATACTTTGAGTCTCCTCCCCAATTTGACCATTTCATGCTACCTTAGTTTAGGTGTAGTCATAGGTCCAAGTCCTGGACTAGAGATCTGGACATTCGGTAACCCACTTACTTGTGTCTGCCCGAATCCGAACCCTTGTCCGAAGGACTGTCGCAGTCCCTGGAAACTTATGCCTGACTTGCGGAGAAGCAGGAACAGTGTAAGAAGAATGAGGATCGCAATAAATACATCCATGATGGTGGTAAACGACGATGGGAACCCTGCAAAGTAAGCAACGATGGGATTGGCTACAGCCGGAACGGGAGTAGCCGATGTAGGATCCGTGAGTTCAATATACCGGTTGAATGCTCCAATTTTTTGTAGTTTCTCCGACAAGAGGTTTCCCAGGAAATCAATGTTTCCAGACACACTGTCTTTTAACAGTGCCTGCTTATCACGAATGGCTGCGATGGAGTTTGTGTAAGCTGCCTGTACAGCACTCTGATTGTCTAGATCCGTATACTGCCGACGATACCCCTCGAGAATCGGACCCATCTTCTTATCCGCTATGACCTTGCGTTCCTGAGCTGCCCAAGCATCCCCGTTCTTCAGACTGTAATACCGGAAACGTGTCTGCTCAAACGTGTCGGGATCTTCGTCCGCATTCTGTGAGGCACGCTGGTATGATTCATACGCAGACTGTAGTTCTTTCTGTTTCTTGAGGTCGGCGTCCATACCTACTATTGTTTATTGACAGCAAATGAAATTGCGATGCCTATACCTATGATCATTCCTACAACTGCGATACTCATATTGATGATAGGCGGGAGGACAAAACCACCTCCAACATAGAGCAGAAGAACGACTGCGACCGTAATAGCCACTGTTTGTAGAACATGTATCTTCCACTGAGACTCAGGACCTCCAAATGTCTGAATCTGGCGAGCAATATTTTCACGTTCCTGGGCTGTGCTCTGACGCTCTTCGCTGATATCTGTGATCTTCTTGATAACATCGTTGGCCGCCTTCTTGACCTTTCCAACTTCAATCTGGGCATATTGACTGCTTGTAGCTGACCCGAGTGCATTGACATCACTGTCCATCTTGTTGATGTACTGATTTGTCTGATCCAGTGCAGCGGAATGGTCGATGCTTCCAGGATCTACACGCTGATACAAGTTTCCAGAAGATCCAGAGCTCGCAGCTGCCACATACGTCTGATAAGAACGAGGGTTCAGCGACATTGTGTGGACTCCTGGCATCGGCTTATATGCAATCGTAGAATCAATCTTACACGAATCATCATCTGTGTATGGAGACGAACACCGTACTGGACGCTGCGAAGACTGAGAAATTCCAAGTATGAACTTGTTGTCGCCCTCTACAGCAAGGGGGATAACACCGGATAGACCCGCCTGTTCTTTCCATCCCCCTTGACCGTTTGCTGAACTCTGGTAAATTGACTGACCCCCCATCGCATATGTATTTCCAGCACTTGCCGCAACAATTCCCTGGGACCCATTGGGCTGAGAGATTGGTACCCATGATCCAGTCGTGCACGGCTTTGAGCATCCCTGACTTCCAACAAAGATAAACTGATCCGTAATATTGATTGAAGGAGTTGCTGAAGGAGTTCCAGGAACCGCCTTGGGCTCTGACCAGTTACCACCGCCATCTACGGGCCGCATCGAAAAGCTCAACTGGTTCACTGTAACTGGTCCTGCATCCGGCTCTTGGGCTGCTTGGTAGACGTGATTTAACCACGCGGCACCACGTTCGGGACACTGTCCAGTCGCTTTCCCATACTTTTGGTAGTTATCCCCTGCCTTCTTAGTAAAACACTGTCCTCCATCTTGTACACCAAATATGTCGGTTCCTCGTGATAATGCGAACTCTTTACATGTCTGAGGAGTATATCCGTACTGCCCAGGAGGTCCCGCAAGAGCACGATCACCCCCATCCTTCCAGCATCCCAGATCCGTAATACCACCTGTGTATGCGGTAGAGCGAGTTAGCGTGCCTCCATTGCTTCCAACAATCGACTTTCCAGTGCTATCAATTGTGAATGACATAGGCGTGGCACCCGGGTAGTTATACAGCTGCTTTCCGGTCGTTGCAGAACCGGGATCAAACGTGCCCGTAAGTTTCGTCCATCCAAAACGTGAGGCTGCTGCTGGGTTGGAAGGAGTAAACGTCCACGTATTTCCACTCTGAACGATATCTCCCGACTCTGTTCCGTTGAGGAATGTCCACTTTCCTGCGAGGCTCGGGGAAGACACCGTCGTCGTATAGAGAATGTACACATTCTCTCCATCCACCGCAATATCAGCCGGCATACCGCTACGCCCAGGAGGAGGTTCTATATACTTCCAGTTCTGTCCGTCACATGGTTCCTTACATGTGTATACATCCCCGTTCGAATTGAAACCCCATACAAATCCCGTCGGTGACGCAACGATCTTGTTCAACGCCCCGGGTAAAGCTGTCCATGACACGACGTTGGCCAGTTGACCCTGGATATAGGACATTAGGCTTTGTGACTGAGTCTGGAAATCTTGGGCATACTCTGCCATGTTGTTGTTATATAGATCCACGATAATTTCATGTGTAATTGTAATGAGTCTGCCAGGACCCCAACCCGGTATGCTGAATGGTACCTCCATGGCGCCAAGTGCTCTCAGTGAAACCGAAGAACATAATGCGTTCTCCGCCGCAACTCTCCAGGAAGAAACTAAGATAGAGGCGGCGCTTTCTCAGTATAACCGCATAAGAGCTGAATATGGTGAAATTCTGTCTGAGGCGATCCGCACCCAGGACCCTGCAAAGAGGACGAAGCTAGTATCGACAATTACTGCAATGAACCAGCAGTTGACGACAATTGTAACTTCACTCCAGCAGATGTATAGTTCAGGGAAGACCACACTGAGTGGAATGCCTAAGATCAACTTTGCGGCTGATCTTGAACAGTATAAACTCGATCTTGAACAGCTCTTAACTGAGAGGGACGAACTATCAAAACTTAAGACGGTATACTCCACCCTAAAGCAGGATGGGGTAGCGCCGCCGTATACTCTCTACGTTATCGGGATTCTTGGTATGCTGATCCTCCTACTGGTTCTCTTTACGTTCACCTCCCTGATGACGAGCGTTCAGAGTGCCCTCCCTGCGATGCCCGAGCTCCCAAGTTTGGGTCTCAGCGGACCGACCCCATCGACGGTGATGTAATATTCATTGTAAACGGCGCACCAGGACGCACCGCTGAAGCAAACGGATTCATCTGGGGAGACCAGAATCCGATCAAGAACATGATCGGAATGATAAAAAGAATGATACCTATGCGCAGGATCATAGCGTATCCGTTGGATACATCCACCCTCGGAAGATCGGGTGTCTTTTCCTTGTAGACGTCATAGCGGTTCTTAGCTCCTATATAATCATCTTCGATCTTCTGGGCACTTGCGTGAAGTTCAGCGGCCTTGTCATATTCAGTTCCCATTTCTGTGTTTCCCTCCTCGTACGTCTGGACAAACTTCTGCATGTCCGCCTTCTGTGCTTCCACCTCCTTCTGTCGGTTACCGACCATTTTCTCCAGTGCGTCCTGGGCGTTCTTGTATGCTGTTTTATATGCCTCAATTCCTGTTGTGACATATTGGACGTAGTTCGACTTGTATTCATTCATCATTTCTTCGAATGATCCACGATCACCCATCCTATCTATTATTATACAGTCGCTACACAAAATCGGTAATAAGGCGTCGCACCCGCATCGGGGGACTTGCGGAGAACTTCAATAATATCGCCCGGCCTCCCCCCGATCCACCGCACAGGTGCATCCTGCGACCAGATATGAGGAGTGGGCATATACTCCTTGTGCTTCATCGCCATCTGGGGTAGAAGAGGCTCCTCGGACTTGATCTGAATATGGTCAGCCCGCATCGCCTTGGCAATCGCATCCAGCGAGATCCCGAACTTCACCAGGAAATTCTTGACCTCTTCGGCATCCAGGATCCGGTGACGGGGGATATAGCGGTGCGTCGTGATATCAAACGTGAGTTGACCCAGATGGAAGATCTGGAGAATATGGCTCTGTGCCGCTACCGCATCCAAGATCGTCTCTGACGGCGGAATGGGGACTACCACAATTCCACGGGTGCCGCCGTGCTCCTGCGTCAGCGAGACCAAACGCAGAACCTGGTCTTCCGTAATGCGGGTGCGAGTGCTCATGAACACAAGCGTATCGCCATATTTGGTCGTTGTCGCTGGGAAGTCAGTATCGATTGTTTCGGGAGCCGCCGTGTTTACACCACGCTGCCCGAGCATTGTCTTGAGAACTTCCTCCGTGGTTGGCATTGTATTCTGTATTATTGTTTCTTGACGTGTTTAATTCTATCCGTTTTACAATAGACGGAATGAAAAATGCTGGGCTCTTAGCACTTGCCATTGTGGCCCTTATTGTTGTGGGTGTCCTGTTTGCGGGGTCTCGTGAACACTTTGGGACCCCGGAGTTTCTAGATCGGTCAGCTCAGAAGGCTCAGGTCCGAGGAGAAGTTTCATCGTACGACCAGACGACAACGCATTTCCGGGCTCCGGATTCGCACAAGCCTCCAAAGGGGGAGCGGATTGGGGTTCGGGTGGGGCAGTGGGAGGGATATAATTCTCAATTTTAGACGGATCGGCACGACACACCATGACCATCTCCCAGAAATCACGGAATTCTTGGATATGATCAGATAGCCACCGGCGATCACGAGGAACATTGTCAATACGGATATTGCCTAGATACCACCAGACGACCCGGTGCTCATCCCCTTCAATCTTCGCCTTCCACTCGTCGGCATCTTCCTCTTTCGGCTTGTATACGATCTTGCCATCGTCATACACAACCAGAACACCCTTATACGGCGAATCTGTCGCATTCCATTCTGTGCGACCACACGTCTTGAACTGCATCTCCACGTAGTCGCACTCGTCAATATTACAACATTCCATCTGCATCTGCATCTGGTGATAATACCCGTCGGGGATGGGAGATTCTTGGGTGAATTTGCGTGAGATCGGGCACTTGAATTCTACGAGCTTTCCCCAGCGTGGATCCATCTTGTCACGGGTCAGCACGATCCCGTCAGGGGAGGCACCCAAGAATGGGTAGACGGGATGAACGACACAGGTCGTATCCACAATCTCCGCCCCACCCTGAATATCCCCGTAAATCTCCTTGGCGATGGGCTCAAACTGGGTGCCCCACAAACAAGCAGTAATTGGCCCCCCGTCATTCGTCTTGGGTCCGTCAAGTTTTCGCATCAGGAGTTCCTTGCGTGCGGAAGGAGACGCAGTCTTGAATGCCTTGGTGATTTCCGACGCAGTCATCATTTCCGAACGACGGAGGTGCCAGCTGTCGGAGCGCTGGTCGGCGACCCCGTAGTCCCGGAGGACTTTAAAGATCGATCGACGGCGGGTCCACACTTTACCCAGGTCGGTAGCCAGAAGTCGGTATACCTGCGCTTTATAGTTCCGGTAGTCATAGCCACGATCCCGGCATATTTTCTTGATTCGGTGTGTGAGGTGTGTACAGGCATCTAGTGGAAGCTCAAATACTTCCATTAGTCTATCTAGTTATTTCTCTGAAAAGGTATTCGTTTTCATAGTTAGTGGTTTACAGAAATCCTAGGACACTAACACAATGACGACCACAACTGAAATCTCAACACAGGAAGATTGGGTCCTCCACCGCCTTGAAACTCTGTATACTCCTGAACGCCTAGACCTCCTCCGCAATATCCTGGAGAACAAGACCAACATTTCTCTCCGGATCCTCGACTGGTTTGTCACGAACTATTCCAAGATGAACAATGTATCCTACATCTCCAAGGCCGGGAAGCATGTGATAGTCTACCTTGCCTACAAGTCGCATCTCAAGGCCTACAGCAAGAAGATGTTCGATCCCTTCTGTCGTTGGACCCGTGTGAATTTCCACGGAGTGTCCACGACCGTAGGACAGCTCAATTTTTTCGCATGGGCAATGGAGGATGATGTGATTGACTACCTCTTTGCCCACCATGACGACATCCATGCAGATATGGAGACACGCATGTCGACAGGAGAGAAGAAGACTGAACATACTCGCAAGAAGCGCCACGAACTCTCGCATTCGGCCACCAAGTCGCTGAAGAAGCACGACGTAAAAATCACCGTTTCCTTTGAGTAGTAAGTAAAATAGATGAGGATCTGGTACAAGGATCCAGTTTACATAGTCATACATGTGCTCTCGGGAGTAATGGCATACTTTATTCCCGTGATCATTCCCCTCGTGATGTTTTACCACGGACTCCAATATATGATGGACGTCCGCTTCTTTGGATTCCAAGGAGAGATCCGATCCGGCAATTCATTCGAACACACTCTTCTAAAACTCCTTGAAGTCCTTGCGGGATATTTGATGATAAAACTTGTTATGAAACCATAATCTAGAATGCTCTCACGGAAACGGGATATTCTCTACCCTGTCAATACTGAAATCACCAATTTTGATCTGGGGACAGATGTGGAGGAATATGAGTATGACGGGAAACTAGTGTTCCGGGGAAACCTGGACCCCGATTACTCCGACAGCGAGTTTCAAGTCTACTGGCTCTACGACGAGAACCAGCGTGTCGGCCTTGCCGAACACCATGGGGATACACAGACTGCATACTGGTTTCGTGAGAATGTGTTTTCCACGCTTCTCCAAGAAGACTGGGAGTCCAGGGATAGAACCGTGTGGTCTATGATGTCCGAACCTGCTTATGAAGACTGTATGCGATACGGCTGGACCACTGTCGAATCACTGCAGTGTCGGACATCCATGTCCATCATACGCCCCTGCGATCTCGTGGAGTATACTATCCCTACAACCACCTGTCTCACGTGCAATACGAACGATAAGTTACCGGGATGCCTACATGAAAAAAGGACACCGAGATTCGATATCTTTTTTACATTATTTGTAGACGATGATGGTGTGCTCTACGCACCGCCAGGAGACACTCAGGCGTTCGCAACCTTGCGGCGGCGAGCGGGGGCAGGAGCGGGAGTAGGTGCTGGGGCAGGAGCAGCAGCGCTGGCTGTCGGCGTAGGCGCCTCCTCCGTCTCCTCAGCCTCCGCATCGTCCTCGTCATCCTCCTCGAACGCAGCCTTGGCACCGCCAACGACGGGAGCGGGAACGTCCTCGGAATCGTCCACGTCCTCCTTGAACATATCACGAGCCGTCTGACGCTTGCGCTTGCTCACCTGAACATACGTCGGCTTCCACGTCAGACCGAATCCCTGGCCGATGACGTAGATGCTGCCCTGCGCCACGATCTTGGCAGCGCAGCCCTTCGGGAACGCCTCCTGGAGCCCGCTGGGCTGGAGAGGGATGTCCACGCCGTCCTCGCCGATCACCTCCATTGAGACCTTGCCGTCGTACACCGGCAGCTTGAAGCGGAGCGACGGAGGATACTTGCCGTTCGGCACCCAGCCATCGTTCGTCTTGTCGACCGACACCGACAGGAACTTGTTGAACGAATCACGGATCGACTCCTCGCCACGCTTCTTGCCGAACCACGACGCCGAGTTCGCTACAGCCGCCTGGATCACGGCCTCCTGGAAATCCTTCAGGAAATTGTAGGCCTTGGACACATCGTCCGTGCCCGTCGCACGCTCACGACCATACGGGTCGCAACCCTGGAGCGACGCCGACATGGTGTAAGACATCGTCGTCGAGCCATCCTTGTTCTCGTTTTCCTTCACGAGACAACCGCCTGGGAACCCAAACTGCGGGAAACGGAATTGGACATTCTGGTTGAGATACTTGAATGCTACGGATACACCACCCTGCTTATTGCGGCGGGGCTCTGCGAACTGAATATCGGATGCGGAAATCTTGTTGACGCTAACTACTGCGGGGGCTGCCATTTTGTGTTGTGCTATTCTCTACCCTGATCTACCCCTGATCCGTTTTTACCTCATGGAATTGGTCTGTATTGTATTTTCATGACGTAAACTTGTAACCACAATACAATGAGCTGCTTGGCATGTAAAAATAAATCATCCTTAGACCGATGTGAAAAGAAAGCCTTATCCACTCCGGCCGGTGGAAGCTTCCTTTACTGTGGGACGCATATGCGGTCTAAGAAGATCAAGCAATGGATCACAAAACATCCTGGGGTGCTCCAGCGAGTTATCCGGATCCAGTCTATTATACGTGGTATACTGGCCAGAGTCCCCATACGTCTCGCAGGTATTGGAGTTCTCAAACGTTCTTTGTGCCACAACGACGACGAGATTGTTACCCTAGAAGGAAAATCCGAGGTTCATCCCCACGATTACTTTTCCATTGAAGAGGGCGGGAAAGTTTACTGGTTCGACCAGAGGTCCATGATTCAGTGGTCGCAGAAGGAGCTGGAAATACGCAATCCGTATACCCGCACAATCCTATCGAAGGACGATACTCGTCGTCTTCGCAAGATCTGGACCTTCCGTCAAAAGAACGGGATGCAACTGTATCATCCTGGACAGCAATCATCCCTGTCTCTCATTGAACGTCGGGATAATCGGTGGCTTCGGATTGCTCAAATTGTTCGTGAGATCGGATACGATCTTCATCATGAACATTTCATTTCCCTAGACATCCCTCAGCTCGCAGTGTTTATCAATGGTCTTACGGAAGATACCCGGTGGAAGTATTTTGAAAGCCATGATCCAAATCTTCATAGGTACCATATGTGGCTCAAGAATATCCGCAATGTCGTATACACGTATGGGTCTACGACGCAACTGAGTTCTGATGTAGCTTGTGTTCTCCTGGCTATCATGTATGAGATCCGAGATCTAGACGATTTCGTATTCTTAATCTACGGTTCTTATCACCGTGCTAATGATATGGTGTTTATTGAAGGATAACATGGTGGACGTTGCGGCTGTCCATGAAGGCTTTCAGCGCTTCTAGATCTTCTGGCTTAATTTCAATCAGAGTAGGTGTAGGTGGAGATACCTTTGTTTCATCTTTGGCGACAATCACCCCTGTGTCAATATGAACGACCTCCTTATGTTCGGGTTCGGGCGGAGGAGTGGGAGGCGGCGACGGATCCTTGACGGGGACAGGGGGCATTTCGACTACAGACTTTACAGTCGCAGATGCTGTGCGTCGGGAAGGCCTCGCTTCTTCAACCTTATCACCGTTCGTCACAGACGCAACGAGATCCTTGACACTCTTGGGCGCATACTCTGTGAGGCTCTTCACACTGTCTGGGATCTGTATGTTTACGTTTTTAAGAATGCTCTTGGGATCATTGACCATAGCGGTCACAGATCCGAGGGGGTCACGCTTGAAATTATCAATTGTGGACTGGGGGATCATACGACGAAAACGCTGTATAAAACCAGCAGGAAGGTATCTCCCAGCCGCTAGAGCTACGGCAACAATGATGAGAGCAAGTGCGCTTCCAATGAGGGCATTGGTGGTCGTCATGTTTGTAGCCTGCCCATCCACCACAATGATAGGAAGGGTAGCATTCTGCGTAGGGCTGTATGTCGAACTTGTGGTCGGATACGCAGTAAACATGAACTGCGGGGTTGATGTTGCTGACATGCTTATATTATTTAACTGCTGGAAACTTTGAGGGCTACCCGATGAAGTCACGCTCACGGTCATGCTCATGCTTGAACTAGGATATGACGATCCCGACAAACTCTGAGACAGTGAAGCTGTCACGCTAGAACTCGTGCTCTGGGTCTGTGATAGAATAGTGCTTCCCGTCACGCTAGAACTCGTGCTCTGGGTCTGTGATAGAATAGTGCTTCCCGTCACGCTAGAACTAGAACTCCGTGATAATGTTGAGGTCGTGCTTGCACTCACGGACTCTGTAGCAGATATACTCGTGCTTTGGGTCTGGGATACTGATGCTGTCTGGCTAGAACTTGACGATTCGGTAGCAGATACCGCAGTTGTCAACGTGGAACTTGACGACGTCGTTGCCGATATGCTGGAACTGGAACTCCTGGACATAGATGTTGATGGCGAACTGGAGATTACAGATCCAGCACCCACGGCAACAAACGCAATATATGTCGACTGAGACCATACTCCGCTTGTCGGATCTGAACTCCCAACCATGTAAAACGATCCCGTTGATTCAGTCATCAGCCCGTTCCAGAAGTAGGGGGATAAACTAGGCACCCCCAACACAAGGTCTATGATTCCGGGAGTCGCATTATAGAATGCCAGGGCATACTCCACATCTCCTCCCAGAACGTAGGAGGATATTGGGTCGAGATCCGTGAATGTCGCAACCTGCTGGGAATAGCTCGGGAAACTGCCAGGAGATGTCACCGAAAATATCTTTGATGCCAAAATAGTCCCACCTGGAAAACTTCCTCCAGCCACGTCCATGAGAGCAATCGTGAACGTCGCCGTGCCCGCAGACAGAGGCCAATACTGGAACGAGATCCGGTTAATTCCCATATTCGGGTAAGGATACGGTGTCAGGACATTTAGAGCCTGGACTGCAGTGGTGTCTATAGAATTGTGACAGCATCCGGTCAACCCCTGGAACCACGGGAGGTATGGCGTCACCGTTGGTGTTGGAGATGAAGATACGGGCGATGCAGACTTAGACTGAGACTGAGTGAGTGAAGCAGCACGGGATGGAGATACAGTTACGGAAGGAGCCCGAGAAACACTCATGGTCATGCTTGCTGAACGTGAATCAGTGACGTCTGTTGTTGAAGTACGAGATGTGCTCCGACTCGCAGTGACCGACCGTGAATCTGTGGGATCTATTGACCCGCTGGCTGTTACGCTCCTGGATACAGAGGTAGACGCAGTCTCCGAAGCCGTCAAACTTGGCGACACCGGAGATTTCGTGAGAGATGGGGTTGGTGTTGGTGTTGGAATGATAGCAGTATACGACATGAAAAACACGGACCCCGAACCGAGATTGATCATATTGGCACCGATCTGCCCCCCTCCAGAATTGTAGAAGGTTGCCTGCGAGATACCCGATTGTTCCGTGGTTCCCACTGCCGTTCCCGAGAAGTCCATGTAGTACCATTTGTTAGCATTACCACACGGGGCCTGTCCGCACGGAGAATTGTACCATGAGTATCCCGCAGCTGCGACTTGAACGGCCAGATCACAACCGCTTCCACAGCACTGGACTGCAGAGGAAGTTGAAAGACGTGGAGTGGCCGTGCTTCCATCCAGCTGAATAAACGCAGGAAGGGAGTTGGTTCCGTAAATTGCAAACGCAATCTGCTTGACTTTCAGACCTGTAGCACCGGGAGGAAGGGACTGACCGAGACCCACATTCAGCGTACCCGAGTCTGAGCCACAGCCTAGTGTGGATGCCGAGAACCCATTCCAATCGTATCCCGGAGTCTGTCCGGTCACAAACGAGACTGCCGCTAACAACAACCAGCGCAGCATTACGCTTTGTTTTAAAGCAATATTTTAACGAACTCACACTTAAAAACTTTTCAACCTTTTTGCACAAAACGAAACTTTCAAAAATCCAAGGCGGGTCGTCCAGCTCAAAAGTTGTGCAAGAAGGTTTGAAAGTCCAAATTCAAAAGTCTGTTTTTCTATTCCCCCCCACCCCCCCCCCCCCACACACACCTCTTACTTGTTTTCTGCTTTGACTCCTCTCCTCTAGGCAATAAAAACACACAAACAA